>Ga0335071_10002994_pt1 | contig 17967 bp, 10 predicted proteins | sample Lox_Sample_15_FD_206724 | JGI IMG/M metagenome (GOLD analysis project Ga0335071, IMG submission 206724) | Soil microbial communities from Loxahatchee National Wildlife Refuge, Florida, United States - Lox_Sample_1.5 | ecosystem: Environmental > Terrestrial > Soil > Wetlands | place: USA... | reverse complement strand
CCGGAATCCCAGAGCAGCACGGCGCGCACCGCGGGCAGCCGGTGCTCGGGCAGGCGTCGGAGCAGCGCGGGTACGGCTCGCGCCTTGACCCGCTCCGGCAGCACCCGCAGACCAAGCAGCGTCGCCGCGATCGGGTCGTCGCGCAGCGACCGCGCGGCGACCGAGCCCGCGAGGGGGAGGTTGCGCGCGAGGCGGACGGACCGCTGCACCCACCCCTCCTCTAGAATCCGGGCGACATCTGAAGCGAGAGGCCAGCATGCCCGACCCCTCGACCCCGACGCGCACCTCGGCCGGACCGGTCGTCCACGTGACCGGGGCCCGACCCAACTTCCCCAAGGCCGCCCCGGTCATCAGTGCCCTCGACAAGCTCGGCGTCGAGCAGCTCCTGGTGCACACCGGTCAGCACTACGACGCCCGGATGTCCGAGGTGTTCTTCCGGCAGCTGGGCCTGCCGGAGCCGGACATCAACCTGGAGGTTGGGTCCGGCACGCATGCCGTCCAGACGGCGGCGATCATGGTCGGCCTTGAGGAGCTGTTCCTCGCTCGGCGCCCCGTCCTGGTCGTCGTCTACGGCGACGTCAACTCCACGGTGGCGGCGGCACTGGTGGCGGCGAAGCTGCTGATCCCGGTCGCACACGTCGAGGCCGGGCTGCGCAGCTTCGACATGACCATGCCCGAGGAGGTCAACCGTCGCCTCACCGACCAGCTCTCCGAGCTGCTCCTGGTCACCAGTGCGGACGCCGTCGGCCACCTCGCGAACGAGGGGCTGGCCGTCGAGCGCATCCACTTCGTCGGCAACCCGATGATCGACACGCTGCTCGCGAACCTCGACCGTTACGACGCCGCGGCGGCGAGGGCCTCGCGCGGACTCGTCGGGCCGTATGCCGTCGCGACGCTGCACCGCCCCTCCAACGTCGACGCCGAGGAGGCGGCCCGCGACCTCGTGGCCGCGCTGCACGGCGTCGCCGACCTCGTGGACCTCGTTCTCCCGCTGCACCCGCGAGGCCGGACCATGCTCGAGAGCGTGGGGCTGCTCGACCACCCCCGGCTGCACGTCGAGGAGCCCCTCGGCTACGTGGAGTTCATGGGTCTCGTGCGTGGCGCGGCGCTGGTGCTCACCGACTCCGGGGGTGTCCAGGAGGAGACGACGGTGCTCGGCGTCCCGTGCCTGACGATGCGACCGAACACCGAGCGGCCGGTGACCATCACGGACGGGACCAACCGACTCGTGCGGCCCGAGAATCTCCTCGAGGCCGCGCGCGAGGTGCTCGCCCGACCGCCGGGGGAGCGGTGGCCGGTGCCCCCGCTGTGGGACGGCCACGCGGGCGAGCGCATCGGCCGGGTCATCGAGCGCTGGCTCGCCGACCGGACGTGACCGCGGACGCCTCGCCCGAGGCGGTGCGCTCGGCGTGGGTCGCGCAACGTCGTCGCTCCGGCCGGCTCGGCCAGCTCCGCCGGGCCGCGGCGCGGGCCCGGGCCGGTGACGTGCGTCAGGCGGTGCCGCGCGCGTTCGCCGCGATCGCCCACCCGGCGCGGCCGGCACCTCGAACCGTCCGGGTGGACGACCTCGTGCTCCCCGTGCTGACCCCCGAGGCGATACCGCCCCGCCGCCGCGACATCGCCGCCACGGTGCTCGACGCTCGCGCGGCCGCCTCGCTGCGCCCCGAGTGGGAACAGCTCGACCTGCTCTCCTCGACGTGGCGCTCGCAGCTGGCCCCTCGGCCCGCGCTCGTGCTCGTCCAGGCCTCCGCCGCCTCGCTCTGGCCCCCGGAGGAGCTGGCCGGCCTTCGCGCGTGGTGCAGTCGCGACGCCATCCCGTTCCTGCTGTGGGCGGACGAGGCGGTGCCCGAGTCCCTGGCCGCCGACCAGGTCGTCGTCCTGGGGCCGTGGGCCCAGCCCAGGCTGCACCGGCCCGTCCTGTGGGGGCCCGGCCGCGTCTACGCCCTCGCCACCGATGACCCGCCGCCGCGCGAGCTCGCCCCGCTGCTGGCGGGCGCGGCGGGCTTGGCGCCGGTGCACCTCGTGCCGGACCGGCACCGCCTTGACGCGCAGGCCAGCGTCGCGGTCCACCTGCACGCCGGGGCGCCGCAGCGACTCGTCGAGCTGGCCGCGGCCGCCACCCCTGTGCTCACGGTGGCCGAGGCGGACGCGGAGCGGATCCTGGGTCGCGATCTGGCCCAGGTCGCGACCACCCCCGAGCAGGCCCACGAGGTGCTGGCCGACCTGCTCTCGGACGCCGACGCGCGCGACCGGCTCGGCCACCGGCTGCACCGCCGGGTCCTCGACACCCACACCGCCGGCCACCGCGTCGAGGAGCTGCTCGAGGCCGCCGGCATCGCGAGCGCCGCGTCGACGCCCGGGGTGAGCGTGCTGCTCGCGACCAACCGGCCAGGGCAGATCGACCACGCCCTGGCGCAGGTGGCCGGCCAGACCTGGCCCAGCCTGCAGCTCGTCGTCGCCCTGCACGGTCCGATCGCCGACCCGGAGCAGGTGGCGGCGCGCGCGCGGGCCGCTGGCGTGGACGACGTGGTGGTGGTGGTCGGGGATGCGACATGTTCGCTGGGTGCCGTCCTCGACCTCGCCCTGGACGCGGCGGACGGCGACGTGGTGGCCAAGGTCGACGACGACAACCTCTACGCCCCGGCCTACCTCACCGACCTCGTGCGCGCCCTGGACTGGTCGGATGCGCACGTCGTGGGCAAGTGGGCCCATCACGTCTGGGTGGAGGGCGAGCGCCGGCTGCTGCTGCGCTTCGCCGGGTCCGAGCACCGGTTCACCGACAAGGTGCAGGGCGGCACCCTGCTCGTCCGCGGGGACGTCGCTCGCAGGCTGCGCTTCGACGACCTGCCCCGTGGCGTGGACACGGCGTTCCTGCGCCGCTGTGACGAGCTGGGCCTTCGGGTGTACTCCGCCGACCGCTGGAACTTCGTGTCGGTCCGCCGTGCCGACCCGAGCGACCACACGTGGCCGGCCACTGCGGAGCAGCTGCAGGCGGGCGACACCGTCGTCGTCGCCTCCGGTGCCGACCTCGACCCGCTGGCCGTCGTCAGCGTGTGACCCCAACCAGGCGCGCTGTCGACCGGACGCAGCCAGCGACCTGGCGCCGCTGTGGCTAGGAGCAGATGTTCTGGCTGGCGGAGCGACCGCCGAAGCTCGACGTCGGGGCGGGGCTCGCCGAGCTCGTCGGGACGGTGATGGTCACCTTCGAGGCGCCCGTGAAGTCCGGGCCGACCACCAGCTCGACGACCTGCCCCAGGCCGCTGACCTCCTCGGTCGTGGCCCCGGTGGCCGCGGCGAGGGTGCGGGCCGACTCATCGCGCGGGGCCGACCAGCGCACCACTGTCGCGCTCACGTGCTTGGTGTCGCCGACACCGACCACGTTGTAGCCGAGTGCCTTGAGCTCGGCCGCCGCCTTGGCTGCCGCCCCAGCGGTGCCGACGCCGTTGAGGACGCGCACGCTGATCGTCGACGGGGCGGCGACCAGCGGAGAGGCGGTGGGCGACGCCGTCGGAGACGGCGTCGCACTCGAGGCGGCCTTGGCCGCGGCCGCCGTCCCCGGCAGCGGCTCGTCGTTGGCGAGCAGGTCCCAGAGCGTCTGGGCGCTGGACGCCCACTGCAGCCGGTTGTGGTCCGGCGGGTAGGGCACGGTCGGGACCGTGACGAACTGGATCCGGCTCAGCCCGATGGTGCGGACCTGCTCGCCCAGGGAGGCCAGCTTCGACGGGCTGCCCAGTCCCTTGTCGGTGGTGAGCGACTTGGTGGCCGCGTTGAGGAACTCATAGAGCCGAGTCGGCTGGAAGAGCATCTTCGTGCTGGTCACCTGCTGGATCAGGGCGGAGAGGAAGGTCTGCTGGCGCGAGATGCGCTCGAGGTCGCTGCCGTCCCCGATGTGACGGACACGCACGTATCCCAGGGCCTGCAGGCCGTCGAGCTTCTGCTTGCCGGCGGGCAGGTCCAGGTGGATGTTCGGCACGTTGATGGCCTGCGGCAGGCACACGTTGACCCCGCCCAGGGCGGTGACCATGCTGCGGAAGCCCTCGAAGTCCACGACGAGGAAGTGGTCCAGCCGCAGGTGGGTCAGCTGCTCGACGGTGTCCCGCGCGCAGACCGGCCCGCCGATCGTGTACGCCTCGTTGAACATCCCGAGGTGCGCCGGGATGACCGCTCCGTTCGAGCCCTTGCAGTTGGGGATCTGCACCATGGAGTCGCGCGGGATGCTGACACCGACGGCCCACTTCCGGTTCGCCGACAGGTGCAGCACGATCGTGGTGTCCGATCGGCCGGCTCCCTGCTCGCCGCCGATGAAGCCGTTGGTGCCGTTCCTCGTGTCCGAGCCGAGGATCAGGACGTTCAGCGCCGTGTGCTTGACGTGCCGGTCCGCCGACGGGGTGGGGGAGGCCGACGGCCGGACCACGCCGGGCGCCGACTGGTCCGAGATCGTGGTGATGTTGCCCTTGAGGTGGTAGTACGCGTACGCCGCGCCGCCGGAGACGAGCAGGATGAGCACCACCAAGACGGCGAGGCCGGTGCGCACGACGGTGCGTCGCCGACGGTGCGCCGGCGGAGGCGAGGTCGTGGGGGTCGGGAGGTCGGGCGTCCCCTGGCTCTCCTCGGACACGCCTCGGCAGGTCCTCTCATCGGTCGGGGCGCGCGGCGGGCCCCAAGGGCCTGCGGTGGCACAGTCTAGGTCGTCTCAAGGAGAGACGATCGAGCGGCCACAATAGTTGCCTTCGACCCTTACAGATCTCTGTGAGCGGCCCGGTCCGGGGAACTCTCGGTCCCCCGAGCGCTCCTCAGGTCGGCATCAGCCCGACCCATCGCATCAGTTCGGGGCCCAGACGACCGTCGCGCGTTCCTCGGCCGCCAGCTCGGCGAGCCGGCCCGGGTCCGCGGTCCCGGTGACGAGCACGGTGGAGCCGTCGTCGAGCAGCGGCACGAGGGTGATCGCCAGCAGCCCGCGCGTGCGGTGCGCGGGGTGCGCACTGAGCAGGACGGGACGGGCGCCGAGGGCCGCGGTCCAGGTCCGGGCGGCGGCCACCAGGGCGTTCTCGCGCTGGCGCGCCTCCGGGTCGGCGGAGGGTGCGGCCGGCGGGGGGAGCTCGTCCGGCCCCTCGCGCAACGCGGGCGCGAGGTCCGCGAGCGGCCAGGACGGCTCGTCGTCGAAGGGCAGGCCGAGGGGGTGCAGCCGGCTGATGTAGGTCTGCTCGGCCAAGCCCGACGCCCCCGCGTCGGGGCCGACGACGGCGACCGAGGTGGCCGGGGCCGGCTGGTCCGAGACCACCACCTCGTGACCGGCGTGCCACGCACCGAGGGCCAGGGCCCCGACGAGCCAGTGCGTGGGCACGCCGAGCCGGACGCCGCCGCCCGGCTTCGCCGAGGAGAACAGCGACGACGCCTTCGCGACGGTGTTGGCCAGGCTGATGGCCGACAGCTCCACCCGGCTGCCCAGGGCCTCGTCCCGGTGCACGAGGACCGGCCGCGCCGCGCTGCCGGCGACCCGCCCGACGAGCAGGTCGTGCACGAGCTCAGCCAGCGAGTCGGCCACGACGCCACCATGGCAGATCTCGCTGCGGTCTGGACACCCTCGCGGGGACGGGGCCCGATTCGTCCGGATCGTCCCGATCCACCTTCCGCGGGCGGCTTAGGCGCGACTAGGGTCCGGCCGATACCCCTCCTGGGTCCGTGACCACGTCGGGTGAGTGTGGCCGGCCCTGACCGCCACCCGCCGGGCCGACGCCCACGCCGGAAAGGGAGCCGTTCCCCCGTGCCCCCCGTACTGCGCCAGCTCACCTCCGCACTCGTGCTCACTCTGCTCGCGACGGTCGCCGTCGTGGCCCTGCCGACGGTGACCGCCTCAGCCGCCGACCCGCACCCGGTCGCCCCCAGGATCCACACCATCGCCCTCGTCGGGGTGGACGCCACCGCGCTGAGCGCGGCGCGGCGTGCCCCCGCCGCGGTCGCGGACTCGACGGCGGCGTGGACCCGCGACTCCGAGGAGGCACCGGCGGTGCTCACCGGCCAGCTGCGGACCCCGGCGTTCAGCGCCGTCGGTGTGACCTGGCGAAGGCCGGCCGGCGCGGCACCGGACCTGCGGGTCGCCGTGCGCACCTTCGACGGGTCGTGGCAGCCGTGGACCACGCTGGAGGCGGACGCCGACGTGCCGTCCGCGTCAGGAAACGGCCGGGCCGGGACCGACCCCTACTTCGCCGGTCCCTCGACCGGCGTCCAGGTCCGCGTCGACCTCGTGAGCGGGCGCCTGCCCGCCGACCTCCGGGTGGACCTCATCGACCCGGGGACGTCGGCCGCCGACGCGCACCTGGACGCGACCGCGCCGTCGACGGCCGCGGCCGCCACGTCCATGCCGCAGATCGTCACGCGGGCCCAGTGGGGGGCCGATGAGTCGCTGCGCAGCGGCTCCCCGGTCTACGACAGCACGGTGAAGATGGCCTTCATCCACCACACGGCGTCCTCGAACTCCTACACGAAGGCGCAGGCCCCGGCGGCGGTCCGCTCGATCTACGCCTACGACACCGAGGGCCTCGGCTGGTCCGACATCGCCTACAACGTCATCGTCGACAAGTACGGCCAGATCTTCGAGGGGCGCGCCGGCGGCCTGGCCCGGGCGGTCCGCTCGGCGGCCACCGGTGGCTTCAACCCCTCCACGTTCTCGGTGTCGGCGCTGGGCACGTACACCTCGGTCGCCCCCAGCGCCGCGATGCTGCGCAGCATGGAGCGGATCCTCGCCTGGAAGCTGGGGCTCTACCACGTCGACCCGCAGGGCAAGGTCACCCTCGTCGCCTCGAGCGGCGCGGGGACCACCTCCCGGTTCCCCGACGGCACCGCGCACACCTTCAACGCCATCTCCGGGCATCGAGACGCCGGTCTGACGCAGTGCCCGGGCAACATGCTCTACGCCAAGCTGCCGGCGATCCGGTCTGCGGTCGCCAAGATGATGGGGGCGGCGATCCTGTCCCCGCACATGTCCGGATACGTCCTCGCGAAGGGTTCGGCGAAGCCGGTCACCCTCACGGCGAAGGCGTTGGCGGCCCAGCACTGGCAGCTGCAGGTCGCGAACCCGGCCGGGCACCCGGTCCGGACGATCACCGGAACGGCAGCGGCGGGCGGTGCGATCAGCGCGGCCTGGGACGGTACGGCCACCGACGGCGAGCGGGTCCCCGCCGGGGTCTACTCGCTCAGCCTGACGAGCTGGACCTCTGACGCCGCGGCGGTCCCGTTCCTGGCCAAGGTGGCCGTCGACCCCGACCCCGACACCTTCGAGCCGGGCGTGGACGGCTCGACCGTCAAGCTGCAGGGGCTCGGGTACGGCCACGGGCGGGGGATGTCCCAGTTCGGCGCCGCCGGCGCGGCGATCAAGGGCCTGACGGCAGCCCAGATCCTGGCCTTCTACTACCCGGGGACCACCCTGGAGACCGCGCCGAGCACCACTCGGGTGCGCGTCGACCTGCTCGGCCGGGTGCGCAGGGTCGCCGGGGCTCCCGACGTGCGCGTCAAGGCCAGCCCCGGGCTGTTCGTCTCGGACGCCACCAGGGTGGCCGCGCTGCCCTCGAAGCTCGGCGGCGCGAAGGTCACCGTCTGGCGGGCACGCCTGAACTCCCACGGTCACCTCGACCTCTACGGGGTGCATGGGAGCACGTCCACCCCGCTCAAGGGATGGACCGGGCTGAGCGGTGCGCTGCGCTTCACGTCCACGCCCGGGAAGGCGTTCACCGCGCCGCCGGGCGCGCCCTCGACCAGCCGGGTCTCGGTGTACGACACGGCCGGCAGGCTGCGGACCTACCGGGGGACCATCGAGGCCACTCCCGACGCCTCGGGCACCTCCCTGGCCGCGGTCTCCGACGTCCGCCTCGACGACTACGTGCGCTCGGTCGTCTCCGCCGAGCTGCCCGGTGGCTGGGAGCCGGCGGCCTACCAGGCGCAGGCGGTCGCCGCGCGCAGCTACGCCCTCTACAAGAGCCAGCACGCTCCGGCGTCCGCCCGGTGGGACCTGGTCGACAGCACCGCGGACCAGGTCTACGGCGGGTACTCGGGAGAGACCTCCCCCGAGGCGGCGGGCTCGACCGCGACCGCCGGTGAGTACCTCGCCTACCGGGGGAAGGCAGCCTTCGCGCAGTACTCCTCCGCCGACGGCGGCTGGACCGAGGCGGGCAGCCAGCCCTACCTGGTCGCCAAGGCCGACCCCTACGACGCGGTCCTCACCGGCAGCGCCAACTGGGGCCACTCGTGGTCGGGGAGCGTGCGCGCCTCCTCGGTCCAGGCCGCCTGGCCCTCCGTCGGCGCCCTGACGTCGGTCACCGCCTCGGCCCGCGACGGGCACGGGAGCTGGGGCGGTCGGGTCACGCAGGTGACGGTCGTCGGCCGCAAGGGCCAGGTGACGGTCTCCGGAGTGGCCTTCCGCACCGCACTCGGCCTGCGCAGCGACTGGTGGCGCGTCGTGCCGACGCCGGCGCAGCCGCCGTACCCGCAGGTGTCGTCGCCGGTGACGCCGGTACCACCGTCGACCCGCTCGGTGTCGACGGTGCCGACCGCGGTCACCGTGGTGCCGCGGGACCGCAGCGCGCTGCTGAGGTGGGCCCCCCCGGCGAGCTCCGGCAACTCCGCGATCACCGAGTACCAGGTCAGGCTCAACCCGGGCGCCCGGTCCTACCGTGCCGGGCCGACGGCCCGCTCGCTCGTGCTGCCAGCGCTGATCAACGGGTCGACGTACACGGTCACCATCGGGGCTCGCAACGCCCTCGGCCTCTCGGCGACGGTGACCGTGCGCGTCACACCAGGCTCGGCCTGGTCGACGTACGTGCCACTGCCCACACCGACCCTGGCGACCGTCCGGCTGAAGCCCGGCGTGGCGACCCAGGTGCGCGTGAGCGGCACCCAGGGCATCCCCAGCACGCTGGTGGGCTCTGTCTGGCTCCTCGTGTCGACCGGCCGGGCGGCAGCGGCCAGCACGGTGACGCTCGCCCCGTCGGGGCAGGCGGCGGTCGCACCGATCCTGGACCTCGCGCCGGGTTCCTCGGGGGTCGCGTCGACGGTCGTCGCGCCGGGCCGCAACGGGTCGGTGACGCTGGTCTCGCCCCGCGCGCTCAACGTCAGGGTGCGGGCCCTCGGGTACGCCACGCAGGCGGGGGCGGTCGGGCAGCGGCTGGTCACCCTCACCCCCACACCGGTCCGGGGCGGTACGGCTAGCGCCGCCTCGCCGCTCTCGCTCCCCGTCGCCTCCGCGGGCGTCCCGTCGAGCGCGACAGGGGTCCTGCTCGCCCTCACCGCCCGCGCCTCGGCGAGCACCACGCTGCAGGTCGCCGGTTCGGCCGGCGGGCCGTTCGTCCCCCGTCTCGTGCTGCCGGCGGGAGCGACGCAGTCAGCGACGGTGTTCGCGCCGCTGACCGGCGGGGCCGCCGAGGTGGCGGCCGGCGGGTCGGCCACCGTGTCCGCGGTGGTGCTGGGCTACTACCTGCCCGACGACGGTCGCCAGGCGCTGGGTCGCTTCCGCTCCCTCGCGCAACCGGTCCGCGTCGTCGACACCACGGGAGGCTCCGGGCTGGTCGCAGGGAAGGTCCGGCACCTGTCCCTGCTCGGACAGGGGGGACTGCCGGTGAATCGTGTGCGCGCCCTCCTGCTGCAGGTCGACGTCCTGACGCCGACGAGCGTCGGCTTCCTGAGCGTCGGCGGGCACGGCGACAAGGCCACTCGCGTGCTCGCCTACCAGGCCGGCCACGACGCCCGCACCCTGGTCGTGGTCCGACCGGGGACCGGCGACCTGGTGGACCTGATCGCCTCCCGGGGGCGCGCCGACGTGGCGGTCGAGGCGCTCGGCTGGTGGGCCGGATAGGGCCGCTCGTCGGCCCGGCCCCTACCCTCGGGGCATGGAGGCCGTCCTGCTCGTCGGGGGGCTCGGGACGCGGCTGCGGCCGCTGACCCTGCGCTGCCCGAAACCGATGCTGCCCGTCGCCGGGGTCCCGTTCGTGGCCCACCAGCTCGCGCTGGCGGCCGAGGCGGGCGTGACCCGGGTCGTGCTCGCGACGGCGTACCGGCCGGAGGTGTTCGCTCGGCTCGGTGACGGTTCGGCGTGGGGCGTCGAGCTCGTCCTCGTCACCGAGGAGGAGCCGCTCGGGACCGGGGGAGCCATCGCGAACGCGGGCACCCGCCTCGAGAGCGGGGCCGAGGACCCCGTGGTGATCCTCAACGGCGACGTGCTGTCCGGCCATGACCTGCGCGCCCAGCTGCGGATGCACCGGGACGTCGGTGCCGACGTCACGCTGCACCTCGTCGAGGTCGAGGACGCGCGCCCGTTCGGGTCGGTGCCGACGGACGCGACGGGCCGGGTCACCGCCTTCCTCGAGAAGTCCGAGAACCCGCCGACCAACCGGATCAACGCCGGCTGCTACGTGTTCCGTCGGTCCGTCGTGGCCGCCATCCCTTCGGGCCGGGTCGTCTCGGTCGAGCGGGAGACCTTCCCCGGGCTGCTGGCCGGCGGAGCCGTGGTGCAGGGCTACGTCGAGACGGCGTACTGGCTCGACCTCGGCACGCCGGCCGCCCTCGTCCGCGGCTCCTGCGACGTCGTCCGCGGCGTCCTGCACTCACCGGCCCGGCCAGGCCCGGCCGGTGAGTCGCTGGTGCTGGAGGGTGCGCGCGTCGCGCCCGGCGCGAGGATCACCGGCGGGAGCGTCGTCGGTCCCGGCGCCGTCGTCGAGGGCGACGCGATTGTCGACGGCTGCGTCGTCGCCTCCGGTGCCGTCGTGCGGTCGGGTGTGCGCGCCTGTCGGTCCGTCGTCGGGGTCGACGCGGTGGTCGGCGAGCGGACGCGGCTCGAGGACGCGGTCGTCGGTGACGGGGCCTTCGTCGGGGCCGACTGCGAGCTGGTCGCCGGTGCACGGGTCTGGGCCGACGTCCACCTGCCGGACAAGGCCGTCCGCGTCTCCAGCGACGCCTGAGCGTGGGTGCCGCGACGCTCGAGGGACTCTCCCGCACCTGGTCGCCGGGACGTCCGGTCGACCTTGCCGCCACGCTGGGTCCGCTGCGGCGCGGGAGCGGCGACCCGACGTTCCGGGTGGCGAGCGACGGGCTCTGGCGGGCCGTCCGGACACCCGACGGCCCCGGAACCCAACGCCTCGCCGTGCTGGCCGACGCGGTGTCGGCCACGGCCTGGGGTCCGGGTGCCCGGTGGCTGCTCGACACCCTGCCCCGCCTGCTCGGCGCCGACGACGACATCGCCGACTGGGAGGCCCGCGTGCGGGCCGACGACGCGCACCCGCTGATCCGCCGGACCTGGCGCTCCCGCCCCGGCTGGCGGGTGCCGCGCAGCGGGCGGGTGTGGGAGTCCCTCGTCCCGGCGATCCTCGAGCAGAAGGTCACCGGGCTGGAGGCGCGCCACGCGTTCCGCCGCCTGGTCCTGCGCTTCGGCACCCCCGCACCCGGGCCGGCGGGGGTACTTCCCGCCGCGCTCACGGTCCCTCCCGACCCGCGTACGTGGGGCCTGATCCCCTCCTGGGAGTGGCACCGGGCCAGGGTCGGCCCGGAGCGCTCCCGGACGGTGGTCGCGGCGGCGGCGCGGGCGGCCGCCCTCGAGCGGACCCTCGCCCTGCCGCACGTCGAGGCGGAGCGGGCGCTGCGCTCGCTGCCCGGCGTGGGGGTCTGGACCGCGGCGGAGGTGCGCCAGCGGGCGTACGGCGACCCGGACGCGGTGTCCCTCGGGGACGCCCACCTCGCCCAGCAGGTCGTCTACGCGCTCACCGGCGAGATGGACGGGGACGACGCCCGCCTGCTGGAGCTGCTGCAGCCGTACGCCGGGCACCGCTACCGCGTGGTGCGGATGGTCGAGCTGTCCGGGGTGTCCCGCCCCCGCCGTGGCCCGCGCTACGCCCCGCTCGACCACCGCGGGCGCTGAGGCGCGACCGCCTCGGGCACCCCTCCCTAGCGCAGCAGGGTGAACGGCTCGGGGTCGGGGGCTGGCCGCTCGGCGGGGGGTTCGGCGGGGCGGCCCACCGCGACCGCGCCCATCGGATCCCACGCCGGGTCGAGGTCGAGCACCTCGCGGACCACGTCGCGGCAGAACATCGTGCTGGACACCCAGGCCGACCCCAGCCCCTCGGCCGAGAGCGTCACGAGGAGGTTCTCGACGCCCGCTCCCATGGCCGCGACGAACAGCTCCCGCTCGGCCTGGGCGCGCCGTGGGTCGGGATAGGGGTGGAGGCGTTCCGGGACGAGGCAGGGGATGACGAGGTACGGCGCCCGGCGCAGGACCTCGCCACGCCTGAGCCGTCGCCCGACCTGCTCCTCGGTGAAGCCGTCAGCGCGCAGGTCGAGCGCCCACTGCTCCGCCATCGCGTCGAACAACCGTTGCCGCGTCGAGGAATTCTCGACCAGCACGAACCGCCAGGGCTGCGTGTGGTGAGGCGCCGGGGCGGTCACCGCGGCGGCCACCGCGCGCAGCACGTCGGCGCGGTCCACCGGCTCGTCGGTGAAGAAGCGGACGGTGCGTCGGGCCAGCAGGGTCTCCCGGTGGCCGTACCTGAACATGTCCTCCGCCGGCGGCCGCACGTACGCCGCCGCGCCCGGGCCGTCGGGTGCGCCGACCACCCCCGGCAGGCCGCGCACGACGGCGGCCGGGATGCCGGCGAGCTTGCCCTTGACCAGCTCGGCCGCGGCCGCGACCTCGTCGGCCAGCGCGGTCACGGTGACCCCGAGCTCGTGGCCGAAGGCGTCGCGCATCCCACGATGGTCGGCCAGGGGTGCCAGTCCGGCGACGCCGACGGCGACGTCGGTGAGGCCGTAGCGCCACGGCCGGCCGAAGGTGTCCGACACGACGACGGCGACATCGACGCCAGGGCTGTCGCGCAGCGCGGCGCGCACCCGGCGGGCGGAGGCGTCGGGGTCCTCCGGGAGAAGCACGACGCTGCCCTCGGGGGTGTTGCTCGCGTCGACCCCGGCGGCGGCGAGCACGAAGCCGTGCCTGGTCTCGACGATGCGCGTGTCTCCCCTTCGCGCGAGGACGCGAACGGTCTCCTCGTCGATCGCCGACTCCCGGTCCGGGCGCAGCCGTCCCTCGGCCTTGCCGACGACCTTGCTCGTCAAGACGAGCACGTCCCCGTCGCGCAGGTCCGAGAAGGCGGCCGAGACGAGCGCGGCCAGGTCGTCCCCCGGCCCGACCTCCGGCAGACCCAGGACGGGCAGGACGGTCAGCTCGACCGCCGGAGTCGTCACGTCGCCACCTCCGGGGCCAGCTCCAGGGCCAGGTCGAAGGCGGCCCGGGCGAGGGCTCGGGTGGCCTCCGCAGAGCTCATGAGCAGTGGCCGCGCCCGCAGCGTGATGCTCGGCGCCACGACGGTGCCGGCGTCCTGCTCGGCCACCAGCCAGCCGTCGAGGAACGGCTCGTACAGCCGGGCCACCACCTCCGCCGACGTCGGCAGGCCGAGGGCCGCCAGGCAGGCGTCGGCCATGCCGTGCACCGGGGCGGTCCCGATGATCGGGGACACGCCCACGACCGGCGCGGGCGCGCCGAGGAGGGCATCGCGCACCCCCGGCACGGCGACGACCGGACCGATGGAGACGACCGGGTTCGACGGCGGCAGCAGGATGACCTGGGCGCGCTCGATCGCCTCCAGCACCCCGGGAGCCGGCCGGGCGTCCTCGATCCCGACGGGCGCGATGGCCGAGGCGGGCTCGGCGGCGCGCAGGCGTACCCACCACTCCTGGAAGTGCACGGCCCGCCGATCCTCGCCGGAGCCGATCGTCACGTGCGTCTCGACCCGGTCGTCGCTCATGGGCAGGAGGCGGACGCCCGGTTGCCACCGGCTGCACAGGGCCTCAGTGACCGCCGACAGCGGGTAGCCCTGGTCGAGCATCCGGGTCCGCACGATGTGGGTGGCCAGGTCCCGGTCGCCCAGCCCGAACCACTGCGGCTCGGCCCCGTAGGCGGCGAGCTCCTCCTTGACCACGAAGCTCTCCGACCCCCGCCCCCAGCCGCGGTCCTCGTCGATGCCCCCGCCGAGGGTGTACATGACGCTGTCGAGGTCCGGGCAGACCCGCAGCCCGAACAGCGTGATGTCGTCGGCGGTGTTGACCACGACGGTGATCTCGGCCGGGTCGGGCCCCTGCGGGCCGTACGTCGGATCGGCCGCGAGGTCGTCGCGCAGGCCGCGCAGGAAGCGGGCGCCGCCGACTCCGCCCGCCAGCGCCGTGATCCGCACCCGGTCATGCTGTCAGGCGCGGAAAGCGCTCGGAATGGCGCACCTGTGGATATCCCGCTGGACATCCGTCCAGGGAAACCCGCACTTGACGCGCGTCCGTCGACGCGCATGTAATTCCACTCATGTCGTTTCGGGCCTCGGTCCTCCTGCCCGTTCCTGGGGCGCGGACCTGGGCCCGGGGACCTGGGTCGAGGAGGGTCGCGCGATGAGCGTGGTCGAGCTGATGATCTCCCCGCGGAGCCGGTCGATCGCCGGGACGTCCGAGGACGCTGCCCCGGAGGAGGAGGCGGCGCTCGACGGCAGGGTCGCCTACCTCGGGCCCGAGGAGCTCGGCGCGGTCGAACCCGACGAGGGCGTGCTCGGCTGGCAGGAGCGGGCGCTGTGCGCGCAGACCGACCCGGAGGCGTTCTTCCCCGAAAAGGGCGGCTCCACGCGCGAGGCCAAGAAGGTCTGCCTCTCGTGCGAGGTCCGGGCGCAGTGCCTGGAGTACGCGCTCGCGCACGACGAGCGGTTCGGCATCTGGGGCGGCCTGTCGGAGCGGGAACGCCGCCGGCTCAAGAAGCAGGCGGTCTGAGCCACCTCGCGTAGGGTGGGCCGCCGCCGGAGCGACCGGCCGCGAGCCCCCACCACGTGACGTGACCCAGATCCCCCAGAACACCGCGAGCGCGCCGGCGTCGGACTCCCTCGACCCGCTCGTCCCGGGCGCGCTCCTCGACGACGAGGTCCTCGAGGACCTCCGTCGAGCGGAGCGGCTGGAGGCGCAGCGCCTGGAGGGCCGGCTCACCCGCCACGACGTGACGGCGGTCCTGGTCAGCCACAACGGCGCGCGCTGGCTGCCGTACGTGCTCACCGCCCTGGCCGATCTCACGCTGGCGCCCCAGCGGGTGGTCGCGGTCGACACCGGGTCCACCGACGCCAGCCGCCGCCTCCTCGCCGACTCACTGACCGAGGCGGGGCTCATCGACGCCGGCCCGTCGACGCCGTTCGGGGCCGCGGTCGGCGAGGCCGTCCTTGCCTACGCCGGCGCGCCGGGGCTGCCCAGCCCCGAGGTCGACGCCCCGCGCGTCGGGTGGGTCTGGGTGCTCCACGACGACTGCGCTCCCGAGGCCGACGCGCTGCGGCACCTGCTGCTCGTCGCCGAGCGCAATCCGCGGGCCGGGGTGATCGGGCCCAAGGTCAGGGGGTGGCACGAGGGCCGGCGACTGCTCGAGCTCGGGGTCAGCGTGGGGCGGGGTGGCCGCCGGGAGACCTGGCTCGAGCGCGACGAGACCGACCAGGGCCAGCACGACCACCGCCGCGAGGTCCTGGCGGCGGGTTCGGCGGGGATGCTCGTGAGACGAGACGTCTGGGACGAGCTCGGCGGCTTCGACCCGGCCTTCCCCATGTTCCGCGAGGACGTGGACCTATGCTGGCGGGCCTGGCGGGCCGGCCACGAGGTCGTCGTCGCGCCGGACGCCGTGGTCCACCACGTGGAGGCGGCGGCCCGCGGTCGCCGGCACGGCGAGGCGAGCTTCGCGGAGCGGCCGCACCGGGCCGACCGGCGCTCGGCCCTCCTGCTCCTCCTGGGGAACCTGCCCGGGCGGCTGCTGCCCTGGACCTACCTGAGGCTCTTCCTCGGGTCCCTGCTGCGTGCCCTCGGCCTCGTCCTCGCCAAGGCGCCCGGCGAGGGGCTCGACGAGCTCGTCGCGATGGCGGCCGTCCTGGCCCGCCCGGACCGGGTCGTGCGGGTGCGGTCGCGGCGCAGAGGCTTGCGCGCCCGTCCCTGGGCGGAGATCAGGCCCCTGCTCGCACCGACCGGCCTGCATGTCCGCCAGGGGGTGGAGGCCGCCTTCGGCCTGCTGAGCCTTGGCGGCACTGCGGGCTCCGGCAGCGCCTTGGAGACCGGCCCCTCGGCGGACGGCGAGGAGCTGGTCGAGGCCGGGTCGGGTCCCTCCGCGCTGCGCCGCCTGTTCTCCCGCACCGGGACCTGGCTCGCCCTCGGCCTGCTGGCGGTCACTCTGGCTGCCGAACGCCGCCTGCTCACCGGCGGCGCGCTCCAGGGCGGCGCCCTGCTCCCGTCACCCGCCCGCGCCGCCGAGCTGTGGACGCGCTACGAGCAGGCCTGGCACGAGGTCGGTGTGGGGTCCTCGACGGCAGCGCCGCCGTACCTGGCCGTCCTGGTCGCCCCGTCCTGGTTGGTGTTCGGCCACGTCGGCTTCACCGTCTCGGTGCTGCTGCTCCTCGCGGTCCCGCTGGCGGGGCTGAGCGGGTACGTCCTCGCGAAGCGGCTCACCCAGCGTCGGCTGGTCGCCGTCTGGGCGGCGGCGACGTACGCGCTGCTGCCCCCGCTGACCGCCGCCGTCGCCGCCGGCCGGCTCGGGACGGCCGTGCTGGGCTGGCTGCTGCCCCTCCTGGTGCTCTCGGTGCTGGCAGCCCTGCGCGGCGGCAGCCGCTGGCCCCGCACCTGGGCCGCTGTGCTGCTGCTGACCGTGGGCGCAGCCTTCGTGCCGCTGCTGTGGGTCGCGAGCCTGCTGATCGCGGTAGCGGTGCTGCTCGTGGGCGCGATGCGGCGTGGCGTGCGCTCCCTCTGGCGTGGCCGGGCGGCGACCTCCCGGCTGCTCGTCTTGGTGCTCGTGCCACCGCTGCTGCTGCTGCCCTGGTCGGCGACCCTGGCGGCCCACCCGACGCGGCTGTTCCTGGAGGCGGGAGCACCCTCCCCCGGCACGGTCGACCCGACCCTGCCCGCCTGGGCCCTCGACCTGGTCCAGCCGGGAGGGCCGGTCGCGGGGCCGCGATGGCTGTTCGCCGCGCTGGTGCTCGCCGCGCTCGCCTCCCTGCTTCGGCCCGACCGGCGGCGCCCGGTCGTGCTGGCCTGGGGGGTGGCCCTGGTCGGCCTCGGGCTGGCCGTGGCGGCCCTCGTCGTGCGGGCCCACGACGCCGACGGCGCCGCGACGGTGATCCCCTGGCCCGGGGGCGCGACGCTCATCCTCGGCGGCGGACTGGTGGCGGCAGCCGTCGTCGGTGGCGATGGCCTGCGGGAACGGCTCGCGGCGCGCACCTTCGGCTGGCGGCAACCACTCACGGTGCTCCTGGCCCTGGCGGCCGTGCTGACGACCCTGGCCGCAGGGGTGGCCTGGGTCTCGCGTGGGGCCGGCGACCCCCTCACCCGCGGGCCTGCCGAGCTGCTGCCCCCGTACGTCTCGGCTACCAACGCCGGCCCGCGGCACCCGACCGCTCTCGTCCTCGAGGCCGGAGCCGATGGGCAGGTGGCGTACTTCCTCGAGCGCGCCGAGGGCCCCCGGCTGGCCGACGCGGAGCTGGCCCCCTCGGCCGGCGCAGCGGGCGGACTCGACGAGCTCGTCTCCTCTCTCGCCGCGGGCGTGGAGAACAACGACTCGTCCCAGCGGCTGCTCCGCTACGGCGTCGCGTCGATCGTGGTGCTGCGCCCCATGCCGGCGACGGTGGTCACCGCGCTGGACGAGACGCCGGGACTGGAGCGGCTGGCGTCCACCCACCACGCCGCGGTGTGGCGGGTCGCGGGACAGGCAGGGCGCGCGCTCCTGGTCACCCCCGGCGCTCCCGCGTCGAGCCTGCTGCTGAGCACGTCGACGCCGGAGGGACTCACGGCGAGCGTGCCCGACGGCCCCGCCGGTCGGTCCGTCGTGCTCGTGGAGGCGGCGGACCCCCACTGGCGGGCCACCCTGGACGGGGTGGCGCTGCGGCCCGTCGACGCGGGGTGGGCCCAGGGCTTCGCGCTCCCCGAGGGCGGCGGGAGCCTCGTCGTCGG
>Ga0335071_10002993_pt1 | contig 17967 bp, 17 predicted proteins | sample Lox_Sample_15_FD_206724 | JGI IMG/M metagenome (GOLD analysis project Ga0335071, IMG submission 206724) | Soil microbial communities from Loxahatchee National Wildlife Refuge, Florida, United States - Lox_Sample_1.5 | ecosystem: Environmental > Terrestrial > Soil > Wetlands | place: USA... | reverse complement strand
GGTCACGTAGATGCAGGGGCCAGAGGGGGGTGGTCCCCCCTCGAGCGCCATGCGGTGATACCGCGACATGGCCCACGCCCACGGCAGGATCAGGCGGCGGTACACCGGGCGGGAACCGTCCATGGGATTCGGCTCCGGGTTTGCCCCGCCGGCTCCCGTCCCAGGGCTCATGCGCCCCCCAAGAGCGGACGCCTCAAGAGGACCGCTCGCCCGAGGAGCGCCGACGCGGCGGCCGAAGCCTCCCGGGCGAAGGCTGCCAAGAGCTCGGGCTCCGCCGTCTTGGGAGGTGTGAGCGGGGTACCGAACCAGTAGTCGAGCGGGACGGGGAGGGGGAACGGGGGCAGCCAGAGCGAGCTCCTCCGGCCGAGAGCCAGCCGGAAGGGGTGTTGCTGGTCGGCGCCGGCGATCGCCACCGGCACGACCGGGGCCTCGGCCAAGGTCGAGAGGCGTGCGAACCCCAGTCGGCCGCTCCAGTCGAGTTGGTCCTCGGGACCGTAGAGCTCCCGCGTGCCACCGGGGAACACCAGCACGGACTCGCCGCCGCGGAGGGCGGCGAGGCCGGCTTCCTCGGTCGCCTCGATGGTGCCCACGTGCCGGCGCAGCCAGGAAAGGCCGGGGATGCGGTGGAGGGAGGTCCCGCGCCTCTCCATGGCGCGGAAAGGGAGGCGCCCTGACTCCCAGAACGTGAGGAACCCGAGCAGGATCACCTCGAGGTAGAGGTAGCCCCGCGGGTGCTTGGCCACGTAGACCACGGGCCGATCCATGGGCACGCCGTCCAGGCCATGAACCCGGGGCCGGTACCAGATCTTGAGTCCCCGGGTCAGCGGAGCGAGGAGGGCTCGCTGGCGCCAGGTGCGAGGGAAGCGCTCGGGGTTCCGGGGCGCGCGATCCTCTGGTCCGATCATGCGGGCTGCGGAGTCGCCTCGAGCCAGAGCGGCGACTCGGCAAGGGTGGCCTCGTAGACGTGCGCCACGCGGGCGGCCACGCGGCTCCAGCAGAGGGCGTCGGCGCGGGCGCGTCCCCGCACCACCAGCTGGGCACGGAGGTCCCGGTCCTGGCCCACCCGCCACAGGGCATCGGCGAGGGCTGCAGAGTCGGACGGCGGCACGAGCAGCGCCGCCCCCCGCGCCGCCTCCGCGTAGCCGGGCAGGTGGCTCGCCACGACCGGGCACCCGGCGGCCATGGCCTCGACGATCACCATGCCGAAACTCTCGCCGCAGATCGAGGGCGCGCAGAACACGTCGCTTGACCGGTAGCGCTCGGCGAGCTCTCCGTCCGGAAGGCGTCCGAGTAAGGTGACCCGAAGCCGCTCAGCCTGCAAGGCGAACCGTTCCCTCGGCCCGTCGCCCACCACCGTCACCCGCACCGGTCGGCCCTTCGCGAGGAGGATCCCCGTCGCCTCGAGGAGCACGGAGAAGCCCTTCCGCTGCTCCCCGAACCGGCCCACGAAGAGCACCTCCAGCGGCCGGCCCGGGGGCGGCTCCTCCCGGGGAGATCCGGCGAACCGCGAGAGGTCCACGCCGTTGGGGATGACGCTGGTTCGGCCCCGGTACACGGTCCGCGAGAAGCGCTTGGCGGCCCGCGAGACGGCGATGCCCCGGGCGATGCTCGACAGCCCGGCAGAGGCGAAGCGGCGCAGGATGCGCTGGAGTGGCAACTCGTTCTCCGCGTTGGCGTGGAAGGTGGCGACCACGGGGACCCGGGAGAAGCGCAAGGCCTGGCGGCCGGGGCCAGGAACGATCGGCTCGTGCACGTGAACGACGTCGTAGGCACCCGCCGCGAGGTGCTCCCGCGTGGCCCGCGGCGACACCAGCAGGCCGATGCGGGCCACCGAGCCGTTGGCCCGGATGGGAATGACCCCGGGGAGCGCCGTGCAACCGTCGGGAACGCCGTCGCTGGCCGGCCCGATCACCCGGGCGTAGTGCCCGAGGCCGCCGAGCGCCCGCGCCAGGGAGCGAACGTGCTGGTTCACGCCGCCTTCGTGCGAGAGATCATAGGGGGTGACGATGCACACGCGCACTTAGGAGAACCCTACGGCATCGTTCCGGGTGGTGTCCCGTGCCAGTCGCGCGACGGTTCACCTTCCCGTCGCAGAAGCTGGTGGATGATGACCATCCGGCCGAGAGCCGTCAGCCCCGCGCTCAGGGCCACCAACGCACAGGTGTAGGTGAGAAGCTCCTCCCCCGCGGCCCGGGGGAGAAAGGTCGCGAGGAGCATCGCGACGATGAAAACCAAGAGCCGGTGGGGGCGTTCCAGCCCGAAGGTCGGACAGGCGACTCCCAGGCCCTCGCCCCGCGCTTTCGCGTAGCTCACCATGAACGAGGCGCCGAGCGCGGCGATGACGCAAGCCACGCCCACGCGCTGGGGGTGGAGCACGAACCCGAGCCCAGCGAGCAATGCGATCTCGGACATGCGATCGAGGCTCGAGTCCAGAAAGGCGCCGGCTCGACTGCTCGTTCCCGTGCACCGGGCGAGCTCGCCGTCGAGAAGGTCCGCCGCCGAGCCCCACAGCAAGCTCACCCAGGCCCACCCGAATGCGCCGAGTCCCACGAGGACCCCGGCCGCCACGTTCAGACCGAGACCGATGCCGGTGAGAACGTCAGGTGTGAGGTGCAGCACCCGTGCGGCCCGAAGCACCGGTCTAGTCACCCAGTACGCCCAGCCTCCGAGAGCTCCGATGGGCCCCCGGTAGGCCGCGAGCCGCGCCGGTCGAGGTGGGAGCACCAACGCATAGACCGACGCAGTCGCCGTCGCGAGCGCGAGATGGACAAGGACGGCGATGCGACCGGACGATTCCATTGGCGACGATCTTACCTCGTTTAGGGTGTCGACCCGCTCGCTCGCCGGCGGCGCGGCTCGCTTCGGCGGCGAGCGGCACCCCGGTCGGCCGTGGAGCGGGCGATCGGGTTGTACCGCAACGCGATACGTCAGAGAAGCGCAACGAGCATCCAGGGAGGGAGAGGTGGCCGGGGCATGAGCCCTTGGCCCCCGGGCCCGAGAAGGCAACCGATCACCCGAGCGACCTCGGACGCGGTACGAGCCCCTTGAACCGCTCCCGACGACGGGCCTACGCTTCCCAGGGCGTGCTCGCCTTTGGCGCCCTCGCAGCGCTTCTCCTCGCCGCGCCCGGCGATCGCGGGGCCGCCCCGCGCGGCCTCCTCGCCGCCCTTTCGGCGGCACCGGCCGGAGGGGCACGGGCCGCCGCCGCCACGAGATGGCTCGTCGGAGCGAAGTACCGGCGCGACCCGCTCGGCGAGGGCGCCGGGCCCGACCCCGAGCCGCGCTTCCGGCTCGACGCCTTCGATTGCCAGACGTTCGTGGAGACCGCCATCGCTCTCGGGAGTAGCCGCACGCTGGCCGAGGCGGCCCGCGCTCTCGACGACATCCGGTACGAGGGAACGCCCTCGCTTCCTGCGCGCCATCACGAGATGCAGGCGCAATGGATCCCGGCCAACCTCGCCCGCGGCTGGATCGCCGAGGCGACCCGGGAGATCGCCGACGAGCGAGTGGTCCTGCTTGCCCGGACCTTCACCGCCGCGAGCTGGACCGAGGTTCACCGGGCAGGGCGGGCGGTCTGGGGATTGCCCCGCGACCGTGAGCCGCTGGGGCGCTTTGAGACCTGGGCGGTCTTGCCCGAGGACCTCGAGGCCGTCGCCCCCCGCATTCCGGAGGGAGCGGTGGTGTTGGTCCTGCGTGAAGACCGGGTGGACCGTCCGACGCGAGTCTCGCACGTCGGGCTGGTCGTGATCGGACCGGAGGGCGAGCGGCTCGTCCGGCACGCCACCTCGACCCGCGGCGTGGAGCGCGTGATCGAGGAGCCCCTTTCGCGCTTCATCGCCCGGGAGGCACGCGCCTACCCCTCCTGGCCAGTCGCGGGATTCGCGATCTACGCCATCCCCGACTCGAGCCTCCGCGTGGAGGCCCTGTCGAGGTGAACGGGGGACTGGGCGTGCTCTTCGGGCGGGAGACGCCCAGCTCGGGCGGAAACGCGTGAACTTCCGGCGAGCATCCCGGCCTGGGCGGTGATAGTGTGCCTCGCCACTTCCTGGGTGCGGGGCTCCTCTTCGGGATCGACCCCGCGGTGCGCGCCTGTCGGCTTTATCCGGCGGAGGCCATGCGGGTGGAATAGGAGACGCGGGGACCGTGGATCGTGCCAAGGTCATGAAGGAGGTCCGGGGCTGGACGCTCACCATCCTGGCGGTGCTGGCGTTCCGCACCTTACTCTACGAGGCGGTGTACATCCCGTCGGGCTCGATGATCCCGAGCCTCCAGATCGGCGACTACGTGGTGGTCGAGAAGTGGGCCTTCGGTGCCCGCCTGCCCTTCACCCCCGCCGCCCAGTTCACCTGGTCGAGCCCGCGGCGCGGCGACATCGTGGTCCTCTTGGCTCCCCCTGGGAACCCCCGCAGCGACGACCTCATCAAGCGGGTGGTCGCGGTGGCCGGCGACACGGTGGAGATCCGGGATGGCCACCTGGTGTTGAACGGCACCCCGGTCCCGCGGGAGCGCGTCCCGGGTGCTTGCACCTACTGGAACCGCCCCGAGGGCGGGGAGTGGCGCGAGGAGGCCTGCGTCGACTTCGTGGAGACGCTCGGCACGCACCACTACCACACCTACTGCACCCCGGACGTGCCCTGCGGCGACGTCGAGGTGCAGACGGTCCCCGAAGGCACTGTCTGGCTCGCCGGGGACCACCGCGATCACTCCGCCGACAGCCGGGTTTTCGGCCCCCAGTCCATCAAGCGCATCAAGGGCCGGGCCTGGGTGGCTCTCGCGTCATGGGGGCCGAATGGGCCGCGCTGGAACCGGCTCTTCCATCTGGTGACGCACTAGACTGAACTTCCGCAGCGACAGAACGCAACCCCGCATTTCCTGGGGTTTTCGTTGATGGCTTCACTTCCTGATCCACTGCAAGTCAAAGGAAGCGCAGGATTCTCAGTGTAGACAGAACGGCCGCAGCGAGATGGCCGGAACCCACTGAGAGATCGAGCCCTTACGCGCTTCTGCGGCTGGAAGTTCGGACTAGAACTCTAGCGCCGGCCGTGGGTCTTCAGCCGGGGCCCTTCGTCGAACTCTCCACCCCGGCCCGCAGGAGCTCGTGCAGCCTGAGGTGCTTCAGCACCGAGGTGGCGGTGAGCATGAATGCCCATCCGAAGCCCGGCATCCCGTTCAGCACGTTGCCGTTGAGGAGCCAGTACCGGAGGAAGTGGTACGGGGTGAGGGCGAGGAGCGCGGCGACGTTCCGGGCCCGCTTGCCCCCTTGGAGGAGTTCCTCGGCGCCCATCCGCGAGTAGAGATTCAGCTTGGCGAGGGCCTCGGAGAGGTCCCGCACGTTGTGGTGGAGCACCACCCCCGGCAGCGATCCCACCCGCCCGTCCACCTCCACCGACTCGTGCACGCGCGCGGGCGTCCAGCGCGCGCGGCGTCGGTCGAAGAGGCGGACGTGGCCGCGACGGCCGATGGCGCCGCGGCTCAGGGCCCGACCCATGAAGACGGTGTGGAAAGTCAGCCGGTAGGCGGGGAGGGGTGGCCCGGTGGAAACGAGCTTCCGGATGGCGTCTCCGAGCGGCGGCGAGAGGACCTCGTCCGCGTCCACGCACAGGACCCAGTCGTTTCGGGCCTGCTCCACCGCGAAGCGCTTCTGCGGCCCGTACCCGTCGAAGGGGCGCGAGAGCACCCGGGCACCTCGCGAGCGGCAGATCTCGACGGTGCGGTCACGGCTTCCCGAGTCGACCACCAGGATCTCGTCGGCGAAGCGCAGGGCGTCGAGCGTCCGGCCGATTTCGTCCTCCTCGTCCTTCGTGATGACGACGGCGGAAAGGGCGGCCATGCCGGAACCCACCTACCGTGCCTTTCCCCCATCCGTCCACCGCTCACGACGCCCTGCGGCCTCCCACCGCTTGCAAGGGGCGCGACCGGCGTGCCAGGCTCGGCCGCCGCCGTGGCGTCCCCTCCCTCGGACCGGCCTCCCTCGGCCCCCGCCCAACTCCCGGCTTCGGGGGGCGCTGCCCGCGCAGGTGGTCTCGGACGCGAGCTCTTCGTCTCGGTCGCGGTCCTGACCGTCGCGACCACCCTCTTTTGGACGACCCGTCTCGACCTTGCGACGGCCGACCTGTTTCGGTCGCCTTGCTGCAGCTGGCCCTGGGCGGAGCAACCGTTCTTCCGGTTCATCTACCGGTACGGAGTTCTGTCCGGCGTCCTCCTGGCCGCGGGGGCGCTCGTGGTCCTGACCCTGAGCTACTGGTACCCAGCCCGCCTCCTCCGCGCCCGTCGGCCCGCCCTGTTCCTCGTGCTCGTGGTCGCGATCGGTCCCGGGCTCCTCGTCAATGTGGTCTTCAAGGACCACTACGGCCGACCCCGTCCGCGCGAGGTGGTCGAGTTGGGAGGGGAGGAGCGGTTCTTGCCCGTCTGGGTGAGGGGCACCGACCATGAGGCCAAGTCCTTCCCCTGTGGCCACTGCTCCATGGGCTTCTACCTCGCGACCCCATACCTCATCCTTCGCCGAAGGCGACGGGCGCTGGCGCTTGCCGCCCTGCCGGTGGGACTCTTCGCTGGCCTGCTCCTGGGCGTGGCCCGGATGATGGCCGGCGGCCACTTCCTATCCGACGTTGTTTGGGCGGGCGGCATGGTGTGGCTGGTCGCGCTGGGCCTGTACTCGCTCCTTGGCGTGGACCACGCCCTTGCGGCCCCGCTCCCTCCGGGCCTCGAGCGGAACCGCCTGAAGGCCCGGGTGGCCACGGTGCTCGGGGGCGGCTCCTTGGCCCTGCTCACCCTAGGTGTCCTCCTCGCCACTCCGTACTTCTCGTCCAAGACGTTCGCGCGCAGCCGCACGGAACTCGCGGCCGGACCCGAAGAGCGATGGGAGATCGCGCTCGACGAGGCCACGGTGGCGGTGGGGGCCGGTCCCGACCTGTGGGTCTCGTACCAGGTTCGGGCCTTCGGCTTTCCCACGAGCCGCCTCGGCTTCGGCTTTCGCGAGGAGGATGGGGTGGCGGTGCTCTCGCTCGACCAGCTCGGCTGGTTCACGGAGCGGCGAACGAGGGTAAGGGTGCAGGTTCCGGCCGACGGACCCTGGCCGGTCCAGATCCGGCTGGGGAAGGGCCGGCTCACTCTGGACTTGCGGGGCTTCTCCCCCGCGACCCGCCTCGACGTCAAGGTGGCGGAGGGAGAGGTGCGACTCATCGGCGCGAAGGCCCTTCCCCTCGGGGGGGTGCGGGTCGAGGTTGTCCGGGGGCGGGTCTTGGAGGAGCCGCCCCCCTGAGACGGCGTGTGGAAAGATGTCAGGGCGCGCCCCGCGCTGCCCTTTGGTAGCCTCTTCCGCATGCGTGGCTCTTCTCTCCTCTTCGACCTCGACGGCACCCTAGCCGATTCACTCCCCCTCTGCCTGCACGCGCACCGCACGAGCCTGTTGCGCCACGCGGGACGCGTCTTCGGAGACCGGGAGATCGCCGCCGAGTTCGGGAAGACCGAGGAAGGGATGTTCCGGCGCCTGGTGCCAGCGGCTTGGGAGGCCTGCCTCGCCACCTACGAGGAGGAGTACGAGCGCGCCCACCACCTGTGCCCCGCCCCCTTCCCGGGCGTGGTCGACCTTCTCACCCGCCTCCGCCAGAGCGGCTTGCGGCTCGGCCTCGTCACCGGAAAGGGACAAAAGAGCGCACGGATCACGCTGGGAAAGCTCGGGCTCTCTCCGCTCTTCGACGAGGTGCGGACCGGGTCTCCCCAGGGCGACGTGAAGGCCGAGCATATCGTGGAGCTCACCCGAACCTTCGGGGTGAGCCTTGACCGGACCGCGTATGTCGGCGACTTCGTGGCCGACGTGCGCGCGGCCCGGGCCGCCGGCGTGCTCGCCTTGGCGGCCGCATGGGCCCCCGGCGTGGACGCCCAGGCCCTCGCTGCCGCCCGCCCGGACGCCCTGTTCCGGTCGCTGGGAGAGCTGGACTCTTGGATCGAGAGCTGGCTCGGGTCGAGCGGTGCCGTCGGGGGCGGGGAAGCGCTCGCGGGGCGGCGGGGGTGAGGGATCATGTTCGGCGGGGGAGCCGGCCCTTTGGCCGAAGGAACGCCCGCCGCGCTCGCTCCACGCGCGGGCGGACAGAGCAGCCCTCGAGATGGTCGTTCACGAGCCCCATCGCCTGCATGAAGGCGTAAGCGGTGGTCGGCCCGACGAAGCGGAAACCGCGGCGGCGGAGGTCCCGGGAGAGCGCGGTCGACTCTGGGGTCCGGGGAATGGCGCGGAGCACCGCCCAGGTGAGCCTCCTGGGCCGGGCCCGGGGCTTGGGCTCGAAGCTCCAGAGGTGCGCCGCGAGGGAGCCCACCTCCCTGCGGAGCTCCAGCGCGCGGCGAGCATTCCCGATGGCCGCCTCGATCTTGCCGCGGTGGCGCACGATGCTCGGCTCTTGGAGGAGCTGCTCCACGCGGCGAGGGCCGAAGCGGGCCACGCGCGCCGGGTCGAAGCCCTCAAACTCCCGGCGGAAGGCGGGCCGCTTCCGCAGGATGGTGAGCCAGGACAGCCCCGACTGAAATCCCTCGAGGCAAAGCTTCTCGAAGAGCTTCGCCTCGTCGGCGACCGGGAAGCCCCACTCCTCATCGTGGTAGGTGATGTAGTCGGGCGAGGAGAGGCACCAGCCGCAGCGGAGACGGCCATCGGGTCCGGGGGCGACCCCGCGAGGGAGCCTTGGCATGAAAGCGCCTCCCCTGCCCGCCTGCAGGCCCGGGGTTGGGGGGCATCCGCTCGGTGGGGCCCCGGCGACGGCCGGGGCCCCTCGGCCGTCAGAAGTCGTGGAACCGATTCCGCTTGAACCCCTACCACCACGGCGTGCCGTGCGGGCAACGCCCTTTGGGGCCTCCCGCCTCGAAGGCCCACAGCGCTTCATCCGAACCCGCGGGTGTCTACCTCCCACCCTTCAGCGCGTGGAGTTCTCGGACCGTGTCGATGGTGTCCGCCTCGTCGGCACGCTTGTCCTCCCGGTACCGCTTCACCCGGGCGAACCGCAAGGCCAGGCCGCTCTCGTACTTGGCGCTCGCCTGGATGCCGTCGAAGGCCACCTCGACGACCAGCTCCGGCCTCACCCGGACCACGAACCCGTCGTCCCCCACCGCGAGGGCGCGCAGCCGCTCGGTCTGCCACTCCAGCATGGAATCGGTCATGCCCTTGAAGGTCTTGCCGAGCATGGCGAAGCCGCCGCGGGCCGGGTCGCGCGCGCCAAGGTGGAGGTTGGAGAGCCAACCCCGGCGCCTGCCGCTCCCCGGCTCGACTGCCAGGACCACGAGGTCCAGGGTGCGGGCCCGCTTCACCTTGAGCCAGGCGCCCCCGCGCCGACCGGCCAGATAGGGCGCGTCGAGCGACTTGGCCACAAGTCCCTCCTGCCCCCGCGCGAGCGCCTCTTCCAGAAAGGCCTCCGCCTCGGCGGGCTCCGACGTGACGAGGCGCGGGACGAGATGAGCCGGGGGAACGATCTGGGCGAGCGCCCCGTGGCGGTCGGCGTTCGACCGAGAGAGGAAGTCCTCACCATCGAGGTGGAGCAGGTCGAAGAAGAAGCCGGTGAGCGGCAGCCCCGGCGCGAGCCGGTCCACGTCGAGACGCCGCCCGAACCGCCTCATGGTCACCTGGAACGGCTCCGGAGTGCCGTCGGCGCGCACCGCCAGCGCCTCGCCGTCGAGCACCAGTGACCGGGCGCGGGCGGCGCGCGCAACCGCGGCCACCTCCGGAACTGCCTCCGTCACGTCGCGAAGGGTACGCGAGAAGACGCGAGCGGTCTGGCCCTCCCGGTGCACCTGGATACGCACCCCATCGAGCTTCCACTCGAGGGCGGCCTTCCCCAAGGCTTCCAGGGCCTCGGTCGCGCTACCGGCCGCCTGCGCCAGCATGGGTTTCACGGGTGAGAAGAGTTGCAACCGGAAGCGGTCGAGCGCTCCCACCCCCTCGCCCTGTACCGCCGCCGCCACGGCGGGAAGCGACCCGGACAGCATGGCGGCGCGGCGCACCGCCTCCGGGGGAGCGCTCGCGGCCTGGGCCACCGCGTCGATGAGCACTCCTTCGAGAGCGCCCTGGCGGAGCTCGCCGGTGAGGAGCCCGGCCAGGAACCGCCGCTCCTCGGGGCTGGCTCGGGCGAAGAGCTCCTCCAAGATGGTCCGGCGGGCGAGGGCGGAGCCGGGACCGCGGGCCGTGGCATATGCTCCCAGCGCCGCATGCACCTCGAGCACGGAGAGGGAGGGGGATGAGGCGGGCGCGCTGTTGGCCAGCGCCTCGCCGGTCCGGGCGTACCGTAGCCCGATGCGACCCTGGGCCGGCTGGCCGGCGAGCCAGTTCACCACCACCACCTGCTCCTCGGGGGCGAGCGTTCGCAGGAGCCGGGCCAGCCGAGCGGTCTTCTCTCGCCGCGAACTAGTGGCCGCGACGTCCCGCGAGGCCAAGGCGACGTCAACGAGGAGCACCTCGCTAGTGTACCGGGCGAGCGTCCGCGCGGCCGCGATCGATCCCCGGCACGGTCCGGGACGAGGCACCGCTCCCCCTCGGCGGATCAGGCTTCCCGCTCGGGCCGTCGACCCCTTCCGCCGCCTCATCGACCCATCGTACCCTCGGAGTCTTTCCGGAAAGGTCCGACATGCGCGCCTGGTGGCCAGGCCCTTTCGCACGTATCCGCGGCGCGCTCGCCGCGCTCCTCCCTTTCTTCGCGCTGTCCGCGCTCGCGAGTGGTCCGCTCTTGCCCCCGGGGATTCCCCCGCTCCCGCCCGCGGCCGCGGGCTGGACCCGGGTGGAGGGGCCCATCCCCAAAGACCCCGCCGAGGAAGTGCGCATCGCCGCCATCGTGGCCGGCATGACGCTAGAGGAGAAGGTCGGCCAGATGACCCAGCCCGACGCGTTCCGCGTCACCCCGGACGAGGTGCGCAAGTATCACATCGGCACGGTGCTCGCCGCCGGGGAGGGCTGGCCGGGGAACGACCGGCATGCGGCTGCGGCAGCGTGGTTGGCCATCGCCGACCGCCTGTGGGAAGCGTCGATGTCCACCGACGCCAAGGTGCAGATCCCGATCCTCTGGGGCATCGATGCCGTCCACGGCCACGCGCGCATCTTCGGCGCCACCGTCTTTCCCCAGAACATCGGCCTGGGGGCGACCCATGACCCGGCGCTCATCCGGCGCATCGGCATCGCCACCGCCAAGCAAATGCGCGCGACCGGCCACGACTGGACCTTCTCCCCCTGCGTGACGGTTCCGCGCGACGTGCGCTGGGGCCGAACGTACGAGGGCTTTTCCGAGAACCCCGCCCTCACCCGGGTCTACGCCCAGGAGATGGTCGCCGGTCTCCAGAACCTGGGCCCCGTCCCCGACCCGAATAAGCCCTACGGCGTCCTCGCCACGGCCAAGCACTTCCTGGGTGATGGCGGCACCTTCCGCGGCGTGGACGAGGGCGTGAACCTCTCCCCGGAGCAGGAGCTCATCGACGTCCACGCCCAGGGGTTCCTCGGTGCCCTGTCAGCGGGGGTGCAATCCGTGATGGCCTCCTACAACAGCTGGCTGCCCGCGGCCGGACCGACCACCGCCGCGCAAGTGGCCGAAGCCAAGGTCCACGGCAGCCGGTATCTCCTCACCGATGTGCTCAGGGCAAGACTGGGGTTCGACGGGATCGTGGTGGGCGATTGGAAGGGGCACGGCCAGGTCCCCGGCTGTTCCCCGACGCGCTGCGCGCGGGCCATCGACGCGGGCATCGACGTCTTCATGGTAGCCGACGAGTGGCGGGGGTTCTTCGAGAGTACCGTCGATCTGGTGAGGAAGGGCGAGGTCCCCATGTCCCGCATCGATGAGGCCGTGACCCGTATCCTGCGGGTGAAGATGCGAATGGGGCTCTTCGACATGCCGCGACCCTCCCAGCGGCCCAACGCCGGGGACGCGTCCCTTCTCGTGCACCACGAGCTCGCGGCCGAGGCAGTGGAGAAGTCCCTCGTCCTCCTCAAGAACGACCGGCACGTCCTTCCCCTCGATCCGCGGATGAAGGTTCTCGTCGTGGGCAAGAGCGCCGACAGCCTTCGGAACCAGACCGGGGGCTGGACCCTCGACTGGCAGGGGAAGGACAACACCAACCGCGACTTTCCCGCGGGGAGCACGGTCTTGGCCGGGATCCGAAACGCGGTTGGGAAGGGCAAGGTCACCTACAGCGAGGAGGCAAGGGATATCGACCTCTCCCGCTTCGACGCGATTATCGCGGTGATCGGCGAGACTCCGTACAGCGAGTTCTTCGGCGACCTGTCCAGGGGGCTGAACCCGCGCGCCCCTGAGACCCTGGAGCACGCGGCGCTCCACCCCGAGGACTTGGAGGTCTTGTCCCGCGTGAGCGGACGGGGAAAACCAGTGGTGACCGTCTTCCTCTCCGGCCGGCCGCTCCTCACCACCAAGGAGCTCAATCGCTCGGATGCCTTCGTGGCGGCCTGGCTCCCGGGGACCGAGGGGGCGGCGATCGCCTCGCTCCTCTTCAAGCGCCGGGGCGGCGGGCCCGCCCCCGATTTCACAGGCAAGTTGCCGTTCTCCTGGCCGGCGGTGAACTGCGAGCCGGCGGGCGACGGCAAGGCCAACCCGCTCTTCCCCTTTGGGTACGGCCTCGGCTATTCGGACGCGAAGGACATCGGGCCCCTTCCGGAGCCCGAAACCTCGCGCTGCGACTAGAGGACGGACGAGACGGCTCGCGCGGGTCGTCCCGTGGATCAGTACTTCGCGTCTTCGGTCTCGATGAGGTGGTAGATCTCGGCGGCGTTCGGGGCCTTCATGATGGCCTCACGGAACCCGACGTTCTTGAAGATCCGGCTGATGCGGGCCAGGGCCTTGAGGTGAGCACCGGCCGAGTTCTCGGGGGCGAAGAGCGCGAAGAAGAGGTTCGTCGGGCGCCCATCGATGGCCCGGAAGTCGACGCCCTCGACCGAGCGGCCGAAGCTCGCGAGAAGCGTCGGCAGGCCGGACACCTTGCCATGGGGGATGGCCACTCCGTCCCCGATCCCGGTCGAGCCGAGCTTCTCCCGCTCGAGGAGCGTGTCGAGCAGCTTCTGGCCGTCGACCTTCTGGCCCTGGGCGAGCGGACGGCACAGCTCGGACAACACCGCCGCCCCGGTCCGCCCGGCCAGGTTGTCAATCACGCAGTCGGACCGGAGGAACTCGACGATCTTCATGGCGATCCGCCGTTAGCACAGTTGGCAACGCCGGGGCAAGGACGCAAGGGAGCACGGCACACCCGGGCGCTAGAGTCCGCGCCCTTCACGCCCCCTCCCAGACCCCTCGCCTTACGTCTCGGCCTCGATGAGGCCGAAGTTCCCGTCCTCCCGCCGGTAGACGACGTTGATGGCGCGGTCCTTCGCGTTCTGGAAGACGTAGAAGTTCGCATCGAGCAGGTCGAGTTGCAGAAGCGCCTCGTCCACGGACATGGGCTTGGCCTGGAACTTGGTGCTCTTCACCACCCGGTGGCTGCGCCGGTCCGGGTGCTCGAGGATGTCGAGGATGTCGTGGCGAACGTCGACCGGCGCCGTCTCGACGTGGTTTCCGTTGACCTTGTAGGTGTTGAGCTTCTCCTTGTATTTCTTCAGCTGGCGCTCGATCTTCTCGGCGGCGGCGTCGATGGAGGCGTACATGTCCTGCGTCTTGGCGGAGCCGCGCAGGAGGAATCGTCCGGCCTTGACGGTGATCTCGGCATGATGGTCTAGGTTCTCGACGTGCAGGACCGCGTGAGCCTCGCTGGCCCGCTCGATGTAGCGCTTCACGTGCTCCACCCGATCGCGCACGTGGCTCTTCAGGGCATCAGAGGGCTCGAGGTGCCGGAAGGTGATGTTCACCTGCATGAACCGCCTCCTTGGGAGGACCGTCGCTGAGAATGCATCGGCCGCGGCCCGGCGGATCTCCTTCCCGCCGGCTCCGCGGCCGATGCCGATGTTGCCGGATGGCAACATTCCCGTGTTCATCATAACCCAGCCGCTCCCCGAGCGATGCCGGGGACGCGGCTAGGGAGGGGCTCTCGAAGGGGTGCAGCGGCGGCGCCTCGGCCACCGTCGGGGGTTCGGGGGACGCCTTGCGGGCTGCCGCCCGGCCGGTTCCCTGGCCGGCGGGGACATCCTGTGGGACAGGGCTAGAAGTACTTCTTCCGCTTGGAACTGGGCAGCAGCCCGAGTACCTCGCGGTACTTGGCAACGGTTCGGCGCGCGATCTCGATCCCCTGGCCCTTCAGGATCTCCACGATTCGCTGGTCGGAGTGGGGCCTGCGAGGGTCCTCGGACGCGATGATCTGCCGGATGTGGTTCTTCACCGCCTCGCTGGCGATCTCGTCCCCGCCGGTCTTGTTGATGGCCGAGTTGAAGAAGAACTTGAGTTCGTAGATGCCTTGCGGGGTGTGGACGTACTTGTTGGTGGTGACCCGGGACACGGTCGACTCGTGCATGCCGATGTCCTCGGCCACGTCCCGGAGGATGAGCGGCTTCAGGTGGGCGATACCCCGGTCGAGGAACTCCCGCTGGAACTTCACGATCGATTCGGTGACCTTGTAGATCGTCCTTTGCCGCTGGTGGATCGACCGGATGAGCCAGACCGCGCTCCGGAGCCGTTCCTGGATGTACTCCTTGGCCTTGCCCGCCTCCCCGTTCTTGAGCGCCGCCCGGTAGAGGCCGCTGATGCGGAGCTTGGAGAGGCCGTCGTCATTGAGAACGGTCACGTACCGGTCGCCCATCTTGTACACGTAGACGTCGGGGGTGATGTACTGGGGCTCCTCGGTTGAATAGGCGCGCCCGGGTTTGGGCTCGAGGTGACTGATCACCTTTACCGCCTTGACCACCTCCTCGACGGGCAGCTTCAGGTCCCGGGATATGGCGATGTAGTTCTTCGATTCGAGGTGCTTCAGGTGGCGCTCGATGATGGCCACGATCTCGGGGGTGTCGGCGTTGAGGGACCGGACCTGCAAGAGCAGGCACTCGCGCAGGTCGCGCGCCGCGACGCCGATGGGATCGAGCTGCTGGACCTTGTTCAGCACCGCCTCGGCGAACTCGACCCCCACCCCGGCCTCGAACGCCACCCGGACCAAGGGGTCGCTCGTGGCGGTCTCTTCCGCCTCGCCCTCGACCGCCGGCATCTTGAAGTAGCCGTCCTCGTCGAGGTTGCCGATGATGAGCATCGCCACCCGCCTCTCGTCCTCGCCCAGGCTGGACAGGCGGATCTGCCACTCGAGGTGGTCGTGCAGGTCCTCCCTGCGGGTGAGAGTGGCCTCGTAGCTGGGCAGGTCCTCATCGGCCAGGCCGCGGTTCGAGGGAGCGGTGTGACCCTGGAGCTGGTAGTGGTCGAGGTACTGGTCCCAGTCGATCTCGTTGGCCCCCTCCTCCCCCTTCACTTCCTCGGCCCGCTCGGCCTCCTTGTGCTCGGGCTTGGCCTCGATCTCCGCGGCCTCCGCCGGGCTCGCGCCTTCGGGGACGGGCTCCTCCTCGTTCTCGTCCGCCCCGTCGAGGAGTGGGTTCTCGTTCATCTCGGTGCGGACCAGGTCGACGAGCTCCATGCGCGAGAGCTGCAGGAGCTTGATGGCCTGCTGGAGCTGGGGGGTCATCACCAGCTGCTGGGTCATCTTGAGTTGCTGCTTCAGCTCGAGGCTCATCGCTGCTCCATGGCCGGGTGCTCGTCCAGCCGGAACCGGTCGCCCAGGTACACTTCCCGCGCGCGGGCGCTCTGGGCGATCTCGGCGGGTGTCCCCGCCTCCAGGATGGTTCCTGCGACCAGGATGTAGGCCCGTCCGCAGATGCCTAGGGCCTCGCGGACGTTGTGGTCGGTCACGAGCACGCCGATGCCCCGGTCCCGCAGGCCGGCGATGAGTCGCTGCAGCTCCCCCACCGCGATGGGGTCGACGCCGGCGAAGGGCTCGTCGAAGAGGATGTGGCGGGGGTCGGAGAGGAGGCTCCGTGCCACCTCCGCGCGGCGCCGCTCGCCGCCGGAGAGCTGCTCCCCCAGCGAGCCGGCCACCTTCTCCAGCCGGTACTCGCCAATGAGGTCGTCGGCGCGGCGATTTCGCTCCCGCCGGGGGACGCCCAGGGCCTCCAGGATCCCGGTGAAGTTCTGGCGCACGGTGAGCTTGCGGAAGATGGAGGCCTCCTGCGGTAGATACCCCAGCCCCAGCCGGGCCCGGCGGTGCATGGGGAGCCGGGTGAGGTCGTGCTCTCCCAGCCAGACGCGCCCCGCGTCCGGAACCACCAGCCCCACGGTCATGTTGAAGCAGGTCGTCTTGCCCGCGCCGTTGGGGCCGAGCAAACCGACCACCTCGCCCGGTCCGACCTCGAACGAAACCCCGTCCACCACCCGGCGCCCGCCGTAGGCCTTCACCAGGGCCTCGGCCCGCAGGCGCGGCTCGGGCGAGGTGCGCACCGCGGCGCTCCCGATGCCTGTGACGCGCGCCTCGGTCACTTCTCCCCCTCCCCCCGCTTTCCCTTCCGGTGCGACTGCATGCCTTCGAGGCGGGCATCGGCCTGATCGGCGGGGACATCCCCCCGGACGTCATCCATCGTGACCTCGTCCCGCTCGAGGTCGTATACGAGCAAGCTCCCCACGGCGGTGAGCGAGCCGCTCTTCAGCACTGGCTTCCCCTCGCAGGTGAGGCGCGAGACGGCTTCCTCGTAGGTGGCTTTCTCGCAGGTGACGACCTTGTCACCCCGCTCGAACCGCACCTCGCCCTCGCAGGTGGCCTCCTTCACCTTCTCGGCGTCATCGAGCTGAGCCCTTAGCCGCCTGCAGGTAAGGACCGCGTCGCCCCGGGTAAGCCGGACGGGGTTGCCGGTGTAGTCCACCTGATGCCGGGGAAAGTTGTACTTGACCCGATCGGCCGAGACCGTGACCGTCCCGCCGCCGGCGGCGGGGAGCTGCGTCAGGCTGGGCGCGGCCAGCACCGCCAGAATCGCGAGCTGTCCGATCAACGGCGCCCCTCGGCGGACTGCGTGGTAACCGGACCTTTGAGCTCTAGCTCGCCGCGCTCGGGGTCGAAGTTGAACCCCACGCCGTGGAGCGTGAGGCTTCCCCGCTCCACCACCACAGGGTCGTCGCCGCTGATGAGGCCCTGGCCCGCTTCACCGGGCTCGTAGCGCGCCCGCTCCGTCTCGGCTCGCTCTGGGCCGTGGACCACGACGACGCCGCCCTGGGCGGAGAAGACCTGGGTCGCGAGATCTCCCTTTGCCGACGGGGCACTGATGACGACCGGCTCCCCCTGTCCCATGAGCTCGGCCCTGAGGTCGACGGCCCCGGCATGGCTCGTGTCGCGGCGGATCGTGACCTCCCTAGCGTCCCCCCTCGCTCGCAGGCCCTCCCCCCGCCAGACGAGAAAGCGTACCCTTTCGAGCTTCAGCTCCGGTGCCACCGCCGTGGACTCCGTTTTCTGGCTTGAGTCGCAGGCCGGGAAGAGCCGCATGACCGCCGCTCCCGCAGCCAGCGCTATCGTCCAACGCCGCTTAAACATAGCATTCTTTCCCATTGGATTCGATAGGCATAGACCTTGCTAGGAGTTTTCAGCGGTAGCCACCGGAAAGCTCAGCGGTTTTCGGCACCGGCCTTGCTAGCGAAGGCTACCGGCCGTTCCTCTGGTGGTCGCGTGTGCCACCTCTCGTGCATCCAGACCCATTCGGCGGGGTGTCGGCGGATGGCCTCTTCCAGGGCGGCCGTGCAGGCGGCCGTCAGCCTAACGACCTCCGACTCCCTGTCCGGAGGGTCCGAGGAGAACTGGATCTCTCTCACCTCGAGCCGGTGGCCGTCGCCCGCCCGCGGGCCCTTTCGGTGGACGGTCCCCACCACCACCGGAGCTCCGAACCGTACGGCGAAGTCTGCGGCCGCCCTCGGGGTAAACGCCAGCCGCCCGAAGAACGGCACGAACACACCTTGGACGTTCGTGTCCTGATCGATGAGGAGACCCAAGGCCTTGCCTGATCGGAAGGTCCGGATGATGGCCCGCCCCGTGTCCGGATCCTCCCGCCAGAGCGTC
>Ga0335071_10002992_pt1 | contig 17968 bp, 13 predicted proteins | sample Lox_Sample_15_FD_206724 | JGI IMG/M metagenome (GOLD analysis project Ga0335071, IMG submission 206724) | Soil microbial communities from Loxahatchee National Wildlife Refuge, Florida, United States - Lox_Sample_1.5 | ecosystem: Environmental > Terrestrial > Soil > Wetlands | place: USA... | reverse complement strand
TGGGCCCGCATCCTGCGCAGACCTCGGTTGGAGTTCCTGTCCGCATCCGCCCTCGCTGCGCCGAGCGCCCCGGGCGGCGCTTGACCCGGCGACGCGGGGCGGGAATGCCCGTGGAGAGCTAGCCGAGTTGAGAGGGAGAAGCGATGTGGGCTCCCCGGGCACGCCGGTCGAACACACCCAGCAAGAGGTTCGTGAGGACGCAGCACCGAGGCGTCTCCTATTCATCGACAACCTCCGCTGGTCGATGATCATCCTCGTGCTGAGCATGCACGCTAGCGACACCTACAGTCCGTTCGGAGGCTGGTACTACACCGACCGGCCACCGCTTTCGCAGGGCGAGCTCATCTTCTTCGCGACCTGGCAGAGTTTCCTGCAGGGTTTCTTCATGGCCCTGCTCTTCTTCGTGGCAGCCTGCTTCACGCCAGCCTCCTACGATCGCAAAGGCCCGGCATCGTTCCTCCGCGACCGGTTCATCCGCCTGATGGTGCCAACGCTCCTCTACGTGTTCGCCATCGGTCCACTCACGGAGTACTACGTCTCCAGAAGCTGGACGGGCGGTGGAGGGTTCGTGCGCCAGTGGCTCGAGCACCTGATCGACGGTGAGTGGATGTCGGGAACGGGACCTATGTGGTTCTGCGTAGTGCTCTTTGGATTCAGCCTGTTCTATGCCGGCGGACGTTGGGTTCGAGACCGTCTCGGCGCCGGAAGACCACCTGCGATAAAGGCATCGATCTCGCCCACGGAGTGCGTTGCCTTCATCCTCACGATGGCGGTCCTGGCATTTGTTGTGCGCATTGTTGTCCGGAGCGATCGCTCCATCCTCAACGTGCACCCGGGAGACCTGCCACAGTACTTCTTGACGTTTGCTGCGGGCATCCTCCTCGCTAGAGGCACCTGGCTCGAAGACGGGTTGGCACGAGGAGCGCCGGTCCTCGCGGTGGGCTCTCTCGCCAGCGCGGCCGGGCTGTGGATTTTCATGGTCGAATGGGGGAGCCGGTTCCCGGCGGATGTGGCGAGAATGAGCGGGGGATTCAACCCGTTGAGCGCGCTCAAGTGCCTATGGGAGGCCCTCGTCTGCGTGGGAATGTCACTCCTGCTGCTCGGCCTGTATCGCAGACGCTTCGACAGTCAGGGCCCGTTGGCGCGTCTTCTGTCGGAGAACGCATTCGCCGTGTACTTGTTCCATCCGCCCATCCTCATCGTCATCGCGATTCTCATGCACGGGTTCTCAGCCCCAGGCCCCTGGAAGGCGGCGTTGCTGACCGTGCTGGCGGCGGTCGCGTCGTTTTCCTTGTGCCACCTCGTGCTCAGGCAAGTCCCCTACCTCCGGCGGGTGTTGTAGCAGTCGAGCCAACAGGGGCGGCTTGCGGAGCCGCGGGCAGGCGGTCACCAAGGGTGAAGCGGTTGGGCGTCTCGGGTCCGCGGTGGGCCACGAGCCTCGGCCCGCCGGGGATCGGAGGTTTTCCGGCCGCCTCGACGCCGCCCAGCCGCCGGGGGAGTTCGGCGTGAACTTCTCCGCACCGCTGCGAGAAGGTTGCCAGGGAAGGCACGAAGAACCGCGACGACTAGGACCGAAATCTCCCCGGCTCTAGACCTAGACTTGGTCGTTCGCCGTGGCGTGCCGGCACGGGCCCCGGCGGGCAGGTCGCCTTCTGGCCGAGCGCGCTCCGCTGGAGCGGCGCGAAGAGCGCCCGGCGGGTACCTCTCAAGGCCGGGCATGAGACCGAGGGCACGGTTAGCTGCATTGAGCTCAGCCCCACCCGCAGAGGCTTGAAATGCACGTTCTGGGACGTTCCCGGACTCTCCACTCCAACAGGGTGCTCACCGCGTTGGCCGCGAGCGCGCTCCTGCTCGGGGGAAAGGCGCGCGCCGAGGTCGGGCTTTCCCCGGTTTCGGTCATCGTCTTCCCGGGTGGTTTCAACTGGCCGATCTGGGCGGCCCAAGAGCACGGTGACTTCGCCCGGGGCGGCATCGAGGTTCGTCTGAGCTTTACGCCGAGCTCCGCCTTTCAACTGACTCGGCTCGTTGAGGGAGACTTCGACGTCGCCATGACCGCGGTCGACAACGTCGTCGCCTACTCCGAGGGACAGGGGGAGGCGCCGGTGTCGGCCAAACCGGACCTCTTTGCCTTCATGGGCGGGGACAACGGCCTGCTCAGCTTGGCGGTCGCGCCGGCGGTCAAGAACTACCAGGACCTGCGGAACCGGACGCTCTCGGTCGATGCCATGACCACCGGGTACGCGTTCGTCCTCTTCGACCTGCTGCACCGGAACGGTCTCGAGCCAGGCGACTATCAAGTTGTGAAAGCCGGCGGTGTGCTGGCGCGCTGGGAGGCCCTCAAGGCTGGCGGGCAAGACGGGACCATGCTGCTCGCTCCCTTCGATATCCTGGCTCGGTCGGCTGGTTTCAACATCCTGCAGGAGGCCATCGACGTGTACGGTCACTATCAGGGACTCGTGGGGGCGACGCGCCGCAGTTGGGCCCGGGCTAACGAGGCCAAGCTGGAGGCCTACATCCGCGGCTATCTCGGTGGACTGGCCTGGCTCGCCGATCCGGCCAACAAGGGCGCGGCCATCGACCTGCTCCGCAGGAACCTGCCCACCCTCTCACCGGAGCTCGCCGAGCAGTTCTATGACGAGCTCACGGGTCCGCGTGGCTTCTCGCCTGCCGCGCGCTTCGACTCGGAGGGCATGCGGACGGTCCTCGCTCTACGCAGCCGCTATGGTAGGCCCGGGATGGTGCTGCGGGATCCGGCCAAGTACTATGACGGTAGGTACTATCAGCGCGCGGTCTCGAGATAAGCGGAGCGCTTCAGGCTCCCAGGCGGTGCTCGCTCGGGCGAGCGACCGGCGTTGGGGCGGTGCTTGGGGGCAGCGAAATACGGTGCTGGAGAACATCGGCACCCGGAAGACCCTCCTAGCAGGGGATGGAGATCAGCGAATCCTTCCCGCGCAACGGCGTCGAGCCCTCTTCGTCGGCTCCCCCCGTGCCAGCAAGCGCCGAGGGGGCAGGACTGCTCTGTCCATCTCGACGTCCTCCGGAGCAGCGACGCGGTGCAGGCATTCGTCCCGGCACGCGTGGCCGGTCATCCGACGGGGCTTCTCCTGGACACCGGAGCGATCCAGAGCCTCCTCCCGGCCGAGTTCGTAAGCTAAGTTGGCTCAATTCACTCCCCCGATGCGACGCAGCCGCGTGGCGGGGCGAGGGTATGCCGAGTACGGCAAGGCAATGGTGGGATGAGCAGAGGGGTCGATGACGTGAGCGCGAGCACGTCCACTCCGGAAACGTCGAAAAGGCTGGGAATGGTCGTCGGCGAGGGGGCACCACTCCGCGAGCGTCGGAGCGGGGCCAGCGCAGCTGGAAGGCGGGATCTTCTCAGCGCGGGGCGGCCACCAGGTTGGGGTTCCCTGCGCCGAGCGCCGCCTCCGCCTGCCGCGACTCCCAGCTTGCCCGCACCAGCGGGTTCACCGCCCACGCCTGCTCCAGCGAGCGGCGCGCCTCGACCGAATCCCCGGCCAGCTCCTCGAGCCGCGCCCGCACCAGCGCCAGCCGTGGATCCCGCGGGTCGCGATCGAGCGCGCGCCCGAGGTGAGCCAGGCCCTCCTGCGCGACATCGGCGGGCGAGCCGCCCCGCCCGGCCAGCCAGCTCGCCCGCTCCAGCGCACAGCGGGCCAGACCGTCGTGCCCGTAGACAACCTCCGGATGGGCGCGGGCGAGCGCGCCGAAGACTCCCTCCGCCCGCTCCAGCGCGGGACCGGGATCCCGCCCGTGGGAGGCCCACCAATAAGCCTCCACCAGCGCCAGGCGCCCGCGGGCATCCTGGCTGGCGACGTCGCCCTCCATGGCGGCAGCACTCTCATCGAGCAGTCGGACCGATTCCGCCACCGCCGACATGGGGTCCTCGCCGGCCCGGGCACGTCGCCAAGCCTCGAGCGCCAACACCTCGGCCCGAATCGCCTGGATGGCCGCCAGGCCCGGATGTCGTTCCAGTGCCTCGTCCAGGACGACCAGCGCCCGCTCTATGTGCGGCCGAGGATCCTCGCCCGCGGTCGCGGCCAGGTCGGCGGCATCGTAGCGACCCGACCCCAGCTGGGCGGCGATCGCCGTCTGTCCGGAAAGAGCCTCGTAGGTGGTGTCGAGGAGGTCGAGACCCCGTTGCAGGTCGGGGTGCGGGTCGCCGCCGGACCGCAGATCCTCGGCGGCGAGCGAGACCAGGGCCTGGCCGACGAGGGGCTTGAGGATGATGGCCCGGGCGAGCTTCAGCCGGATTACCTCCTCGCCCGCTTCGATTGCCTGGCGGAGCGCCGCTGCGCGGGGCCGGCCGGCCCGGAAGAGGGCCATCGCCTCGACGTGGTGGAGCATGCAGCGGACGAAGGGCACGTCCGGATCTCGGGGGGCGCGCGCTGCGGCGCGGTCCACCGCGGCCAGGCCCTCCCGCGCGGCCTCCACCGCACCGTCGCGGCCGCTCTCCTCGAGCTGGTAGGCTCGGTAGTAGAGGATGCGGCCGAGGGTGGTGAGGGTGCGCACCTCGCCGCCGTCCAGCTCGATCGCCCACCGGTACACGGCCAGCGCTTGGTCGAGCAGCCCCAGGACGTCGGCTGGGCGGGCGGAAAAGGCGTACTGGACCGACTGGAGGATGGCCATGCCGCGCAGGGTGGCTACCTGCGCCGAGTCCGGCTCGAGCACCGCCGCCTGGTCGGCCGTGGCCATGATCTTCTTCACCTCCTCGTCCGGGGGCTGGCCCCGCTGGAACAGCATCGTCGCCCGGATCAGGTGGATCCAGGCCCGTGCCCGGGGTATGCGCGGGTCGCTCCGCCCGAAGCGCTCCGCCTCGTCGAGCGCCTCCTCGGCGTGCGCCAAGGCGGGCCGGGCCTCGTCGAACCTCTGCTCGTTGGAGAGCGCGTGACCCTCGTCGAGCCAGGCCTCGGCCTCGAGCACCCGGGCCTCGTACCGGGTCGGGTCCGCCGCCAGCACCTCGGCGGCGCGGGCGCGGGCGGCGGCGAAGTCCTCATCCAGCATGGCCAGCGCCGCCCGCAAATAGGCCACCCGCCATCCCTCGGCGTCGGCCATCGCCAGGTAAAGGGCGGCGGGATCGCGCAGCTCCGCCTTCAGGGCAACGACCCGCGCGGCTCGGGCCTCGGGCTCGAGCGTGTCTCGGGCCCGCTGGAACTCCTTCCGGTAAAGGAGGCCGAGCACGTTGCCCAGTCCCTCGGCCGCAAGCGGCGATCGGAAGCCCACGTCCCAGGCCCGCTGGTAGGCCGCCCGCGCCCCCTCGGCGTCGTCCAGGAGCTCGAGCCCCTTGCCCAGCGCGAAGGACGCCGGGCCATCGCCGCGCGCTGCCGCAGGGCGGAGCCTGTCCACCTGGGCGCGCACTCTGGCCAGGGCGGGGCGGAGATCGTGCGGGGGGGCGAGGTGCTCCTGGCGAAGTGCCGACTCCATCGACTCGGCGACCGCCCCGAGCCGTGCCGCATCGAGCGCTGCCAGCCCGGCACGCCGGGAGCTCAATAGCGCCCAGCCGCCGGCCAGCACCAGCGCCAGTGCCGCGACGGCCACGGCCCGGGAAAGTGCCCGGTTCCGGCGGGTCCACCGGGCTGCTCGCTCCAGGAATCCGACCGGGACCGCCTCCACCGGCTCGCCGCGCAGGAAGCGGGCCAGGTCGTCGCCGAAGGCCTCGGCGCTGGGGTAGCGCGCCTGCGGTTCCTTCTCCATCGCCCGCCGGACGACCCGGGCCAGGTCGCGCGAGACGCCCGGGATGGACCGGGCGAGCGGCGGCGGCTCGTCCTCGAGGATCCGCCGCATGACCCGCAGTTCTTCCTCGGCTAAGGCAGTGCCCGGCGAGGGCGCCCGGAAGGGCGGGCGGCCGGCCAGGACGGCGTAGAGCGACGCGCCCAGGGCGTAGATGTCGGAGCGAAGGTCGGCCGGCCCCGGACCGACGATCTGCTCCGGGCTCATGTAGTCCAGCGTTCCGGGAGCGAAGCCGCTCCGGGACAACCCGCCCTCTTCGGCGCGGGCAAGGCCGAAGTCACTCATGAGCGCCGAGCGCCCGCCTCCGGCCGGCTCCTCCACCAGCACGTTGTCCGGCTTCACGTCGCGGTGGACGAGTCCCTGCTGGTGGGCGGCGTGCAGCCCGGCCGCGGCCTGGCACACCAGCTGGACGCGATCCGCCACCGGCAGCTCCCGGGCCACTGCCGCGAGGGTCCTTCCCTCGACCAGCTGCAAGACGACGCAGGGCCGCCCGCCCAAGGTTCCCACCTCATGCACCTTCACGACGTGCGGGTGCTCCACCCGCGCCTGGAGCCGCGCCTCGAGCAGCAGCCGCTCCGCATCCTCTGCGCCCCGCCCCCGCAGCAGCTTCACCGCCACCGCCCGCTCCAGCCGCGCGTCCCAGGCGCGGTGAACCTCGCCCATCCCCCCCGCGCCGAGCAATCCGCGGAGTTCCACCCGGTCATCGAGCGGCTGTAACTCGAGGCTCACGCCGCGTCCTCCAGCGCCGCCTGCATCCGCCTCGCCACCTCCTCCAGCTGTGGCTCGGGGTAGTTGGCGAAGCCCATGCGGAGCGCCTGGACCGGCGCTCCGTCGAAGGCGAACTGGCGGCCAGGCTGGAAGGAGACCCCCCGCTCCAGCGCCCGCGCCGCCCAGCGGTCCACGTCCACCCCGGGGCGCACCGGGACCCAGAGAGCCAGCCCGCCGCTGGGTGACTCGACCGAGACCACCTCCGCCAGCGTCCGGCGAAGGGCGGCACAGAGCGCATTCCGGCGCCGGCGGTAGATCTGGATCATCCGGTTGAGGTGGCGCTGCAACTCGCCGTCTTCCATGAGCTCGGCCATGGCGCGTTCCAGCACCGGGTCGCCATGGCGGTCGAGCACCGCCCGCACTTCGCGCAGGCGCGCCACGAGCGGGGCCGGTCCGTGGACGAAGCCGAGCCGAAGATCGGGGCTGAAGATCTTGGACAGCGTGCCGAGGTGGACCACCACCCCCGGAGCGCCCGCGGCGGCGGCCAGCGGCGCCGCCGGGGCGCCCTCCAGCTGCATCTCGGAGTCTTGGTCGATCTCCAGCACCGCGAAGCGATTCGCCTGGGCCAGCGACAGCAGCCGGGCTCGCCGCCCGGGCGAGAGCACCGCCAGCGTCGGGTACTGCCGTCGCGGCGTCACCAGCACGGCCCGCAGCCGCTCGGTGCGGAGGAGCGGCTCCAGGGCATCGACCTGTAGCCCCTCCTCGTCCACCGGTACCGGGAGGCAGCGGGCCCCGGCCCGGGCGAAGGCGTCCCATGCGCCCCGCCCACCCATCGCCTCCACCGCCACTGCCTCGCCCGGGGAGAAGAGGGCCTGCGAGACCAGGACCAGGGCCATCTGGGTGCCACGGGTGACCAGCACCTGTGCCTCGGTAGTGGGGACGCCGCGCCCTCTCGAAAGGAGGTGGGCCAGTGCGGCCCGGAGGCGGGGATGGCCCTGCGGGTCGGCGGCGCCGTATGCCCGTCCCTGGGTGAGCGCCCGGCGGTAGTTTCGGGCCAGCGCCGCACCGGGGAGGAGGCGCGGGTCGGGGACGCCGCTGGCCACCTCCAGCAGGCGCCGCTGGGGGGCGACCGCCGCGGCGGGCGTTTCCCCAGCCAGGTCGAAGCCCATCGCCGGCTTCGCTCGGACCCGCGCAGACTGCTCCAGCCCGGGCGGCAGGTGGGCCGGGAGCAGGCTGGCCACGGCGCTCCCTTCACCCGGCGTCGATACGATCCAGCCCTCGGCGCGCAGCTCGGCGTAGGCGGCCATGACCGTGTTCCGGCTGACGCCCAGGCGCTCGGCCACGGTCCGGTAGCCGGGCAAAGATTCGCCCGGGGAGAACCGGCCGGCATGGATGTCGCGCATGAGCGCGTGGGCGATCTGCAGGTACACCGGCAGCTCGCTGCCCGGCTCGAGGAAGGGCGTGGCCTGCCACTCGCTCACCGGGGACGACATAAGCGGCCGAGTGGCCCAGCCGCTTTCGGAAAAGCGCACCTGTCGCGTCCGGCCGCGCGTCGGCAAGTCCCCGGGGAACGACGGCCGCATGGCTCGGGTGCCCTGGGGAGGACGCCGGGGGGACGGTGCCGCCGCCATGCGTCCAGGATGGGATAGCCATGAAGAGGGAGCCCGGCCGCGTTGGCGCGACGCGGCAAACCTGGTGCTCCATCCACGACGGAGTCGGGGGGTCGGCACTACCGCCGTGGCCCCGGCACGCGAAACCCTGCGCCTGGAGAGAACCCATGAACCGCGTGACGCGAATCCTCTTGACCGTGCCGCTCCTCGCGGCGCTGGCCTCCTGCGGCGGAGGTTCCGGCACATCGACCGCCGGCTCTGGCTCCGCCGAGGTGCCGGTGATCAGCGCCGCGGGAACGTCCACCGGCGCCGCCATCACCGGGAGCATCGACGCGGCCGGAGGAGCGGTCACCGAGCCGGGCACTGGGGCGGTGGTCACCGCCGACCCGGGCACCTTCGCGGCCTCGACCGAGGTGACCCTGCAGCCGACCTCGGACACTCTTCCCTTCGGGATGGGGGACGGCATCACCATCAGCTCCTCAGCCGCGCCCGGGACGCCGCTGCACGTGACGCTTCCCTTCGGCAGCGACATCACCGCTCCCGGCGGCCTTGGCCTGGCCGTCCAGGAGGCCGACGGGTCCTGGCAGTCGCTCGAGCCAGTGCGCATCGACGCCGCCGCGCGGACCATCACCGCCGCGCTCCGGGAGCCGCCCGCGAGCGGGGCCGCCGGGCGGCACGCCCGCGGGGCAGCCGGGTCCGGCAAGACCGTCGTCAAGTACCTCAAGTTCTACATCAAGCCCGACGGGGCCACCGTCCACGTCGGCAAGTCGGTGTCCCTCGTCCCGTGGGTGAGGCAGTCATCGACCTACTGCCCTCCGGCCTCCCAGTGCGGCCCCAGCGATGGGCCCGATTGCGACCTCCTCGGCCCGCCCTGTAGCAGGCCGGTCATAGAGGACCTGGTCATGACCAACTCGAAGGCCGGGTACACCCGGACCTGGAAGGTGGAGACCGTTCCGGGCGGGAACAGCTCGCTCGGGACCATCACCGCGACGGGCAGCGTGGGGGCGACCTACCAGGCCCCGCAGTCGAGGCCCAGCCCGGACCCGGTCACCGTCTGGTTCGTGAGCGAGGCCGACGGGGGGAAGGGGATGGTCTTCTTCTCCGCCGAGGTCGACGTCACCGACAGCTATGGTGTCTTCGCGAACTTCACCGCCACCGGCTTCCCCATCTGCGGCTACATGAACGCCGACGTGACCGACTACTTCAGCCTCGAGGTCCTCCCCGACTCGAACGGCGACGGTGGCTGGACCGTCGACACCTTCATCAACCAGGCCAGCAACATCGACAACAAGGTGAAGCGGCCCAGCCTCACCGGCAGCGCCACCGGGGACGATGCCTTCGACATGCTGAACGCCGACGGGGGGCAAGTGCTGGTCATCTCCGGGGCAGGTACAGACGAGTTCCTGGTCACGGTCACCGGGACCAGCACCTCCTCCAGCTGCACCTGGAATCCGCCCGACAGCCCGAGCACGACCGTGCCGAGCGTGACGGTCCCCGACGAACTGCTGGTGGACTTCTTCGCCGACGGGTTCAACAACGGCAAGCAGACTGCGAAGCCGTTCCCCATCACCAACTCCACGGGCGTGTGGACCTTCGAGGTGGACGAGCAGTGAAGCCCGGCGCTCACCTTCCGGTGCGGGTACGGTCTGGTGCGGATCGGGGTCACCCCGGAGAAGCGATCGTTCAGGGGCGGACTCGGGCCTGGCGCTCCAGCACGGCGATCTGGAGGCCGAGCAGGTCGTTGACCGGCGTGGGGATGGCGTGGCGCCTTCCCAGCTCGGCGACGGTGCCGGCGAACATCTCGACCTCGGTCTTCCGGCCGGCCTCGACGTCCTGCAGCATCGAGCTCTTCCCGCCCGGATCGAGCCGGGCAACGATGGGGAAGATGCGCTCCGGGTCGCCGGACGAGAGCAGCACCCCCTCCGGCCCGGAGACCGCCACCACCTCGGCAGCCGCGCGCCGGATGAGCTCGCGCACCTCGGGGTACCCGAAGGCGCCGAAGGAGACACGCAAGACGGCCGAGACCTGGTTCACGCCGACGTTGAGCATGAACTTGAACCACTGCTCGTGGAGGATGTTTGCTGGCACCAGGCTGGGGATCCCGGCCCGGTCGAGCAGCGCCTTGACGGCGACCACCCGGGGGTCGGTCGGGTCGTTCGACGGGGCGCCGAAGACCAATCGGCCGATGTTGGCGTAACGAATACGGTTCCCTTCTCGCAAGACGTCGTTGCCGATCACGAAAGCGGGGAGCACCTTCTCCGGGCCGAAGGCTCGCCCCAAGTCCGCCTCGCTGGAGATGCCGTTCAGCAGGGAGACGATGACGGTGCCGGGGCCGACCATCCTGCGGCAGTCCTCGATCGCCGCCACCAGGTGGTGATGCTTGACGGCGACGAGCAACAGGTCGGCCGGGGGGGCCGGCTCATCCGGAGAGAGGCAGCGGAGGGGCAAGCGGCGGTCGTTGACGCTCAGCCCTTCGGACTCCAGCCGGCGGCGTCGCTCGCCGGCGGCGATCACCGTGAGAAGTTTCGGGTCGAGCGCATGGAATCGCTCGGCATAGGAGCCACCGACAGCCCCGGCTCCGCAGAGGACCACCCTGGAGATGGCCGGTGGCGGAGGGGCGAGGGATCCGGGTCGGTCGGGCGTACTCATGGAACGATCATAATCCTGGCTTCTCCGCGCGGGAGCCCGTCCTGCCCGGAGCAGCGAGAGCGACTCGGAGCGATTGGCGGTCCTGCCGCGCCGGGGCGCCCGGCCCAGACATGGTCGGACCCGCAGTCACGCGGAACGTGGGCCACTGGTCGAGGGGGCTCGGGTCCCAGCAGAGCCGCGGCAAGAGGCGGTCGGACCGTGGAGACGAATGGAGAGGGTCGGGCCTTTCCTCGAACGAGATCAGTTGAGCATGCTGGGCGCGGCGCGAAGGGCGGCGAGCACTTCGCGGATCTCGCTCGCGTCCGGCGCGTCCGGCGTCCGCTCGAGGTAGGCGCCGAGATCGCGAGCCGCCGCCGGCCGTAGACCCAGGCGCGCGGAGATGAGCCCGCGGTCGCGCAGCTCCTCCCCGGCCTCCGGCGCGAGCAGCACCAGCCGGTCGATCACCCAGTAGCTCCGCACGTCGTCTCCTTGCTTCACGTAGATCTGCTTCAGGTTCTGGAGCATCCGAGCGAGGATCTGGCGGGGCGTCACCGCCTGGAACCAGCTCGGGCCGACAACTGAGGACACGGGTCCACTCTGGAAACGGGCGGCGCACTCCTCCCGGGAAAGGAGTGCGCCGCCGTTGAAGGCGTCGATGAAGATCTCCGGACCCGCGGCGGGCTGGAGCTTGACCAGGAAGTGGCGGGGAAGCCCCACGCCCAGGAGCGAGACCCCGACCCGGCGGCCCACCTCCATGAGGAGGACCGAGAGACTGATCGGGATCCCCAGCCGTCGTTCCAGCACCTCGTTCAGGAAGGAGTTGCGCGGGTCATAATAGGCCTCTTCGTTTCCGCGGAAGCCGAGCTCAGCGAAGAGGACATCACAGAGCGCGCGCAACCTGGCGGCGGCGCGCTGCGGCTCGCTCGCGCGCTGCCGGACCAGGGCGCCGAGGGCGTCGAGCCGAGCGAGGTAGGCGGAGGAATCGAGGCCCGGGTACTCCTCCGCCGCGATGGCCAGCGCTGCCTCGTCGAGCGGCAACACCGGGCGCTCGATGAGCGCCTGGAAGCGAGCGCGGGCGGCGGAGTCGAGCTGCATCGGTCGGACCGGAATATACCCCGGGGGTGGTCGGCGCGCGCGGCAGGGAATGGCCGCCCGCGCCTGCAACCTGGTCCGGGTATGACCCGGGCCACCGGCATGGGCGTACGGAACCCGGCAAGCCCTCCGTTCGGGCCCCCGGTTCTTCCCTCGTGCGCTGGCGCCACCCAAGGTCACCCCGGACGAAGCGCCCACGCCTTGGCCTTGGCCGCCCGACCGCGCTGCTCCTCTCGAGAGCCTCGCTGCTATGCTGCAGGACGCGCTCAAGGCGGTGCAGGCCCAGCGATGCGGGTACTCCTCATTTCCGCCAACACCGAGGCCATCAGCATGCGGCCCCTGCCGCTCGGCCTTGGGCTCGTGGCAGCATCGACCCGGCGGGCGGGCCATGAGGTGGCACTCCTCGACCTCTTCGGTGCGCCCCATCCTCTGGAAGCGGTGCAACGAGCGATTGCTTCTCACCGCCCGGCCGTCATCGGGCTCTCGGTGCGCAACATCGACGACCAGTGCCGGGAGGAACCCCGCTTCTTCCTTAGCGACACCCGTGCCCTCGTCGAAGCCTGCCGCTCGGTCACCACCGCGCCCATCGTTCTCGGAGGCGCCGGGTACAGCATCTTCCCCCGGGAGGCGCTCAGCTATCTCGGTGGCGACTTCGGCATCGCCTCGGACGGGGAGGTCGCCTTCCCCGCGTTCCTCGATCGCCTCGGTTCGGGAGATCCCTCGCCTGACCTCCCCGGCGTCTATGCGCCCGGGCGCGAGCCGCGTGCGGGTCGCGCGCTACCCGACGACCTCGACAGCCTTCCCCTTTGGGACGAGGCGCTCCCCTGCGCCGATCCGGAACAGTGGATTCCGGTCCAGAGTCGCCGCGGCTGTCCCAACGACTGCTCCTACTGCTCCACCTCGAGCATCCAGGGGCGACGAATACGGTTCCGCTCGCCCCGGTTGGTTGCCGAGACGGTCGGCGCCCTGGCGAGCCAGGGTGGTCGGCGTTTCTTCTTCGTGGACAACACTTTCAACATCCCCGAGGCTTACGCCCTCGAGTTGTGCCGGGCCCTGTCTGATGTTCGTCCCCGGGTGAGCTGGCGTTGCATCGTCTACCCGCATCGCCTCAGCCCCCAGCTTGCCGCGGCCATGGCCGCCTCCGGATGCAGGGAGGTGAGCCTCGGGTTCGAAAGCGGCTGCAAGCACATCCTGCGCATCATGAACAAGCGTTTCACGCCCGACGACATTCGTCAGTCGGCCGAGATGCTCGCCGCACAGGGCATCGGTGTCCTCGGATTCCTCCTCCTCGGAATGCCCGGGGAGACCGCCGGGTCGGTCGAGGAGAGCCTGGAGTTCGCGCGCTCGCTGCCTCTCCAGGGGCTCCGGGTCACGGTGGGTGTCCGCATCTATCCTGGAACGGCCCTGGCCCGGCAAGCTATCGCCGAAGCACTCGTGGCGAGCGACGACGCCCTCCTGCAGCCCCGTTTCTACCCGACGCCCGGCCTCGATGAGTGGATCGGGCGCAGCCGGGAGCTCAGCACATAGCCCTAACGCTCGGCCGAGAGCACGGTCGCGAGGTCACCCGGCGCGTACTCCGGGTCGTGGGAACCTGAGTTGAGTGGCCGATCGCGCTGCCTCTCCGGGACCAGAGGCCGCCGGCCCTTTACCCGAACGAGGGCGCCAGCTCCCGCAGGCCGTCGGCCACGACCCGGCAGAGATTCTCGATCAGGTCCTGCCGGGCGTTCACTGCGTAGAGAGAAGGAACTACACGGTAGTTCTCCCGGAGTAGCCGCACCGGGTTGGCCCCCGGCAGGAGCCGGACCAGGCCGGGCAGGGTCTTGTCACGGAGCCGGAGGGCGGTGTCGACCGCCAGCACCGACAGGTGCGGGCGCAACCCCCGCACCCGGGCCAGAAAGGAGGCCAGCTCCGCCGTCGAAACGTGCTTGGGTGGCGAGGACTTCAGTTCGACGTAGACCAGCTTGCCCTCGAGCGCGAGCACCACGTCCAGGTCGCCCCCTGTTCCCTGTGCGCCCGAGCGGATCCCGGTGGCCACCGGGGCCGAGAGCCGGCGGCAAAGCTCCCGCCCCACCCACCACTCCAGCGTGCCACCGAAATTGGCGGGGGGGTGGATGAGCCGGAACCGGCCGCGCCCCGCTGGCTGGGCCATTCCCAGTCGAACCAGCTCGGTGGCCATCCGGGCCGCCACCGCACCGGCGACGTAGCGCGTCGCATCCGCGGGCCGGAACGGCCCCCCCGCCAGGATGGCGCCGCGCAAGAAGAGGCGGAAGGCGTAATGCGACAGTCGCCCGGCGATCGCCTCCGCCCGCGATTCGTCCAGGTTCGGGAGAAAGGGAAGGTCGGGTGCGATGGGTCGCGGGTGAAGGCCTCGACGGATGAGCATGGCCAAGGGCTCGGCGAGGGGCGTCACGGCCGGCAGGGGCCGCGGAGGCGGCGCACGCCTCGCGGCGGCGTCCTCTAGTTCACGCGCCGTTCGCCTACGGGTCATCCGGACTTTGGAGGCCGAGACCCGCGGTCGGCCAACATGCCCACCTTCGCGCCCCGACCGGACGGCGCTCCCAGGCGTCATGGGCGTCGGTTTCCAGACGTCGGATACTGGTAGTGGGGTGGGAGTTTGATCTTCCCGAGCGCGGACGAGATGGCGCGCGCCTCCTCCGGCGAGTCCGCGTGAATGGCCTGAAAGCACTTCTGAAGCCGGCCAACATGGGCGAGGGTCGCCCCCACGATGAACATCGGCTCGCTTGCGTGGACGTGCTCTGCAGCGCGAGTGATGATCTCGGCCACCGATAGGCTCACCGTGACCGACACTCGGACTGCGGTGGGCTCGCCTCCACGATCGGGCAGGTACGGCCAGGAGACCATCAGGGGCTCGGCGCGCTCCACGATCCAGCCAACGCCGAGCCGAGATGCCTCGCTGATGACGGCCTCCTGGACGAGCTGCGAGCGCTCTATCCCGTTCAGGGCGTGGCAGGCACGGTCCATGATCGAGTTCTCGAGCGGATGCAGCCGAAGCGTCTTCGTGCGAAAGCACTTGCTGCGCACCAGCATACCGAAACCTCCTTTGCCGGGTCCCGCGCCTTCACCGCCGCCACCGGACCTCAGCCGTCTCCACGGAAAGCAATCTGGCACGGTGTACCGCGTCGAAGGGGTCGGCGCGAGTACGTTCGATGGTTCGACCCAACAGGGAGGACCACGTCCGGGGAGTGCAGCCCACCGAAGAGGCGAGATGCGGCAGGGCTGGGCAGCGGGTCAAGTCTCGTGAGGAGCCCAGGCCGTCCGGAAGCTACCCTGTCCGGCCTCCGAGGTAGGCGCGCTGCACGCGAGGGTTCGCGGCCAGTGCCGCAGCTGCGTCGGCGAGCACCACGCGGCCAACTTCCAGCACGTAACCGCGATGCGCCAGCCGGAGCGCGGCACGGGCGTTCTGCTCCACGAGAACGATGGTCACGCCCCGCGTGGTGTTGATCTCACGAATGGTGCGGAAGATGGTCCGCACCACCAGTGGTGCTAGCCCCAGCGAGGGCTCGTCGAGGAGCAGCACGCGCGGCTCGGCCATCAGGGCACGGGCGATCGCCAGCATCTGCTGCTCGCCCCCCGAGAGCGTTCCGGCCAGCTGCTCCAGTCGCTCCCGGAGCGCCGGGAACAGCCCCAGCACCCAATCCTCGGTGGTGGCGATCGCTTGCCGATCCCTGCGCGCGAACGCGCCCAGCATCAGGTTCTCGGCCACGGTCAGGGTGCCGAAGAGCCGTCGTCCCTCGGGGGCGTGGGCGATGCCCAGCCGTACCAGCTCGTGCGCCGGCGTGGCATGGGAGGACCGCCCCTGGTAGCGGATCTCCCCAGCGGTGGGGCGGATGAGTCCGCTGATGGCCCGAAGGGTGGTGGACTTGCCCGCGCCGTTGGCACCGAGGATGGTGACGATCTCCCCGGACGCAACGGTGAGATCGATGCCGTGCAGCGCCTCGACGTTCCCGTAGCTCACCTTGAGGCCGTGCACTTCCAGCACCGGTCCGGCCGACGCGCGAGGGGCCTCGGGCATCTCAGGCCTCCTCCGTGCCCAGGTAGGCCTCGATCACCCGGGGGTCGCGCTGGATGTCCCCCGGGGCGCCCTCGGCGATCTTCTCACCGTACTCCAGCACCACGATCCGCTCGCAGGCGCGCATCACCAGGCTCATGTCGTGCTCGATGAGAAGCACGGTGATCCCCCGGCTCCGGATCCGCCCGATGAGGCCCACCAGCTCGTCGGTCTCGTGCTCGTTCATGCCGCCGGCCGGCTCATCCAGGACCAGGAGCCGGGGATCGCTCGCCAGCGCCCGGGCGATCTCCAGCCGGCGCTGGTCGCCGTGCGAGAGGTTTCGGGCCAGCTCGAGGGGGCGAGTGCCGAGTCCGACGAAGGTCAGCTCGGCGGCGGCCCGAGCTACCGCTGCTCGCTCCTCGCGCACCTGGCGCGGCGGGCGGAACATGGCCGCGAGCAGCCCGCCGTGCGTCCGGCAGTGCCGGCCGGCGAGGGCATTCTCGAGCGCCGAGAGCTGCTGGAAGAGACGGATGTTCTGGAAGGTGCGGGCGATCCCCAGGGAGACGATCCGGTGCGGCCTCATCCCCCCGAGCGAGCGCCCACGGAAGCGGATGGCCCCGCCGTCGAGTCGATGGTTGCCGGTGATGAGGTTGAAGGTGGTGGTCTTGCCGGCGCCGTTCGGGCCGATGAGCCCGACCACGGAACCCTCGGCCACGTCGAAGGAGACGTCGTCCACGGCGGTGAGGCCGCCGAAACGTTTGGTGACGCCCCGTACCTCGAGGAGCGCGGTCACGGCGCGCCCTCCGACGCCCCGGCAGGCCGTTCCTCGGGTGCCGCCGAAAGGTCGTCCGGACGGAAGCGCGGCAGGCGCGAGGGGAACAGCCCCTGTGGCCGGAAGACCATCATCACCATCATCACCGCTCCGAAGACCAGCATCCGCGCCGAGGCAAACCCGCGGAACACCTCCGGCAACCCGACCACCAGGGTGGCCGCGGCGAGCACGCCGGGGATGGAGCCGGAGCCGCCCAGGATGACGATGAGGAACAGGACCACCGACTCCCAGAACCCGAAGGACTCGGGCGAGATGATGGTCATCTTGGCGGCGTAGAGGGTGCCGGCCATGCCCGCCCAGGCCGCGCCCAGGGCGAAGGACAAGAGGCGGTAGCGGGCCGTGGGCACGCCGCTTCCCTCGGCCGCGACCTCGTCCTCGCGCAGGTAGGCGAGGGCGCGGCCAAAACGCGAACGCGCCAGGCGATGGAACAGCAGCACCGTCGCCGCCACGAAGGCCCAGATGAGGTAGTAGAACTCCTCCGGCCGGCGGATGCGGTGCCCAAGGAGCACGGGACGGGCGATCCCGAAGATGCCGTTGGCTCCGCCGGTCAGGCCGAAGACGTTGTTCACCAAGGCGATACGGACGATCTCGCCCATGCCGATGGTGACGACGAGCAGATAGTCGCCTCGAAGGTGCACCACCGGTCGGGCCACGGCGGTGGCGAACGCCGCCGCCACGATGGCCGCGATGGGCAACGTGAAGAGGACCGGCACGCCCAGACGGGTGTTGAGGATGGCGGTGGTGTACGCGCCCACCGCGTAGAAGGCGGCGTGGCCCATGTTGAACAGGCCGGCGTCGCCCAGGATGACATTCAGGGAGAGCGCCAACAGCGCGTACAGGCCGATGTTGTTGAGCACGTCGACCCAGTACGGCCCGGCGACCAGTGGGACGGCGAGCAGGACCGCGGCGGCGACGGCATAGCCGATCCCCAGGCGCCGGCTCATATCTTGTCCGCCACCCGCTCGCCCAGAAGCCCCGACGGCCGGACGATGAGGATGAGGATGAGCACCAGGAAGGCGAGCGCGTCCTTCCAGGCTACCGAGAGGTAGGCGGCCCCCAGGGCCTCGACCACGCCGAGGAGCAGGCCGCCCACCATGGCACCGGGGATGTTGCCAATGCCGCCCAGGATGGCGGCGGTGAAGGCCTTCATCCCGTAGATCCAACCCATGGTGAAGGAGATCTGGCCGTAGGTGAGGCCCACCAGGAGCCCGGCGGCGCCGCCCAGCGCCGGGCCTATGACGAATACCAGCCGGATGACCCGGTTCACGTCGATGCCCATGAGTTGCGCGGCCGCGGGGTCGATGGCGGTGGCCCGGATGGCGGCTCCGAGGCGCGTCCGCTGCA
>Ga0335071_10002991_pt1 | contig 17971 bp, 16 predicted proteins | sample Lox_Sample_15_FD_206724 | JGI IMG/M metagenome (GOLD analysis project Ga0335071, IMG submission 206724) | Soil microbial communities from Loxahatchee National Wildlife Refuge, Florida, United States - Lox_Sample_1.5 | ecosystem: Environmental > Terrestrial > Soil > Wetlands | place: USA... | reverse complement strand
TCCGAAAGGATGACCTGGCAGTCGCGAGGATCGTCCGAATCAAGCTCCACACCCCCCGACGCTATCCGCCCAAGAGGCAGCGCCTCAAGCGGATCCACACGGATGAGGTTTTCGGCAGGCACAACTTCCGTACTCGAAGCGGAAGTCGGCGGGATGGAGGATCTTCGAGGGCGCGCGCATGACGCGCAGGTAAATGAGGCTTCGTCGCGTCGCGGCAATGGTTACCTCGGTCGGCAGCGGATCTTCAGGAGGATCTTCGTGAAAGAGTCGTCGCTCGCTTTGCTGAACCAGATGGCCGCCTCGCCTGGTCGCAAGTTGGCCATCTTCTCCGGTGTCAGTGCTCCAAGCGAAGCGTTCGCCTCCCATCCTTCGGAGCGCACCGCAATTTCGATCAGGGCTTAGGCGCTCACGAAAGAAGCCCTTTCGAACCGCCGTGACTTGTGCGGTAGGTCTTCGTTCCGCACTTGACCCTCCTCGTTGCGCTTTACGGCAGGAAGACGGCTTTGAGTACTCCGCCGGACAGCGCCAACCTGGCGCCTTCTTCGAACCGGGCCAGTGGGAATCGATGCGTGACGAGTTGCGCCACGGGCAGGCGTCCGGAGGCTATCAGCTCTAGCGCCTGCCGGTTGTGGCGGGGCGCGAAGGTCGTAACCCCGATTAGGTGCAGCGCCTGGTAGTGAATCCGGTTCACGTCGAGGCCGGGCCGCGACTCGCCCTGGGGCAGGCCGCCGAACTGGACGACCCGCCCCCCCTTTCGCGCCATCTCCACCGCCTGCACCGCTGCCTGCGGGGAGGGCGTGGCGGCGACGACAACGCTGGCGCCGCGCCCCCCGGTGAGGCGGCGCACCGCGGCCACTGGGTCCTCCGCGCTCGCGTCCACCCGCGCGTCGGCGCCGAACGGCGCCGCCAGCGCCAGCCGGCCCGCGTCTACGTCGACCAGCACCACCTGAAATGCACCCCGGGCGCGGGCCAGCACGGCATGCATGCAGCCCACCGGGCCGGCCCCGAGGATGGCCACCGCGTCTCCCATCCTCACTTCGGCCTTCTCATGGGCGTTGATGCAGGAGGAGAGCGGCTCGGCCAGCGTGACCAGGGCGGGATCGAGGCCATCGGGCGCGCCCTGAACGTTCCCGAGCCGCAGCACTGGCTCGGGGAGGGCCAGGAACTCCGCGAACCCCCCGGGCCAGGCCTGGCCGATCTCGCGCTGGTCCTCGCACAGCTCGTAGCGGCCCTCTAGGCAGCCCAGGCAGGCACCGCAGTACGCGAGGGGCCCCACCGCCAACCGATCCCCCACGCTCCACGGCCCGCGGTAGCCTTCCCCCACTTCGACCACCTGCGCGGCGATCTCATGGCCGATGGTCCAGGGGAACACCACCCGCCGGTGGCCGAAACGGAGCGTCCGGAGGTCCGAGCCGCACAGGCCGCACGCCTGCACCCGGACCAGGAGCCCGCCCGGGGGCGGCTCAGGCACCAGCACCTGGTCGACGCCGAATTCCATCGGCGCCCGGACCACCACCGCGTTCATGGTCTCCGGCATCGCCCGCCCCTCACCGGCGCACCGGGCCGGCGCCGCCGAGGAGCGACTCCTGCAACATGCGGAGCCGGTAGACGAAGGTCGACGGATCCGGGGTCGCGTCGTCGATCGTGATCCACTGGCCCTTGCGGACGTCGCGGAGAAGCCGTGCCCCTGCGCCGATCCCGATGGGAAGCGCACGCCGAGCGACCGCGTCGGCGTGGGTAACCAGGATCCCGTACCAGTCATGGCCGCCGATTCCCTCTAGACGAGCCCCGGCGCGCAGGTCGCGCTTGGCAACACAGATCACCTCCGAGTGCAGCGTTTCCGAAGCGACGGTCACCTCGCCGAGCAGCACCGCCTCGGCAATCGACTGCGGCGTCTCGAGGTCACACAAGTGGTATGGCCGATGGTGCAGATAGTAGGGTCCCTCGGCCCGGGTGATGAACTTCATCTCCTTGCGGATGCGAGGCTCGTCGGAGCGGACGATGGCGAAGACCCCGGGGGCGATGGCGCCGGTGGAGAAGTCCACCACGCCCGGCGTCGAGAAGATGCCGCCGTCCGCCGCGGGCACGAAGACCCTCACAAGATCCTCGAGCTCCACCTTGGGACCGTGCATGCCCGGCACGTCCGGGAGAAGCCCCGTGGCGTTCGAGACCGCTGCCAGTTCCACCATCGTCTTGGTCCCGTCCTGGAAGGCCGCCAGCATCTTCGGGTTCATTCCCTTGGCGGTAGCCTCGTCGTAGCAGGACTCAGCAGTCGCGCCGCGGTCGACCGGGTTGTTCTTCCCCTTCCCCAGTGCGATCACCTCGAAGCCCATGAGGAGCGCTTGCTCCCAGAGCATCTTGAGCACACCGGGCTCGTCGCCCGAGGCGACCGTATAGAGAGCGCCGGTGCGCCGAGCTAGGTCGGAGAGGTAGGGACCGACCGTGATGTCGGTCTCGACGTTCAGCATGATCACGGGCTTCTTCGCCATGATCGACCTATAGGCGACCTGCGCTCCTACGTCGGGCACGCCCGTGACCTCGACGTTTACCTCTAGTGATGGAATCTCCGGCATCAGAAGAGCGTCGGCCGTCACAACGCGCCTAGCGGCCCGGAGGGCGTCTTCCGCCTGGGCAGCCGTGGCCGCTACCGCGATCGCGTCCCTGCCAACGCCCAGAGCCGAGAACGTGTCCAGCGCCCGGCCCGAGTCGATATCGGCGATGGCCGCTACCTGCATCCCCTCGACGCAGGAGACAGCGTGCGCCAATCCCGAACCCATCTGGCCGCAGCCAACGATACCGACCGCGATCGGCTTTCCTGCTGCTGCACGTGCCCTGAGTCGCCGGATGAGCTCCATCGTCACTCCCCTCGGTACGGATGGTTCGGCCGAGGCCCACTAGGAACTGCCCCGGTTGTGTCTCAGGCCTGGTTGCGGTTCCGAAGCCGCACCAGCGCCTTGAAGTCGTCGGCCACGTGCGTGTACAGCCGCTTGTAGAGCGTGAAGTAGTCGGCGTAGAGGGCGTGCCGGGCCGGATCGGGCTCCAACGGGTCGGTGAACTCCGCCCACCGCTTGGCCACGACGAAGTCGCGGAAGACGCCCGTGGCCACCCCGGCCAGGATGGCGTCTCCCCAGGGCGCACCGGTGCGCCGCTTCACCAGCGCCGTCGGCACGCCGAACACGTCGGTGATGATCCGCCGCCACAGGGCGCTCTTGGCGCCGCCCTCGTTCAGCACGATGGGAGCGCGGAGCTCGAGCCCGGTCGTCTGGATGATCCGGTACGAGTCGTAGAGCGCGTAAGCGACCGACTCCATCATGGCGCGTAGTACGTGTCCGCGGGTGTGCTGGAGGGATAGGCCAAAGATGGTCCCACGAGCGTCCGCGTCCCAGATGGGCGTGCGCTCGCCCATGAGGAACGGCAGCACCACCAGCCCGTCGCTGCCAGGTGGTGCCGCCTCGGCCTCCCGGTTGATGAGTTCGTAGACGTCCTGACCGGAGGTGCGTTCCCGGGCGAGCTCGGCAGGATAGAAGTTGTCGCGCATATACCGGATCAGCCCGCCGCCGGTAGTAGTGGTGGGGACCGTGATGAAGATCTCGCCCCCGCCGGTCGTGTGCTCGAAGGCGATCATGCTCTCGTGGAAGACGTGCTCCCGGTGGAGCACGCCGAAGTTCCCGCAGGTGCCCAGGTTCATCTGCACGTCGCCGGGCTCGGTCATGCCCGCGCCCATCCACCCGGCGCAGCAGTCCACTTGGCCGGCTGCCACCGGCGTGCCAGGGGCAAGGCCGGCCTCCTCGGCGGCGGCGCGCGTGACCGTCCCCACCACCGCCTCGCACGCGTGTAGCGGCGGGAAGAGCGCGGGGTCAAGGCCGAGCTCTTCGAGCAGGCCCCCGTCGAACCGGCGGCGGAGCAGATCGTAGGCGACACCATAGAAGGCCGCCCCCGAGTAGTGAGCGCTCGCCACGCCGCTCAGCTTGAGGGTGATGTAGCCGTCGATGCTGAGCGCCTTAGCGACTCGGGCGAAGACGTCCGGGCGGTGCGAGCGCTCCCAGAGCAGGTTCACGATGACGGGGTGGTCGTCGAGCCTGTTCTTGGTGATCTCGAAGATACGGGCCTCGCCGATCCGCTCCTTGAGCCAGCGCACTTCGTCCTGGGCCCGGCGATCCATGAGGTTGTAGGCGCGCTCCACCGGCTGGCCGTTCCGGTCCACCATGACCAGCGACGGCAGTGCCGACGAGACCGCGACCCCGCGTACTTCACCTCCGCCGACTCCTGCCTCGGCCAAGCAACGGCGGATGAGCCGGCATGCAACCGGCCAGTACTGCGCGGCGTCGTGCTCGGACCAGCCGGGCCGGGCGGTTAGGATGGGGTACTCCTCGAAGGCATAGGCGCGCAGCGTGCCCTCTGCGTCGATCAAGGCCGCCTTGGCACCGCCCGTCCCGTAGTCGATTCCCAAGAGGCAGTCGGACATCGCGACCTCCCTCAGCCCTCGAGCAGCGTCCGGGCCGTGTCCTCGTCGCTCACCAACACGTTCACCAACCGCCCCGCCAGCGCACCGCGTATGGCCGGCACCTTCTCCGGCCCGCCTGCCACGGCCACTCGCCGTGGGATGGCCAGGAAGGCCGGCAGCTCGATCCCGAGCACGCGCCCTTCGAGACCCGTTTCTACGGGCAGCCCCGCCGCGTCGAAGTAGCGGAGGCAGACGTCGGCAACCGCCCGCTTTGAGAGGATCGCTTCTAGATCCTTGCGCGTGAGCAGCCCGTCGGGCCCGAACAGCGCCGAGGCGGCCCGCGGGACGCCGAGCCCGATCAAGGCCATGTTGGCCTTCCGCCCGAGCTCCAGGCACTGGGCCACCTCGCGATCTGCCAGCAGCGACGCTTTGAACGCCGCGGTGGCGACCACCCCCGGCGCCTGGAGGATGCGCGGGCGGGCGCCGCAGCGCTCGGCCACGCGGCGAGTCAACTCGGCACCGTTCACCCCCGACTCCAGGCTCCCCAGCCCGCCGATAAGCTGGACCACGGTGACCTTCGGCAGGTCCAGGTGAGGAAGCTCGGCCGCGAACGCCCGCAGCGTTGTCCCCCAAGAGAGTCCGACCACGTCCCCCGGCTGCACCGTCCGGGCAAAGTAGGACGCAGCGGCCGCGCCGACGCGCTCCAGCATCGGCGTACGATCTCGGGGTGCCAGGACGGCTTCGTCGAGTTCGAACCGGCTCTCCAACTCGCGTTCGAGGTCCGGGCAGCCCGACTCCGGCCGACGGACCGAGATATGGACCACTCCCGAGTCGCGGGCCTGCTGCAGGAGGCGGGACACCTTCGGTCGCGAGAACCCGAACCGCTTGGCGAGCCGCTCCTGCGTGGCGTCGTCCTCGTAGTACGCCCGAGCGATCTTGTAGAGGAGCCGTGCGTCCTCGTCTTTGGTGCGGGTTGCCATGAGCGAGGGAGGCCTTTCAGCGCAGGCTGTAGCCGTTCGGGAAGGCGTCGCTGAGCTGGTATTCGGCGATCCGCTCTGCGAACTTGAGGTACTCGATCCCGTCCCGGGCTGCGGTGTCGGGGTCGGGGACCATGGGCGAAGACTCGATGGTGCAGTACCCCTCGTACCCGGTCCGCTTTAGCGCCCGCATCACCGCCTTGAAGTCCACGGTGCCGTACCCGGGGGTGAGGGAGTTGGAATCGCGGAAATGCATGTGGCGCAGCAACGGCTGGGCCTCGATGACCGCCTCGTACGGATTGAGCTCCTCCATGCTCACATGAAACCAATCGAGCTGGATCCCCAGGTTCGGCTTACCTGTCTTCTCGATGAGGATCTTGTGGTTCTGGACCGTGTTCACGAACTTGCCCATCTCAAGATGGTTGGTGGCCTCGAAGACGAGCTGGATGCGCTTCGAGGAAGCGTAGTCGCACATGCTCCGGAGGGCGTCGACGGCTACGGCCACGGACTCGTCGACGTTGTCTTTCGTGATCGGGGCATGGACCGCAGTAGCAACCGTCACCAGGGGAGCACCCACCTCGGAGGCGAAATCGATGGAGGTCTTCGTTTCGGAAACCGCGAGGGCAGCGGTCGTCTTCTCGGTGAGCGTCTTGTAGCGCGGCGAGTATGGATCCCACATCTCGCCCCAGCACTCGTTGATGCAGGAGACGCCCAACCCGTACTCGGCCGAGAGCTGCTTGTGCCGCCGGGCGTACACTTCCATCTTCACCCCCAGGCCGTAGCGTCCCTTGGGCGGCGTGACCTCGACAGCGTCGTAGCCACACTTCTTGAGTCTCTGGTACGTCTTCTCGGGGTGGAGATAGGCCTCGTCCTGCCCGAACGTGAGCTGGAAGTAGCTGAACCGCAGGCGCGACATGGAAGCCTCCTTCTTTGCTGATTCGCGAGACACCATAGCTAGGTGAACCTGACCCGAAGTGAATCCACATACATCGCCGCGAAGAGGATCGCGCCACGCACGAAGGGCATGGTGTACGGCGAGACGCCCACGATGGTGAGTCCATCGGCTATGAACAGGAGGATGAGCGCTCCGATGAGGGCTCCAGGGAAGAACGCCCCCCGGCCACCGAACAAGCTTGTCCCGCCGAGGACGGCCGCGGCGATGGCCAGGAACTCGTACCCGTTCAAACCTCGGGTGATCACCGACCCGAGGGTGATCACCCAAACCACTCCGCCTATGCCGCAGATGAAGGACGTTGTGACGAGGGCGAGCGTCCTGACCCGGGGCACGTCGATCCCCAGGTTCCTGGCTGCCCTCTCGTCGCAGCCCACTGCCACAACGTGCCGCCCAAACCTAGTGAACGAGAGCACGAGCTGTGAAACCAGCACTACCGCTGCGACCACGAACAGCAGCACCGGAAAGCCGCCCAGCGATCCGATCTTCATATGACGGATGTCCGCCAGCACCTTGCCCATGAGAATGGTCCGGTCCTGGGTGACGATCTTCCCCACCCCGCGAATGGCAAGCATCATGCCCAGCGTGGTCAAGAAGGCATTCATCTTCAGCTTCACGATGAGCAAGCTATTGATAAGGCCGACCACGGTCGCCACCCCCAGTCCGGCGCAGATGGCCATCCACAGTGGCGACTGGAGGTTCCGGAGCATGATGCCGCACACGCACCCGGACGCGTACCCTACGGCGGCGACGGAGAGGTCCAGGGTTCCGGCCAGCAGGGCAAAATTGATGGCGCAAGTGATGAGGACGAGGGGAGCGCCGTTGAGGATCGTGCCGTAGATGTTGCTGAAGGTGAGGAAAGTTCGCGACATTGAGCTGAACACGACCACCATCAGCGCGAAGAACATGTAGAGTGAAAGCGAGAACACGCTCCCCGTACTCTTCGGGGCCATCCGAGGTGTCATCGCGCTAGGCGGCATGGGTCGCCTCTCCCGAGATGCTCTCGCTCATCAGCCGGTCCTTCGAGAACTGCTCCCGGGTGAGCTCCGAAACGATCCGCCCACCTCGCAGGACGATGATCCGGTCGGATAGGCTCATGATCTCGTCCAACTCGGACGAAACGATAATGAAGGAGACTCCCGAACTGGCCTTTTCGAAGATGATCTTCTGAATTTCCTGCTTCGCGCCGACGTCGACGCCCTTGGTCGGCTCGTCCATGATCATCAGTCGCGGTTGCTTCATCAGCCACTTGGCGATGATCGTCTTCTGCTGGTTACCACCCGAGAGCTGGCTGGCGAGCATGTTTTCGTCGACCGCCTTGACGTCGACCTCGGCCATGTACTCCCGGGCTCTGGCCATCTCTCGCCGGACCCGCAGTATCCGGAAGACCCGGGAGGCGAAGGCGCGGAGGCAGGCGCTAGAGATGTTCTTCCAGAGCGGCATCTGCAGAAACAGGCCGTCGAGGTGGCGCTCCTCGGTGATGTACCCGACGGTGTGGAACAGGTGCCTTGCGCGCACCGGCTGCGGCGCACCTTCTTCCGCGTAGGCGATGGTGCCCCTGCGCACCTTATCGATGCCAATCAGGGCGCGGAGGAGCTCGCTCCTCCCGGAGCCGAGCACCCCCCAGACCCCGAGGATCTCCCCCCGGCGCAGACAGAAGTTAGCGTCCTGGGGAAACCGGGTGCCAGTGAGGTGCGAGACCTCGAGGACCACGTCACCAAGCCGCCGCCCCTGCGCGCCGGTCGCCCCCTCGATCTCCCTCCCGATCATGTGCTGGACGAGGTGCGCTTTGGAGAAGTCGTCGACCTTGCCCTGGACGGCCACCTCTCCGTCCCGCAGCACCGTCACCTTGTCGCAGATCTCGTACACCTCGTCGAGGAAGTGCGTGATGTAGAAGATGACTAACCCAGACGCGCGAAGGTTCCGGATAACCTGGAACAGGTTGTCCTTCTCCCTGGCCGAAAGCGACGACGTCGGCTCATCGAAGAGAAGGATGCGGCCGCCCCGGGAGAGAGCGCGCGCGATCTGCACCATCTGCTTTTCGCCGACGACGAGCGCCTCGCCCCTGGCGTCGAGGTCGATGGCGCTGCCAAGCTTGGCGAGGTGCTTGGCCGCCTCGCTCCGCATCGCCTTCCGGCTGAGCATGGGGCCGGCGACGCGCCAGCGCTCCAACTCGCCGACCAAAATGTTCTCGTACACCCGGAGGTGCTGGAAGATTTGGATCTCCTGCTGGATGAAGGCGATCCCGTGGTGCGCCGCGGCACGAGGGCTGTCGATCTCCACCGCTTGGCCGTCGATTCGGATCGACCCCTCGTCTGGCCGGACGATGCCGCCAAGCACGTTCATCAGGGTGGACTTCCCCGCCCCGTTGACGCCGACGAGCCCCATCACCTCCCCGCCCGGCGCGTGGATCGTTACCCTCCGGAGTGCCTGGACCCCGGGGAAGCGCTTCGAAATGGCGTTCAGCTCCAGGTAGGGCCCGGCCACCCTGGCGGTGTCATCGCGCGCGGGAGTCGATGATGTCGGTACCTGGGTCATGATGGCGACCCCGATCTCATCTTGTCGAGCCCGATGGCGAGGATGATCACCAGCCCCTTGATCAGGCCGGTGAAGTAGTCGGGGACCCCGACCAGGTTGATGACGTTGCTGATCATGACGATCAGCACCGCACCTAGGGCCACGCCGGCGATGTTGCCCGAGCCCCCATTCACCGAGACGCCGCCGATCACTGCCGCGCTCACCACGTCGAGGATCTGGGTGTCCGGCCCCATCCCCGGACGAGCAGAGGAGAGGGCGGCGGTGTTCATGATCCCGGCGACCCCGGCGCAGGCCCCGCTGATCGTGTAGGCGGCGAACGTCGCCCCCCGGGTCGGCAGGCCGGTGACCCGCGCGGCACGAACGTTGGCCCCGATGCAGTAGAGCCAGCGCCCGAAGAGCGTCTTCCGCAGGAGGAAGCCGAGGAGCAACGTCAGGGAGAGGAACACCACAATGATCGTCGTCCGGTCGAACGTCGCGGAGAAGTCGGGTGACAGGCCGACCACGCTCTGGCCGTTGGTCCACGCGGTCACGATCCCCGAGCAGATGGTCATGATCGAGAGAGTGACGACCAGCGCGACCATGCGAAGGAAGGCAACCCCGATCCCGTTGACCCCTCCCAGCAAGAGCCCCACTAGGATCATCAGGGCGGGACCGAAGACCAGGTCTCCCGTCCTGGCCATGTAGTCCGCCCCGATCACCGCTGCGGTGGTCATGACTGCCGGTCCGGAAACGTCGATGCCCCCGGTGATCATGACCAGGGCCGCGCCCATCGCCATGACGCCGATGGGCGCCACCTGCACCAGCAGGTTTAGGATGTTGTTCGCTGTAGCGAAGTTCTCGACGAACAGACTCAGCGTCAGCAGGATGAGCGCGATGGCGACCGGGAGGACGAGCCACCGTAGGCGGCGAAGCGTGGGCAATGCCCTGGTGCGGAGACCAGGTGCCTCCTCCGGTGTCGCGCGCTCGGAGATTGGCATGGCTCGCATGGTACCCGTCGCGCTCCCTGGCCGGAAGCCGGGGCGGCGGGTCACCGGATCGGTGAACTCGCCGTTCCCGGCGCCAGCAGCGCCAGCGCCCCGGGCCGTCGATCCTCGCCCGGGACGTGCAGCCGGCTACATTCCCTCCTTCTTCTCGTAATCCACTCCCCACAGGTGCGGCGCTGCCTTCACGACTTGCGCGGCGTTGTCGCTGTTGATCACCGTCCCCTTCTCCAGGTAGGGCTTCTGAGAGACCTGCTTCCCCTGGACCAGGTCGAAGGCCGCCTCCGCCGCCTTCACCGCCATCTGCCAGGCCGGGACGTCGACGTTGCCGTCCATGTACCGGTCGATCGTGTACTTGATACCCGACGGATACATGTCCGTGCCGGCGAGATAGACGTGCTTGGGATCGCTGCGCTTGTTCCATTTGCCGGCGTTCTCCATCGCGGTCTGGACCCCCGACATGAGCCAGTCGGAGGATACGTACATGCAGTTGGTGTCCGGGTGAGCCTGCAGGGCCGCCGCCGTGTTCTGGAGCGCGACCTCTGGCTCCCAGTGGCCCGTCTCCACCACCTGGGCCACAACGCCATTCGGGATACCGAACTCGGCGAGCGCCTTACGGAAGCCGCGCTCCCGGTTGTGGGCGTTCTCGTCCCCGATGTCGCCGTGGACGTCGATGCACTCCTTCGGCGTGACACCATCCTTCTTCATGATCTTCAGCATCTCGACCGTAGCACCGTAAGCCTGGAACTCACTGTCCATGTTGACGGTCGCCGACGGGATCTGCAGTCCCGTCGCCGAGTTGTGCGCCTCCTTGGTGTACATGACGAAGTACTTCTTGGCCTTGCGGACCTCCGCTACGCTTGAGAGGATGGTCTTCGAGTCGATAGAGGCCGCGATGACCACCGCCACATCCTTGGAGAGAAGGTCCTTGATGTCGTTGGCCTGCTTGGTCACGTCCCCGTTGGCGCTGACCATGGTCCACTGAACATCAAAGCCCCTTTTCTTGCCCTCAGCCAGCGTAGCCTCCTTCGCGTAATCAGCGAATGCGTGGAACACGACTGAGTCGAGCTGATTCATCGAGAGGCCCATCTTGATGGGCTTCAGGTCCGCCGCCCGGGCAAGAACCGCGGTCCCAAGCCAGAGCGCGGCGACGACGACGGACAGGTAACGGACAGTTCTCATGCCGTGCCTCCTCACTGCGAACGTGTGAACAGATGTGCAACGATGAGAATATGTTGAACTTCCTCACATGAAACGTCAATCGTTCGTTTGTGCACGTTTGTTCAAGATCGTCCAGGGATTCCCCAGCGGAGATTCTGCGAGTAGTTTCAAGACCCTCCCGTTCGTGATGTTGTGCCTGGCCAACACTCCATCCGCGCTGAAACCATTGACGATTCGGTCCAGGGCCTGGATCCTCGCCGACTCGATGCTTCGCCGCTTCCTGGCCCTCCTGCCGGCTTTCCGCTCGGCCCTGCGCTCTCGCCGCGACCTGGTGGTCGAGAACTCGCCCTCCGCCAGCAACTTGCCACCCTGGCCAGTCGACGACACTCGGTCATCCGACCCGCTGACCACCTCTTCTGGATCCTGCTACGGCGCCTCTGGGGCGGTTGGGCTGCAAGCCTCGCCATCGTCGAGCCAGACACAGTGGCTCGCTGGCACCGCGTCGGCTTCCGGAGGTACTGGAACTGTCCAGGCGGGGCGGGCGCTCGGTCGCCCTCCGCTACCGCATGAGGTTCGCGCCCTCATCCGGAGGATGGCCACCGAGAACTTTTGGGGCGCTCCCCGCATCCACGGTGAGCTCCTCCGCCTCGGATTCAGTCGGTCCGAGCGCAGCGCCTCGCGCTACCTGCGCTCCCTGCCTTCGGCCCCGAGAGCCAGCCAGACCTGGAAGACCTCCCTCCGGAACTACCGAGACGGCATCGCTGCCATGGACTTCTCGGCCCAGACGGTGACGTTCCGCGTCCTCCTGTGCTTCTGGTCATCCACCACGGCCGGCGCGTCGTCGCCCGCTGCGAAGGGTGGAGATCCCGACCGCTGCCTGGGTCGCGCAGCAGCTTCGCGAGGCCTTTCCGTTCGACTCGGCACCTCGTTTGCGCGTCGTCTCGATCGAACTGCAAGTGAACCAGGACCTGCGCTCGGCGCGCGCGATCGCGTGGCTATTTGAGGGGACGCCCCACCCGCACGGCCGCCTCTGGCCGCGCTGGATCCGTATAATTGGCGCCGACGACGCCAGGGCGTGGTTCACCCGTTGTACCTGTCAGGTTCATGGAATCTGATCGGCGCTGTCCGCGCGAGGCAAACTGATCTACAAGCATCTTCATGCGCTTTCTCTTCACGTCGGTCCCGATGACAGGCCACTTCCACGCGATGGCGCCCTACGCACGGGCACTCCGGGACCGAGGGCATGATGTGGCCTTCGCGACCGGGGCGCGCTTCGGCGAATTCGTTCGGCGGACTGGCTTCGAGCACTTCGCCTGTGGCTTCGACTTCGACGGGTCGAGTGACATCTTCGCCGTGCTCCCGGGGTGGGACGCTATCCGGGAGCGGTTCGCGTCGGCGCCGCCGCTCGCTCAGCTCCACGGATTCGTGGAGGGGCTCGCGCCGAGGATGGCAGCCGATCTCGCCCCGGTGATGAACGCCTGGAAGCCAGCGGTGGTGGTTCGCGACCTCCTCGAGTACGGTGGCTACGTCGCCGCGGAGCGCGCCCAGGTCCCACACGCAACCGTCAACTGGGGCATCTACATTGCGCCACAGCAGGTGGCACGGGACGCGATGCGGGCGCTCCGAGCACACCACGGTCTGGTGGACGACCCCGCGCTGTCCTCGCTCGACCGGTTCCTGCTGCTGTCCGCGCTCCCCTCCTCCTGGCTGTACCCGGAGTGCCCGGTGAGCGAGGTGCTCCACCGGTTCAGCGTCCCCCCGTTCGACACCAGCGGTGACGAGCGCCTCCCGACCTGGATGTCGGAGCTGGCCGATCGCCCGACGGTGTATGCGACGCTGGGAACCACCTTTAACCAGGCACCCGCCACCTTCCGGGCGCTGATCCAGGCGTTCGGTGGGGAGGAGTTCGAGGCCATCATCACTGTTGGCCGCAACCTGGACCCCGGACAGTTAGGGGTGCTCCCGGGCAACGTCCGAGCGGCGCGGTACATCCCTCAGACTCTGCTCTTGCCGCGGTGCCAGGCCATCGTCTTCCACGCGGGATTTAACTCGATCCACTCCGCACTGTGGCACGGCCTGCCTATGGTCCTCATGCCCATGGGCGCGGGCGACCAACTCCTAAATGCGCGCCGCTGCGCAGCGCTAGGGGCCGCCATTGTCGTCGAGGGGCAGCCGCCAGCGCCGCAGGCCCTCCGCGCCGCCGTAAGGGCTGTGCTGCGCGAGCCTGGCCCGAGGGCACGCGCGCAGGCGCTCCGCCAGGAGCTGAACGCGCTCCCGCAGCTGTCCGCGGCTGTGGACCTGCTCGAGCGGCTCGGACGGTCGCGCGAACCGCAGTGCGGGGGAGGCGCCGGGACTGGGCGGTAATCGCCTCGCTGCTGGCTACAAATGCCATCCGCGCGCCGACGGGGTAAGACGACACATGCTCGATCTCCTTCGGTCCGTTTCAGGACTCGCCGCCGACCTTTTTCGCCGTCACGCCGAGCTCGTCGCGGAGAGCGCGCTTCTTCGGCAACGGCTCATCGTGGCGCACCGGAAGATCGCGGGCCGCGTCCGGTGGGCGCCTTGTCAACGATTCACCGTTGCTCTCGCTGCGCGCGTTGCGCCGGCTTGGCTTGAGGCAACCCTGCTCGTGCAGCCGGCGACTAAACTACGAGCGGCGCGCCGCCTGAGGCGTGCCCCGAAATGTGATTCCCGCCTCAGGGCGCCGAGCCCCGGGCAAGACCTACGAGCTTGTCGCTCTCCCGCTCGGAACCGGCTCCCCGTGCACGAGGTGTCCACACCTGCTCTGTACCCGTCCGGCGGACCGCGTAGAGGCGCAGGAGGATGAGGGGCCGTACCTTCCTCCCCGTGACGAAGACGGCGTGGGCGAGGGGGCCGGCCGTTGAGCCGGTGGCTCGATGGGCGAAGCGAGTCGAGCGGCTCGAGAAGAGCGGCCTGAGTATTCGAGGTTCGCGGCGAGGGAGGGCCTTGCTGCGGGTTCCCTCTCTTATTGGAGGTGGAAGCTTGAACGGCAGAACGGTGGAGCCCTGAGGGCAACGCAGTTTGTCGAGTTCAAGACGTCAGGGCCTGGCCCGGGTGGTCCGGTTCTTCCCTTCGAGGTGGTGCTGGAGTCGGGCCGGGTAGTGAGGGTCCCGCGCGGCTTCGACGCGGCAGAGCTTGGTCGACTTGTGGGCGTGCTCGAGGAGGCCCGCTCGTGATCCCGGCCGGGGTGAAGATCTGGGCCGCGGCGGCGCGCGAGCGGGACGAGTTCAAGGGACGGGCAGAGCGCGCCGAGCACGAGCGGAGCGAGTTCAAGAAGCTCTACCTCCTTGTCACTCTCGAGCTGGAGCGGCTGAAGCGGCAACTCTTCGGCAAGAAGGCCGAGACGGTTGACCCTGCCCAAGTCCAGCTCGCCTTCGGCCCGGTGCTCGAGGCACTGGAACGAGCGCGGGGAGGCGGCGCCGTCGAAGTGGAGGCCGTCGAGTCTGAGCTCACCCGGCTCCGTGAGCGTGCCGAGGCCGAAATCGCGCGCCGCAAGCTGGAGAAGAATCCTCCCGCTCCTCACGGCCGCCGCGACCTCTCGCTCGAGGACCTCCCCGTCGAGACCATCGTCCTCGAGCCACCGGAGCGTCTGATCGCGGGTGGCGATGCACTGGTAAAGATCGGGGAGGAAGTCGCCGAGCACATCGATCACCGGCCGGCGTCGCTGGTCCGGGTGCGGGTCGTTCGACCCAAGTACAAGGTACCGGAGCCGGCGGAGAATTCGGCGGCGTCGGCGAGCCGGATCGTGATCGCCCCGCTGCCGGAACGGCCCATCCCTCGAGGGATCGCTGGGCCCGGCCTCCTCGCCCACGTCCTGGTCTCGAAATACGCGGATCACTTGCCGTTGCACCGCCAGGAGAAGATCTTTCGCCGCCAGGGCTGCACCTGCCTCGCTCGACGCTCTGCCGCTTTGTCCAGTGCTCGGTTTCGCTGCTCAACCGGGTGGTCGAGGCGATGTGGGAAGACGCGCGAGCCAATGCGCGGTGGGTCTGCATCGACGCCACCGGTGTCCTGGTGCTGGCCAAGGACCAGTGCCGCCACAACCACTTCTGGGTGGTAGTGGCCGAACGAGATCACGTCCTTTTCCGGCACACCAAGACGCACGATGGCCTCGTCCCCGCCGGCCTTCTCGAGGGCTACCGAGGCTACGTCCACGCCGACGCCTCGAGCGTGTACCACGAGCTCTACCGGCGCGAGGCGGAGATCATCGAAGTGGGGTGCTGGGCTCATTGCAGGCGGCGGGCATTCGATGCCCTCGACCGACGAACAGCGCGCCCTGGTCATGATCGGATTCATCGGGTTGCTCTACGACGCCCACCGACTCGCGACCGACCCCAGGACTGGAGTCACCGATGGCCCTCGCCGGAAGGCCGAGCCGGCGCCCGTCATCGACAAGCTCTACACCTGGATCGCCGCCGAGCGGTCCCGGGTCGATGACGACGCACCCATCGCCAAGGCGATGAACTACGCCCTCAACCACCGGGAGCACCTGACCCGTTTCCTCGACAATGGGCTCCTGCGACTCGACAACAACCCCGCGGAGCTCGAGCTCAGACGAGAGAAGGTCGGATCCAAGAACTGGCTCTATTGCGGGAGCGATGACGGAGCGCACTGGAACTCGGTTGTCGTGTCCCTTGTGGCGAGTTGCCAGCTCCACGGCATCGAGCCCTGGGCTTACACTCCGCGACGTCCTCACCCTCCTCCCGTCCTGGCCGGCCAAGCGCGTCTTCGATCTCTGCCCAAAACGCTGGAACGAGACCCGCCAGCAGCCGGACACTCAGCAGCGGCTCGCTTCTTTGCGCTTGCTCGGTCGGGACGAGACGCCTCACGCCACGAAAGCTATGCCCCCGGCGTGAGCGGCGACACTACGCGGTCCGCCGTACGGCTACCCTGCTCTCCCCACCTGCCTGTAGCTTCGCTACCGCAGTCGGAATCTCGGGACACACACCCTCGAACAGCCCCGAGAGCGGCGGATTCAGGAATTGGACGACCAGGGGTCCGACAGTGACGCCCTCTACGACGAGGCCGAGGACGCCTTCCGCGACGGGATGAGGAGCCTCGCCTTCCGGTACAAACGCAAGTGCGCGAAGAAGGGCCCTGAGCGACGGGTGACAGACACGCGAAGTTCCAATCAGCAAGCCCGAGAGAGAGGGGGGCCGCCCCGGCGAGGAGCGGCAGGTCCGGCCCGGCCGCTCATCCCCGAAGGTGTGGACCGCAACGCTTGGCCGAGCCCTCGCGGTAGAGTGACGGCATGGCTAAGACGCCGGTAGCGCTGCCGAAGGACGACGCGGAGTGGCAAAGCTTGTCGAGCAGATGCTCGCCGGCGCGGACGACCGTTCCGCCGTGATCATCGGGGGCAGCTCTGGTCGAAGTCTCGCTCGAAGAGTTGGTGCGGTCGTGGCTGAGGCCGGATGCGCAACTCGGGTTCTTGGGGACCTACTCGGCCAAGAGAGACCTCGCGTACGCGCTCGGCTACATCGACGATGATGACGTTTCCCTGCTCAACGCGATCTTCGGTATACGCAACCTCTTCGCCCATCATCTCCTTGAAGCGACGTTCGAGGACGAAGTGGCCCCGCAGCCCGGTAACGTTGAGGCGCCGCACGTTCTCCGCGACTGGACGTCACCCTTGATGGGCCGGACGAGATCGACCGCCGGGAGGCTGCGGCGTCTCCGAAAGGAGCGTCTCCACCACTTCGTGATCTTCGGAGAGCGAAATCTTCGTCACCTGCTCGTCGAGTTCATCGCCCACTATCACTCCGAGCGCTATCGCCAGGGCATCGGCAACATCCTCATCCGTCCGCAGCCGTCTCGTACGAACGACAACACCACCCTCGGGCCGAGCCAGTGCCGTTCCCGCCTCGGCGGACAGCTCAACTTCTACCTCCGGAACGCGGCGTGATGGCCGCGACAGCTTCCGGACACTACGGGTGACTACCGCTCCAGCTTCACGACGCGCACGACATCGCGCGGGAGGGCGAGGATTTCGGGGTCGCCCGTGAGGATGGTGCCGCCTTCAAGCCGTGCGGTGGCAACCGCGAAGGCATCGGCGAACGAGATCCGATGCTGCGCCTTGATGCGGCCTGCCTCCAGCGCCAGGGGTTCTCGAACCGGCACGAGATCGATGGGTAGCTTCCGGAGGAGACGCAACCGTTCGTCGGCCGCATCGACGCCCGCTAGCTGGATCATTCGATAGTAGACCTCGCCGATGTTGACGAGGTTCATGAGCAGCCGGACGTTCCCGCTGCCCGCGCGCTTGAGGTAGCGGCGCATCGTGGCGTCGGCCGAGCCTTCCCTTCGCATGAAGGCGAGGGCCGCCCACGAGTCAACGACTGCGACGGAGCCAACGCTCATCGGCCTCGATCTCGGTGCGGTGGTCGGCCTCGAGTTCCGCGATGGGGTCGCGGTCGAACTCTCTCAGGCACCCGGATAACTCCTCGATGAGTGCTTCGAGGTCGCCTTCGCGGCCTCCCGGCCTGAGCACGACCGCCCCATCGTCGGTGGCCTCGACTTGCAGGCGGGTGCCGGTCGTCCACTTCATCCGATCGCGCACGGCCTTGGGGATCACTACCTGGCCCTTGCTTGTGAGGTGCGTCTCGGTCTTCATCTTACCGGCATGGTAAGACGTATCAGGATACAGATCAAGCGCCCCGTACCGTTGAACGGTGGGACGGGGTGGCTCGACGCGATCGCAGTGTGGCCAGGTCCTTGCTGTGTACGTACCTGATGCCTGAGAAGACCCGGAAGGGCACGATTCCGCGCGCGAGAAGCCCTGTGCCTCGCCAAGACCCGATCGCGGGCTGACGGGGGCTTGAGTGGGGCCTGGACTGGGCGAGGCGACGATCGTTCTCGGGCATGGAGCCAGGGGGAGTCGCGAGTCGCCTGCGGCGGCGACGGG
>Ga0335071_10002990_pt1 | contig 17978 bp, 12 predicted proteins | sample Lox_Sample_15_FD_206724 | JGI IMG/M metagenome (GOLD analysis project Ga0335071, IMG submission 206724) | Soil microbial communities from Loxahatchee National Wildlife Refuge, Florida, United States - Lox_Sample_1.5 | ecosystem: Environmental > Terrestrial > Soil > Wetlands | place: USA... | reverse complement strand
AGGATTGGCCGCCGCCCCAGCAGAATCCGGCGATGAACAATTTCCCATTCCACGCGGGAATTTTTTTGGCGTAGTCGGCCGCTGCGTTGAGGTCGGCGGTCACCTGGTCCGGATCCAGATGGCTGACGGCTTCAAACGCTTTGCCCTCGGGGAACGAATCGGTCCGCCCGCCATTTGGGCCCATGCCCGAGAGCAGATCCGGTTCGATGGCGATGTAGCCGGCGGCCGCCAATTCGTCTGCGAGGAGGGCGGACCAATCCGTGAAGCCGAAAATTTCGTGAATCACCACGACCACGGGGCGCTTGTCCTTCGATTCCGGATACGCAACCATAGTTTCGACGGAACGGCTGTCGTGTTTCAGCGTGACCCATTCGCGATGCCGGGGGGATTTTTCCAGCCGGTCGCGGGCCCAGTCCTGCGCCGGGGCGGCGGGCGCGGCAAGCGTCACTGCGCTGAGTACAAACAGGGAGGCGGAGAGCAGAGTGATTTTCATGGCTGGCCTCTCGATTCGCCGGCATCCGGAGGGCCGGCAGCGTTTGGCGGGAGTAAATTCTATACGAGGCGGGTGGAGAATGCACCCGGCCGTGCGCAGCGGATGCCGAGCAAGTCGTATGAGGGCGCAGGAATCCGGCGCTCAGTCTCAAATCCTTGACTGCCCCTGTAGCGTCGACTACCATCGCTCAAAAGAGGAGAGAACCTAGCCCCCGACCGATGCCTGACCTGACTCCTGACCCTTCCAAGGAAGATCGTCCATTACGGCTGGAACGCCGCGAGTGGCAGTTCTGGTCCTTCCTAGTACTTGGAGTTGTAATTCTCGGAATCGGAATAGCGGTGTATGAGGTGCTGCGCGCGCCGGCCACTGCCTGGTCGATTCAGGAAATTTCACAGCTGATCCCGGCCATGCTCTTCGGGGTGATCGCGCTGCTGGTGCTTGTGAATTTTTACCTGGCGCAAAAAGACGCGGTGATTCGCGGCCTGCAGCACGAGTTGGTGCAGCAGAAAATCGAGGCGGAACTGAACCGCGAGCTGGCGCTACAGGATCCCGTGACGGAGGTCTACAACCGCCGCTATCTTCGCGTGATGCTTTCGAAGGAAATCAGCCGTGTGAAGCGCATGGGCAAGAGCCTGGCGGTGATGCTGGTGGACATCACGGGATTCCGCCGGGTGAACGAGAGCCTGGGACACACCGGCGGCGACGTGGTGTTGCGGCAGATCGCGCAGCTTCTACAGTCCAAACTGCGGAATTCGGATCTGGTGGTGCGGTTCGGCGGCGATGAATTCCTGTTGATCCTTCCGGACACGGACGATGCCGGAGTGCAGATTCTGAGCGCACGCATGAAGGAATCTCTGGGCGATTGGAGCCGCCGGAGCGGAATGACGGAGTTCAATCTGCGTTTCGCCATCGGCTCCGCTCGGTACACACAGGATCGGCCTCTTGATGATCTGCTGAAATCGGCCGAACAGCGCCTGCAGCACGACCGCAGGACCGGAGGAGAGCCTCCGGCTGCGGCGGGGACAGGAGCAGCGGCCGCGGCAATGCCGCGGTAGCCGAGCGGAGAAACCGTGGTCTGCGCGGGAGGCTGCGCCCGCGCACCGGGGGATCCTCGCAGCCGGTTTCGTTCCGTTGAGTTGTGGAAAGGACTGGAGGCGGGCCCCCTTCCGGCCCGGAACGCTGGAGGGGAGCCGTGCGCATCGTGCGACTCCGTTGCTTCTCCTGTGGGAACCGCACCGAAGTGACCTTCGGCGAGCTCGAAACCCGGGACCTGCGCGAACAGAAATTCGTCCAGCGGAATTGCCGCATTTGCCACGGCGTGACGCGCCACGAAGTGCTGAGAGGCGGCGGGCCGAGCTTGGAGACTTTCGGCGGCTTTCAGGAGGATATCGTAGCGGAAGCGGCCAAGCCGCGCGCACTGATCGTCGAGGATGATCCGGAGGCGCGCGCCGTGCTCGCCAAGGCGCTGGCGGCCGCGAATTTCGATGCCGTCGCCGTGGGCGATGGCCGCGAGGCCCTGCAAATCCTGGTGCGCGAGGATTTCACCGTAATCCTCTCGGACATCAATATGCCGGAGCTTGACGGGAAACAACTGTTCGATTTCCTCGAGAAAAACCTGCCCGAAGTCCGAAGCCGGGTGATTTTCATTACCGGAGAGACGGGGAATCCCGAGACGCGCGAGTTTCTGGAAGCGAGCGGACAGCCGTATCTGCCCAAGCCTGTGGAATTACCACTGCTGTTTGTCCTGCTGGAGGCCATCGCCGGGGGCGGCGGCAGCCAGACTTCTCCAAGCGAGTAGGTGTCTGCTAAACTGAAATTGTTGGGGCGCGGTACCCAAGCGGTTTAAGGGAGAGGTCTGCAAAACCTCCATGCGTGGGTTCGAATCCCACCCGCGCCTCCAGCTTTTTGGGGCCACCAAGCACTGCCTCAATCCGCTCCTTGGAGCCAAGGGCCACCAGCCGGAGCGGTTATCGGCCGGACATGTGCGGCTACTGGGATTCGTCGCCTTACAAATTCCTAACGTATCCCTTATTCCTTCCAAATCCGGGAAGGCTCATTCTGCTCTGTGCGCCCGGACCCGTGAGCAGTTCCGTGGGCAGGCGGGCCGGGAGGCATAATGAACCGCAATGGTTTTCTGGGTTACGCGCGCGTCTCAGTGGCGGCCCTCTTCGGAATCCTGCTTCCACTCTGTTGCTCAGCGCAGTCTAGGGCTGAGTCGGGGGTCGGGGCGGACGCTGCCCCTGCGGGCCCCGCCGCGAGTTCGGCCAGCGCAGACGCCCTGCTCACTGAACTAGAAGCCATGAAGGAACGCATCACAGCCTTGGAGGCGGAGATCCGCCGGCTGAAGGCGGGGGAAGCCGCGCATGTGACTGCGGAACCGGCTCCCGGGAAGGCCGGCGCGCCTGTTGCGACGGGAACAATGTCCGCCGTCGTCGCCCCTTTGCAGGAGGGCACGCCCGGCGGGAAGCCTGCGAAGGCGGAGCCTTTCGCCTTCGCCGATTTCACCTGGCTGAACGGCAACCCGCGCACCAAGGAGATTCCACTGGATACCAAATTCTTCACCCCGGAAATTCGCGCCGATGTGGATTACGTGCTGGACTTCAATCACCCGAAGGACGACACGATCGGCGGATCCAGCGAAATTTTCCGGTCGAACGAGTTCCAGGTGACACAACTCGGCGTGGGCGGCGACTTCCACTACGACAACGTGCGCGCGCGGCTGATGACGCAGTTCGGGATGTATTCGGTTACGACACCGCGGAACGACGCGAGTCCGGCGCGCGGGCAATGGGACCTGGACGGCGCCTACCGGTATCTTTCCGAAGCGTACGGCGGTTACCACTTCAACGTACTGCACGGAATCAACGTGGACGCGGGCATTTTCATGTCCTACGTCGGACTGTTCAGCTACTACAATTTCGACAACTGGGCGTACCAGCCGTCTTACGTTTCCTCGAACACGCCGTGGTTTTTCAACGGCGTTCGCGTGCAGATTTTTCCCAGCGAGCACCTGAAAATCGAACCGTGGTTCGTGAACGGGTGGCAATCCTACGGAAGGTTCAATAACCGGCCCGGAGTTGGGATGCAGATTCTCTGGCGGCCGAACGGGTGGCTGTCGGTGCTCGGCAACCAATATGTTCTCGGGGAAGATGCGCTCAATACACCCGGCCGCGTCCGCTATCACACGGATGACAGCATCCAGATCAAATATTACGACCACCCGGAGCGGACGCTGGACAAGATGGCCTTCTCACTGACCGGAGACATGGGATGCGAACACGGCGGCGGGGTAAGCTGCGCAGGGGACACCAGCAAGGGGCCTAAGCAGAGCTTCCTCGGATTCATGCTTTATAACCGGATGTGGTTCGACAAGGACCATTACGGTCTGACCATCGGCGGCGGCCGCATCAACAATCCGGGGCGATATCTGGTGCTGCTGCCGCCTATCAACGGTGCTACCGCGATATCGGGGACACCGTATTTCACCGAGAATCCGGGCGACCCGTACAAGGCTTGGGACGTCTCCGGCACATTCGACTGGATGCCCAGCCAGTACATTACGTTCCGCACGGAGTTTAATCACCGTGCCGCCAACGTCCCGTATTTTTCCGGTCCGGGCGGAATTACACCGCCCGGAGGAAATCAGGGAGCGCCAGGCTCGCAGGTGATTCTGCCGGACGGTTCGGTGTGGCAGCCCGACTTGCGGAAATACGAGAATCGGGCAACGTTCGCAATCCTGGTGAAATTCTGACCATGCTGCGATCCGTCTGGAACGCACTGTGCTTGTACTGTCTGCGGCTCTATGCCTGGGCGGGTCCGATTGCCGCAGGCTATCCCCCGCTCCTTTTTGCGGCAGAGAAAGTGGCTGGAGGCTGGCTCAGCGGCCCGTGGAAGCGCGAAGCGAGGGCGCCTCAGCGCTCCAGATTTCGCGGCCGTTCGTATCGAACATCCGCAGGGCCGGACGCCCTTCCGAGCCGGACGTGAACGTTCCGAGCACGCGCCCTTGCTCGTTTACCAGGACGAAGCTGTGCGCCCTCACTTCAGTCACGAATGCCGGCCGCGATTCCGCCATTACCGGGGCGGCTCCCAGCAAGTGCGACAGTGTGCCCCCGGCGAATCCGGCTGCCAGGGCAAGGGCCAGGTGCAGTTTTTTCATCGGTGGGGACCTCCTTGCGAAATCATAGGCAAAACCATCGAAGTGAGCCAGCGGATCGGGGGCTGCACCCATGAAATTTTTTCATTCATCGCATCTCTAGTTCTGCTGGCGGGCACAGCCACTGAATCGACAGCGCCGAGAATTTGGCCAGCCGGGCCGGGCTTGCCAGACGGGGTGGCTCGCGGTGCGTAAATTGATTCTGAGTAGTGTTCTATGAGCTTTCACGCTGCACTGCAATACCTCGTGTTCGTGGTCCTGGTCACTGCGCTCGTCCACCCGCTGGGCGGATATCTGGAGCGCGTGTTTGAAAGACGGCGCACCTGGCTGGATCCTTTATGCCGGCCGGTGGAACGGCTCATCTATCGCTTCTGTGGCGTGGATGCCGCGCGCGAAATGAGTGCAGCGGAATACAGCGTTGCGTTTCTCCTGTTCGGCTTCACCGGGATACTCTTCCTCTATGCTCTTCTGCGCCTCCAGCAGTGGCTGCCGTATTACGATGCTCGCTACCTGACAACGCCCATGAGGCCGGTGCTGGCGTGGAACACCGCAGTCAGTTTCGCCACCTCGGCTACCTGGCAAGCCTACGCCGGGGAATCCACGCTGAGCTACGCGGCGCAGGTGGTTGGCCTTGGAGTTCAGAATTTTCTGGCCGGGGCCGCGGGGCTGGCAGCAGGCATCGCCTTCATTCGCGGATTCGCGCGGGAGAAGAGCGACAGGCTCGGCAACTTTTGGGTCGACATGGTTCGCGCCTTGCTTTGGATTCTGTTGCCGGCTTCCTTTCTGGTCAGCGTTCTCCTAGTGTGGCAGGGTGTCCCGATGAACTGGCACGGCTATGCAGTGGCCCAAACACTCGAACATGGCAAACAGATCATTCCGCAGGGGCCGGTGGCCGCGATCGAAAGCATCAAGAACCTGGGGACCAACGGCGGAGGTTTTTTCGGCGCCAATGGCACGCATCCTTTCGAAAATCCCACTCCGCTCGCGAACTTGATCGCCATGCTCTCCATAGCCATCCTTCCAGCGGCGCTGACCAACACCTTCGGCCGGATGGTGCGGCAGCCGCGTCAGGGCTGGCTGCTGTTCAGCGTGATGCTGGCGCTCTTATTGGCCGGATTTTGGGTCTGTGGGCGGTCGGAAGCGACGGGAAACCCGCTGCTTCGCCAGGTCGATCAAACCGCTGGAAACATGGAAGGGAAGGAAGTCCGCTTCGGTGCCCCGGGCTCCGCCCTCACCGCCGTAGTCACTTCGAACATGGCAACGGGATCGACCAACGCCATGCACGACAGTTTCACCCCCGTGGGCGGCATGGTCCCGTTGGTCAACATGATGCTTGGCGAAGTCATTTTTGGAGGGCTGGGGTCGGGGATCTACCATATGCTGCTGGTCGCGCTCATCGCCGTGTTTCTTACCGGCTTGATGATCGGTCGTACTCCGGAATATCTCGGCAAGCGCCTGGGTCCCGCGGAACAGAAGCTGATCATGTTGTTCACGCTGGCCGGGCACATCTTCGTGCTGGGATTTAGTGCCGTGGCGGCCGTGTCGCGGGCGGGCCTCGCGGGTCTCGCTGCAAACACGGGTGCTCACGGCCTGACGGAGATTCTGTATGCCTACACGTCGTGCGTGGCGACCAATGGGCAGAGCTTCGCCGGCCTGCGCGCCAACTCGCAGTTCTTCAACCTCACAACCGGCCTGGCCATGCTCATCGGCCGGTTCGCCCTGGTAATTCCCGCGCTGGCTCTGGCGGGCCGGTTCGCGCGGCAGGGGCGGGCGGCGGCGCATGTGGGCACACTGCGCACAGATACGCCTACATTTGGCGTGGTCCTGGCGGTTTCGGTCTGCCTCACAGGCGGATTGTGCTACTTTCCCGCTCTCTCTCTCGGGCCTCTGCTGGAGCGAGCGCTGTTGTGGCACTGAACCGCATGGACCGGCAGGGGGGAGGGTTTCCCGCGGCATTTTGGCTTATGAAATAAAGACGGGTTCTTCACAACTTTCTTATGTCCTTTCTGCTACGTTGCCCGGGCAATGAGGATTGCCCAGGGGGATGTGCGAGCCCGCGCAAAGCGGGACCACCGTTAGCCTCCACAGTATCTGGATACGGGGAACGCGCAGGAACTTCGGAGCCGCCATGCTCGACATGATCTTCGTCGCTGCCACTTTCGTCTTCGTCTGCTTGGCCATTCTTTACGTGCGTGCCTGCGAGCGGCTGCTCTAGGAGGCGGACCGTGCAACTGGAAAACGCCGTTCTGCTGGGTCTGTGCATCTTGTTGGTGGGCTATCTGCTTTATGCGTTGTTGAAGCCGGAGAAGTTCTAGCCGTGACGCCCAATGGATGGTTCCAAATCGGCCTCTTCCTGCTGGTGATCTTGGCGATTACCAAGCCGCTGGGCGTGTTCATGGTGCGAGTTTTCAACCACGAATCCACCTATCTTGACCCCGTGCTGCGCCCCATCGAGCGCGGCATCTACCGGCTGACGGGCGTGAACGAACGCAGCGAGATGGCCTGGACGGAATACGCCGGCGCGATGCTCCTGTTCAGCGGCGTCTCGATGTTCCTGCTCTACGTGATCGAACGCACCCAGAAGTGGCTGCCGTGGAATCCGCAGCATCTGGGCAATGTGGCGCCGGACCTGGCGTGGAACACCGCGGTCTCCTTCACCACAAACACCAACTGGCAGGTCTACGTCCCCGAGACCACCATGAGTTACTTCACGCAGATGGCCGGGCTGGCCTACCACAACTTCGTGTCCGCGGCGGTGGGAATCATCCTGGCCATCGCTGTGATCCGCGGCATCGCGCGGCATGAATCGAACACGCTCGGAAATTTCTGGGTGGACCTGACGCGCTGCCTGCTGTGGCTCTTGCTGCCGGCATGTCTGGTGGTCGCGCTCGTGTTCGCTTCTCAAGGCGTCGTGCAGAACCTGAAGCCCTATACCACCGTCACGCTCATCGAGCCGGAAACTGTACAGGTGGCCGGAGCCGATGGAAAAGTCACGGACCAGGTGGTCCGGGAACAGCAGATCGCACAGGGCCCGGTGGCCTCGCAGGAAGTGATCAAAGAGCTCGGGACCAATGGCGGCGGCTTCTTCAACGCCAACAGCGCCCATCCGTTTGAAAACCCCACCCCCTCCACCAATTTCCTCCAGCTCGTGCTCATTTTTGCGATTCCTTCCGGGCTCACCTACACGCTCGGCCGCATGACGCGCTCGGCGCGCCACGGATGGGCCGTGTGGGCCGCCATGGCGTTTCTGTTCCTGTGCGGCGCGGCCTCGGCGTACTGGGCCGAGGCGCAGGGCAATCCGCTGCTGAAGAATGTGAACCAGGCGACCACAGCCACGCAGGCCGGCGGCAACATGGAAGGGAAAGAGGTGCGCTTCGGCATCGTAGACTCCGCGCTCTTCGCCACAGTCACTACGGACGCGAGCTGCGGCGCGGTCAACGGCATGCACGACTCTTACACCCCTCTGGGTGGAATGGTGCCGCTCATCAACATCATGCTCGGCGAAATTGTGTTCGGCGGCGTTGGCTCCGGCCTCTACGGCATGGTGGTGTTCGTCGTGCTGGCGGTGTTCATCGCCGGGCTGATGGTAGGACGCACCCCGGAATATCTGGGGAAGAAAATCGAAGCCTACGACGTGAAGATGGCCATGCTGTTCGTGCTCATCGGGGCCTGCACGATTCTGGCCTTCTCCGCGTTCTCCTCGGTGGAAAAGTTCGGCGTCGCCGGAATCACCAATCCCGGCCCGCACGGTCTCTCCCAGCTCCTGTATGCCTACAGCTCGGCCACGGGCAACAACGGCTCCGCCTTTGCCGGAATCAACGGGAACACGCTCTGGTTCAACACCAGCCTGGGAGTCGCCATGCTGCTGGGCCGCTTCTTTATGGCCATTCCCGTGCTCGCCATCGCCGGAAACCTCGCGCGCAAGAAAGTGACCCCGGAATCGCTGGGGACGTTCCGTGTGACGGGCGCGCTGTTCACCGTGCTGCTGGTTTCCACGATCCTGATCGTCGGTTCGCTCACGTTTTTTCCCGCCCTGAGCCTGGGGCCGATTCTCGAGCATCTGCTGATGTACGCGGGGAAGGTTTTCTGAGGACGCGATGACCACCCCGTCCCACGGCCGCGCCAAGCCGCTCACCGACCCGAAGATTCTCCGGGGGGCCATTCTGGATTCCTTTGTCAAGCTCGCCCCGCGCGTGATGGTGAAGAACCCGGTAATGTTCGTGGTCGAAGTCGGCGCCGTGGTGACCACCATCGAGTGGGTGCGTGACATTGCCCATCACGCGGCGGGAACCGGATTCGGCCTTCAAATCAGCCTGTGGCTGTGGTTCACCGTGCTGTTCGCCAATTTCGCCGAAGCCATGGCCGAAGGACGGGGCAAAGCCCAGGCCGAAAACCTGCGCAAGGCGCGGACGGAGACCACCGCTCGCCGGCTGAAAGAGGACGGGTGCACGGAAACCGTGCCCAGCTCCGCCCTGCGCGCCGGTGATCTGGTGCAGGTGTGCACCGGCGAATTCATACCGGGCGACGGCGAAGTGGTTGTCGGTGTCGCCTCGGTGGACGAATCCGCCATCACCGGCGAATCCGCTCCCGTGATCCGCGAGGCCGGCGGCGACCGTTCCGCGGTCACTGGCGGCACCCGCGTCCTTTCCGATGAAATCCAGGTGTGCATCACTTCGAATCCGGGCGAGACCTTTCTCGACCGCATGATCAAGCTGGTGGAAGGCGCGTCGCGGCAGAAAACGCCGAACGAAATCGCGCTGAACATTCTCCTGGCGGGGCTGACCATAATCTTTCTGCTGGCGGTGGTGACGCTGGAACCCTACGCCGTATATTCCGGCGCGCCACAAAATATATTCGTACTCGTCTCGCTGCTCGTTTGCCTGATCCCCACGACCATCGGCGGGCTGCTCTCCGCCATCGGCATTGCGGGAATGGACCGCATGATCCAGCGGAACGTGATCGCCATGTCCGGCCGGGCGGTGGAGGCTTCCGGCGACGTGGACGTGCTGCTGCTGGACAAGACGGGCACGATCACGCTGGGAAACCGGCAGGCCACGCACCTGCATCCGGCGCCGGGAGTGAGCGAGTCGGAGCTGGCCAACGCGGCGCAGCTCGCGTCGCTGGCGGATGAAACGCCCGAGGGGCGCTCGATCGTGGTGCTGGTGAAGGACAAGTACGGGCTCCGCGGGCGCGGACTGGCTTCACTCAATCCCACCTTTGTGCCCTTCACGGCGCAGACGCGCATGTCGGGCGTGGACCTGGACGGCCAGGAAATCCGCAAGGGCGCCTACGACGCGATCTCCAAATACACGCTGGCGTACGGCCAGGGCGTGCCGAAGGAAACGCAGGAGATCGTGCAGGCCATCGCCAACGCAGGCGGCACTCCGCTGCTCGTTGCCAGGAACCGCACGGTGCTGGGCGCCATCCAGCTGGAAGACATCGTAAAGGGCGGGATGAAGGAGCGGTTCGACCAGCTCCGGGCCATGGGCATTCGCACGGTGATGATCACGGGCGACAATCCGCTGACCGCCGCGGCCATCGCGCGACAGGCCGGCGTGGACGGTTTTCTGGCCGAGGCCAAGCCCGAAGACAAAATGGCGCTGATCCGCAGCGAACAGTCCAAGGGCAAGCTGGTGGCCATGACCGGCGACGGCACGAACGACGCGCCTGCGCTGGCCCAGGCCGACGTGGGCGTGGCCATGAACACCGGCACGCAGGCGGCGAAAGAGGCCGGCAACATGGTGGACCTGGATTCAAACCCGACGAAGCTGATCGAAATCGTGGAGATCGGCAAACAATTGCTGATTACGCGAGGCTCGCTCACCACCTTTTCCGTGGCCAACGACGTGGCCAAGTATTTCGCCATCATCCCGGCGATGTTCGCGGGGGCGTTTCCCCAGCTCGAGGTGCTCAACGTGATGCACCTGCACACGCCGCAGTCGGCAATTCTTTCCGCGGTCATCTTCAACGCGCTGATCATCATCGCGCTCATCCCGCTGGCGCTGCGAGGCGTGCGCTACCGGCCGCTGGGCGCGGCGGCGCTGCTGCGGCGGAACCTGCTGATCTACGGGCTGGGAGGGGTGATCGCGCCGTTCTTCGGAATCAAGCTGATCGACATGCTGGTCACACTGCTCAGGTGGGCATAGAGGCGGCCGTGATGAAAAATCTCTGGATCTCGATCCGCATGACCGTGGTGACAACCGTGATCCTGGGGCTGGGCTATCCCCTGGTGGTCACCGGCCTCGCGCAGATCCTGTTTCCCGGGCGGGCGAACGGACAGCTGATCGAGCGCGAAGGAAAGATCGTGGGCTCGCGAATCATAGGCCAGCCGTTTTCTTCACCGCGCTATTTTCATCCCCGGCCATCGGCCGCGGGTGCCGGGTACGATCCGCTCTCATCCGGCGGATCCAACCTGGCGCCGACGAACCATCTGCTCGTGGAGCGCGTCGAGGAAACGGTGAAGGAGCTGAAGAAGGAAAATCCCGGCGAGCCCGTTCCCGTCGATCTCGTCACCACTTCCGGTTCCGGACTGGATCCTGACATTACTCCGGCCGCCGCCGAGTTTCAGGTGCGGCGAGTGGCGCGGGCCCGTGGCATCTCCGAAGCGGACGTGCGCCGGCTTGTGGCGGCACACACGCGCCAGCGCGATTTTGGCGTGCTCGGCGAGCCGCGCGTAAACGTTTTGGAGCTCAACCTCGATCTGGATTTCACCTATCCGCACCGCTGACCGGGCCGCGCGCACGGCGGCGGATGGGGCAGGCACAACTGCTTGCAAGCCCTCGGATTCTGAACGTAGAATGAGCCACGCCCCGGAACCAGGGAGAGAATGCTCATGCCTGTACAACCACCTAGCGGTGTCGAAGCAAGCGAAGCTACGATTGCAGTTCATTGGAAGGAAGAGGAGTATTTTCAGCCGCCTCAGAATTTCGTTGAGCAGGCCAATCTGAAGGACCGCGCCGTAAACGACCGGTTCAGCGAGAAGAACTTTCCCAACTGCTTCGAGGAATACGCACGGATGCTGGACTGGTTCCAGCCCTGGCAGAAGGTGCTGGACACGAGCGATCCGCCGTTTTGGAAGTGGTTCGTGGGCGCGAAACTCAACGTCTGCTACAACTGCGTGGACCGGCACCTGGCCAAGTACAAGAACAAGGCCGCGCTTCTCTACGTTCCCGAACCCGAAGACGAAGAGGTGGTGGCCATCACCTATCAGGAGCTCTACAAGCGGGTGAACGAGGTGGCCTCCGTCCTGCGCGACTTCGCCGGGCTGAAGACCGGGGACCGCGTGACGATCCACATGCCCATGATCCCGGAGCTGCCCATCACCATGCTGGCGTGCGCCCGGCTGGGGGTGGTCCATTCCGTGGTGTTCGGAGGGTTCAGCGGAGAGGCCTGCGGCCTGCGCGCCGCCGATTCCGGCAGCCGCGTGCTCATCTACGCGGACAGCTACCACCGCAGCGGCAAGCTGATCGACCATAAAGCGGCCGCGGATCTGGCCATCGAAACCTCGCAGCGCGAAGGACAGAACATCGAGAAGGTGCTGGTGTGGCGGCGCTTTCCTGGGAAATACGGGTCGCGCTCGCCCATGGCCAAAGGCCGCGACTACTTCATGGACGAGCTCATCCTGGAGCACCGGAACCGAATCGTCGAGCCCGTACAGATGGACGCCGAATCTCCTCTCTTCCTGATGTACACGAGCGGAACCACCGGAAAACCGAAAGGCTGCCAGCACCGCTCCGGCGGATATCTGGCCTACGTTGCGGGAACCTCAAAGTATATCCAGGACATTCATCCCGAGGACGTTTATTGGTGCATGGCGGACATCGGGTGGATCACGGGCCACTCGTACATCGTTTACGGACCTTTGGCGCTGGCGGCGACCAGCGTGCTGTACGAAGGCGTGCCGAATTATCCGGATGCAGGGCGGCCGTGGAGAATCGCAGAGCGGCTGGACGTGAACATCTTCCACACTTCACCGACCGCCATCCGCATGCTGCGCAAAGCCGGCCCCGATGAGCCGAAAAAGTACAGCTACCGCTTCAAGCATATGACCACGGTGGGCGAGCCGATCGAGCCGGAGGTATGGCGCTGGTACCACAAGGAAGTGGGTAAGGGCGAAGCCGTAATCGTAGACACGTGGTGGCAAACGGAAACCGGCGGCTTCCTGTGCAGCACCAAACCCGCTCTCGATGCCATGAAGCCAGGAAGTGCGGGTCCGGGCGTGCCCGGCATTTATCCGGAGATTCTGGACGAAACCGGACAGGTGCTGCCTGCAGGAACCGCGCGCGCGGGGAACATCTGCATCCGCAATCCGTGGCCGGGAATCATGCAGACCATCTGGGGAGACCGCGACCGCTTCGTCCGCCAGTATTACCAGAAGTACTGCAAGAACCCTCAGAGCAAGGACTGGCGCGATTGGCCGTATTTCGCAGGGGACGGAGCACTGCATCCGAAGGACGGATATTTCCGGATTCTAGGCCGCGTGGACGATGTGATTAATGTGGCAGGCCACCGCCTGGGAACGAAAGAAATCGAATCCGCCTGCCTGACCGTGCCGGAAGTGGCGGAGGCGGCGGTGGTCCCCGTGGTGGACGAAATCAAAGGGCGCGTGCCGGAGATTTACATCGCGCTCAAACCCGGCACTCAGGCGGGCCACGAGGAGATGGTGAAAAAGGTCACGCACACGATCGAAACCATGATCGGCAAGATCGCGCGGCCTCGAGCCGTGCACGTCGTGCCCGACATGCCCAAGACGCGCTCCGGGAAGATCATGCGGCGCGTGCTCGCCTCCATTTCCAACCACATGTCCACGGGAGATATCACCACGCTGGCCAATCCGGACATCGTGGAGCAGATTCGCGTGCAGGTGCAGGGCAAGGGCCCCGTGACCACCAAGGAAGGCCCCGAAGACCTGAAGACGTTCGGCTCGGTCGAGTAGCTGCGGGAAAAATCCCGAACTGGCTCGCCGCTCACCGGGGGGAGTTTTCAGTTTCCCCCAAAGAACCCAGGCCTCGGAAGCGTTCCAGGGACCGACCACAAAGAGCGAGGCCGGCGCTCGCGCGCCGGCCCCGTGGTTACTCAGCGAGTCTCAACCGGTTTCGAACTGGATCAGTCTGCCGGAATCGGGCTGCCTCCGGCCTCCTTCCAGATGATGGTGCTGTGCGTTTCGGGGAGGAAGATACTGCCGACGATGAAGGTCATCCCCGCGATAATCATCGGGTAGTAGACGCCGGCAATGATGTTTCCGGTCGCCGCGCATACGGAAAGTCCAATGAGCGGCAGCAATCCTCCAAAGACGCCGTTGCCTATGTGATACGGCAACGAAAGTGACGTGTAACGGATCTTGGCCGGGAAAGCCTCCACCAGGTAGGCCGCAATCGGTCCGTAGACCATGCAGACGAAAATCATCTGTATGAACACGAGACCGACGAGCATGGGGACATTCGGACTGGCTGCTTCCTTCGCGGCCACCAATTGTCCGGTGGTCGGGTCCGTGGTCATTGGCGTCAGGCTGATGGCGCCGGTCACCTTATTCCGCGTGGATTGCACGGTAACCACGTGGTTGCCCGCCGCCGACTCCATGGCTTTGTAGATGGGAACGTAGGAAATCACCGCCAGCAGGCAGCCGGCCATCATCAGCCATTTCCGCCCGATTTTGTCGGAGAGCGTTGCGAACACAGTGAAGAACGGCATGCCAATCAGGACCGCGATGGCGATGATGATGTTCGCCGTCTTCGGGTTCACCTTCAGGATGGCCTGCATATAGAAGAGGGCGTAGAACTGGCCGGTGTACCACACCACGCCTTGGCCCGCGGTGGCGCCGAACAGGGACACCAGTACGCGCTTCAGGTTTTCCCAGTTCGTGAAGGCATCCTTGAGCGGCTGCGCCGAGGTCATCTTGGTGCTCTTCAGGTGCTGGAAGATCGGCGATTCCTTCATCTTCAGCCGGATGTACAGCGAGATGGCCAGCAGGAAGATGGAAATCAGGAACGGGATGCGCCAGCCCCAGGCCGCGAAGTCTTCCTTGCTCAGAATCTCCTGTGTCCCCAGAATCACCAGCAGGGATACGAACAGGCCCAGCGTGGCGGTGATCTGGATGAAGCTCGTGTAGTAGCCGCGCTTGCTGTCGGGCACGTGCTCGGCCACATACACGGTCGCGCCGCCGTACTCGCCTCCGAGCGCCAGACCCTGGAACACGCGGATGGCGATCAGCAGGATCGGAGCGAGCCAGCCGACGGCGGCATATGTGGGCATGAATCCGATGAGCGCCGTCGCGCCCCCCATTACCGATAGCGTCACCAGGAAGGCGTACTTCCGTCCGATCAGGTCGCCGATTCGGCCGAAAAACAGCGCACCGAACGGCCGGACGACGAATCCAACGGCGAACGTCGCCAGATAGGCGATGTAGGCAAACGTCTGGTTGCCGGGCGGATAGAATTTGGTCGAAAGTACGGCCGCCAGGCTCCCGAAAATATAAAAGTCATACCACTCAATCATCGTCCCCACGGTGGAGGCGAGAATCACTTTCGGGATGCTATAGCTGGGTGCACCCCCGCCCGGAATAGCCGCTGCTTGTGACGCCATTGTCCCTCCTGTCCCAGGTCAAACCGAATCGAACGAGCGTACAAATTCCGGGTTCGGCCTCCGAAGCGCCCCAGCCGTTCCCCCCCGGGAAAGACAGGCTGCCAGCTAGGGAAATACCTGTTCCGGCGGCACACCGACCCTGAATTGGGAGTGCTTCTTACACGCCAGGGAATGCAATGTCAAGGATAGAGGTCACAGGCAAGGCGTGTGGGAAGGGGGTGGCCCGACAGGCGCCGTTCCGTGTCGGGATGTACCGAATCGGCGGGTCCTGCCTGCGGGTGAGATTCGAGGTGAATGCCCGGCAATCCCCGACTTAGAACGGAGGGGATTGAGCCCGGAACAGACCAAGAGAGACAGCGTTGTTGTCCGTCTCTATCACCACGACTTCGGATGGGCTCACCAGGAAATAGGAAAAGCCCAATGCAGTTGAGGAAGTGGCGGGAGTCAGCGAGCCTGTAAACCGTCCACTGCCGCTGGAAGCATAGAGGCCACTGAGGCCAACGTTCGTCTGCGGAGCTCCGCTCGCGTTGATGTCCAGGACGCCGAGCAGATTGCCCGCGCCATCGGCAAAAGCCTGGCCGGTGATGTCATCTTCGATGTCATAAGTGTTGCTGTTGGTGTCGAAGCCGAACAGCGTGAGGTTCAGCCCGTACGAGCCTTTGAAGGAAGCCAGGGTGAAGGGCCCGGCGGCCTGCGTGAACATGTTCCCGGTAGTCACCCCGTATGTATCGAGTTCGAGAACAAGCGGCGCGTCGGAACCGCCGGTCAAATAGACGGCAAACGTGTCGGCATTGTTGGGGCTTCCCGAGATGGTGTTGCCCTTCAGGCTCACCACCACTCTTCCGGTGCCGGAGGAATCCACCGCGTAAGTTCCGGTGACGCTCCCCGCGGAAGGCACGCCGGCGGCATTTACGTCGGACGTGCCGTTCTGGAGATTCGCGCTCCCGTCGGACGTGAAGGTGGTGGCCAGGGCGATCGGCCCAACCGGGATGGCGCCAAACGCGGTGAAAACGTAGGTCGTCCCGGAAGGCAGGAGCGAGGCGGAGGTAAAGGTGCCGGTGGCTGCTCCCTGCCCAATGGCCAGCCCCGAACTCACGCCGGCGTTCGAATCCACCTCCACAAATTTCACGTGCGTCGCGTCCGTGATGTAGCCGTCCACTACGATCGGGCCCCCTAAACCGATCGTCTGGAAGCCTCCGGAATGAATCGTGAGTTGAATGCGGCCAAGCTGGTCAGAAACAACGTAGCTGCCAGTCAGAGTTTGCTTCTTCGCCAGATTGCCGCCGTCATTGATGTCGAATGTGCTCCCGGTCCCGGAGATGCTTCCCGGGCCGTCCACATTGAATACGCCGCCGTAGCCCAGCGGTAACCCTCCGAGGTCCGCTCCGCCGCCGACGAACGTAAAGCCCCCTGTGAGCGTGGACGTCGAGAAGGAGCCGATCGTTTGCAGATCCATCGTCCCGCTTCCCGTGGCGGACTGGTCAAGCTCGGTAATCAGCAGATGGGATGGCGATACGAACACCGCGCCGAGAGTCACCGTGCTGGTGGCGCCGTTGCTCACCCCGATGTTTGTATCGTCGAACATCAGGGTGATCGTGCCCCGTCCGTCCGAAGTGAACGAGTAGGTGCTGCCGGCTAGGATGGGGTCGGGCGTGTTGCCGGTGGAGAAATTGAAGTCGCTGAAGCTCTGCTCGCCTCCCGTAATGTTTCCGTTTCCGTCTGTAGTGAACACTCCGGCCAGCGAAAAGAATCCGCTCGCGTCTTCACCGGAGACGGAGTAGGTATAGGAGCATCCCGCGCACAAATAGGCAGAGGTGCCCGTGCTCGTCACGAAAATCACTCCGGTTACGTTGCTCGTGGAATCCAGCGTGGACGCGGCCTTCACCGTCACCGCCAGTCCTCCGGCGGGCACCGTCGGCGGAGCCGTGTAAGTGGTGGACGTCCCGCTATTCGTGTGCGCCGCGGTGAACGTTCCGCATCCACTGGTCGATCCGGAACAGGTAGCCGTCCAGTCCACTCCGTCGCTCACCGCGTTCATCACCGTGCTGGTGATGGTGGCGGTCAATTGCGCCATCGCGCTCGCGGTCAGGCTGGGCGGCGGTGCGGGGGCATTGAACGTCACGCTGATCGTCCCTCCCGGATTCACTGTCACGTTGGCCGACGCCGATTTCGTCATGTCCTGGACCGAGACCGCCATGATGGTCACGGAGCCGCCCGTGGGTACCGTCATCGGAGGGGTGTACGTTGTGGCCGCATTGCTATCCGTTTGTGCCGGGCTGAACGAGCCGCACGAGCCGGAGGGGGCGCACGACCAGTTGACCTTCGAGTTGTTGCTCACCGCCGCCGATACCTGAAACGACGTGCCCAGCGTTACCGTAGTCGGCGGCGCCATGACGAATTGCACGGCCAGGGGCGGTGGTGGACCGGAGGAGCCGGTACCGTAGCAGGCAGAAAGGGCGAACGCACAGGCCACGATGGCGATCGTGGAGAGCAGGGAGCGCCGCGTCCTCATCACTGGCCTCCCGAGGGTTGCGCCCCGCGAACCGCGCGGGTGCCGGACGGCATCGGCCGCGCCGGGAACCCGTTTTTGTTGCGGACTGTAATCGTTCGGCTCCCGACTGTCACCGTGCGCGCCAGAAAAACATCTCCCGCCTGGAAGTGCGAGACGGCGCCGGTGACCTGAATCGTCGCGCCCGCCACCAGGCCGTCCTGCGCTGCTATGCGGGAGAAGTAGGGACCCAGATGCACGTA
>Ga0335071_10002989_pt1 | contig 17982 bp, 12 predicted proteins | sample Lox_Sample_15_FD_206724 | JGI IMG/M metagenome (GOLD analysis project Ga0335071, IMG submission 206724) | Soil microbial communities from Loxahatchee National Wildlife Refuge, Florida, United States - Lox_Sample_1.5 | ecosystem: Environmental > Terrestrial > Soil > Wetlands | place: USA... | reverse complement strand
AATGAAAGCTCACACCTAGGGCATCAGCCGGTTGCCGCCGCGGCAACCTTGGCGAATATGCGGGCGTGATTGCCGCCGACGATCTTGGCCGTCTCGGCAACCGAGAAGCCGCTGGCCAATAGCGCCTCCACGACCCGCGGGTAATCGGCGTAGGTGTCGAATATCTCCTTGATGCCGCCTTCCATATCGGTGCCGATACCGACATGGTCGATGCCGACGACATCGGCCATGGCACGGATGCCCCTTGCCCATGCCGCCATGTCCGCAAACACGAAGCCGGCGGGCCACACGCCGATCACGCCGTCGGTTTGCGCAATGGCCAGCGCGTGCACCTCGCCGACGAACCGGCTGTTCCGTGGGCCTCCCGCCACCCTCAGGCTGGTGTGAGACAGAATGAGCGGGGTCTTCGAGACCGCGGCCGCGCGGATCGTGGTGGCCTCGCTCGCGTGCGCGAGGTCGACGATGATGCCCAGCCGGTTGCATTCCGCGATCACCGCGGCGCCGAACTCGGTGAGCCCGTTATGGACCGCAGGCTCGGTCTGAATGTCGCCGAGCTCGTTGACGCGATAATGCACGAGCTGCAGGTGGCGCAGGCCGAAATCGAACGCTTCCTTGACCCGCTCGATCCGGCCCTCGAGGAAATCGGCGCCCTCGGCGGCAAGGATCAATCCCGCCGTGTCCGACCCCGGCGCAGGCACGTCCTGCGGCGTACGCACCAGCCGGAATCCCTGGTCGCGCACCATGCTGAGGACCACGATGAACTGCCCGTTGGTATCGGCATAGAGCTCGCCCGGCCGGGGCTGGCGGAACGCCGCGATCCGGCCGCCGGTGCTCGAGATGACCGACCGGTCGGCGACGACCGCCATGGTGACGATGCCGAAGCGGCCCCGTTTCATACGGTCGGCGACATTGAACGGGCTGGCGCTGCGCGTGTTCACGATCCGCCCGCCGGCATGGGAGTGCAGGTCGACGGCCGTGGCGCTCGCCATGACTTCCGCCACGCGCGGATCGGCGGCCTGCCCGGACGAGCGGGAGATTGCGCCCAGGCTCGACAGCGCGACACCGGCGCCGCCGGCGATCCGAAAAAACCGCCGGCGTCCCCCCGGCGAAGGCGTGGCACGCATGTGCCTAGCTTCCCGCCGTGCGATCCCAGATCTCCCGCGCCAGAGCCGCGATCTCATGGGCTGCCGCAGACGACGGCTCGGCTTCCGAAACGCCGTGCCCGGTCGCCATCGTCTCGGCAAAGGCGACGCGGTTGCCGAGGGTCGAGCGCGCGACACCGATGTCGAACGCCGCCAATTTCGTCACCATCTCGTCGGCAAGCCGCGAGCGCGCGGGCATGCGGTTCACGACGAGCATCACCGGCCGGCGCTCCGACCACGCGAGCTCGAGCGTCGGCTGGGTGGCCCACAAATCCATGGGCGAAGGCTGCACCGGCACGATCACGAGGCTCGAGGCGCGCACCGCGATACGCGCTTCGGTCTCGGCGTGCGGCGGCGAATCGATCAGCACGAGGTCGTGGTCGCGGGCGAGCCGCTCCGCCTCGGCCGCCAGGCGCCAGCCGGTGATCTGCGAAAACGTGAAGCCGAGCTCGTCGCCGTTGCGCTCGGCCTTGCGCTGCTTCGCCCACAGGCTGAGGCTGCCTTGCGGATCGATATCGATGAGCGCCATGCGCCGGCCCTGGCCGCTCCACGATACCGCGAGATGCGCCACCAAGGTCGTCTTACCGGCCCCGCCCTTCTGCTGAGCCACGGTGAGAATTCGGCCGGTCAAAACTTTTCTCCGGTGTTGCTGGCGCGCCTCCCAATCCTGGCATACTCGCGATGCGTTGGACACTATCGCGAGGCGCCCCGCGGGGGACCTCGACGTTCGGCGGATTGCGACCGAAGATCCAGGGGCGTACGGTCCGTGCCGTGGCCGCTCTGCGGTCACGTAAAAGCCGCCGCAACTCTTTGCGGTGACTGCGGTTCCTTTCGCCTCCGCGGACGTTTGGAAACCGCTGCAAAACCGGAGCCGCCACTTTAGGGTGGCGGCTCTTTTAATTTGCGCCCCTTTCAATTTGAGGCCGGCGTTGCTAGCACGGGGCCATGGCGATCCGCGTCAGCCCCATCAAAGCCGGCCGAGCCGCGATCGCGCGTGCGGCGCGACTCTTGCGCGCCGGCCGGCTCGTCGCCTTTCCAACCGAGACGGTCTACGGCCTCGGCGCCGACGCGACGTCCGACCGCGGCGTCGCCGCGATCTATGCCGCCAAGCGCCGGCCGCGCCACAATCCGCTGATCATCCACGTGCCCGATCTGCGCGCGGCACGGCGGCTGGTCCAGTTCGATGACCGGGCATTGCGGCTCGCCCGCCGCTTCTGGCCCGGACCGCTGACCCTCGTGCTGCGGCGCCGGCCCGGAACTCGCCTGTCGCGCCTGATCGGCCCCGCGCTGCCGACCGTGGCGGTGCGCGTCCCGGACAACCCGACAGCACTCGCGCTGTTGCGCGCCACCCGGCGGCCGCTCGCCGCCCCCAGCGCCAACCGGTCGGGCGCGGTCAGTCCGACGCGCGCGGTGCACGTGCGCGGCTCGCTCGGCGGCCGTGTCGCGATGGTGCTCGACGGCGGGCCCAGCCGCATCGGCGTCGAGTCCACCGTGCTCGACCTCTCCGGACCGACGGCACGCCTGTTGCGGCCCGGCGGCGCCTCACTGGAACGCCTGCGCGCGATCGTCCCGCAGATCGAGACGGCGCCTGCGAACTCGAAGCACCTCGCCTCGCCCGGCCTGCTTCCCAGCCACTACGCGCCCCGTCTGCCGGTGCGCCCGGATGCCGCCGCCCCCAGGCCCGGTGAGGCCTATCTCGCGTTCGGGCCAACACCTGCGGCACCCGCCGGTGTCACCCTCAACCTAAGCCCGTCCGCCGATCTTGCCGAGGCCGCCGCCAATCTGTTCGCGATGCTGCAGGCGTTGGACCGGCCGGAGTTCACGGCCATCGCGGTGGCGCCGATCCCGGCCGAGGGACTGGGGCTTGCGATCAATGACCGGCTCCGACGAGCGGCTGCAGCGCGTTAGCACCGCACGTCTGCGGCAATACTAAAGCCTCTTACGCGGTTTTAAGGACGTTTGCGGGCGAATTCCGCGTCCGCAGCAAGTCCCCACGCGAAATCAGTAAAGACGGGTTAGATGTCTTTATGGGTGCTTTAAGGTTTTCAACGTACCAAAGCCGGGAAGATACAGAACAAAGTCCGCGCCCGCGGACCCGGATGTATGCAGAAGGCACCCCCATCATCGGTTTCGACGCTGTCGCGCGCCGGCACGAGCCGCCTGAGCTGGATCGCGTTCGGCGCGGCCGCGATTGCCGCGCTCGCCATGAGCCTCGCTGTCCTGCTGAAGGTCGAGCGTGACGCACAGCTCGATGAGGTCGGCCGCACGGCGGACAAGCTGGCGCTAGCGCTCGACCGCCACGTGGAAGCGACGTTCGACCTCGTCGATGGCACCCTGCGCTCGGCCCAGCGGCAACTCGAACGACTGGCGACAAGCGGCCCGATGACGGATGACGCGGTCAAAGCCATCCTTCAAGACAACGCGGACGGACGGGCCGCCATCCACAGTATGAGCGTCCGGAACGCCAACGGCGTGCTGACCGACATCACTCTGCTCGCCCAGTCGCCTCGCGTTGACACCTCGCAGAGCGACTACTTCCTCGCTCATCGGGACAGCAGCCTCGTGGGTGCGTTCGTCGGAACACCCATCCGGAGCATCGTCACCGGCGAGTGGATGATCCCGATCTCGCGCCGGTTAAACGGGCCGGACGGACAATTCGCGGGCGTGGTCGTCGCCACCGTCCCCGTCGATTTCTTCTCGGATTTCTTCAAATCGCTGCAGATCGGCTCGCAAGGGCTCCTGGATATATTCCGGGCCGACGGCACGACATTGGTGCGCGAACCGTCCGACAACCTCATCGGCGTGCGGATCGCCGGCAGCGTCCTGTTCGACAAGCATGTCCGCGAAGCCCCCATCGGCCGGTTCCGCACGGTCGCGGTCACCGACGGCATCGAACGCATATTCGCCTACCGGGCGCTGTCGCACCTGCCGCTGGTGGTGACGATCGCCGTGTCGGTCGACGAGGCGCTGGCGCCGTGGCGGGCGCGCGTTCGCCTCTATGTCGGCATCTGGCTTCTCTGCGCGCTGGTCCTGTCCGCGTTCACGGTCCTGATGATGCGCCAGGCGGCACGCGAGGATGCGGCCCATCGCGCCGCGGCGGACGTCGATCAACGCTTCCGCCGCCTCGTCGCCAACGTCCCCGGCGTCGTGTTCCAGCGGGTGCTCAAAAGCGACGGCAAGGTCGCCTACAACTTTGTCAGCGGCCGCGTGCAAGAGATCTTCGGCTATACGCCCGCCGCGATCATGAAGGACCCCGGCGTGGTCCTGGACCAGGTCGACGATGCGCGGTACCGGATCCAACTGGGGGCATCTGCCGAAGACCTGACAACGCTCACGTTGGAACACCAGGTGCGGGATGCGTGGGGGAAAACGCGCTGGATGCGCACGATGTCCACGCCGAGCCGACTGCCGAACGGCGACGTCATCTGGGACGGCGTCGCGATCGACATCACCGACCGCAAGGAGATGGAAATCGCGCTCAAGGCGAGCCAGGCCGCAGCCGAGCGCGCGCACACGTTCCTCACCGATGCGATCGAGAGCATCAGCGGCGGCTTCGTGCTGTACGATGCCGACGACCGCCTGGTCCTGATGAACCGCGTGGCCCGGGAATGGCACCCCGAGTTCAAGTCGGTCGCGGTTCCGGGATCGCGTTATGAAGACCTGATCCGCGCCGCGGCCAGGAGCGGCGTCATCGTCGGAACCGGCGATGACATCGAGCAGATGGTGAACGAGCGCCTGGCCTTGCACCGCAAGGCGTTCGGCCAGCCGATCGAGCGCCGCGTGGACGGCCGCTGGTATCAAGTCACCGAATACCCGACCAGCAACGGTGGCGTCGTAGTGATGCGCACCGACGTGACGGCACTCAAGGAGGTGAATGTCCGTCTCGAGGAGGCGCGCATCCTCGCCGACGACGCAAATCGCGCCAAATCCGACTTCCTCGCCATGATGAGCCACGAGCTGCGGACGCCGCTGAACGCGATCCTTGGGTTTGCCGAGATCATTCGCGATCACGGCGCAGCCCTCGCTCCGGGCAAGGCCAGCGAATATGCGTCCGACATTCACACCTCGGGCACGCTTCTGCTGACGCTCGTCAACGACGTCCTCGACCTGTCCAAAGCCGAGGCGGGCATGATGGAGCTTCAGCTCGCCCCCGTCGACGTGTCGGAGATCGTCGGCCGCAGCCTGCGCATGATCAAGGAGCGGGCGGCGCGCCAGGCCATCACGATCAGCGGGAAGACGGAGAGCGGCCTGCCGGTGCTGCACGCGGACGACCGCAAGCTGCTTCAGATTCTTCTCAATCTTTTGTCAAATGCAGTCAAATTCACGCCGAGAGGCGGACAGGTGACGGTCTCCGCCGCGTGCGAGACCAAGGGTGTCCTCGCCATCAAGGTCGCGGATACCGGGGTCGGAATCGCCGCCGAAAACCTCGCGAAAGCACTGTCCCCGTTCGGCCAGATCGACAATCTCCTGACGCGCGAGCATTCCGGCACCGGGCTCGGATTGCCGCTGGCCAAGCGCTTGACGGAACTGCACGGCGGCACGTTCGATATCGAAAGCCAGGTCGGCGTCGGAACGACCGTTACGTTGCGCTTCCCGCTGGACCGCGAGATCGCCGCTGCGGCGTGACGGGACGCCTCAGGCGGACCCACTCGAACCGCGACGAAACTGCTGAATTCCAAGCTCGAATGGCTTAGGCTATCCCGCACCCAATGCAGCGCGCGCGGCAAAACCCTTCATTCGGGACTGCGGCAGAGCCGCTGCGCTATCTCGCAATGGTTGTGTGTCTGGCCGCGGTGTACGACATTGCCGCGCGCTTCGGGCTGAGCTGGGCCACGGTCCACGAGAACATCACCGTCATCTGGCCGCCGAGCGGTATCGTGCTGGCGGTGTTCCTGCGGTTTGGCATGCGCTTCTGGCCGGGTGCCTTCGCCGGATCGCTGCTCGCCAACCTCGCGACCAGCGTCGGCTTCACCACTGCGGCGGGGATCGCGGCGGGCGATACGCTCGAGGGACTGGTCGCGGCCGCCTTGCTCGGCTGGACGGGATTCGACCGGCGCCTGGCGCGCCTGCCCGACATGCTGCGCCTCGTCGTGCTCGGGGGCCTGGCGTCACCCATCGTCGCCGCGGGCATTGGCGCCACCATGCTCTGCCTCGCAGGCGGCGCGGCGTGGACGAATTTCGGCCCCATGTGGACCGCCTGGTGGCTGGGCGATGGATTGAGCATCATCGTGCTCACCCCGTTCCTGCTGACCTGGAGCGATGCGCGTCCCGCGAGCCTCTCCTGGCGCGCAGGAGGCGAAGCGATCGCGATCGGCGCCGTCATCGTCGCCGCCAGCGCCTACGCGTTCGGCGGACTGGGCGGCGGGCCCGCGCATCCGGCGGTCGCTTACGCCGCCTTCCCGGCCGTGCTGTTTGCGGCCGTGCGCTTCGGCCCGCGTGGTGCGACCGCCTCCGTCCTGCTCGCGACCGCCCTCGCCATATGGGCGGTCACGGTGCGGTCCGGCACGGCCACCACCGCCGCGTCGCCCGACGCGCTGACGACCCTCCAGGTGTTCGCCGCCTCGCTGGCGGTGTCGGCGCTGGCGCTGGCGGCCGCACTTGCCGAGCGCGAGCAGGCCCTCGCAGCTCTGCGCCGCAGCGAGGCCCAGACGGCCAAGACACGCACCCTCCTGGCCGACGCGGTCGACAGCCTGCGCGACCATTTCCTGCTCTACGACGCCGACGACCGGCTGGTCCTGGTCAACAAGGCCGCCCGCGACTGGAATCCGGCGTTCGCCGACGTGACCAGGCCCGGCACGCATATCGCCGACGTGGCGCGGGCGGCGGTCAAGACCTGGCACCTGAACCACCCCGACATCGACGTCGAGGCCTATGTGCAGAAGCGCCTCGCGGAACACCGGAATTTCGACGCCGTGTTCGAGCAGAAATTCGGTGACCGCTGGCTGCGCATCCGCGAATTCCCGACCAGCGACGGCGGCGTTGTGGTCGTGCGCATGGACATCACGCAACAGAAGGAGCAGGAAGCAGCACTCACCGAGACGCGAAATCAGCTCGTCAGCTCGATCGAGGCGCTGTCGGATGCCTTCGCGCTCTACGACGCCGAGGACCGCCTGGTCCTGTGCAATTCGAAATACAAAGAGGTGTACGCGATCAGCGCCGACCTCTTCGTCCCGGGCGCGCGCTTCGAAGACATCATTCGCGAGGGCGCCCGGCGCGGCCAGTATGCCGGTGCCGACGGCCGCGTCGACGAATTCGTCGCCGAGCGCATGGCCGCCCACCGCGATCCGACCGGCACGATCGAGCAGCGACTGGCCGACGGCCGCTGGCTGCGCGTGGCGGAACGGCGCATGCCGAGCGGTCACACCGTCGGAATCCGCACGGACATCACCGAGCTCAAGTCGGCGATCGCCGCGCTGCAGCAAAGCGAGGCGAAGGCCTCGAAGGCGCACGCCCTGCTGGTGGATGCGCTCGAAAGCATCGATGACGGATTCCTGCTGTGGGATGCCAACGATCGCCTCGTCCTGTTCAATAACGCCATCAGGCGCATGATCCCCGACCAGGCGGATTTCCTCGCGCCCGGCATCAGCTTTGCCGAGCTTGTCGAGCGGCGGGTGCGCGCGGGCCACGTCGTGGAGGCGATCGGGCGCGAAGACGAATTCCTGCGCGAGCGCGTCGCCCGCCATCAGGGCGCACCCGCGGATGCGATCGAGCAGACGCTCGACAGCGGCGTCTGGGTCCGCATCCGTGAACGGCGCACCGGCGAAGGAGGCATGGCTGTCGTCCTGACGGACATCACCAAGCTCAAGCAGCGCGAGGCCGAGCTGATCGGCGCCCGGTCCGAGGCGATCAGCGCCAACCGGACCAAGTCCGAGTTCCTCGCGATGATGAGCCACGAGCTGCGCACGCCGCTCAACGTGGTCATCGGGTTCGCGGAAATCCTGAAGAGCCAGGGAAGCATGCTGATGCCCAACAAGGTCGTCGACTATGCCGGCGACATCTACGAGGCCGGCCGCTACCTCCTGGCCCTGCTCAACGACGTCCTCGACCTGTCGAAGGCCGAGGCCGGCAAGATGGAGCTGCAGATCGGGCCGGTGAGCGTTGGGGACATCGTCGACCGGGCCCTGCGCATGATCCGGGAGCGCGCGACGCAGCGCCAGATCGCGCTCACGGCGGAGATCGAGCCCGGCCTGCCGATGCTCGAGGCCGACGAGCGCAAACTCATGCAGATCCTGCTGAATCTGCTGTCGAATGCGGTGAAGTTCACGCCCGAGGGCGGCCGGGTGACGGTGACCGCGGGGTGCGAGGGCGATGAGCGGCTGGCGATCACGGTGATCGATACCGGAATCGGAATAGCCCCGGAAAACATTGAAAAGGCGCTCACCGCCTTCGGGCAAGTCAACAACCTCATGACCCGTGATCAGGCCGGCACCGGGCTCGGCCTGCCGCTCGCCAAGCGGCTCGCCGAGCTGCATGGGGGCAGCCTCGAGCTGCAAAGCAAAGTGGGCGCCGGGACGACGGTCACCCTGCGGTTTCCGGTACGGCCGGCACGTTCAGCCGCCGTCGCCTGAGACGCGGTTCCGGCACTGCGAGCGCTCCGGCCCCGGCCTTGCCCGCAGGGGGGCTGTGCGATACGTCTTCATGGTCATGGCGAATGATTTGACCCCGGGGAGGAAGACGGCCGTCGAGCGTCTCAAGGCGCTTCTCGGCCCGCGTGGCTGGACCGCGGAGCCGGCCGATCTGGCGCCCCGCCTGCTCGAAGAGCGCGGGATCTATCGCGGCAACGCCGCCCTCCTTGTCCGGCCGGCCTCCGCGGCGGACGTCGCCGCGATCGTCAAGGTGTGTGCCGAGACCGGCACGCCGATCGTCCCGCAAGGCGGCAACACCGGGATGATGGGCGGGGCCACCCCGTTCGAGCATGGCGGCGAGATCCTCTTGTCGCTCGAGCGCATGAACCGGATCCGCGCCCTCGATCCGCTCAACTACACCATCACGGTCGAGGCCGGCTGCATCCTGGCCAACGTCCAGAAGGCCGCAGAAGAGGCGGACCGCCTGTTCCCCTTGAGCCTCGGGGCGGAGGGCACCTGCCAGATCGGCGGCAATCTGTCGACGAATGCGGGCGGGGTGCAGGTGCTGAAATACGGCATGGCGCGCGATCTCGTCCTCGGGCTCGAGGTCGTGCTGCCCGACGGCCGCGTGCTGGAGGGCTTGCGCGGCCTGCGCAAGGACAATACCGGCTACGACCTCAAGCAGCTCTTCCTCGGTGCGGAGGGCACGCTCGGCATCATCACCGCAGCGGTACTGAAGCTGTTCCCCCGGCCGCGCGAGACCGAGACCGCGTTCATCGCGGTCCGCGATCCGGCGGCGGCGATCGAGCTCCTGTCACGCTTGCGCGACGGCACGGGCGATGCGGTCAGCGCCTTCGAGCTCATCTCGCGCACGGCTCTCGACATGGTGCTCAGGAACATCCCCGGCTCGGCCGATCCCCTGACCGGGCGCCACGACTGGTACGTGCTCACCGACTGCGCCTCCGGCGACAGCGGCGGCGGGCTGCGCGAGGCGGTCGAGACGACCCTGGCGGCGGCGATCGACGGCGGCCTCGCGCATGACGCGACGCTCGCGGCGAGCGCCCAGCAGGGCAAGGCGATGTGGCGGCTGCGCGACAGCATCACCGAAGCCCAGAAGCCCGAGGGCGGCAGCATCAAGCACGACGTGTCCGTGCCCGTCTCCTCGGTCGCCGACTTCATTGCCGAGGCCACCGCGGCCTGCGCGCGCGCCATTCCCGGCTGCCGGCCGGTCACGTTCGGCCATGTCGGCGACGGCAATATCCATTTCAACGTGAGCCAGCCCGAAGCCGAACCGCGCGAGGGGCCGGCGCGCGATGCGTTCATGGGGCGCTGGGACGAGATCAATCGCCTGGTGCACGACATCGTCCAGCGCATGAACGGAAGCATTTCGGCCGAGCACGGCATCGGCCGGCGCAAACTCGCCGAGCTGGCCCATTACAAGTCGCCGCTCGAGATCGAGCTCATGCGCCTCCTCAAGCGCACGCTCGACCCGCACAACATCATGAACCCGGGCAAGGTCGTGCCCCCGTGACCGACTGGGGCAAGTTCGCGGTGCCGAAGATCACGGTCGACCGCCGCGCCGACGGCTCGGTCGTGATCCGGCCGACCGATCCGCTCGACGATTATCCGCCGCGGATGGGCGATGTGTTCCTCCGCCAGGCGCAAGCCATCCCCGACCGGCTGTACATGGCCGCGCGCGACGCCGCAGGCGCCTGGCGCAAGGTCACCTATGGCGAGATGGGCGGGACCGCGCGCGCGATCGGCCAGGCGCTCCTCGACCGCAAGCTCGGGCCGGACCGACCGGTGCTGATCGTCGCCGAAAACGGCATCGATCACGCGCTGCTGGCGATCGGCTGCCTCATCACCGGCGTGCCGTTCGTCCCGGTGTCGGCGGCCTATGCGCGCACGGGCCAGGGGTTCACGAAGCTCAAGTACATCCTCGACCTGATCCGGCCGGGGCTGATTTTCGTCGACACCTGGGCGCGCTATGCAGGCGCGCAGAGCGTGCTCGCCCCAGCCGGCTGCGCGATCGCGGTCGCCGGCGAGCTGCCGAGCGGGGCGAACGTCACGCCCTTCGCCACGCTCACCCGTACGGCGCCGACGGCCGCGGTAGAGGCCGCGGCGGACGGCATCGGGCCCGACACGATCGCCAAGATCCTGTTCACCTCGGGCTCGACCGACCTGCCCAAGGGCGTGATCAACACGCACCGCATGCTGTGCGCGAACCAGGTGCAGATCGGCTTCTCGTGGCCGTTCCTGCGCAAGACCCCGCCGGTGCTGTGCGACTGGCTGCCCTGGAGCCATACATTCGCCGGCAACCACAACTTCCACCTCGTGCCGTGGCACGGCGGCACGTACTATCTGGACGAGGGGAAACCGCTTCCCGGCCTGATCGAAAAGACGGTGGCGAACCTGCGCGAGATCTCACCGACGATCTACCTCAACGTGCCGCGCGGCTACGCGCTGCTGCTCGACCATCTCGAGCGCGACGCGGGACTGCGCGAGCGCTTCTTCCGCAAGCTCGAATTCGTCTTCTACGCCGGTGCCGCGATGGCCGACAGCCTGCAGCTTCGGCTGCGCCGTCTGGCCGAGCAGGTGACCGGGGAGCCGCTGCCGCTGGTCTGTGCCTGGGGGGCCACCGAGACGGCGCCGCAGGCGACCGGCCTCAACTATCCGACCTCGCATCCGACCTGCATCGGCCTCCCTTCGCCCGGCGTGGAAATCAAGCTGGCGCCGGTCGGTGACAAGCACGAGATCCGCGTGCGCGGCCCGAACGTGACTCCGGGCTATTGGCGGCGCCCGGACGCGACCGCGGCGGCGTTCGACGAGGAAGGCTTCTACCGCTCGGGCGATGCGGCCAAATTCTGCGACCCGGCGGCGCCCGAGAAAGGCCTCCTGTTCGACGGCCGCATCACCGAGAATTTCAAGCTGTCGACCGGGACGTGGGTGCATGTGGGTGCCGTGCGCCTGGCGGCGATCGCGGCCTGCGCTCCGGTCATCGAGGATTGTGTCATCACCGGGCACGACCGCGATGAGATCGGCGCCCTCGTCTTCCCGAGCATCGCGGGCTGCCGCGGCCTGTGCCCGGACCTGGCCCCCGACGCGCCCGTGCAGGCGCTGATCGCCGCACCGGCCGTGCGCGAGGCGCTGGCGCGCGGGCTGCGGCGGCTGAAGGCCGAAAGCATCGGCAGTTCGATGCATATCGAGCGCGCCCTGCTGCTGGCCGATCCGCCCACGATCGACAGCAACGAGATCACGGATAAGGGCTATATCAACCAGCGCGCCGTGCTGAAAAACCGTGCGGCGCTCGTCGAGCAGCTCCACGCCGATCCACCCGGTGCGGCCGTGGTGCGCCTCGCCCGCGAGATGATCGCGTCCTAAGCCATGGCCGAATATACCCCGCCGCTGCGCGACATCGCGTTCACCCTGGAAGCCGTGGCCGGCTTGCCGGAGGTGGCCTCTAATTTCGGCGATCACGCGGCGTCGGACGTGGTGGCGCCGGTCCTGGAAGAGGCCGGCAAGCTCGCCTCGAAAGTTCTGGCACCGCTGAACGTGCCGGGCGACCGCACCGGCAGCGTGCTGGAGAACGGCGTCGTGCGCACGCCCAAAGGCTTCAAGGAGGCGTACCGGACCTACGTCGACGGCGGCTGGAACGGTCTTCCCTTCGACCCGGAGTTCGGCGGCCAGGACCTGCCGTGGCTGGTCACGACGGCGGTCCAGGAGATGTGGCAGTCGGCGAACCTGTCGTGGACCTTGGGGCCGCTTCTGACGTTCGGCGCGGTCGAGGCGCTGCAAACGCACGGCAGCGAGGAGCAGAAGCGCGTCTACCTGCCGAAGCTGGTCTCCGGCGAGTGGATGGGGACCATGAACCTGACCGAGCCGCAGGCCGGCTCGGACGTGGGCGCTTTGCGCACGCGCGCGGTACCGTCGGGCGACCACTACAAGATCACCGGGCAGAAGATATTCATCACCTACGGCGACCACGACTGGACGGAGAACATCGTCCATCTGGTGCTCGCCCGCCTCCCCGACGCACCCGCCGGGAGCAAAGGTATTTCGCTGTTCCTCGTGCCGAAGTTCCTGGTCGGGCCGGACGGCCGGCCGGGGCCGCGCAACGACCTGCGCGTCGTGTCGCTCGAGCACAAGCTCGGGATCCACGCCTCGCCCACCTGTGTGATGGCCTATGGCGACGGCGGCGGTGCCGTCGGCTATCTGGTCGGCAAGCCGAACGAAGGCCTCGCCTGCATGTTCACGATGATGAACAACGCACGCCTCGGCGTCGGCTTGCAGGGTATCGCGGTCGCCGAGCGCGCCTACCAGCAGGCGCGCGACTACGCGCGCACGCGCGTGCAGAGCCGCGAGATCGGCGCCAGGAGCGCAGATGCGGCACCGATCATCCGCCATCCCGACGTTCGGCGGATGCTCCTGACCATGCGGGCGCTGACCGAGGCCTCGCGGGCACTGGCCTACACGACCGCGGCCTCGCTCGACCTCGCCAAGCGTCATTCCGACGCGGCGGAGCGGCAGCGCCACCAAGCGCGCGTCGACCTCCTGACGCCGGTGGTGAAGGCATGGGGAACGGACATCGGCGTCGAGGTCGCCTCGCTCGGCATCCAGGTCCATGGCGGGATGGGCTTCATCGAGGAGACCGGTGCGGCACAGCACTATCGAGACGTGCGGATCACGCCGATCTACGAAGGCACCAACGGCATCCAGGCGAACGACTTGGTCTTCCGCAAGCTCGGCCGCGACGGCGGCGCCGCGGCGCGCGCGTATCTCGCCGAGATCGAGGCGTATGAGGCGGCACTCGGCCCGGCCTCCGGCGATGACTTGGCGGTCATCGGCCGCGAACTCGCGACGGGCCGCAAGGCCCTTGAAGCCGCGACCGACAGCATCGTGCAGCAGATGGCGCACGATCCGCGCCGCGCGGCGGCCGCCGCCGTGCCGTATCTGCGACTCTTCGGCACGGTTTCAGGCGGCTACCTGATGGCAAAAGCAGCGAGTGCAGCACTCGCCGCACTCAAGCACGGCGGCGATGCAGGATTCCATCGCGCCAAGGTCGGGACGGCGCGGTTTTACGCCGACCACATCCTGAGCCAGGCGGCGGCGCAGCTGCACACCGTGCGCGAGGGTGCGGCCAGCGTTCTCGAATTTTCCGAAGACCAGTTTTGAGCCGATTCGGCGACGTCGCCGCGCTGCGCACGCGTGCGCAACGCGAAAAATCGCGCGCGGCTTAAAGAATTTTTAGCCAGGAAGTGCTTTTTTTCTTGCATTGCTAATCGATTGGTCCCAAATAGCGAAGTCTGCATTTTGGGCAGATGTTTGGGAAGGTGTGGACAAGGAATGGGAACGAAGGCGACGGTCACGAAGTCGGGCGTAAAGCTGGGGGTCGTGTCTGGAGGGCGTCGTGAAGCGCTGAAGCTTGCAAAGACAGCCAGCGAACCCGTTCTTGTCACCGAGGCGAATACCAACGCCCCGGACTCGATCGCGAAAGATCACTTCGTCGAGCGCAACGGCGTCAAATTCGCCGGCACTCATCTTCTCATCGAACTTTGGGACGCCAAGAATCTCGGCGACATGTCGCTCACGGACCAGATGCTCCGTGACGCCACGGTCGCGTCGGGCGCCACGTTGCTGCACATCCACCTCCACCATTTCGGACATAATGCGGGGCTGTCCGGCGTGGCGGTGCTGGCGGAGAGCCACATCTCCATTCATACGTGGCCGGAGCGCGGCTACGCCGCCCTCGACATCTTTATGTGCGGGGCGTGCGATCCGTACAAGGCGATCCCGGTGATTCGCCGTGCCTTCGAGCCGGGCGTGGTGCAGCTCTCCGAGCAGAAGCGCGGAGTGATTGCGTGAGCGAACCGGCCCCGGGCGGCTGGTTCGGCGAAAAACTCTACGCAAGCGTCCGGCAGACCTACGAAATCACGCGGGTCCTGTTCCGCGAAAAAACCGCGCATCAGGATCTGATCATCTTCGAGAACCCGGTCTACGGCCGGGTGCTGGCGCTCGACCATGTCGTGCAGGTCACCGAGAAGGACGAATACGTCTATCACGAGATGATGACGCACGTGCCGGTCCTGGCGCATGGCCGGGTGCGGCGCGTGCTGATCATCGGCGGCGGCGACGGCGGAATCCTCCGTGAATCGCTTCGCCACGATGTCGAGCGGGTCACGATGGTCGAAATCGACCGCTCGGTGGTCGACATGTGCCTCAGATACATGCCCTCGATCCCGGGCCGCGCCTTCAGGGATCCCCGGACCGAGCTCGTGATCGCCGACGGGGCGCGGTTCGTGGCCGAGACCGACGAGCGCTTCGATGTGATCATCGTGGATTCGACTGACCCGCTGGGGCCCGGTGCCGTGCTGTTCACCGAACGCTTCTATCGGAACTGCCGCCGCTGCCTCGCCGCGGGCGGGATCCTCGTCAACCAGAACGGCGTGCCGTTCCTCCAGGGCGACGAGGTCACCCTGACCTACCGCCGACGGAAGAAATTCTTCAAGGATGCGGGGTTCTACGTCGCCGCCATTCCAAGCTATTACGGCGGCCTGATGGCGCTGGGCTGGGCCAGCGACAACGCACGCGCGCGAACCGTGCCCGTCGCGACCTTGCGCAAACGCGCCCGGGCCGCGCAGCTCAAGACCCGCTACTACACGCCCGAGATCCACGCGGCGGCGTTTGCGCTGCCGCAGTTCATCCGCGACCACATCCGCTAGCCCAGCTACAGTGGGGGCATGCCCCCCGGCCCGCCCGACCTGCGGCTTTCTTTCTTCACGGTGCAGGACCACTATCCCGGCCGGGTGCGCAGCCTGCCGGATCTCTACCGCTCTGTCCTGGCGCTGGCGGACCAGGCGGAAGCGCTTGGCTACGACACGTTCTTCTCCGCCGAGCACCACTTCCATGAATACGGCGCCGTGCCCAATCCCGCGGTCCTGCTTTCGGCCATCGCCCAGCGCACGCGCCGCCTGCGGCTCGGCACGGCGATCGCGACCTTGCCGTTCCACCACCCGGTCAACCTCGCGGAGACATACGCGATGGTCGACGTGCTGTCCGGCGGCCGGCTCGTGCTCGGCGTCGGCTCGGGCTATCTCAAGCATGAGTTCGCCGGCTATGGCATCGATCCGGCCGAGAAGCGCGCGCGATTCGACGAGGCGCTCACCCTGCTGCGCCGCCTCCTGGCCGGCGAGCGGGTGACGGTGAAGGGCAAGTTCACCACCCTCACCGACGTCCAGCTGAACGTGCTGCCTGCGCAAGCGCGGGTGCCGGTCTACGTCGCCGTCCTCGCCAAGGATGCCCTGATCCATGTCGGACGAGCCGGCCACGACGTCATGTGCGTGCCGTACGCCTCGGTCGACCGCATCGACGAGGTTGCGGCCATGGTGGAGGCCTACCGGGCCGGCCGCCGCGAGGCCGGGCTGGATGCCGCCGAGACGGGATTATGGACGTTCCATACGCACGTCGCGGAAAGCGATGCCGCCTGCCGGCGCGAGGCCGAGGAGGCGTTCAATCTCTATGTCGCGACACGTCTGTACGCGAAACGGCAGACCTATGACGACATCCTCAGAAGCGGCCTTGGCCTGTTCGGTTCCGTCGAGCGCGTGGCCGACCGGCTGGCCGAGCTCCACGCCATGGGCATCCGTCACGTGGTGGCGCTGCAGAATTTCGGCCTGATGCCCGAGGACCGGGTCATGTCGGCGATGCGGCTCCTGACGCAGGAGGTCATGCCGCGCGTAAAGGCGCGCCTGGGCCTTTAAATCGGTGGCCGCTAACGCGGCTCGAATTTCAGCGATACCCCGTTCATGCAGTAGCGCAGGCCGGTCGGCTCCGGGCCGTCCTCGAACACGTGTCCGAGATGCCCCCCGCAGCGCGCACAGTGCACCTCGGTGCGGGTCATGAAGAAGGAGCGGTCGGTGGTCGTGCCGACGGCGTGGTCGAGCGGCTGGAAGAAGCTCGGCCATCCGGTACCGCTGTTGAACTTCGTCTCGGAATCGAACAGCTTCTGGCCGCACCCCGCGCACGCGAAAACGCCTGCGCGCTTCTCCTTGTCGAGCGGGCTGGTCCCGGCGCGCTCGGTGCCGTGCTGGCGCAGCACGCGATACTGCTCCGGCGTCAGGCGCTTCTTCCACTCGTCGTCGGTGAGATTGAATTCGGCAGAAGGTTCGGCGGTCATCTACTCCTCCGGCCTGGAAACGCTGAATGCCGGCCTCAGGTTCCGGTGCCCGCCGCCGCTTCGCCGGCCGGAGGCGGCGGCATCTTGGCGCCGTCGGTCTTGGCGCCCGAGAGGTTGGCGTTCTCGAGATTGGCGCCGAGCAGGTTGGCGTTGCTGAGATTGGCCGACGCCATGGCGGCGTCCTTGAGATTCGCGTTCGTCAACACGGCGCCGGCGAGATTGGCCGAGGTGAGGTCGGCACCCGCCAGATTGGCCGGCCACAAGCGGCCGGTGGGCTTCCCATCAGGCCCCTTGAGGTCCACCGCCGCCGCGGTCGCCTGCGGCATGTTGGCCTTGATCAGTTTGGCGGTCGACAGATTGGCGCCGTCGAGATTGGCCCCGGCGAGGTCTGCTCCCGAGAGGTCGCAACCGAACATGTCGCACATGATGAGCTGCGCGCCCGCCAGACGGGCACCCGCGAGCTTCGCATTGCGCAAGGTGGCGCCGCTGAGATTGAGGCCCTTGAGATCGATCTGCGCCATGTCGGCGCCGGTCAGGTTCGCCCGGGCACCTTGCTTGCCGCCGCTTTTCATCCACACGAGATGCGCCTTCAGGGTGGACTGGATATTGTCGGCAAAGGCCTCGGCCGGCTTGCTGGCATTGGCGCCCAGCGTGTTGGCGCGCGACAGGTCCACGCCGTCGAGGCGGCATCCCTGAAGATTGGCGCCTTCGAGGTTGGCGCCGTCCACGGCGGCCCCCGAGAGATCAGCACCCTTCAGGTTGACGCCCACCATGTTGGCGCCTTCGAAATTCGTGCCCTTGAGATCGGCGCCGCTGAAATTCGTCTTCGCACACGTCGCCTTGAGAAAGGTCGCTCCCGCCATCCGGGCGCCGGAGCAATCCGCATCGCTCAAGGTCGAATACGACAGGTCCGCACCGGAGATGTTGGCCTTGGCCGGCATCGCCTCCTGACCCGGCGCGCCGATCGATGACGTCTTGGCCTGGGGTCCGGATTTGCCTTCGGTCGCCATCAACGTGCCGCCGCGCAGGTCGGCCTGGCGCAAATTGCAGCCGCGCATCTTCGTCCCGCGGAGATACGCACCGCGCAGATCGGCGCGCACGC
>Ga0335071_10002988_pt1 | contig 17983 bp, 16 predicted proteins | sample Lox_Sample_15_FD_206724 | JGI IMG/M metagenome (GOLD analysis project Ga0335071, IMG submission 206724) | Soil microbial communities from Loxahatchee National Wildlife Refuge, Florida, United States - Lox_Sample_1.5 | ecosystem: Environmental > Terrestrial > Soil > Wetlands | place: USA... | reverse complement strand
CGGCACTGCAGAACGTTCCGCCGGTGTCGATCAGATCGTCGACGATGAGAATGTTCCGGCCCTTCACCTCGCCGATGATGTTCATGGCTTCGGCTTCGTTCGGCTTTGGACGGCGCTTGTCGATGAGAATGAGATCGCCGCCGAGACGTTTCGCGAAGGCCCGCGCCATCTTGATGCCGCCAACGTCCGGGGAGACGACGGTCAGGTGCGGAATTTTCTTTTTCAGAAAGAACGAGATGTAGACTGCCGACGAATAGAGGTGGTCAACCGGGATGTCGAAAAATCCCTGAATCTGCGGTGCGTGCAGATCCATCGTGATGACCCTGTCGATCCCCGCGACCGTCAGCAGTTTTGCCACCAGTTTTGCCGTGATCGCAACCCGCGGCTGATCTTTCCGGTCCTGCCGCGCATACCCGAAGTACGGTATGACGGCTGTGACTCTCCTGGCGGATGCCCGCCGGGCGGCATCTACCATGATCAACAGCTCCATCAGATTTTCCGCCGGCGGAGCCGTCGACTGGATGATGAAAACATCACTACCCCGGATGTTTTCTGAATATTTCACCCAGATTTCACCGTCGCTGAAATTCTTGATCTGACATTCGCCCAGCGAACATCCGATCCGACGCGCAATTTGCTGTGCGAGACCCCGGTTGGATCGTCCCGCAAAAAGCTTTAACTCAGACATCCGTGAGTTGGAACGCAGGGTAGTGGATACTGAAATTTGCTGAAAATGCAGGAAAATAGACCCGTTTTCAGCCTACTAAAGCTTGTAAATATAATGAAAATTTACCAATAGTGCAAGACCGACAGATCGTTTAACGCTTCTCCCCCCGATCGGATTCTGCCGGACGCCCGATGCGCTGTGGTGTCATCTGACGAGAAGCATTTTCCGCACCCGCATCGCGCTGATGCCGTTTTTCCCCGACGCCTGAAGTCTGCAGAAATAGACGCCCGAACTCAGATTCCGGCCGTCGATCTGAAATGTGTGGACTCCGGCGGTGAGGAACTGCCCGCTGAGCACCGCCTGCACACTCTGACCGAGGATGTTGTAGACAACCAGGCTGATCTGTGCGTCGACGGGAAGCGCGACGTCAATTTCTGTCGTCGGGTTGAACGGATTGGGATAATTCTGCGACAGCGAGAACTGCGTCGGGAGATCGGGGGCGTAATCGACGGTCATCACGATGCGTGTGCTCAGCGGATCGGTGATCCGGAGCGAGCCTTCCTTCTGACCGGTCTGGCGAAGTATTTTTCCGGTTTTTGCATCAGAAAAAGTGACGAGGTGGATGCCGGACTGCGCGATGTTCCACCGGAGCGACACAGGATAGGAAGCGGACTGAAAACGGATCTCGCGTGAGGTGCGGCCGGACCGAACGAGGTCGAGCATCGTCCCCGTACCGAACCGTGCGTCAAAATTGCCGGCGGGTGGTGCAGGGGGAAGTTCGAACCGCCCGGGGTCGGGAGCGCCTGCCGATCCATCGCCAAGGTAGAGGACCTGCGATCCGTGCGCATTGTCCGTGACCGTGATCGTATTCAGTTTTTTCAGCGCGGCGGCCGGACTGTTCGCGGATTTGACGGCTGGAATGGATGTGGAATTCAGGATGATCGAGCCCGCTCCGGCCATTTTCACCCAGTACCCCTGCGACGGCTCCAGCGTATCCGTGAACTGGTAACCGTTTGCGTATCCGAAGTAATTGCTTTTCACCGAAGTGCCGCCGAGGGTTGCGATCGCCGCGACGGGGATCGGTTTGGAACCTCCGCCGATCAGATTCCACCCGTCGATCACCGGAATCGTGTCAATCGTGCGGGGAACCCCTTCGAAGCCGACCAGCTGTGCTGTGGCAAACTTGATCCAGTAGCCGGTTCCTTTCCTCAGGGTGTCGACGACGTAGTAGGCGCCGTTGTATCCGAAGCCCTCGGAGACGGCCGTCGGAAAGGTGGTAATCCGGCGGCCGTCATTGGTCGGCCGGAGCGGAAGGGATAGGAGATTCCAGCCGGAGGCAACCGGATAAAAGAGGGGCAATTTGTGGACGATCTCCGCCGCGACAGGGGAGGCTGCCGTCAGACTGAACGTCTGCTGGCTTTTCATGTTGATCGAAAAGAGCGCCCCGTGGGTTTGCTGGTCCTGGAGAAAACAGGTCCCTGTCGGAAGGGCTGTACTGTCCCAGTGGAGGGTGAGGGGCGAGGAAGCGGGCCCCGGCTGGAACGAGAAAGTGTAGGTCTGCTGGGTATAGGTCGTGCTCAGCAGGTTGCGATAGTCGATCTTGGTTCCATTACTGGGCGGAACGAGCCACCGGAGATCGTACGTTCCCACCGAAGGTTTGGGGCCGAGCGGGATTTCGCCGAGTGTGGAATCGATGCCGTCGGTGGCGCCGCCCGCCGCGCCGAAGACGAGGGTATCGAGTCGCCCGGAATGGTCTGCGGTGAAAAGGGTTTCGGCGAATGCATACGGATTATGCGGAAAATAGTCGGCTCTGCCGATCAGCCATTCAGAAAACTGAGTGACGGAATCGAGGGAGACGGCGACGAGGTCGCTGTCGAGAAAATCGGTGCTTCCTTCATTCGTCAGGACACCGCTGGAATCGATGAAGAGCGAAAGGTTGTCGACGGTGAGGGCGGTTTCGCTCGAGTCGTAGCGGAGAGACATATAGGCCATGAAGTTACTGCCCCCGTTGGGGTGGATCATGAAATACCGGCGCACGAAGAGCGAATCCGGCACGCCCGCAGGAAGTGCATTCGGAAAGAGTGTCATATCGACGGAGGTCGGATCGGTCCCCTGGGGATAGAAATCGATATAGGTCACCGGACTCTCGAAACGGTAGGGCTGTGTCGAACCCGGCTGTATCGATCGTCGTATGGTGCCTGGCGAAATGATGCCGGTTCCCTCGATGGCGTTCGGGTCCGTGCCTGTGATGGCGAGCGTGTCACTCGAGCGGAGGTAGACATTCGCCGCGACGTTCAGGTAATTGTTGATCTGGATGTTGCCGATCGACTGCATCGAGGCGGTGCTGTTGACGAAGACATTGTAGAAGGTGCCCTTGATCTGGCCCGATCCCATGAACACGACGGTCGACAAACCGGGTGAAAATGTGCCGTTGAACTGGGTCAGGAGACTGCCGCCGACGTAGATGGTGGTTCGGGCGGCCGGTTCAAGATAGAGCGAACCGAAGGTGGAAATGCTGTTCTGAACGACAAACGTCGCAAGCGTTGCCGACACGGTGAGTTTTGCGCCCGGGGCGATGCTGAGTGCGCCGATTTCGATCTGCTGTTCGATCGACCGGATCGAAGGGCTCATCGCCGTCGCGGGAATATAGACGCTGTCGATCGGCTGGGGGACACCCGCGGGGTTCCAGTTGGAGGGATTCGACCAGAGCGAATCGAACGAGCCGGTCCAGACGCGGATGGGAAGGGGGGAAATGGTGGAGGTGAGAATCGTTCCTCCGTCGCCGCTGGCGAAAATGATGCCGCCGCTGGCACTCCGGACGATCTGGAGATCGAAAAACGAGTTGCTGGTGATGGAGTTCTGATCCTGCCAGGTCTGTCCACCATCGAACGTCGACACAATACTGCCGTCGTCAGCATCGGCATAGCCGATCAGGCTGGAGTAAAATGCGACGCCGTAAATGGAACCGGTGGTATTGGAATTCCGCTGTGTCCAGGTGGTGCCGCCGTCGGTGGTCGTCAGAATCAGACCGAGGTCGCCGCCGATCACAGCGGTCTGCTGGTCAATCACGGCGATCGCATTGAGGATATATCCGGTGCCGCTCACCTGCGTTGTCCAGGTCACCCCCCCATTGAGCGTTTTGAGAATCGTTCCGTTATAACCGATGGCCCAGCCGACATTCGCGTTTGCGAATCGTACGCGGACGAGCGATGCCTGCGTCGGGGTCGTTGTGGGCGACCAGGTGATCCCGCCGTTGCCGGTGAGAAGAACGGTGCCGAAGTCTCCAACCGCGATGCCCGCGGTGGACGAGGTGAAACAGATGTCATACAGGGTCAGATCGGTACCGGTCGGCTCGCCGTACCAGTTCACACCGCTGTTGGTTGTCCTGAGAACATTGCCGCTGTCGCCGACGACCCAACCCGTCGATGCATTCAGGAAATACGCGCCGTACAGCGGTTGATACGTATTGCTGTTCTGCGGCGACCAGGTGAGACCCCCGTCCGTCGAATTCAGAATTGTGCCTGCATCGCCGACGGCGAATCCCACGTTCGGAGAGGAAAATTTTACGTCGTAGATCGCGTTGTTCGGTCCCGTGGAGATGGATATCCAGCTGGTACCGTCGAAACTTTTCAAAATGGTGCCGACATCCCCCACGATCCATCCCGCGCCCGCAGGAGTGAACGCCACCCCGAACAGATCGTTCTGCGTCGGTGTCGCCAGGCTCGTCCAGGTCGTTCCGCCGTTGGTGGTCTTGATGACGCCCCCCGAAGAGCCCGCCGCCCACCCGGTCTGTGAAGAGATGAACTGCATTGCGTAGAGGCTCGATTCACTGCCGGTGAAGAGAGAGATCCAGGTTGTGCCGCCGTCCGTCGTTTTCAGCATCGTCCCAAATGATCCGCTGATGAATGCTGTCGTCGGTGTGACGAACTGGAGTGCATAGAGGGTCTGACTCGTGCCGCTCGAGACCGGGTTCCAGGTGCCGCCGCCGTTCGTCGTTTTAAGGAGGATGCCTTCGGTCCCCATCGCCCATCCGACGGTCGGGGAAGTGAAATGGATATAGAAAAGGATTGCGGCGGTGTTCGAGTTTTCGGCGGTCCAGCTGTTCCCCCCGTCGATCGTCTGATAGATGACACCCTGGGTGCCGGTTACCCATCCAACCGTGGGACTGATGAAATGGAGCGCGTAGAGATCGCTGTAGGTCTCTATCGTGAGACTAAACCAGGTCAGACCCCCGTCGGTCGTTTTCAGGATGGTGCCGGATTCGCCGACCGCCCAGCCGAGGGAAGGAGAGATAAACTGCGTCGCGAAGAGCTGGTTGGTAAGTCCGGCGGCGTTCTGATTGACCTGCCAGGTGGATCCGCCGTCGGTCGACCGGATGATCGTGCCGACGTCTCCGACGGCGATCAGGGTATCGGTGTTCACCGCCCAGATCCCGTTCAGTATGTTCCCCTGGGGAAGGGGGTTCGCCCACTGCCATGGTGAGTTCTGAGCCGACAGCGCTCCTGCCAGCATCAGGACAAGAACAAAAAGAGCGGAACCTTTCTTCATCTCTACCCCTTTGTGTTGAGAGACTGTAAGAACAGAGGTGCCCTGATCGGAGGATATCCGGCCGCGGGATATCAGATCCGGTGCGCCATTGATGAAGCATGAGATTATACTGCGAACCGCACGAGCGGATGTTCGATTTCGCCTGGTATAATATAGAGAATGGGAGGTAGATTCACAAGGTGTGCCAGCCGATTTACGCATGAAAAATGTCCATCGGCCGTATCAAAAAAGGGAACTCTTCTCCGTAATGCCCCCCTTTGTGATGCAGGCCGCATCGGATGAGTCTTGACAGACCGGGTCGGTTTTCGTATCATTGCGGAATGAAAGCGAGTTCTGCACCGCCTCCCGAGCCCTTTCCCGCCGGGCGCGGGGACGGGGAAATGCTCGACGCTGTGCTGCATCGCCCCGCGATCCGCACAGGGCTTCCCCTTATCGTTGTGTGTCACAGCTTCATGGCATTCAAGGACTGGGGATTTTTCCCCGTCATTGCCGGCCGCTTTGCCCGGCTCGGATATACCGTCCTGTTGTTCGATTTTTCCCGCAACGGCGTTGCACGGGGAGGGAACAGGATTACCGATTTCGGCAGGTTTGCGGAGAACACGTTTTCACGTGAACTGGAGGATCTTACAAGTATCCTCGATGCGGTGGAAAAATCCCCCACCGGAGATGCCGGGATCGGCGGACTGCCGGTTCTGCTCCTCGGCCATTCCCGCGGCGGCGGTATCGCCATCGTCCAGACCTCGAGGGATACACGCGTCCGCGGTCTGGTGACCTGGTCGTCGATTGCCGCGTTCGACCGCTGGACGGATCATCAGAAACGGATCTGGAAGGAGCGCGGTTATCTGCCGCTTGCGAAAGAGACGTCCGCCAGCCCCCTCCGGCTCGGAGAGGCTCTGCTGGCCGACCTGGAAAATCACCGGCAGGAACTGGATATCCTGACGGCGGCGGGCCGCATTACGGTTCCCTGGCTCATCGTCCACGGCAAAGCGGATGTCACCGTTCCGTACGGTGAGGCGGTCACGCTCTCGAACGCGGCGCGGCCGTCGACCACGACGCTCATCGGACTCGATGCTGTCGGCCATCTGTACAATGCCGCATCGGCCGCCGAGGACGGCTATCGAACACTTGATTCTCTCGTAAAAATTACCGATGTTTGGCTTCATCACTCATTTCGCACGGAGACTGCATGAAGATGTCGGGATCGCTTGCCACCCTGGAGGAGAGCAGAACTGCTGGATTCAGCGCTGCCGCACAGATTGTTCTCTTTGCCGCCCTCACGGCGGTCGGAGCCCAGATTGAAATTCCGCACGTCCCCGTGCCGTTCACCCTTCAAACCTTCTTTGTCCTTCTGGCGGGTGCAATTCTCGGTCCCCGGCGGGGAGCCGCAAGTCAGGTTCTCTACCTGCTGTGCGGAGCTTCGGGTCTTCCTGTTTTCTCCGGTTTTAGCGGCGGTCTGCTCCGGCTGATCGGTCCGACCGGCGGATATCTCCTTGCCTTCCCGTTTGCCGCCTATCTCGGCGGGTTCCTCTTCAGGGAAACAGTATCCTTCCTCCGGGCGGTTGTGGCGATGGGTGCCGGCGCCCTGCTCATCTTCATCGTCGGAACCGTTCAGCTCGATCTCCTCTACTATCACCAGATGCAGCAGGCGATCGTGAACGGATTTCTTCTGTTTTCCTGGTGGGATGCCGTGAAGATCTTCGCGGCGGCCGGCATCGGCACGTCGGTTGCGCGGTACCGCGGCGCAAAACCCCGCTGAGCGGGAATATCCCCCGGGGGGATTATTCTGAAACGCGGGGGAGAGTGTGGATCAGCCGCAGATCCAGAATCCTGTCGAGCCTGAACGTCCTTTCTTCCCTGGCGGTGTGACAGAATCCGACGACCATCGTATCCGCAGAAACGTTTCCCGCGGCTGTTGAACATCCGATCGGTGTGATCACACGACTGCTGATGCCGTTGGCTGACGGGGAGAGATATTTTATCCAGAGATTATTTCCATTGCGCAGTGCGGTGTCGATGAGCGCGCGGCGTTTCGCGCAGAGGAGGGTGATCAGATCGGGACGGAGCACATCGGCGAACTGTTCCACGCCATGCGATCTGAGCATGGAGGTGAAGAGGGTGAACAAAGTCGCTGTCATGGTGGCATCCTCGAGAGCACGGTGTTTCACCGGAAATGCGAGCCCGACGATTCCGGCGACGAACTCCTGGGGGTATTTCCGGAGACCGGGCAATAATTTGCGGGCCAGGGCCAGCGTATCGACCATCCTGTGGTTTTCCCATTGCCGGCCCGCGAGGAGGAATTCATTCCGCAGAAACGAGAGGTCGAACTCGGCGTTGTAGCCGACGATCACCGATCCGCGAAGAAGCGGAAGGAGTGAGGGCAGTGCGTCCGCAAACCGGGGTGCCCGGGAGACCATGGCATCGGTGATATGATTCACTGCGCTTGCGGCGGGAGCGATCGGCCTGCCCGGGTTGATGAGCGTTCCGAACGAGTCGCGGATTTCCCCGCCCCTGATTTTAACGGCACCGATTTCGCATATCCGGTCCCCCCGTGCCGCCGAAAGTCCCGTGGTTTCCACATCGACCACAAGGAAGTCGACCTCGTGCAGGAGGGAATTGGCGTCGGCGGGCCTGTTCATCGGATCGGTCCTGCCTCGTTCATCTGATGTTCAGAAGGTTTTGCCATCGTCTGAAGAGCTCGGCGGTCGCAATGACGTCGCCGAGGCAGTACCGCGCGATGTCTGCGTACCTCCCTGCCCGGAAAAGCGGATCCACATCCAACCCGCTCACTCCTTCGCTCTTCGGACTCCTGATGCCGAATGACTTGCAGTAAAAATCGAGGTTGAATCTCTTCGTCGCCCCGTAAAACGTGAGCTGTTCGAGGAGATCGCAGTGAACGGCAGAGTCGTATCTGTACGGGACGAGATTTCTTGTCGGTCGTATGTCGAGCATCGCGGAGCGGATCATCAGGAACGGACAGTCGAATCCTCTCCCGTTGAACGTGATGAACTGGTCATACTTCTGGATCGCACTCCAGAAATGGCGGAGAATGTCGGTTTCGGTGCCGGAGATGAACTCCACCTTGTCGTCGTCGGAGAAGAAATGATCTGCTTCCGGTGACTGAAAAAAGACTCTTCCCCCCATGGTTTCGGGATTGATCATGGCAATTGCCACGACCTGGGCGGTGAGGGGTGAGAGGGCGAGTTTCTGAAGTTCCGCTTCCCGTTTCTCGTCGGTGTCGGCGAATTTCAGGATGTATTCGCGCTGAACCTCGTCGAACGCTTCGATCGGCAGACCGATCGTTTCAATATCGAATATCACGGATCCCATATTATTCCTCCCCCGGCGAGGCGTCAGTCTCGCCGAACATCGATTTCAGTACTTTTGTGATGATGCTCCATTCGAAGCCGCGGCGGAGAAGATATCTGCCGACCGCCTGCCCGCGGAGGGCAGGGATCCGCGCGGTACGGGCGCGGGGCGATTTGCGGAGATACGCCTGCGCGGTGCGGACCGCACGCGCCATCTGTTCCTCATCCGGGATCCGGGCCAGCTGTCGGTCGATGATGGATGCCGCCACACCTCTCATCCGGAGTTCCCGCCGGAGAAGAACCGGGCCTGCCGCGCCGCGAAGTGCGCGGTCGTGGCAGAACGCCTCTGCAAACCGGGCGTCGTCCAGCAGTCCGGCCTCGTTCAACGACCGGACAACCGCATCAACGGTTTCCCGCGCATACTCCTTTTCACGGAGTCTGTCGCGTAGTTCTTTTTCGGAACGAAGACGGGAATGAAGAAGACGCATGGCCGAGAGGCGCGCGCGGTGGACCTCCTCGTCGTTCATGAGGTCCCGCTTCTGCTGATCCGTGAGACTGTCTCCCTGCCTGAGCGACCACCGGAGCAGGACGGCTTTATGAATGCCGAACGCAAACTCGCCGTCGATGTGGATGTTGAGCCGCTGAGTGCTGTTCTTCTGCCGCTCAATCCTGGTGATCACCATGAGCGTCGTACCGCACGAAAGATCAGGCTTTGACCGGTTTCTTGACGGGCGTTTCCGGCTTCATCGTCCCGGCGTCCCCCTTTCCTTGTGCCGCCGGAGAAGGTTCTCCCGGGAGGCCGAGTTTCTTCCGGAGCTCCTGCTCGATCGTCCTCGCCAGCCGGTCGTTTTCCTGGAGGAATTTCTTGACGGCATCGCGTCCCTGACCAATCCGGTCGGGTCCGTAGGCGAACCAGGAGCCGCTCTTCGTGATGATGTTCTGCTCCACCGCGGTATCGATCAGATCGCCGAGGTGCGAGATCCCCTCGTTGTAAAGAATGTCGAACTGCGCTTCGCGGAAGGGGGGAGCGACCTTGTTTTTGACAACCTTGACCTTACAGCGGTTGCCGACCATCGCCTGTCCGTCCTTGATCGCCTCGATGCGGCGGACGTCGAGACGGAGGGATGCGTAGAATTTCAGCGCATTCCCGCCCGTGGTGGTCTCAGGGTTCCCGAACATGATCCCGATTTTCTGCCTCAGCTGGTTGGTGAACATGACCGAGGTTTTGGACTTGCTGATGGCCGCGGTCAGTTTGCGGAGGGCCTGGGACATGAGGCGCGCCTGGACGCCCATGGTCGGGTCGCCCATCTCACCTTCGATCTCGGCCCGCGGCGTGAGTGCGGCGACGGAGTCGACGATGATGACATCGAGGGCGCCGCTCCGGACGAGTGTTTCGACGATCTCGAGCGCCTGTTCGCCGTACTCGGGTTGGGAGAGCATGAGATTGTTGACATCCACGCCGAGTTTTTTCGCATATCCGATGTCAAGGGCGTGTTCGGTGTCGATGAACGCGGCAATGCCGCGTTTTTTCTGTGCCTCGGCGATCACATGGAGGCAGATGGTCGTTTTTCCCGATGCCTCCGGACCGAAAATTTCGATGATCCGGCCGCGGGGTATGCCGCCGATGCCTGTGGCGGCGTCGAGGGAGATCGATCCGGTCGATATCGCCTCGATCGGTGCTATCGGCCCCTCGTCGAGCTTCATGATCGCTCCCCGGCCGTGCTGTTTTTCGATCTGTTCGATCGCTATGCGTAACGCCTGTAAACGGGACTCTCGTCCGTTGTCGTCTGCCATACGTGCTCCCTTTCCAGAAAAGAGGTTGAACAGTCGCGGAGACTGTGTCTTATGTTGTTTTGAACCGCAGGAGTAATTCGAGAAGGACTCTCTTGATCCCCTCAAGATCATACGGCTTCTCGATGTATCCGTCCGCTCCCAGTTTTTTTGCGGTGTGTTTTGCGTCGAAATCGTCAATGGAGGACATGAAGACGTACGGCACGGCGCGGTATTGGGGATTGCTCCGGATTTTTTCGAACAGGTCGAATCCGTTCATGAACGGCATCCGGACATCGCTCAGAATAAGATCGGGCTTCCGCCGGTGTATTTTCTGCAGAGCTTCCTCCCCGCTCGCCGCCGTCATGATCTTCACCGATTTGTCGGTCACGGCAAGTTGTATCGCCTCCAGCCAGGCCGATTCATCGTCGATGAAGAGTATTGTCCTCCGGTGCTTCAGCGGTTTTCCCTGTACCATCGTTCAGGCGTCCGATTGTTGACGTAACTGGATTTCGTCGAGTCTCGTATACAGGGCCCCCTGAGGTCGCAGGACACTCTTCATCACGACGATCGTATCGACCTGTATAATTCGTGGTTCAAAGGTAAGATTTTCCAGCTTCGGAGTCAAGTTGCCGGGGACAGAATCACTGTTCATCCGGCCGAGCGTCACGTGCGGATGAAAGGCCCGGTCTTCCGCGGGGAATCCCTTCGGCCCGAGCGCGTCGTCGAGTCCTGTTTTCAACCGGCCAAGCACCCCGTCACGGTCACTGCACCCCGCCCAGATCACCCGGGGCCGCCGTGCGTTCGGAAATGCTCCGATTCCCTCGTATACCAGGGTGAATTTCGGATACCGACCGACGGTCGATCGGATGATCGAGAGGACGTCGCCGAGATCTGCGCCCTCGACATCCCCGAGAAACTTCACCGTGCAGTGCATTTTATCGCCGGTCTCCCATCTGGCATCGACCCCCGATTGTCGGAGGCTCGCGATCAGTCCGCCGAGCGCCGCCCGGATGTCCGCCGGCGTTTCGATGGCGATGAACGTTCTAACGGCCGGCGGCATCGTCTGCAATTCCGAGGAGTTCCCGTCTCACCAGATCGAGCCCCGCCACCGCGGCACGTTCGTTGACCCGCTCCCTTCCGGTCCCGAAAGTATACCGCCGCGCATAGGAACGCCTGCTGTCCGCATAACCGATCCAGACCAGCCCTTCCGGTTTTTCGGGCGTCCCGCCGGAGGGTCCCGCAATGCCGGTCGTCGACAGGCCAATATCCGTGCCGGATCTCTCGCGGATTCCCGCGGCCATGGCTGTTGCGGCTTCTGCGCTGACGGCGCCGTGACTCGCGATGAGGGGAGCGGGCACTCCCAGCATTTCCGTCTTCGAACGGTTGCTGTATGCCACGACGGCCCGGTCAAAGTACGCGGAACTTCCCGGTATCCGGGTGATTTTGTGACCGATCAGACCGCCCGTGCACGATTCGGCAACCGCGATGGTCAGGCCGCGTTCCGCGAGAAGCCGGCCGACCGCCGCCTCGATCTCCTCCTCGTCGATGCCGTAAACGAAGTTCCCCGCCCGTTCCCGGATATGCCGTTCGATCCGTGAAATCTCGAGTTCCGCTCCGGCCCGTTCGGATCCCTTCATGGTGATGCGAAGCCGTACGCCTCCGGGAGAGGGGAGAAACGCGAGAGTGGCCTCGCCGAGGAAATCCCCGACCGGACCGAGCCGCGCGGCGAGCGCGGATTCCGCGATGCCGGTTGTGCGGAGCGTCCGGTGCAGGATGACACTGCCGGCGGACATTTCCCGGAGCATCGGGATGACGGAATTTTCCATCATGGCGGCCATTTCATACGGGACGCCGGGAAGGACGATACAGATCTGTTTTCCCTCCTTCAGAAGAAGACCGGAGGCGGTTCCAAGCTCGTTGGGAATGATCTCCGCACCCGCAGGCACCAGGCACTGGGATTCGGCGGCCTCATTCCAGGGAAGTCCTCTGGCGGTGAGAAATTTCTCCACCTGCCGCCGCGCCGAGGGATCGGGACGGAGGGTGGTCTTGAAATATTCGCAGAGGGTCGCCACGGTGATGTCGTCGTGCGTCGGGCCGAGACCGCCGGTGACGATCGTGACGGGGTGGAGGGGGATCGATTCCCGCAGTGCGGCAAGGATCTCGCCGCGGCGGTCGCCGACGGTGAGATGGCGGACGGTGTCGACGCCGATACTGTTCAGCAGACGCGCGATGAACGCGGCATTGGTATTGATGACCTGCCCGATGAGGAGTTCATCGCCGATGGTGACGAGTATCGATTTCATGATTGGTCCGTTTCTCCCGGTTCGGGATTCCCGTCAGAGGGAGAAAACCGAGGGAAAGAGGAAGCCCGCGGCCCTGAGGAGGAGGTTGGCATAAATTGCCGCGAAGACGTCGTCGAGCATGATGCCGACGCCACCGCCCAGCCGCTCCGCCTGGCGCGCCGGCGGGGGTTTCACGATATCGAACAGCCGGAAAAGAAAAAATGCCGCGATAGCCGCGATGATCGATTTGCGGATGAAAAGGAGGGAGATCCACATCCCGGCGATCTCGTCAATCACGACGATCGACGGATCCTCGCCATACGCGCGTTCCATTTTCCGGGACGTCAGTACGCCCAGGATCAGCACCGCAATGGTGAGCGGCAGGAGGACGCGGGTATCGGACGCTCCCGGTATGAAATAGATCAGAAGGCCGACGAGACTTCCGGCCGTTCCCGATGCCACGGGGGAATAGCCGGAGAAGAAGCCGGTCGCGATGAACCGGGTGAGCCATCCGGGGACGGGCTCAGGGGTATTTTGACGGGCGGGTGAGGCGGTCATAACATTCACGGAGAAACTGGCGGTTGTCGAACATGTACATGCACCCGGTTCCGATCGAGGAAATCGTCACGAGCAGCATCATGCCAAAGAGAACCTTCGGATGCATGAGGGAATCGAGGAGCGGGCCGTACCTCTGCATGAACAGCGGCAGGCATCGCGCCACGTAGAGGATCAGGATGTAGTAGATGATGAGGAATTCCCCGAAGGTCTTGGCCTGAGCCGTTTTGGATGTGACCACCGGCCGATCGTAGAATTCGGCCACGCTCCGGAGGAGGGTGACGATAAAATCCCGGACCACGATGATCCAGACCATCCAGAGGTCGACGAGCGATAAGTAGGCGAAGGAGAAGAGGGCGGCGGATGATAGAATTTTATCCGCGAGCGGATCGAGGAATTTTCCCCAGCGCGATATGTACCCGTATTTCCGGGCTACCCATCCGTCGTACCAGTCGGTCAGTGCTGCGACAATGTACACCAGCAGTGAGAGTTCCTTGGCGAGCGGCGAATCCGAAAACAGAAGGAGGACAAAGACCGGCGTCAGGATGATTCTGAAAACGGTGAGGGAGTTCGGAATCGACATAGGGATCGCGGTTTGTCCAATGTAGGATTTTTTCCCCGAGAATCAAACAAAAAGCCCGGTGGAGGACCGGGCTTGACAGACACAAACGCTGGGAGCCGCTCAGGCGGCCTTGATCACTTTTCCCTGCTTCAGACAGCTCGCACAGACCTTCATTTTCTGCACCTTGCCGTTCACCTGCGCCTTGACGCTCCGGAGATTCGGGAGCCACCGCCGGCGGGTGCGGTTGTGGGCATGACTGATGTTGTTGCCGCTGACCGGCTTTTTTCCGCAAATTTCACAAATTTTGGCCATTGTATTCTTTCTGTCTGCTGACTGTACCTGATGGGAGATTCAATATACAAAAATCCCCTGAATGCCGCAAGATCTATTCTCCGTCTCCCTTCAGGCCGACCGGAGAGCGTTCACAATGTTCATCCGCGAGGCTCTCACCGCCGGGAGGAATCCTCCGATCACTCCCATGATGAGGGAAAAGACGAGCGAGCGGACGAGGATGTCGGCCGAAAGGGAGAATTTGAACGCCAGCTCCGCGAAAGAGGAAAAATTGATCATCGAGATCTGATAGAACTGAAGCACCGATGCGAGCAGAATGCCGACTCCCCCCCCGATCAGGGAGAGGAACAGCGATTCGAGGAGAAAGGCCGTCAGGATATTCTTTCTCCGGAAGCCGAGGGCGCGGAGGGTACCGATTTCGATCGTCCTGTTGGCGACCGCCGCATACATCGTGATCATCGCGCCGATCATCGCGCCGGCGCTGAAGATCACCGTGACGAAGATGCCGAGAATCCGGACGAAGGTGGCCATCGCTTCGGACTGCTCGTCGTAGAACTGCCTCTCCGGCTTTACCTCAAAATACTGCAGGCGGTTGTCGTTCGTGAAGGCCGCCTTGAAGGCGGGAAAATCGGATGCCCGCTCAAGCTTGAGCAAGACCGTTGAAAAGACCGGCCTGTTGAATGCCTCGCCGAGCTGATCGTTGTCTCCCCAGAGCTCCGAATCGAATCCACTCCCGTCGGAGCTCATGACGCCGACGATCGTCCAGGTGTCGCCGCCGAATTTGATCTGCGACCCGATCTGGGAATCCTTGAATCTCCGGGTAATGGACGAGCCGACCACGATTTCCCGGGTGCCCCACTGAAACATCCGTCCTTCGGAGATCCGCACGCCCGGCCGGAGACGGATCCCCTCGGGGTTGACTCCGCGGACCGTGACGTTGCCGAACCCCGATTCATCGTTGTACCGGAGATTGATTACCACCACGACCTCGGCGGAGACGAGCGGCTTGCCTTCCTGCGTATGCGCGATACCGGGGAGGGTACGGATCACGTTGGCTTCATCGCGCCCGATGATGCTCGAGATTTCCGCCTGGGCAGATTTTCGCAGGACGATGACATTGTCCTCGGCGCCGGTGGCGACGAGGGTCGACCGGATGCCGTTGGCCATCATCAGGACAGCGGTGAAGACAAACACCACGAGAGCGATGCCGGCGACCGTGAGAGACATGGTGAGCCGGCGCGTCAGCAGATTCCGAACGATGTACTTTGCGGGTATTTTCATCTGTCATCCTATCTGTCGGAGACCGTCGACGATGGTGGTACGCAGGGAACGCTGAAGCGGAAAAACCGCAGCGGCGAGGCCGACGCTGATCGCCGCCGCCGCCGCGAGAAGCAGAGTGGGAATCTCCAGATTGAAGATCGGAAACCATCCCTTCGGCATCATCACGGCAAAACCTGCCGTCGCAGGGAAGCTGATGAGAATGCCGATGCCGCTCCCGAGGGCGGCAATGGCCAGCGACTCTCCCGCAATCAGGCCGGTGAGGTGGAACGCGGAGAAGCCGAGCGTTTTGAAGACGGCGTACTCGCGGACCCGCTCCCGCGCGGCCATGATCATCGTATTTCCGAGAACGAGCATGATGATCCCGATGATGACGAACGAAATGATGTTCATGGCGGTGAGTATCGCACCGGCCTGCGCAAGAAAGCTCTGCTGGAACGCGCGTTCGGTTTCCGTCTTGGTTTCGGCAGGCGAATTGGCGAACAGATCGTCGACGCTCTTGGAGATCGCAGCATTTTCAGCGATATCCCGCGTCTTGATCATGTACCAGCCGACGTAGCCCGCCCGGTCCGGAGTCTCCTGTTTCATCCGTTCGTCGACATATTCCCAGTGGAAGAAGAAATTCGAAGGATCGATCGTCTTGTCCCGGGGGGAATAAATGCCCCGGACGACGAATTCCCACTGACCCGGATAGATGTCACCGTCCATCTGCATCAGATCGCCCAGTTTCAGATGATACCGCTCGGCGAGTTGTGAACCGATGATGCAGGCGTTCCGCTCACGCCGGTAGGCGGCCATCTGATCGGGGGGAACGACAAACTCGGGGTAAATGTCGAGATAGTTGTCGCTGACCGCCAGCCGGGCGAAGAACTGATTTTTGTCGATGTAGACGCCGCCGAACCAGTTCGCATAACAGACGTCGGTTACGCCCGGGACGTGGGAGATTTTTTCCTTGTACGCGAGCGGCAGAGGGAAAATGAACGAAACGGCATGGCGGGAGACCAGTCGGTCGGCACCGGACGATTCGACCCCCGCGTGCCACGCGGTCACGACGGTCTGCAGGAGGCTGAAGGAAATCACCGCGATCGCGATGCCGATGACGGTCAGCGACGTGCGCAGTTTGTGCCGCATCATGTTCTTGAGGATCAGTTTGGCGATGTGCATGAGGTCTCCTACGAGAGCTCGCCTTTGTCGAGATGGCGGACCTTGTGGGCCCGTTCCGCCGCCCGGGGATCGTGCGTCACCATGATGATGGTTTTCCGGTATTCGGTATTCAGCCGTCCGATGAGCCGGAGGATCTCCTCGGCGGAGACTTTATCGAGATCCCCGGTCGGTTCATCGGCCACAATGAGCGAAGGATCGGTGACGATCGCCCGTGCGATCGCGACGCGCTGTTCCTGTCCCCCCGAGAGCTGTTTCGGATAATGGTGCATCCGGTCTTCCAGACCGACCACCTTCAGGGAAAGCTCGACATGCTCCCGGCGTTCCTTCTTGCTCAGTTTTGTGAGAAGGAGGGGAAGCTCGACGTTCTCAAACGCCGTCAGGACCGGCAGAAGATTGTAGAACTGAAAAACGAAGCCGACGGTGTTGGAACGCCACCGGGCCAGCTCTGTTTCGCTGAGGGCGGAGACCTCGCGTCCGCAGACGGTCAGCGATCCCGCAGACGGCCTGTCGATCCCGGCGATGAGATTCAGGAGGGTGGTCTTGCCTGAACCGGAGGGACCCATCAGGCCGAGGAATTCCCCTTCCGGGATTTCGAACGAGATGTTTTTCAGGACCGGAATGACGTTCGAATCGCGCTTGTACGATTTCGAAACATTATTCAGCGATACAATCGGGGAAGCGGTTGCCATGCATACTCCTGTCTGGTGCGAAAATGGCCGTTCGAACGGAGGTTATTCTTTTTGCTTCACACGCATGCCGGTGTGAAGATCGTCGGGTGGATGCAGGACGACGCGGTCGCCCGGCTGGAGACCGGTTGTGATCTCCACGTACCGCCCCAGGGAACCGGACGTCGTGACCGGGGTTGCCGTCACAGTGTTGTCGAGAACAAGAAATGCGATCGTTTTTCCATCCCGCTGGACAATCGCCTGCGGGTCGACGACGACCCTGACTTTCGTGTCGGCGGAATCAGCTGTGCTGTTGGAAAGAAAGAGGACTTTCGCGCTCATCTCCGGGAGGACACGGCTGTCCCGTTCGAGGAACTTTACCTTGGTCATGATCGTCGCCTTCGCGCGATCGGCCGTGGGGACGATTTTATCGATGAGGCCCCGGTACCGTTTCTCCGGATAGGCATCGAGCGAGATCTCACACGGTTGACCGTTATGGACCCGTTCGATGTTCGATTCCGAAACATCGGCTTCGACTTCCAGCGACGACATGTCGGCGATCGTGACGACGGCGACGCGCGAACTCGCCCCCGCGGCAAACGGGGCGACGACTTCGCCGACATCGGCGTTCTTGGTGAGAATGGTGCCGTCGAACGGGGCTCTGATCCGGGTGTTTTCCACCTGCACCTCCGCCGCTTTCAGCGAGGCCTCGCGGGAGGCGATGGTCGCGACGACTCTGTCGTACCGCGCCTTCGCGGCGTCATAGTCGGACGTCGACACAAGCTGTCGATCGAGAAGAGATTTTGTCCGCTCGAGCGATCGTTCCGCATCCGTTTTATCGGCGATCGCCACGTTCAGATCCGCTTCCGCCTGCCGGAACGCCGCCGTGACAT
>Ga0335071_10002987_pt1 | contig 17984 bp, 11 predicted proteins | sample Lox_Sample_15_FD_206724 | JGI IMG/M metagenome (GOLD analysis project Ga0335071, IMG submission 206724) | Soil microbial communities from Loxahatchee National Wildlife Refuge, Florida, United States - Lox_Sample_1.5 | ecosystem: Environmental > Terrestrial > Soil > Wetlands | place: USA... | reverse complement strand
CGTGATTGTGGTCACGCTGCCGCGGGGGAGGTCTCGCAAAGAAAGGAACTGTGGTGGCTCGCGGGACGGGCGAGAATGGCGGCCATGAACGAAACAGAGAACCTCAGTATCGATGTATCGCTCTTCTGCCCGGCACAGCATCACGTCGGTAACCTCAGGAAGTTTGCGGCCGAGATCGGCGATCAGCCGAAGGGTGGACAGCTCGGGGCGTGGCCGCCACACCCGTCGGACTCGTGGTGGGAAGTCCGGTGCCCCGACGGCTGCCCCGGCGCGTTGGGCGGTGCCGTGGATCCGATCCGCCAAGAGGTGAAGAGGCTCGCCGACGACCCCAAACGGACGAGTGCTCACTACACACTGAAGCGGGTGGGCTGAAGTCGCCAGCAGCGATGCGGCCGATCAAGCGTGCGGACGCGGCCGACCTGTTTAACGCGCAATGAATCTCTCGGCAACATCGACGCGCGCCGTCTGGCACCGCCGGCGGCACAGTGGTTCGATCGAAATCGAAAGAGATGCAACGACTTCAGGAGAATCCATGGCAATTCTGCCAATCCAGCGTCAGCCCAGAACCCTGGTGCCCGATCTCGCCGAGCTCTTCAGTGGTACTCCTCTGTTTGCCGGCCTGCGTCCGCTCTTCGACCGCAACCTGCTTCGTGTCGAGGATGAGATGGACAACGGCCGCTACGAGGTGCGCGCCGAGATTCCCGGCGTCGACCCAGCTAAGGACATCGACATCACCGTGCACGACGGGATGCTCACCATCAAGGCCGTACGCAGCCAGGCTGTCGAATCCCATGGCCGGTCCGAGTTCAGCTACGGAGCCTTCGCGCGTTCCGTTCCGCTGCCCGCGGGAGCCGACGTCGACGACGTCCATGCCACCTACGAAAAGGGCATTCTCGCGATCTCGGTGCCGGTGCCCAACGGCGCGCCGGCGGCGAAACGCATCGAGGTCGAAACTCGGGAGTGATTTCGCGGCCGCTGCGCCGCACGGTCAGGTTGCGGGCGGGGCCGGCTGCCCGGGCGGAATCGCGCCGTTGCAGCCACCCGGCGGTGGCGGACCCGGGAGAGGTTCGTCGCCGCCGACGCAGTCGTAGTAAAACTGCGGGCCGACAATCCAGGTCTTCATCCACTGGTGCCAAAACGACCCGTCGGGATACTTCTCGCCGTCGCACACGGCCAAATTGCCGTAACCCCATCGACCACCCGGGCAGTAGCCCTTCGTCATGTCCGGCTGGTGCGGGTCAGGTGGATCTGAGCTGGCAACCGCGGTCGAAAACACGTACGCCGCAGCACAACCCAATATTGCAGCGCCAAAGCGGGTGCGCGTGAACTTCATTCCGATTCCCTTAACCGTTGAACCAATACAGCCGATTCCAAGCGCCGATAAGCCGCGATGAGACGTGGTTGGACGGACATTCCCGAGGCCATCTGAATTCCGGTTCGTTCCGATCAAGAGCCGACACCGATGCACCGGTCCGCGAAGGCACAACATTGTTTTCGGTAGTTTACGACGCAACCGATTGGCGATGTGGCGGATTGCCGATGTCAACTCGACGCGGCCCAAGCGTCGGTTCCGGAACAGATCCATTTTCGGTCGATCGTTTTACAGCTCTTGCCGCTATGCATTCCGCACACAGCCCATACAAGCCTCAGCAAGCTCTGGTCGCGACGGTCGCTCGGGCGCTGGTTGGAAAAAGTTTCGGAAAAAGTGTCTATGTTGACCCGGTCCGGCGCTCCTACCTGTGACCGCGGCCCGCCCGGGTCCGGCCTACGAAGAAAACGGAGCACGGCATGAGCACCAACCACACGCTCGACATGATCGCCCCTGCGGCGGCAAAACGGAGGGCCACCGGGCGCCCGGCGCTGCTCGAACATCTGCGCCGGCTGCACGCGAACACCGAGCTTTTCCTGAGCCTGGCCAGAGAAGCCGGCATCGACGCCGTCGGCAGTGCGGGCGCCCCGATGATCGGGTGCATCGTCGGCAGCTCGACCAAGGCGCTGCGACTGTCGGCCGCTCTGATGCGGCACGGCATCCATGCCGACCCGGTCCTTTTTCCGGCAGTCTCTCAAGACCAAGCGCGCCTGCGTTTCTTTGTCAGCAGCTGCCAGTCATCCGAACAGATCCGGTTCATGGCCAATGTCCTGGCCGAGGAGCTCGAGCTGCTGAACGTCGGGAGCCAGTCCTTCTAACCCATTCCCAAATGGCCTGCCAGAGGGTGAATTTGGGGAAAGCCACGATGAGAAAGGCGACTCGCACCATGCAGTTGTTCTGCTTTCACCATGCGGGAGGCGGCGGGCTGGCGTTCAACGCCTGGAACAAGGCGCTGAGGCCGGCCGTCGAGGTGACTCCGGTCGAGGTCGCCAACCGGCAGCGTTTCGCCACGCTGCGGCAGCTCGTGGAAGAGGTGAACGATCAGCTGCGATCCACCCTTGACCAGCCGCACATGTTCTTCGGCCACAGTTTCGGTGCCCTGCTGGCATACCGGCTGGCGTGCGTGCGCGCGGCCGAGGGTTCTCCGGTGCCACGGGCGGTATTCCTGTCCGCGTACGGCCCACCGCATCTTCCCCCGCCACTTCATGTCGTGGATCTACTCGACGACCACCAGCTCGCGACGCTCCTGTCCGATCTGGGCGGGCTGCCTTCGCAACTCACGCGATGGCCCACTCTGCACGAGCGGGCCGTCACCGCCACTCGACACGACTTGCGGCTGTGTATGACGGACGAGGAAGGCGACGCAGCGGAACTGTCCTGCCCGATCCATGTCTTCGGCGGCAGCGAAGACCCGCTTGTGAGTGAATCCGACCTGCACGAATGGCGTTCGCGGACAACGGCAGAATTCTCCGTGCGGCTTCTTCGGGGCGGCCACTTCTATCTTCGTGACCGGCAGCCGCTGTTTGAGACGCTGCGTCCCTTGATGTCGACGGTCGCTGCGGCATGACCACACTTGGTATGGTCTGTCGATCTCACGGGTCGGCGACATGTTCGGGGTATCGCGCCAGCGCTGCACGTGTCAGCATTGGGGGCATGAAGGCACGCCAATCCGCCCGTTTGGTGGGTGCCGCCGTGGTGACAACCTGGGCGACGCTGCTGGGCCCACCGCTCCTCATTGCCTCCGCGCCCGCTGCTCCCTGCCCCGACGTCGAGGTGACGTTCGCGCGCGGCACCGCCGAGCCACCCGGCGTCGGTGGGGTCGGACAGGAATTCATCGATTCACTGCGCTCGCAGGCTGGGGGCCGGTCCATCGGCGTGTATCCGGTCAACTACCCCGCCGGCGACGATATCGCCCCATCAGCGTCGGCCGGCGCCAACGATGCGCACGCACACGTTCGGTCCACGATTGCGAACTGTCCCAACACCAAACTGGTGCTCGGTGGATATTCCCAAGGGGCGGGGGTGATAGATCTGACCACCATCGCCCGGGCACCGGTTGCGGGCTTGATCCCCGATATTCTTACGGCGGACGAGGCCGATCACGTCGCTGCGCTCGCCACCTTCGGTAATCCGTCAGGCAGATTTCTGGGAGCGCCGATAACTGAGCTGAGCCCGTGGTATGGGGCGAAGGCCGTTGACTTGTGCGCGCCCGGCGATCCGGTTTGCGCTCCAGGCGCGCTCCTGACGCTGCCTACGCACGACGAGCTGTTTTCGCCGGAGCACCTATCCTATCTGCACAACGGGATGCCAAGTCAGGCCGCAACTTTCGTGGCGGGCCGTCTCTAACCGCACCAATGACCACGGCGGCAGGTGGCGGGTTCTCGCGTACTGCCGCCTTCACGCACCTGCTACCCGCCTTCGGCAAAGAAAGTGTACGACCGCCGCTTGCTATCGCCAATGACCGCGATTCGCCGTGACAGACAGGCTGCCAACCGACCTGGCGCATCGCTAATCTGTTGCGGCACAAACCATCACAAGCTTACGGGACAGGCGTCAGGCATGCCATTGGTCCGTCACGGAGCGAGCCGGACAAAGCCCGGTGACGGATCCGCCGGAGCGCCACCGCCGGTGCCGCCGGTGCTACCACCGCCGCTGCCGCCGTTGCCGCCACCGCCATTGCCGGCGCCGCCATTGCTGCCACCACCGCCACTGCCGGGTGCACTCCCCGGCTGAGGACCAACAGCGGGAGGCTCCACCTGTTGCGGTGGAGGCGGCGGCTGTTGCGCTGGAGGCGGCGGCTCTTGGGGTGGGGGCTCCACCACCTGTTGCGGTGGAGGCGGCGGCTTTTGCGCTGGCGGCGGCTGTTTCGGTGGAGGCGGCGCCGCCACGGCCCGGTGTGGTGTCCGGATCTGCGCCGCTGGCGGCGATGTTGCCGGAATTTGCGGTGGATCGGGATCGGTGATCTCCCCAGAGGGAACGGCTGCGATCAGCGAGGCAAACACCGCCGTCCGCATGTCCGGGACGCCCCGGTGCATCGACTCGTTCCATCCCGTGCGATTAGCCCTGATCGAAGCAATCTTGCCTTCATCGTAGGGGCAGTACGCCCCCACTGCCGCGGTGATGAAGCGAGCCTCGGTGCGCGCGAGGCGTCCGGGGGCGTATTCGCGCTCGGCCGGGTCGATCCCAAACGCATTGTTGACCATCGCGTCCACCAAGCCGGCCGCCGGCATGCCGGCGTCGAGTGTGCGACAAACGTCATGGGCCGTGTCGATGAGGCTCGGCACGCCCCGGAGCGCAGGGATACCTTCTTGATCCAACAGCGCCAAGAACCGGTCGTCTTGGTTCGCATCGGCCGCGGCTGCACCGCTTCGCACAATTGCGGCGCCAGTTAGCACCACGATTGCGGTAACCAGTGCACCGGAGTGGCCTGTGACGCCGATGAACATGGAGGGGCATCCGTCCTTGATAGGGCCGTCAGTAACGGCGAATTGATACCTAGAGCAGATACGTGCGCCGTGCCTCCGGTTCCACGGCGCACGTTGCCGAAACACTGCCACACGTTGATCCGTTTACTGCTTGTTCATCTTTTGTTCATCATTACGTTTCATGATAAGCCACCGCGATTCCGCGGTAAACAGCCAATTTCTTCCGGCGAGCCGCCCAATTCAAATGCACTGTCGTGCAGGAAGATAGACAAGCAATCGGTAATGCCAGAGTCCTCGACCGTTGGGTACCGAAAGCTGCTCAACCCGGCTCCTGCCGCTAACAAGCGAGCAGCACAGCAGTTGTTAGCAGTCGATCTCCGCTTGCAGGTCGAATTCGGCGAAGGTAGCCGACACGTTCTTCCGCAGCTCATCTTTGGTGTTCGGCCGGCCGAGAAGATAGGCAGAGATCCTGATGAACATCTTCCCGCTGCCCCGTCCCGAACCCAGGAAGAGTTGTCCACCCATGGCCTCGAGCGTGCTCTTCTTGATATCCGGCTCGAGGTTCCTCAGGTACGCGTAGTCGGCATCTGTGCCGTCGGGCCGGTTCGCCGCCGGGGACAGGTCCCCGACATTGGAGCAAGTGACCGGAAGGGTGGAACCACCGGCCGCCATCCCCGCCACCTTCCGGGCCGCCCACACCGGTGTCAGCGCCGCCAGCGGCAGCGGCGCCAGCCACTCGTTGTCGGGGTCCTCCATCGCCGCGAGGATTCCCTGCGTGATCTTGGCTTGCATGTCCCCGAGGTTCGTCGCCGCGGGCGTGGGGTCGACCGTGACGTCGACACTCGTCAGCGCGTTGCCACGGGTGTCGCCTTCCGTTCGTAGCGACACCAGGAATCGTAAGGTGACGGTGCCATCGTCTTGAATACGCCCGACCCGCACCGCGAGCCTGCACGCGATTCCGGCCACGAGCGAGTTGCTGCTTGCACCAAGGCTTTTCGCGCGGGCATCCCATTCCGCCAGGTCTACGTACGCGGTCAGGGCGGGCACCTCTACCGTCTGATCGCCATTCGACGTTCGGGGGGAAGGTGGCGCGGCCTTCATCGACGATTGGAGCTCCCGCCGATCGCGCCGGGCCCTCCGCGCCACGGCGCCCAGTGCGTGCGCGACGTCGGGCAGGTCCTTGACGGCCTGCCGCAGGTCCTCACGCAACGCCCGTCGCAGCGGGCGGGACTTTCCTGGCCACCAGCGGTGGCTTTCAGATGGCCATTGACGCGCTGCCGGAGCTGCGGCGTACTGGTCGTCAAACCCTGGTCGTTTGCCCACTGCGAGGCGACGCTACAGCAAACTCCGGTAAAGAAAATAGATTCAGCCGTTGATTTTGCAGCGAAGACAGGTAAAGCAACGGATAAACGCATAGCTCAGCGTGGGTAGCAGCGGAGCTAAGGTGCGAAGGCTTTTAAAAAGTATCGCACTCGCTATATCCTCGGCGATTGCCTTCGGCGAGATGGGGCGTTCTCGCATTAACGTCGCAAAGGACGGCCAAGCCTCATTTGACCAGCGTATCTCGGTAGGCCGTAGCCCTTCCGGGGCCTCGTTGATCCGTGCTTGCCGACTCGGCGGGTACACATCTGTACCTGACTCGGACGCACGAAAAGTGAAGCGGCTTTCCTACATTGCCTCAATCTTTGGCGAAGCAGAACATCCGGTAAGAGACCTCGCCGTTTTCCAGACGACGGTAGGTCAACGAGCCCGACCCGCCGGCAAAATCGTCGGCTACTTTGCGCAGAGACTCAATATTCGGCAGACGACGAGTGAGTTGGTCCAGAAGCCGGTTCTTCTCCAGCCCGCGCATAACCTCAGCGTTGATGACCCGTTCCGACACCAGCCGCATGGGGGCGTCGGCAAGCACCGCGTCCCACGCGGTGACTGCCTCGGCGTCCCGGATATCCGCGTACAGGAAATGCCCTCCCGGGCGCAGTACGCGCGCCACTTCCGTGAGGAATCGGGCGAAGTCAAGGTAGTGGAGCCCGGCTTCAACATTGATCACCACGTCGAAAGACTGATCGGCGAAGGGCAGGCTCTCGGCGTTGCCCTGCACGAAGTCCATGCCGGGCAGATTGTGCCTCTTTCGGCAGAACTCTATGCCTACTGTGTTCAAATCCAGGCCCGTGTAGGAGGCCGGGTGCAGAGTCCGCATGAGATAGGAAGCACCGCCGCCGTGGCCACAACTGACCTCCAGCACTTTTTTGCCGCTGATATCCACCTGGGTTGCCGTGCGGTGGTAGAGCTGGATCGGAAACCTGTCGGGCTCATCGGACGCCGCCAGCGGCACCGCCATCGGCGGATTCTCCTCATATCCGTAATTGAGGAATAATACGTCGTCTCTGGTGAGCAGGCGGCTGAGAAGGCGGTAGCCGTACTTGAAGCGCAAATTCAAGAGCTTCAGGAAGATTGGGTTGCGATTCAGCCGGTGGATGAGCTTTTCGGTGGGCGTACGTTGCAGCGCCATCGGGGCAGTATGACACGAACGCACCAGGGAACATAGCCAATCGGCCAAAGGGCCCATCCGCCGCGCCTAGCGACGCTGCATCCCATTGGTCGATCAGCGTGGACAGCTTCTCAGCCAATCCTCCCCTCCGCGTTCGACTTGCGTCAAACGTGCCAGGCCGCGGAGCTAAGCGACGTCGCCTCCGGCACGCGCAACTCTGGGCGCACAGCTCGCCGGCGCGCGGAAGCTAACAACTCCTTTTCGGGCGAGTTTTCGCATTCGACGCCGCGCGGTTGATGTCGCGATCAAGAGGTTAAGGGCGTATTGTGGGCTCTCGCAACTGTTTCGGTTCGCCTTTCGCGCACCGTGCGCGTCAGCTCTGATTAATTGAATGAATCAGCCTGGCGCACTGAGTCGGCGGTGCCCGCGTCTATTAGCAGTCGATCTCTGCAGTCAGACCGAATTCGGCGAGCGCACGCGAAACGATCTCGCGGAGTTCGTCTTTAGTATTTGGCCGGCCGGGAAGATATCCATAGATCCTGACAAAGATCTTCCCCAAGCCCCGCCACGTGGCCAGAAACAGTTGCCCACCCATGGCTTCAAGCGTGCTTTTCTTCATATCGGGCTCGAGATTTCTCATGTACACATAGTCGGCATCCGTGCCGTCGGGCCGGTTCGTTGCCGGGGGCAGGTCACCGAGATTGGAGCAAGTGACCGGAAGGCTGGAACCGCCCACCGCCATCCCTGCTACTTTCCTGGCCGCCCATAATGGTGTCATCGCCGCCAGCGGGAGTGGCGCCAAGAACTCGTCGTCGGCGTTCTCCATCGCCGCGAGGATTGCTTGCGTGATTTTGAGGTGCATGTCGCTCAGATCCGTCGCCGCGTGCGTCGGGTCGACCGCGACGTCGACGTTCGTAAGCGCATTGCCACGGGTGTCGCCTTCGGTGCGCAGCGATAACATGACTCGCAGGGTGACTGTTCCGTCGTCAGCAACACGTCCCGCCCCGACGGCGAGTCTGCACGCGAGTCCTGCCGCAAGCGAGTTGCTGCTTGCACCAAGGCTTTTTGCGCAGGCATCCCATTCCGCTAGCTCGACGTACGCGGTCAGGGCAGGCATCTCTACGGGCTGATCGTCGCCGGCCGTCCGCGGCGATGGTGGTGCCGCTTTGATCGATGATCTGAGTTCTTGGCGGTCGCGTCGGGCCCTTCGAGCCACGGCGACCAACGCCCGCCGTACCTCGGGCAGGTCTTTGACGGTTTGCCGAAGATCCTCACGCACTGCCCGCCCGCGGGTACGCGATCCCGCCGGCGGATAGCCCAGATTGTGCGTCCTGCCCTCAGCGGCATCGGCTATCGCCTGGACGAACGCGCCCGCGTCGGCGAGGGTATGCGTAACCACCAGGCTTACCGCGGTCCCGCCGTCCTCGAGCGGAAGCGCACCGAGATGCCAGCCGGGTCCCCACTCCGGATCAATGGGTAGGCGCGCCCGCTCGTCGGCCCATGCGCTCACCTCGGCGCGCGGCCGCGGCGTCGCGGCGAAATCGATGTTTTCCGACGCCGGAGCCAAGACCCAGTGATCCCGCGCGAACGGTACCGGAGACCGTGCGATCCTGCGTCCCAACAACCCGCGTCCAAGATTGCGGTGAAAACGCCGCAACCCATCGACATCGACGGCACGGTCGTATATCCAGGTGACCTGGATCAGCGCGCCGTGAACCGCTCGCAGCGCAAGAAATGCTGCTTGATCCAAGTACGCGAGGGTGTTGTCCACCGGCTCGTCGCCGCGCGTGCTCACCACCTGCCCCGCTGGGACCACAGGCGCAGCGGAGTCAGTCAGCAGGCCGGCTAGGTGGGTAGCGAGCGTGGCGGGGGTGGGATGGTCGAGGACCAGGGTTGCGGGCAGGGCGAGGCCAGTGTGGTGATTGAGGGTGTTGCGCAGTTCCAGGGCGGTCAGCGAGTCAATACCCAAGGCTTTGAAGGGACGGTCGGGATCGATGCCGGCCGGGTCGGGATGGGCCAACACCGCAGCGGTGGTGGCGGTGACCATCGTGGTGAGGGTGTCAAGCAGTTGCCGCGGGGTTTGGGTGGCCAACGTGGCGGCCAGTGTGCAGGGGCTGGCAGTGGCGGCTTGGCGGCGGATGGTGGTCAGGGCGGACAGGATCGGGTCTAACGCGTTGTGGCGTGCGTGGCGGTTCAAGGCGCCGGTGTTGAACGGACTGGCCAGCAGGTTGGGCCGCTGACTTGTGAGGGCGGCGTCGAAAAGGGCCAGTCCGTGCTCGCCGGTGATCGGGGTTAGGCCTGTGCTGGTCAGGCGGGTCAGGTCGGCCGTATTGAGGTGCGCAGTCATTCCGGTGGGGGTCTGCCAGTAGCCCCAGGCCACACTGGTGGCCGGCCGTTGGGTGCGGTGGCGATAGCGGGCCAGCGCGTCCAGGAATCCGTTGGCGGCCGCGTAGTTCGCCTGCCCGGGGCTGCCCAATATTCCCGCAGCCGAGGAGAACAACACGAACGCGGCCCGGTCGCGATCGGCGGTCAGGTTATGCAGATGCCAGGCGGCGTCGGCTTTGGCGGCCAACACCGCGTCGAGTTGTTCGGGGCTCAGTTCGGTCACCACCGCGTCATCGAGGACGCCGGCGGCGTGGATGACCGCGGTCAACGGGTGGCCGGCGGGGATGCTGTCGAGCGCTGGGGCCAGTTCGGCGGGGCTGCTGGCATCACAGGCTGTGATGGCGACGTGGGCACCCAGCCGGGTCAGGCGTTGTTGCAGTTCGTCCGCCCCGGCAGCAGTGGGCCCACTGCGAGACACCAGCAGCAGATGCTCGATGCCGTAGTGGGTGACCAGATGCTCGGCGACGAGCGCCCCCAGCATCCCGGTCCCACCGGTGATCAGCACCGTGCCGTCGGGGTCCAACGCCGCAGACCGGGCGGCGGCATCCGGCCGGGTCAGGCTCCGGGTGCGGGCCAGGCGGGGGATGTGCACGACACCGTTTCGCAAAGCCAGCTGCGACTCGCCCGTTGGTCGCGCCGAGGCGAGGGCCAGCAGGTCGTCCTCGGTGGCGGCGGTGTCGTCCGTGTCGACCAGAACAATTCGGTCCGGGTGTTCGTTTTGGACGGTGCGTAGCAGCGCCCAAACCGCGGCATGCGCCAGATCGGGCAGCCCATCATCAGCGCTGACGCTCACCGCATGACGGGTGAGGACGATCAGGCAGGCCTTGGCGGTGTCGGTCCGGGCCAGCCACGCCTGAACTTGGGCCAAAACGTGGCGGTTCAAGGTATGCAGTCGCCGCAGCGGTTCGGCCTCCCCGTCGGTGCGGGGTAGCTGCCAGATCACCTGCTCCGGGCAGGGGGTCAAGGTGGCTAGGTCCGTGTGAATCGTGCCGTGAGACAAGCTGGTTGGCAGCCGCTCGGGTGAGTCGGTGCACACCGTCGGTGGTTGGGCCGCCGACTGACGGGGCAGGCCGGGCACCGATGACCAGGTGACCTCGAACAAGCTGTCGGAGACCTGGGCTGCCGAGGTCGGCCTGCCGATCCGGTCGGAGACGGCCCGCAAAGTCAACGCGTCGATGGTGATCACCGGTGCGCCGGTGGGGTCGGTCGCGTGCAGGGCGAACGTGTCCTCGCCAGTGCGCGTCAGTTCGATGTGCAGCTGCGTGGCCGCGGTGGCATACAGGATGACGCCGTTCAGTGCGTACGGAATGCGCGGCGACGCCTCGCCCGTGCGGTCCGACACCCGGGCCAACGGCTGCAGGGCAGCGTCTAGCAGCGCGGGGTGGATGCCGTAGCGGGTGACGTCGGTCCCGCCGGGCAACCCCACCTCGACGTAGACGACGTCGGGTTGGGCGGGGTCGGTGCCGATGCCCCGCAGCGATCGGAACAGCCCGCCATAGCGGTAACCCTGTTGGGTCAACGGTTCGTAGAAGTCGTCCTGGTCGAGGGCCTCGACAACCGGCGCCGGCATGGGCGGAGGGCCGGCGGCGGGCTGCTCGGCTGTCAGCGCGCCCCTGGCGTGCAACGTCCATGCCCCGGGATGCCGATCGCCGGTACGCGAGTGCACGTTGAACGGGCGCCGCCCGTCTTCGAGCGGATGCACCAGGATCTGCAGGTCGGTCGGCGCTTGCTCCGACAGAGTCAGGGCATCTTCCAGCACCAGCTCATCGATCACTGGACAGCCGGTCAACTCACCAACCCGCAGGAGCACCTCGATGAACCCCGCCGCCGGGAACACCACGGTGTCGTTGATCTGACAGCCGACCAGCCAGCTCTGGGTGCTGGGCGAGAGCCGGCCGCTGACCATGACCCGGTCCTCTTCGGCTAGTTCGACGACGGCGCCCAACAAGGGATGTTCTGCGCGATCCAGGCCGAGCCCGCCGGCGTCGCCGCTGGGGGTGGGGGCCAGCCAGTAGCGGCGGTGCTCGAACGGGTAGGTGGGCAGCCCGACGGTGCGCGCGTGGGGATACAGGGCCGACCACGACGGGCTGTGGCCGTGATTGTGCAGCTGGGCCAGCGCGGTGGCCAGGCTGTCCTGGTCGGGGCGGTCCCGGTGCAACGTGATGACCACCGCCGACTGGGTCCGCCCCGCGGCCTGGGCCAAGGTGTCGGTGATCGCCGGCGCCAACACCGGGTGCGGGGACAGCTCCACGAACGTGCACTCGCTGGCGGCCAGCCGCTCGACCACACGGTCATGGAACCGTACCGGCTCACGCAGGTTGCGGTACCAGTAGTCGGCGTCCATCGTGGTGGTGTCGAGCGGATCGGCCGAAAGCGCCTGCCCCACTGTGGAATACAGCGCGATGCGCGCGGGTACCGGGGTTAGGCCGGCCAGCCCGGCCAGGAGGCGCTCACGTGCCGATTCCACCTGGGCGGAGTGCGAGGCGTAATCGACCGCGATGTGCCGGATGTGGACGCCGTCCCTATCGCAGGCCGCGGTGAACTTCTCCAGCGCGGCGGGGTCGCCGCTGATGATGGTGTGTGACGGGCCGTTGATCGCCGCGATGCTCAGCGCCTCGCCCCAGGGTTGCAAGCGTGGGTGCAGTTGCTCGGCGTCCAGCAGGACCGACGCCATGCCGCCGGTACCACGCAGGTCGCTCAGTGCTTGGCTCCGCAGTGCCACCACCTTCGCGGCGTCGGGCAAGGGAAGCACCCCGGCGATGTACGCCGCGGCGATCTCTCCCTGGGAATGGCCGATCACCGCGTCGGGGACGATGCCGTAGCTCGCCAACACTTCGGCCAGCGAAACCATCATCGTGAACAGCACGGGCTGAACCACGTCCACTCGGTCCAGCGCCGGTGCCGTTGGGTCCTGACGCAAGACGTCGCGCACCGACCAGTCCGTGAAGGGGCGCAGCGCGTCGTCGCAGGCATCGACGGTGTCGGCGAAGACGCGGTGGTGTTCGTAGAGCTCGCGCCCCATGCCCGGGTATTGGGCGCCCTGCCCGGGCAAGACGAACACGGTCTTACCCCGCAGGTGGGGCAGGTAGTGGTGGCTGGTCAGCTGCGGGTGGGGATGGCCGGCGCGCAGGGCATCCAGAGCGTCCAGCACGTCATCGCGCGGATCGGCGCTGGCCACCGACGCCGTGATGACTGCCCGATGGGAGTGGTGGGTGCGGGTGGCGCCCAGGCTGTAGGCCACGTCGGTGAGGTCCAGGTCGGGATGGCGGACCAGATGCTGATGCAGCCGGTCGGCCTGCGCGCTCAACGCTGCGGGGGTGCGCGCCGAAACCGGCCACATCCGCAGCCCCAACTCGACACCGTGATCGGTTGGCTCGGCCGGTTCGGTCGCCGGGGCCTGTTGCAGGATCACGTGCGCGTTGGTGCCGCTGATCCCGAAAGACGATACCGCCGCGGTGCGGGGATGATCGGTGTGCGGCCAGGGCACCGGGTCAGTGAGTAGGCGCACGGTGCCAGCTGACCAGTCGATGTGCGGACTGGGACGGTCGACGTTCAGCGTCGGGGGCAAGCTGTCGTGGTTGAGTGCCTCGACCATTTTGATCATTCCAGCGACGCCGGCGGCGGCCTGGGTGTGGCCGATGTTGGATTTGATCGATCCCAGCCACAGTGGGTTTGCTGCCCCGCGTGCGGCGCCGTAGGTGGCGATCAGGGCGCCGGCCTCGATCGGGTCGCCCAGGGTGGTGCCGGTGCCGTGGGCCTCGACGACGTCGACCTGATCGAGCGCGACACCGGCGTTGGCCGCGGCCTGGGTGATGACGCGTTGTTGCGCGGGCCCGTTCGGGGCGGTCAACCCGTTGGAGGCGCCGTCTTGGTTGATCGCCGATCCCGCGATGACCGCCAACACCGGGTGGTTGTTGCGCTGCGCGTCGCTGAGCCGTTCCAGGACCAGCACCGCGGCCCCTTCGCCCCAGCCGGTGCCATCGGCGTTGGCGGAGAACGCTTTACAACGCCCGTCAGCGGCCAGCCCCCGCTGCCGGGCGAACTCGGTGAACACCGAGGGCGTGGTCATCACCGTGACACCGCCGGCAAGAGCCAGAGCCGACTCGCCGTTACGCAAGGACTGACACGCCAAATGCGCGGCCACCAACGACGACGAGCAGGCTGTGTCGACGGTGATGGCGGGGCCCTTCAGCCCCAACGCGTAGGCGATACGCCCGGAGGCCACGCTGGTGGACCAACCGGTGAGCCCGTATCCCTCCGAACTTTCCGAACCGCCCGCACCGTAGGACTGCGACCACGCCCCGACGAAAACCCCCGTCTCAGAACCCACCAAAGCCGCCGGATCGATTCGGGCGGTCTCCAACGCTTCCCAACACACCTCCAGCAGCAACCGCTGCTGAGGATCCATGGATTGGGCCTCCCGCGGCGAGATCCCGAAAAACTCCGCGTCGAACCCGGCCGCTCCCGCCAGGAATCCCCCAGTGCGGGTGTAGGTCTTGCCCACCGCATCGGGATCGGGATCGAACAGAACCGCCAGGTTCCACCCACGGTCGGCCGGAAACTCCCCCAGCGCGTCGGTGCCGCTGGCCACCAGATCCCACAACGCCGCCGCCGAATCCACCCCGCCGGGGAACCGACACGCCATGCCTACCACGGCAATCGGCCCGTCTAGTTCCTCCCGCGAGCCCACCCGCGGAGCCGCCGCAACCGATCCGCTCAGTAGCCGGCCCAGGTGGGTGGCCAACTCGTCCGGGGTGGGGTAGTCGAAGGCCAGGGTGGGTGGCAACGCCAGCCCGGTTGCGGTTTTGAGGCGGTCAAGCAACTCCGTCGCTTTTACAGAGTCAAATCCCAAATCCTGAAACGGGCACTCGGGGTCGATGTCGTCGGGGCTGGGACGGCCCAACACCGTTGCCACCTGCGAGCACACCACGCCCACCAGCAGGTCCTGTTGCTGCTGCTGCAGCGTGCGGAGGCGCTGCGCCCATCCCGAGTCGGCAACGGTGCCCGCATCGGTGTCATCCGCCTTGCGCTGCACCGGCCGGCGGAGTTGCGCGTCCAAGCGGGTGAACTCATTACGCAGATACCGCTGTAGCGAGTCCTTTCGTCTGACCTTGCCGCTGGTGGTCAGAGGAATCGAATGTGGGGGCACCAGAACGAGATCCGCCACGCTCAGACCGTGCGACCTCGATATCGCCGAGGTGATTTCACGACTTACGACGCCGAGCCTCTGCGCGGCCTCTTCGGAATCGCCACCCGCCTTGAATTCGACGATGGTGACCAGCTTCTCGACGCCGTCATCATCCGGAACCGCTATCGCCACGACGCGGCCCGCGGTGATCTCCTGGATCGTCGCCTCGATGTCGTCGGGGGCGTGGTTGCGCCCGTAGACGATCAGGAGATCCTTGATGCGGCCGACGATGAACATCTCGCCCTCGGAGAAGAAACCGAGGTCTCCGGTTCTCAGCCACGGCGCCTCGGGTGTGCCGACCGACGGATCGACAAGCGTTGCACCGAAAGTGCGTTCGCTTTCTTCAGGTTTCTGCCAGTAGCCGGAACAGACGTTGTCGCCGTGCACCCAAATCTCACCGACCGTTCCCGGCGGACACTCGGTTCTGGTCTCGGGGTCGACGATGCGCACCGTCTGCGACCGCGGCATGCCGTAACTGACCAGCGGTATGCCGTCTCCGCTTGCGCACCGCTTCGCGTCGCCGGCGGTCAGTTTCTCGGATTCGAAGAATACGGTTGCCGGCGCGTGACCGGTTTCGCGCGTTGCCACGAAGAGCGTGGCTTCCGCGAGACCATATGAGGCCCGCAACGCCTCGGGGCGAAGATTGAATCGGGCGAACCGCTCGGCGAAGCGCCTCAGCGTCGGGGGGTTTACGCGTTCGGCGCCATTGAGGATGTTGCGGACGCCATCGAGGTCAAGCCCGGCGAGATCTTCGTCTGACGTTTTTCGTGCCGCCAATTCGAAAGCGATGTTCGGCCCCGCCGAAAATGCATGACTGTTGCTTGCCAGCAACTGCATCCACCGCGCTGGTCGCTGCAGAAACGACGCCGGGCTCGTGAGCACGGCGCGAAATCCACCTATGATCGGGACGGCGATACTCAGAATCAGACCCATGTCGTGAAAGAACGGCAGCCACGACACCAAAGTGGTGTCCGGCGGAGCAATCCCATCCTCGTAGTAGGAGGACATGATGTGTTGGCAATTGACCTGAATGTTCTTGTGCGAGACCACGACGCCCGCTGGCGCGCGGGTCGACCCGGAGGTGTATTGCAAATGCGCAACGCTCGGCAGGCTCTCGGCCTCGGCGGCGGGTCCTGGCTCAGAGTCAAGGTCGAGCAAATCGACCTCGACGACTGATGGTGCGCGCTCGCCGGGCTTTGACTTGATGTGCTCGGCGATGTCGCCTGCGACAGGGGATGTCGTGAGGATGGACGATGGCGACGCGTCAAGCAGGACCGCACCGACGCGTTCGTCGCCGGCGCCACGCTGCGGAAGCGGCAGCGGAACCGCGATCTGACCGGCCTGTAATGCGCCCAGGAAGCCAAGAAGGTACTCGAGTCCTTGCGGCGCCAATATCACCACGCGGTCGCCGGTTGACCCGCAAGCTTTGAGCTCCCGTGCGATGTTCAGCGTCCGGCGATACAGCTGCGACCACGTCAGGCTCTCCGCAACCCCCGCCGGGTCCTGCTCGTAATCGATGTACGTAAAAGCCGTCTCGTCGGGCCGCAGAAGGGCCCGCTCGCGCAGCACAGCGGGGATGGGAGACTCAACCACAGCGCTTGACGATACCCATGAACAGACAGGGCGTCGGCAGAATCGGCGCGCCCCGGAAGAAACTGCGGTCGGGGCAGAGCCGCCGCGTTCCACCGTGACGGCGCCGAGCGCGAAGGCTATTAGACAGATGCCTACCAACGATCGTCAAGCAAGCGAAGCCCGGCCTCGGACGTGCGCATGCCGCCAGGCGTCGCGGGCAGGTGGAGCTTCATGACTTCGATCAGGTGACGCCCGACATCGTCGAGCGCAGCTGTCGACTGAGTCGCCAGCGCAAGGATGACCGCGCCTTCGATGGCGGCGACGGTCAACGTCGCCAGCGAACGCGCGGTGGCAGGATCGGCGCCGGACCTGACCAGCCGATCGGCGAGGATCGTCTGCCACTCGTCAACGGCCGCGCGAGCCGCCTCTGCGGCGGCGGGCGCCTCAGACCGACCGAGGATCGCTGCCACGATGGGGCAGCCTGCTTGCATCTGTGTCGCGCTCAGCTGCGCCTTCCATGCATCGATGAAGGTCTGGACCGCCTGCGCGGGGTCACCCCCGTCGTCGGCTGACCCGATCACCGTGGTCAACTCCCGTCCCGCCACCCGGGTGGCTTCCGCGACGAGTTCCGCTTTGCCGCCGGGGAAATTCAGGTAGACGGTTCTGCGGGCGACGCCACTGTCCTCGAGCAGCGCGTTGAGGCCGGTCCCGGCGACGCCTCGCCGTCGCACCAATCCCGTGACACTCGCGATGAGGGCGTCTCGCGCGGACATGTTTCGCCACCTTCCGGGCTTCTCGGGCCGTTCGCTTGAACTATACCGATCGGTCTACTAGCCTTGCCAGCAAGCATCCCGACTTACGGAGACCGCCATGACAAGCACCAGCCCCGACAAAACGCTGCGAAAGTTCCGCAGAGAGCGTGCGCTCGGACGCTATCTCCTCAATCCGGCGGTACAGGGGTTGAGCAGACTGGGGGTGCGCACCGCATTGGCCACCGAACTGGAGACCGTCGGCCGCAAGAGCGGCCAGGCACGCCGCGTTCCCGTGTCGGCGCAATTCGACAACGACGGGGCGTGGGTGATCTGCCAGCATGGCACCCGGTCCGGTTGGGGCAGAAATATCGCCGGCAATCCGAATGTCCGTATGCGACAGGGCAATCAATGGCGCGCCGGCGTCGCGGCATTCAGGCCAGATGACGACGTCGTCGCGCGCGGCCGAAAGTTCGGACGACTGGGAGCCAGGATGGTAAAGGCCTTGGAAACGACTCCCGTATCGGTGCGGATCGACTTCACCGACTAGCAACCCTTTCGCGGAGATGTCCGACCTTCCTGTCCGCCTTCTGCACCGCCGCGCTGCGCATTGGATGCTCCTCGTCTCGATGCCGCATCGATGGGTGCTCGCGCGAGCTGACCTGAGCATCGGCGCAAGGGTTTGAGGGATTCTCAATGGATTCTTCGCGGGGGCTACCCTTACCTGGGTCTCGCCGGGAGCCGACAGCGAACGCGGAGGTACCGATGACCCAGCCCGATCTCGTCCTGTTCAGCGTCGACAGTCGCG
>Ga0335071_10002986_pt1 | contig 17985 bp, 13 predicted proteins | sample Lox_Sample_15_FD_206724 | JGI IMG/M metagenome (GOLD analysis project Ga0335071, IMG submission 206724) | Soil microbial communities from Loxahatchee National Wildlife Refuge, Florida, United States - Lox_Sample_1.5 | ecosystem: Environmental > Terrestrial > Soil > Wetlands | place: USA... | reverse complement strand
GTCCGGGTGGATGAGGGCGTGTTCGCCGCCGACGGCCTCGACCCGCACCCCGCCCAGCGTCAGGGTGTCCCCGGCGTTCAGGGGGGTCGCTGTGAGCCCCGCGCCGTCGGCGACGGCCATCGCCTCGCGCTCGACGTACAGCCGGGCGTTCGCGTTGCTGGCCAGCAGGCCGGGGAGACGCTCGACGTCGAGGTGGTCGGGATGCTGGTGGGTCACCAGGACGGCGTCGAGGTCTCGGGCGGCGTCGAGGTCGGCGGTGAAGTTCCCGGGGTCGAGGAGCAGCCGCGTGCCGCCCGACTCGACGAGCACGCACGAGTGGCCGAGATGGGTGATCCGCACGCCGTCATCGAAGCACGGGTCATCGAATGCACGGGGGATCGAATGCACGGGGGATCGAATGCACGGGGGATCGAGGACTGTCGGAGGCCCCTCTTAGCCTGGTAACGCCGATCTGAACGGAAACTGAACGGTTGCGTTTCGTATCTCGCTCGACTTAGGGTACGACGTCGTTTCGATTGTGCTCCGACGGGTCGGGGCCCGCCCGACAGCTGGACCGAGGAGGCGCTGGTGACCCGACTGTCCGACCTGCGGGCGCAGCGCCGCGCACCCGACGCCGGGCCCTGCCGCGGCCGTCCGCTGGACGCCGACCTCGACGCGACCATCCTCGGGGCTGCGGTCGCCCTCCTCGCCGAGGCCGGCTACGAGCGGATGACGATGGACGCGGTGGCGTGCCGGGCCCACGTCAGCAAGGCGACGATCTACCGACGCTGGGACTCCAAGGCGAGCCTGGTCGTCGAGGCGCTGCGCACCTGCCAGTTCGACGAGGTCGACCTGCCCCAGGGGAGCGACCTGCGCGCGGACCTGCTGGATGCCCTGCGGGTCTTCCGGGAGGCGGCCAGCGGGCCGGACGCGGCGGTGTTCAGCGGGGTGCTCGCGGCGATGCGGGCCGACCGTGAGCTGGCCCGGCTGGTCCGGGACCGGATGATCCGGCCGAAGCAGGCGCGGACCCGGGCCTGGCTTCGCGGGTACGTCGAGCGCGGGCTGCTGCCCCCCGATGCCGACGTCGAGGTGTTCGCGGAGGTCGGCGTCGCGATCCTCGCCTCCCGGTTGCTGTTCACCGGCGAGCCGGTGGACGACCCGTTCCTGGAGCACGTCGTCGACGACGTGCTCCTGCCCCTGCTGCGCCGCGGGCGTGCCCCGTCCGTGGACCGGCACAGCCACGATGCCGAGTTCGCCACCTCTGACGGGAGCACCCGATGAAGACCTTCGAGGGCGCCGAAGGCGCCGCGACCACCCCCGACCCCAGGCGCTGGCTCGCGCTGTGCGTCATCGGGCTGACCCAGCTGATGATCGTGCTCGACGCGTCGATCGTGAACATCGCCCTGCCGCACGCGCAGGCGGACCTGGGCATGAGCTCGATCGACCGGCAGTGGGTGATCACCTCCTACACCCTCGCCTTCGGCGGCCTGCTGCTGCTCGGCGGGCGCATCGCCGACTACCAGGGCCGCAAGCGCATGCTGATCATCGGCCTGCTCGGCTTCGCCACCGCGTCCGCGCTCGGCGGGGCGGCGCAGAACGCGGGGATGCTCTTCGCCGCGCGCGGCCTGCAGGGCGCCTTCGGGGCGGTCATGGCGCCGGCCGCGCTCGCGCTCATCACCACCACCTTCACCGAGCCGCACGAGCGGGCGAAGGCCTTCGGCGTCTTCGGTGCCATCGCCGGCGGTGGCGCCGCCATCGGCCTGATCATCGGCGGGATCCTCACCGAGTACACCTCGTGGCGGTGGTGCCTGTACGTCAACGTGCCGGTGGCCATCATCGCCGCCGCCGCCGCCGTCCCCCTCGTCCACGAGAGCCGGGCCCAGGGCGATCGCCGCTACGACATCCTGGGTGCCGTCCTGGTCACCGCCGGGCTGGCGCTGCTCGTCTACGGGTTCACCGAGGCCGGCAAGCCGGTCCTGGACGCGAACGGGCGGGCCGTCGGCACGGTGGGGTGGACCGACCCGGTCACCCTCGTCTGCCTGTTCAGCGCCGCGGCGCTCCTCGTGGGCTTCTTCGTGTGGGAGCGGATCACCGCCAGCCCGCTGCTGCCGTTGCGCGTGATCCTGGACCGCAACCGCGGCGGCTCCTACCTGGTGTTCCTGCTCCTCGGCGCCGGCCTGCTGGGCATGTTCTTGTTCCTGACCTACTACTTCCAGGTCCAGCTGGGCTACAGCCCGCTCAAGGCCGGCTTCGCCTTCCTGCCCTTCAGCCTCGGCATCATCCTCTCCGCGGGGCTGGCCTCCCAGCTGCTACCGCGCTTCGGCCCGAAGCCGTTGATGCTCACCGGGCTCTCCATGGGCATCGTGGCCATGCTCTACCTCACCCAGATCACCCTGACCAGCAGCTACCTGACCCATGTGCTGCCCTCCGAGATCGTCATGAGCATGGGCCTGGCCCTCGTCTTCATCCCGACCGCGAGCACGGCTCTGATCGGGGTGGCCCCCCACGACGCAGGCGTCGCGAGCGCCGTCCTCAACGCCGGTCAGCAGGTCGGCGGCTCCCTCGGCACCGGCCTGCTCAACAGCGTGTTCTTCACCGTCAGCACCGCGTTCGCGGCGGCTCATGCTGGATCGATCAAGGACCCGCAGGAGCTGGCCAACCTCGCGAGCATCCACGGCTATCACGTGACGTTCCTCATCAGCGCGGGCCTGTTCACCGTGGCGCTCATCATCACCGCCGCGCTGATCCGGGCCAGGCGCACCGACCTGCCCGCCGAACAGGTGGTCGCCGTGGCGTGAGACCTCGCCCGCGGTCCCGGGGGCCTGCGGGTCGCCCGCCTCCGCGACAATGCCGGTCATGGGACGCGGGCGGCTGCGGGTGTACCTCGGCGCGGCACCCGGCGTCGGCAAGACCTACGCCATGCTCGGCGAGGGACATCGCCGGCTCGCCCGCGGGACCAGGGTGGTGGCGGCCTTCGTCGAGGATCACGGTCGCGCGCAGACCCGAGCCCTCGTCGAGGGGCTGGAGGTCGTCCCGCGGCTGGTGGTCGAGCATCGCGGCGTCCGGCTCGAGGACATGGACCTCGACGCCGTCCTCGCGCGGCACCCCGAGGTCGCGCTCGTCGACGAGCTCGCCCACACCAACGCGCCGGGGATGCGCCACGCCAAGCGATGGGAGGACGTCGAGACCCTGCTCGCCGCGGGCATCGACGTCATCACCACGGTCAACATCCAGCACCTGGAGTCGCTGACGGACACGGTGGCGGCCATCACGGGCATCCGGCAGACCGAGACGGTGCCCGATACGGTGGTCCGGTCCGCGGACCAGATCGAGCTGGTCGACATGTCCCCGGAGGCGCTGCGCCGCCGCCTGGCCCACGGCAACGTCTACCCGGCCGACGCGATCGACGCCGCGCTGTCCAACTACTTCCGGGTCGGCAACCTGACGGCGCTGCGGGAGCTGGCGCTGCTCTGGCTGGCCGACCGGGTCGAGGAGGGGCTGGAGGCCTATCGCGCGGAGCACGGCATCGACGTCGCGTGGCCGGCTCGCGAGCGCGTGGTCGTGGCGCTCACCGGTGGACCCGAGGGCGAGACGCTCATCCGTCGGGGAGCGCGTATCGCGGGGCAGTCGGCGGGCGGGGAGCTCATCGCGGTGCACGTCGTCGCCGACGACGGGCTGGTGCACGGCGACCCAGCGGTGCTCACCCAGCAGCGCATCCTCGTCGAGTCCCTGGGCGGGACCTTCCGCACGGTCGTGGGCTCCGACGTCGCCGAGGCGTTGCTGACCACCGCCCGGGCCGTCAACGCCACCCAGCTGGTCATCGGGGCCAGCCGGCGCCGCGTCTGGGAGCGCCTGTTCGGGGGTGACGTGGGGGACCGCGTCGTCCGGGACTCGGGGGACATCGACGTCCACCTGGTCACTCACGCGGCCGCCGCCAAGGGGCTCGGGCGGGCCGCCCCGAGGGCCCTGGGGCACCGTCGCGTGCTGATCGGTTGGGTCATCGCGCTGCTGGGCCCGATCGTCTTCGTCCTGGTGATGCTGCCCTTCCGCGAGCACATCAGCCTGGCGTCCGCCCTGCTCGTGTTCCTCGCGCTCGCGGTCGCGGTCGCCCTCGTCGGCGGACGCTGGCCGGCGGTCGCCGACGCCGTGCTCGGGAGCCTGCTGCTCAACTGGTTCTTCACGCCGCCGTACGGGACCCTGACCATCGCCCACCCGCAGAACGCCTTCGCCCTGCTGGTCTTCGTCCTGGTCGCGGTGTCGGTGGCCTCGGTCGTGGACGAGGCCGCGCGGGTTCGCCAGGAGGCATCCCGGGCGGCCGGTGAGGCCGCCGTCCTCTCGACCCTCGCAGGCGGCGTGCTGGATGCGCCGGACGACCTGCCGGACCTGCTCGAGCACCTGCGCTCCACCTTCGCGCTCACCTCGGTCGTGCTCCTCGAGGCCGAGGCCCCCGGCTCCTGGGTCGCGGTCGAGGGCGCCGGATGGCCGCGCTGCCACGGTCCGGAGGACGCCGACGTCACGGTCCCGGTGTCCGCGAACCTCGTCCTCGCCTTCGTGGGTGGTCCACTCGACGCGGGTGACCAGCGGGTGGTGACCGCGTACGCCGCGCGCGTCGGCGCCATCCTCGAACGCACGCGGCTCGCCGACGAGGCCGCCGAGGCGCAGCGGCTGGCCGCGGGCAACGCGGTCCGCACCGCGCTTCTCGCGGCGGTGTCACACGACCTGCGCACCCCTCTCGCCGGCATCAAGGCGGCCGTCTCGAGCCTGCGGATGACCGACGTGAGCTACTCGCCCGAGGACGAGGCCGAGCTGCTCGAGACCATCGAGGTCTCCGCCGACCGTCTCGACGCGCTGCTGTCCAACCTGCTCGACATGAGCCGGCTGCAGACCGGCGCGGTCCACCCCCGGACCGAGGAGACGGCCGCCGACGACCTGGTCGCGCGCGGGGTGGCGGGTGCCGCCGTGGGTGGGGCCAAGGACCTCCAGGGCCGGGTGGAGGTGCACGTCGATGAGGACCTCCCGACGGTGCGCACCGACCCCGGCCTCGTGGAGCGCGCCCTGGCGAACCTGCTCGAGAACGCCATGCGGCACGCGCCGAGGTCCCCGGTCCTCGTCACGGCCAGCGCGGTGCCCGAGCGGTTGGAGATCCGCGTGGTCGACCGAGGTCCCGGCGTCAGCGACGCGGACAAGGCCGCGATGTTCGCTCCGTTCCAGCGGCTCGGTGATGCGCCGAACGGCGCCGGGGTCGGGCTGGGACTCGCCGTCGCCCGTGGCCTCACCGAGGCGGTCGGCGGGTCCCTCTCCGCCGAGGACACGCCGGGCGGCGGGCTCACCATGGTGCTGTCCCTGCCCACCGCCGAGGCCGAAGGAGGGGCGCCGTGACCCGGGTCCTGGTGGTGGAGGACGAGCCCCCGATCGCGCGGGCCCTGGCCATCAACCTGCGCGCTCGCCACTACGAGGTCGACGTCGCCCCGGACGGGCGTACCGCGCTCGACCTGGCCGCCACCCACCACCCTGACGTCGTCCTGCTCGACCTCGGGCTGCCTGACCTCGACGGCACCGAGGTGATCGCCGGGCTGCGCGGCTGGTCCGACGTGCCGATCGTCGTGCTCTCCGCCCGGGCGACCAGCGACGACAAGGTGGAGGCGCTGGACGCCGGTGCCGACGACTACGTGACCAAGCCCTTCGCCATGGACGAGCTGCTCGCCCGGCTGCGTGCGGCCCTGCGGCGCACCGCGCCCGTCGCCGAGTCCGACCTCGTCCTGGTCACGGCCGACTTCACCATCGACCTGCCCTCGAGGCGGGTCGTGCGCGACGGCCACGACGTCCACCTCACCCCGACCGAGTGGCGACTGCTCGAGGTGCTGGTCCGCAACCGGGGACGGCTGGTCTTCCAGAAGCCCCTCCTCCAGGAGGTGTGGGGGCCGGCCTACGGTCGGGAGACCAACTACCTGCGGGTGTACATGCAGCAGCTGCGGCGCAAGCTCGAGCCCGAGCCCGCCCGGCCCCGGTACCTCATCACCGAGCCCGGCATGGGCTACCGCTTCGAGGCATAGCCTCGCCCGCCCAGGCCCGACGTGGGCTTGGATGGGCGCATGGTCGACACCGTGGTCGTGGACGGGTCCGCACTCGCCGAGGCGGACGTGGTGGCGGTGGCTCGAGGCGGCGCGGGCGTCCGCCTCGCGCCGAGCGCGGTGGAGGCGCTGTCGGCGTCGCGAGCCCGGGTCGAGGCACTGGCGGTGTCCGACGTCCCGGCGTACGGGATCTCGACCGGGTTCGGGGCCCTCGCCACCCGGCACATCCCCGTCGAGAGCCGCCGGCAGCTGCAGCGCAGCCTGGTCCGCTCGCACGCCGCGAGCTCCGGGCCGGAGGTGGACCGGGAGGTCGTCCGCGGGTTGATGCTCCTGCGGCTGCGCACGCTCGCCAGCGGACGCACCGGGGTACGTCCGGGGACGGCACAGGCCCTGTGCGACCTGCTGTCCAGCGGGTTGACCCCGGTGGTCCGGACCTACGGCAGCCTGGGCTGCTCGGGCGACCTGGCCCCGCTCGCGCACGTGGCGCTGGCCCTCATGGGCGAGGGCGAGGTGCACGAGACCGACGCCACCCTCGTTCCGGCCGCGGCGGCCCTGGCCGCGCACGGCCTCGTCCCCGTCGAGCTCACCGAGAAGGAGGGGCTCGCCCTGCTCAACGGCACCGACGGCATGCTCGCCATGCTGGTGCTGGCCTGCCACGACCTCGACGCCCTGCTCAAGGTCGCCGACATCTCCGCCGCGATGAGCGTCGAGGCTTTGCTCGGCACCGACCGGGTGTTCGCGGCCGATCTGCAGGCGCTGCGGCCACACCCCGGGCAGCGCGACGCCGCGGCGAACATGCGCGCCCTGCTGGCCGGCTCGCCGATCGTGGCCAGCCATCGCGGGCCGGAGGACACCAGGGTGCAGGACGCCTACTCCCTGCGCTGCGCCCCGCAGGTGAGCGGTGCAGCCCGCGACACCCTCGCGCACGCGCGTATGGTCGCCGCCCGCGAGCTCGCCGCGGCGATCGACAACCCCGTGGTGCTGCCCGATGGCCGGGTTGAGTCCAACGGCAACTTCCACGGTGCTCCGGTCGCCTACGCGCTGGACTTCCTCGCGATCGTGGCGGCCGACGTCGCGTCGATCGCGGAGCGGCGTACCGACCGGATGCTCGACGTCGCGCGCTCCCAGGGCCTGCCGCCGTTCCTCGCCGGCGACCCGGGCGTGGACTCCGGGCACATGATCGCGCAGTACACCCAGGCCGGCATCGTCTCGGAGATGAAGCGGCTGGCCGTGCCGGCCAGCGTGGACTCCATCCCGTCCTCGGCCATGCAGGAGGACCACGTCTCGATGGGCTGGGCCGCCGGGCTCAAGCTCCGCCGGGCCGTGGACGGGCTCGCCCGCGTGCTCGCCATCGAGATCCTCTCCGCCGCTCGAGCCCTCGACCTGCGCGCACCGCTGGAGCCCGCGGCCGCGACGGGTGCGGTCCGGGCCGCGCTTCGCCGCGAGGTCGCGGGTCCGGGTCCGGACCGCCACCTGTCCCCGGAGATCGAGGCGACGGTGGCGCTCGTCATGGACGGGTCGCTGCTGGACGCCGCGGAGTCGGTGACGGGTCCCCTCGTCTGAGCCTGCGTCAGACGACCCGCTCCCCGCCGCGCCAGACCTGGTGCACGAGCGGTACGCCGGGGCGATAGGCGACGTGCGTGGCGGTAGGAGCGTCCAGCACCTGTAGGTCGGCACGGGCCCCTGGGGTGAGCCGGCCGACGTCGTCACGCCGCAACGCCCTGGCGCCGCCTTCGGTCGCCGACCAGATCGCCTCCTCGACGCTCATCCGCATCTCGCGGACCGCGAGGGCGACGCAGAGGGGCATGCTCGTCGTGTAGCTCGACCCGGGGTTGCAGTCGGTCGCCAGGGCCACGGTGGCGCCCGCATCGATCAGGGCGCGTGCGTCCGGATAGGGCGAGCGCGTGGAGAACTCCGCACCTGGGAGCAGCGTCGCGATCGTGGCGGAGCCCGCCAGCGCGTCGACGTCAGCGCGCGACAGGTGCGTGCAGTGGTCCGCGGAGACGGCCGCGACCTCCACCGCCAAAGCCACTCCCGGTCCCGGGCCGAGCTGGTTCGCATGGACCTTGGGCAGCAGCCCGCGGTCGATTCCCGCAGTCAGCACCGAGCGAGCCTGGTCGGCGTCGAAGGCGCCGCGTTCGACGAAGGCGTCCACGAACCGGGCATGGGGAGCGCACGCGTCGAGCATCGGCCCGGTGAGCAGCTCGAGGTAGGACTGGGTGTCGATGTCCGGCGGCACGACGTGCGCGCCGAGGTAGGTCGTCTCGGTCGTCACCTCGGCCGCGATCCGCACGGACCGCGCCTCGTCCTCGACCGTCAGGCCATACCCGCTCTTGCACTCGATCGTCGTCGTCCCCTGGCGCAGCGCCTCGGCGACGAGGCGGGTCAGCGTCCCTCGCAGCACGTCGTCACCGGCGGCCCGGGTCGCTGCGACGGTGGTGCGGATCCCGCCGGCGGAGTATGCCCGTCCCGCCATCCGCGCGGCGAACTCCTCGGCGCGATCCCCCGCGAAGACGAGGTGGGCGTGGCTGTCGACCCATCCCGGCAGCACGGCCCGCCCGGCCACGTCGACGCGGCGGTCCGCTGCGGGGGCGTCGCCGCTGGGACCCAGCCAGGCAACGCGGCCGTCCTCGACCACGAGCGCCGCGTCGCGGTGGACGCCGAGGATCCCCTCGCCGATGTTGGCGTCGCAGGTCACGAGCTCGCCGATGTTGGTGAACACCACGGCGAACGGGCTCGTCCCGTGGCCGAGGTCCGGGGCAGGCACGCCCGGACTGTACGCCCGCCCGGTGCGATGCCGGTGCTCAAGCGCCGGTGGTGCCGTAGCGGGTGGTGCGCACGTCGTCCGGGGGCTTCTCGTAGGAGTTGCCGCCCGGCGTCGTCCAGGTGCGCGTGCCGTCCGGCGCCGCCGTCGCCGTGAACCCGAGGAACGTCTTGAGGTGATGGGTGTGCGTGCAGTACGGCGAGAGGTTGTCGCGGTCGGTCCGCCCGCCCAGCGTCCAGTCCGTGGCGTGGTCGATCTCCCAGGGGGTGCGCGTGCAATAGGCACCGCGACACTCGGCGACCGAAGCCATGAGGTAGTCGCGCAGAGCGCGCGAGGGTCGGTACTGCTTCCGGCCCAGGTCGAGGAGCTGCCCGGTCGTTGGCTGGACGAGCAGCCGGCGCCATCTCGCGTCCACGGCGAGTGCCCGCCCGAGGTCCGCTGGGATCTCGCCGATGCCCTTGAGCACTCCGATGCCGGCACCCGGATCCTGCTGGAGGGCGAGGAGGTCGGGCAGCTCCATGATCAGGTCGAGGCGAACCTGTGGCGCGCCACGGGGGAAGCCCGCCGGGTTCCAGATGTCAGCGGGAGGAGGGTCGGCGAGCGTGGGCGCCGAGTCGGGCGGGGGTTCGGGAGGATCGCCGGTGGTTCGGGACTCGGAGCAACGGGCCAGCTCTCGCGCGCTGCGCGGCTGGCCGAGCTGGTCGGCGACGAGCCATGCGACGTCGACTGGGTCCGCAGACCCATCGGCTGACAGGTCGCTGTCCGGCGAGCAGGTTGGCGCAGCACGTTCGGCACGACCCGACGTCGGTCCCTTCCTGCGGGCCTGCGGCGTGGCGGTCGAGGTGCGCGGTGGTCGCCCAGCGCCAGAGTGCGGCGAGCTCGCGCATCCCGATCGGCTGTCTCGGCTGACCAGCCCGTGTCGCCGCCGCGTGCTGCGCACGTGCCTCGTCGCGGACGGCCTGGACAATGGGGCGGACCACGGCGGTGGGTCCGGTGAGCATCATGCGGGAGAAGCCGGTGTCGTCGTCCCAGCACGTCACGCGGGTCTCGTGCGGGATGGCCCGCTCGACCCGTTCGACGAACAGGTCCGGCCGCAGCGCACGTACGACCCGGCGGACGCTGCGGCGGAAGGACGCCGACGTCTGCGACAGGCCTCGCGGGAACACGCGTGCCTCGGCGGTTGCGCACTCCTCGTCGGAGAGCGGACCGGTGAGCTCGACGACGATGGCCGCCTTGATCGTCGGGATGCGACCTTCCGTCAGCATGGCGCGGGTGACCGGCAACCGGGTCGCGAGCGCGTCCGCCAGCAGGATGCGCGATCCGGCGTACTGCTCCGAGGAGCCCAGGGCAAGGCGGGTCAGCTCGAGCCGGACGCCATCGTCCGGGGCGGCCGTCGCCGCGGTGGCCGGCTCCGGCTGGCCCAGCGCGTGCACTCCCGCCAGGAGCAGGGAGTCGAGGTGGGCACGCTGGGCCTCGATGGCGCTCACGTACTCGACGCGGTCGTGCCCGTCGAGGAGACGAGGGTCCATGGCTGCAAGTTCGGCGAACGCGGTGACGCCGGTCGGGATGACTCCGGTCGTCTCGCGGGCGTCCAGCACCGAGCGGGCCGGCTCCACGCCGATGAACGTCAGGAACTCCTCGGGCGGATAGGCGTACGGCGCGTCGGAGAAGTCCGGCGGCCCCTGCGCGACGAGCGCCTCGAGCTCCGCTGGGGAGATCTCCTCCACCGCTTCGAACATATGTCCACACTAGCGATCGGGATCGGTGGAGTCAACCCTCATGTTGAAGAATCTCCAATGACCACAACGGTTTTCGGCGCCTCGCCCGTCGGGTGAGCGGAGGACCGAGTCCGCCCGCCTGGCTCAGACGGGTGTCGGTGTGCCGACGACGAAGGAGAGCCTGGGGTCGTAGCTCAGGGCCTCGCCCTCCCACGTGAAGTAGACCGTGATGCCGCCGATGGTGGCATCGTGCCCCGTCAGCTTCACGCCGATGACCACGTCCACTTCCTGGCCCGGTTCGACGGTGAACCCCTCGGCTCGCGCCCGGCCGGCCCACTGTCTCCGAAGGCGGGGGACCTGCAGGTCCAGCTTGGGTGGGTAGGTGTTGTCGGACCCCATCGACAGATAGCCAGTGATGGGAACCGCCCAGCTCCGAACGATCGTGCTCCCGGGGGCCTTCGACAGGCTGATCCGATCGACCCGATACGGCTCCTTCGTCCGGTTGTGGAGGATGACGACCAGAGACGCGCTGCTGGTCGCAGACGGCGGGAAGGTCCATTCCCACGACCTGTATCCGACGCGGGGCAGCGGGGGCTTGCCTGCCCGTGCGCCCCAGGGAGACCCAGCTCCTGAGGAAGCGCCAGCACAGCCGCTGAGTACCGTCGCGGCGAGCAGCCAGCAGGTGACACCTCGACGAGCTTTCGACCACATGGATCCCCCGATCCGGTTCCGCTTCGTCTCCACGCGTCGCTTTCACGCGGCACGCCGTGCAGCCGCTTGACCAGATGTCCGATTGTGACGCCTCGCCCGCGTCAGCGGGACACGACGGCCTCGATGGCTGCCTGCAGCATCGGGGCGACGTCGCCGAGGAGCACGTGGTGTCCCTCGCGGACCACGGTGCGCCCGCTCACCACCACCTCACGAACATCGGCGGCGGTCGCCGCCGCGAGCGCCACGGCCAGCGCGTCCGCGTCCGCGCCGCCGGACGTACGCACGCTCGTCAGGTCAACGGCCACGAGGTCGGCGACCGCCCCCACGGCGAGACCGCCGGCCTCCGGCCAGCCCAGGGCCGCGTGACCGCTCGCGGTCGCGATGGTGAGCAGTTCGGCTGCGCTGAAGTGGCCGCGGATGCCGGTCCGCAGCCGCTCGTACCCCTCGACCAGCCGCGTCTCCTCGAGCAGGTCGATGACCGCCTGGCTGTCGCTGCCCACGGCGAGCGGGATCCCGGCCGCTCGCATCCGCCCGAACGCGCCGATGCCGTCGGCGAGGTCACGCTCGGTGGTCGGGCACAGCCCGATGCGCGTGCCGGTCATGGCCAGCAGCTCTAGGTCGTCGTCGGTGAGGTGCGTCGCGTGCACGGCCGTGGTGCGGGGCCCCAGCACGCCGCGCTCGTGCAGCCAGGCGGTGGGGGTGGAGCCGTACGCCTGCTCGCACGCCGCGTTCTCCGCCGGCTGCTCGGAGACGTGCACATGCAGCGGGGCCTCGCGGCTGCGAGCCCACTCGGCGACCACCTCCGCGTCAGCCGCGGGCACCGCGCGCACCGAGTGGACCGCGGCACCGAGGCGCACCGACTCCCCGGCGTGGAAGCCGTCCACCCGCGCGGCCCAGGCCCCGGCCGTACCGTCGGAGAAGCGTCGCTGGACCCCCGCGAGGGGCTCGCCGAAGCCCGCGGACAGGTAGCAGGTGTCGAGCAGGGTGAGCCGGATGCCGGCCTCCGCGGCAGCGGTCGCCAGGGCGGCGGACATCGCGTTCGGGTCGGCGTACGGCTGCCCGTCGCCGTCGTGGTGCAGGTAATGGAACTCACCCACGCAGGTGATGCCCGCCAGCGCCATCTCCGCGTACGTCGCGCGGGCCAGTGCGAGCATCCGGTCGGGGTCGAGGCGCTCGGCGACGGCGTACATCCCGGTCCGCCACGTCCAGAAGGTCCCCTCGGCCGGCAACGCGCGGCCGCGAAGCGCCCGGTGGAAGGCGTGGCTGTGCACGTTCGCGAGGCCGGGCAGCACCAGCCCGCGCAGCGTGGTCGCTCCCGCGGGAGGGCGCAGCACGCCGGTCTCGACCGTGGTGAAGCGGCCGTCCTCGGCGCTGAGGACCACCCCGGACGCGGGTGCCTCGCCACCGAGCCAGGCGAGCTCGCACCACCACGACGTCACCGGCATGCGAGCTCCTCGAGGACGTCGGCGAGGGCCAGGACGCCGCTCACGCAGTCGCCGGGCTCCGCGTGCTCGACGGGGGAGTGGCTGACCCCCGACGGGTTGCGCACGAAGATCATCGCAGCCGGGACACCGGCCGCCGCCAGCACCCCGGCGTCGTGGCCCGCGCCGGTCGGGATGCGCGGTACGCCGCCCAGCGTGGCGGCCAGCCGCTCCCGCAGCTGCTCCGGGAACCTCGTCTCGGGCGACCACGACTCCTCGACCGGCTCGACGCCCGCCGCCGCGCCGACGCCCGTGACCACGGCCCGCACGGACGTCTCGTCCGCTCCTCGCACGTCGAGCCAGGCGCGGACCAGGCTCGGGATGGCGTTGGTGGCGTTCGGCTCGACGTGGACGCGACCGACCGTGGCGAGGGCGGCGGCGGCCTCGGCCTCCTGGCGTGCGGCCAGCACGGCGTCGGCGAGGTGCAGCATCGGGTCGTCGCGGTCGGCGAGCGCGGTGGTACCGGCGTGGTCGGCCCGCCCGCGCAGGTCCAGCCGCCAGCGCCCGTGCGGACGGATCGCGGTCGCCACCGCCACCGCCGCTCCTCGGTCCACGAGATCCCTGCCCTGCTCGACGTGCAGCTCGACGAACGCGCTCGGGGTCTGGAGCAGGTCCGCCGGGCCGGGAGGAGCGGGCAGGTCCAGCTCGGCGAGCGCGTCGGCGGCGGTGCGGCCGTCCCGGTCCCGCAGATCCCGCAGCCGAGCCGGGGGGAGCGCGCCCGACAGGAGGCGCGAACCGAGGCAGGCCAGCCCGAAGCGGGACCCTTCCTCCTCGGCGAAGACCGCCACCCCGAGCGGACGGCGGGGGGTCGCTCCGCGCTCGCGCAGCACGTCGACGGCGGCCAGCGCGGAGGTGACCCCGAGCGGGCCGTCGAAGGCCCCGCCCTGCGGAACCGAGTCGAGGTGGCTGCCGGTCACCACGCCGCCGACGGCGGGTGGTCCGGTCCGCCACCACGCGACGAGGTTGCCGTTGCCGTCGCGTTCCACCTGCAGGTCGCGCCGGCGCGCCTCGTCGAGGAACCACTCCCGGCACTCCCGCTCGGCTGTGCCGAAACCCGGGCGGTCATACCCCCCGGTACGCGCGTCGCGGCCGACCGGCGCCAGGGCCGCCAGCAGGTCCAGCACGCCCTCCGCCGCGCTCATGCTCACCCCAGGTCGGCCATCGGCACCGCGACCCCCCGGCTGCGCGCCACCTCGCGCGCCTCCTCGTAGCCGGCGTCGACATGGCGGATGACACCCATGCCCGGGTCGTTGGTCAGGACGCGGCGCACCTTCTCCCCGGCCAGCAGCGACCCGTCCGCGACGCAGACCTGGCCGGCGTGGATCGAGCGGCCGATCCCGGTCCCCCCGCCGTGGTGGATGGAGACCCACGAGGCGCCGGAGGCGACGTTGACCATGGCGTTGAGCAGCGGCCAGTCCGCGATCGCGTCCGACCCGTCGAGCATCGCCTCGGTCTCCCGGTAGGGCGAGGCGACCGACCCGCAGTCCAGGTGGTCGCGCCCGATCACGATGGGCGCGGACACCTCGCCCTTGGCGACCATGTCGTTGAACCGTTCCCCGGCCTTGTCCCGCTCGCCATAGCCGAGCCAGCAGATGCGCGCCGGCAGTCCCTGGTAGTGCACCTTCTCCCCGGCCATGCGGATCCAGCGGGACAAGGACTCGTCCGCGCCGAACATCTCGAGGACGGCGCGGTCGGTGGCGGCGATGTCCGCGGGGTCGCCCGACAGCGCTGCCCAGCGAAACGGGCCCTTGCCCTCGCAGAACAACGGGCGGATGTAGGCCGGCACGAAGCCGGGGAAGTCGAAGGCCCGGGTGTAGCCCGCGAGCTGCGCCTCGCCCCGGATGGAGTTCCCGTAGTCGAAGACCTCGGCGCCGGCATCCATGAACCCGACCATCCCCTCGACGTGGACGGCCATCGACTCGCGCGCGCGACGGGTGAGGCCCTCGGGGTCGTCGGCGCGCAGCTTCGGCCAGTCCTCGAAGGCCACGCCGATCGGCAGGTAGGCCAAGGGGTCGTGGGCGGAGGTCTGGTCGGTCACGATGTCGACCGGGGCGTCCCGCCGCAGCAGTTCCGGAACAACGTCGGCGGCGTTCCCGAGCAGGCCGACCGACAGCGGCCGGCGGTCACGGACCGCCTCCTCGCAGCGGCGAAGCGCGTCGTCGACGTCGTCGGCCGCCTCGTCGAGGTAGCCCTGCTCGATGCGTCGGTGGATCCGTGACGGGTCGCACTCGACGCACAGCGCGACGCCGTCGTTCATGGTCACGGCGAGGGGCTGAGCACCGCCCATGCCGCCCAGGCCGGCGGTGAGCGTGAGCGTCCCCGCCAGCGTGGCGTCGAAGCGCTTGCGGGCCACCGCGGCGAAGGTCTCGTACGTCCCCTGGAGGATGCCCTGGGTCCCGATGTAGATCCACGAGCCCGCGGTCATCTGGCCGTACATGGTCAGCCCGAGCGACTCCAGACGGCGGAACTCCTCCCAGGTCGCCCAGTCGGGGACGAGGTTCGAGTTCGCGATGAGCACCCGTGGCGCCCACTCGTGCGTGGTCATGATCCCGACCGGTTTGCCCGACTGGACGAGCAGGGTCTCGTCGGCGCGAAGCGCGCGGAGAGAGGCGACGATCGCGTCGAAGGCCGCCCAGCTGCGGGCGGCGCGTCCGCTCCCGCCGTAGACCACGAGCTGGTCGGGGTGCTCGGCCACCTCGGGATCGAGGTTGTTCATCAGCATGCGCAGCGCGCCCTCCTGCTGCCAGCCGAGGCAGGACAGCTCGCTGCCTCGGGGGGAACGGACGGGGCGCGCGCCGGGAATTGTGGTCACGGGTTCACCCTGCCACCACCGCGGGTCAAGCACGGCCGTCTTGGCGTCGATAAGCGACCATGGCGACGCGCCTGTCCGGTGCGCGGTCGGTCGCCGGCCGCGTCGCGTCGTCGCGTCCCCTGATCGTGGTGGCCCTCGCCGTCGCGGTGGGCGCGGGCCTCGGGTGGAGCGTGGCGAGCCTGCGGGACCGGGCCGACGACCATTGGCAGCACGTCGAGGCGATCGGCCGTGCTCAGGCGCTCGCGGACCGCGAGGTCGCGGCCGGCTGGGAGTGCGCCGCCACGCTCACGCCCACCTGCCGCGCCCAGCTGTCGGACCAGGCGGACGGGTTGGACCAGGAGGTGGCGCGGCTTGCCCGAGCCGGTGTCCACGGGGTGGCGGCGCCCCTGCGACAGCACGACCGAGCCGCGGCTGCCGCGCGCGCACAGCTCAGCGCACCCCGCGCGAGCACGCGGATCGCGGCTGCCAAGGTGCTGGCGGCCGAGGAGCCGTCGCTGTCCGACGCCCTGGACCACGTGGCCTTGGCCGAGCGCGGCCGGGCGCACACCGACTCGCGCCTCGCCGACCTCGAGTCGCTGCTGATCGTGCTTCTCGCGGCGGCCGTGGTCGTCGCCCTCAGCCGCCGCCAGTCCGCCGTGCGCGCGGCCTCCGAGGTCGCGGCCGCCGAGGAGCGCGCTCGCGGCGAGGCGAGGTTTCGCTCACTGGTCACCAACTCCAGCGATGTCGTGACCCTCACCGACGCCGACGGGGTCATCAGGTTCCAGACCCCGTCGGTGCGGCGGGTCCTCGGCTACGACCCCGAGGATGCGATCGGTCGCCACGCTCTGGAGTCCTGCCATCGAGACGACCACGACGTGGTCCGGTCGGCCCTGGCACGCACCCTGGCGGGGGAGGACCACGTGGTCAGCGTGACCCGGTGGCGCCACGCGGACGGGTCCTGGCGCTGGCTGGAGAGCGTGCGGACCAACCTCCTCGCCGACCCCGACGTCCAGGCGATCGTCGTGAACAGCAGGGACGTGACGGAGCAGCGCCGCCTCGCCGACCAGCTGGAGCACTCGGCGCTGCACGACGCCCTGACCGGGCTGCCCAACCGCGCGCTCTTCGTCGACCGGGTCGCGCAGTCGCTGCGCAAGGGGCTGCACCCGGCGGTCCTGTTCGTCGACCTGGACGACTTCAAGGCTGTCAACGAGCGCATCGGGCACGTGGCTGGGGACGCGGTGCTGCGCGAGGTGGCCGACCGGCTGGCGGTGGGAGCCGGCCCGGGCGACACCATCGCGCGCACCGGAGCGGACCACTTCGCGGTGATGCTCGAGGACGTGGCAGATGCCGGCCGGGCCGAGGAGGCCGGAGGGCGGATCCTGGCCGCGCTCTCCGCCCCGGTCACCGTTTCCGGCCACACCGTCGTGCCGGAGTCAAGCATCGGCGTCGCCGTCGCCGACGAGGACGTCCCCGACGCGGACGAGCTGTTGAGCCGAGCCGACCTCGCGCTCTCGGAAGCCAAGGCTGCCGGCAAGCGGCAGGTCGTCTGCTACGCCCACACCATGCGGGCGGCGGTCCTGGGGGCCGTCGACGCGCGGACGCGGCTGTCGCAGGCCCTGCGCCACTCCGAGATGGTGGTGCACTACCAGCCGATGGTCGAGCTCTCGACCGGCCTGGTCGTCGGGGTCGAGGCGCTGCTTCGTTGGTACGACCCGGTCCGCGGCGTCGTACCGCCCGAGGAGTTCATCCCCCTCGTCGAGTCCTCTCCCACCATCGTCGAGCTCGGGAGGTTCGCGATGACGACCGCCTGCCGGCAGCTCGCGGCCTGGCGGCGGGCGGCCGTGGTCGGGCCTCGGTTCACGGTCAGCGTCAACGTCGCCGCCCGCCAGATCGAGGCGACCGACTTCGTCGACGAGGTCGCTCGCTGCCTGCGGGAGAACGGGCTGCCGCCGGAGAACCTGACCCTCGAGGTGACCGAGGGACAGCTCGTTCGCGACGTCGACGCCTCCGCCTCGACCCTCATGCGCCTGCGTTCGCTCGGCGTCCGCGTGGCCATCGACGACTTCGGGACCGGCTACTCCTCTTTGAGCTACCTGGAGCGCCTCCCGGTGAACCTGCTGAAGATCGACCGTTCCTTCGTCTCCGGCGGTACCGACTCCGCCGACCACGACGGGTCGGTGCTGCTGCGTGGGATCGTCGAGCTCGGCCTTGCCCTGGGCCTGCAGGTGGTCGCCGAAGGCGTCGAGACCGAGGAGCAGCGCGAGACCCTTCGCGGGCTGGGATGCGTCCTGGGGCAGGGCTTCCTGTTCGCCGGTGCCTTGCCGGCCGAGGAGGTCTCGACGGTGCTGGCGCATCCGCTGGCCGCGGAACCGGCCTAGGGGTGCTTGCATGAGCCGGTGAGCACCGCGGCGCGACCGGACGGCCGCTGGATGCTCACGCATGCCTGGAGCATGGCGACCGACCCGCTGGG
>Ga0335071_10002984_pt1 | contig 17987 bp, 20 predicted proteins | sample Lox_Sample_15_FD_206724 | JGI IMG/M metagenome (GOLD analysis project Ga0335071, IMG submission 206724) | Soil microbial communities from Loxahatchee National Wildlife Refuge, Florida, United States - Lox_Sample_1.5 | ecosystem: Environmental > Terrestrial > Soil > Wetlands | place: USA... | reverse complement strand
ACGCCGGGTGGGCTCGCTACGACGTCTCCGATGCCACGGTGGCTAGTAACGGGCCTCGCGTCGAGCCTTCCGTTCCGCGCTCGTCAACGTCGATGTGAAATGAGTTGCTCGCACCGGTAGGCTGCTAGCTCGTGGGGCTCGAGGTGAAAGCATCCGTGGCGACACGATGTGCGGCTGCCGGGCTGTTGCTTGCGGGCTGGGCCGTGACGGCGGCGTCTACGGGCATCGCCGGGGCCGATCCGGAGCCGACACCGCCGCCCGGGCCGAAGACGGCGATCGACCACGACGGCACGTACGCGGTGGGGACCGACATCGCGCCGGGCATCTACAGCTCGGCGGGGCCCGTCGGTGACGGGACCTGCTACTGGAAGCGGCTGGGTAACCCCGACGGCAATCTCGTCGACAACGCCCTGAGCAAAAAGCCACAGGTCGTGCAGATCGATCCGACCGACAAATCGTTCAAGACATCGGGCTGCCAGCCCTGGCAGCTGACGCCCGACGCCACACCGCCTCCCACCACAGTGCCTCCCGGCGTGCAAGGCACTCTCGGCATCCTCAACGGGCTGCTCGGCGGCCAGAACGGCCAGCAACCCCCCCATTCCTGACGAGAGCTTGCTGCCATTGGCCAGTCACGCGGGCGACCCGCAGCAGATTGTCGTCATCGGTGCCGGCGTCAGCGGTTTGACGTCGGCCGTGTGCCTGGCCGAAGCGGGCCGGCCGGTGCGGGTGTGGGCGGCCGCGATGCCGCAAGAGACGACATCGGTGGTCGCCGGTGCGGTATGGGCACCCCCTCGCCCGGCCGAACGCGCCGCGGCGACCCTGGATTGGACCGCGCATTCCCTGCGGGTGTTTCGTCAACTGGCCGACGACCCGGGCGCCGGAGTTCGCCTGGCACCGGCGCTGGCCGTCGGGGAGTTCATCGCGGCCGCGGCTGCCTCGCCCGCGGCCAGGCTGATCCCCGACCTGCGGCCGGCCGATCCGGCCGATGTCCCGGACGGCTACGGGGCCGGATTCCGCGCCAGCATGCCGATGATCGACATGCCGCGCTACCTCGACTACCTGACCCGCCGGCTGGCCGCGGCCGGCTGCGAGATCGAGCGGCGCCCGGTCCGGTCGCTGGCCGAGGCCGCCGACTCCGCACCGGTAGTCGTCAACTGTGCCGGGCTCGGCGCGGCAGCGCTCGCGGGCGACGACACCGTGCGGCCGCTGTTCGGTCAGCACGTCGTGCTGGCCAATCCCGGTGTGCGGCAACTGTTTATCGAGTTGAGCGGGGGGCCGGAATGGACCTGCTTCTTCCCCCACCCGCAGCGCGTGGTGTGCGGCGGCATCAGCATTCCCGACCGCTGGGACACCACCCCGGATCCCGAAGTGACCGACCGCATCGTTCGGCGCTGCCGCCGGGTCGAGCCGCGGCTGCGCGGGGCCGAGGTGATCGAGACGATCACCGGGCTGCGTCCGGACCGGCCGGCGGTGCGGGTGGAGGCCGAACCGCTCGGGCGGGCCCGGTGCATTCACAACTACGGGCACAGCAGCAACGGCGTGACGCTGTCGTGGGGTTGCGCGCGTGACGTGGTGCGCCTGGTTGATCACCCGGAGGCGCGGTGAGCATCGACTACGCCCTGCGGGCCCACATCGCCACCATCACGATCAACCGTCCCGAGACGCGCAACTCGCTGGACATGGAACACTTCCGCGATCTGGCCCATGCCTGGGCGGCGTTCCGCGACGACGAGCGCGCCTGGGTCGCGGTGATCACCGGCGCCGGCCGGGACTTCTGCACCGGGGCCGACCTGAAGAAATTCATCCCGGAGCTCACCGGGGACCTGCCCAGGCCCGAGGGCTGGAACAAGGACGACGCCATCCACGCCGTCTTGCATCGGTTCCCGGTGTACAAGCCGATCGTCGCGGCCGTCAACGGCACCTGCGTCGCGGGCGGCTTCGAGATGCTGACCTCGACCGACGTTCGCGTCGCCGTGCCCGAGGCGCGCTTCGCGGTCATGGAGCCGAAGCGCGGCCTGTTCGCCGGCGGCGGGAGCACCGTCCGGCTGCCCCGGCAGATGCCCTACCCGCTCGCGATGGAGCTGCTGCTGACGGCCGACATGGTGGACGCGGAGCGGGCCCTGGCCATGGGCTTGATCAACAGGGTGGTTCCCGCGGACCGGCTGATGGACACCGCGTACGACTACGCCGAGCGCATCGCGGCCAACGCGCCGCTCGCGGTCTTCGCGACCAAGCAGTCAGCCGTCGAGGGCTTGGCGCTCGACCTCGAGTCGGCCTACGCCAACGAAACACGGCACAGCGACCGCGTTTTCGAGACCGAGGACGCCAAGGAAGGTCCGCGCGCCTTCGCCGAGAAGCGACCACCGCGCTGGCGGGGCCGCTGAACCTCAGGCGCGAGCGCGGCCGACGTCGCGAATGACCAGTGACAGCACCCAGCTCACGATCGACAGCGCGATCGCGGCCCAGATCGCCGTCCACCAGAAATGGTCGATCGCCAGGCCCCAGTGCGTGGTGTGCTGGGTGATCCAGGCGGTGATCCACAACATCAACGCGTTGATCACGATATGGATGAGCCCCATCGTCAGGATGTAGAGCGGGATCGACAGGATCTGGACGACCGGCTTGATGAACGCGTTGACCAGGCCGAAGATCACGGCGACCACAAAGATGATGCCGACCCTCTCCAGCTTGGTGTCACCGCCCACGAACCGCATCCCCGGCACGATCAGCGTGACGATCCACAATGCAAGTCCGGTCAGCGCGGCGCGCAGCAGAAAAGGGCCCATAGCAGTGAATCCTGCCACCCGGCTCAGTTCAGGTTGTAGAAGCGCTGCGCGTTGAGCCCGCCGATCTTTTCGCGCGCCTCCTCGCTGATGTCGGCGCGGGTGCGCAGGTGCTTGGTGCTCTCCGGCCATTCGCCGTCCCAGTGGGGGTAATCGCTGGCGAACATGATGAAGTCGGCGCCGAGCACGTCGATCACGCCGGGCAGGATCGGCTCTTCCGGCTCGCAGGTCACAAAGATGTTGCCCGCGGCCAGGTACTCGTGCGGATCGCGCCGCCAGCCGCGCTCGACCCAATCCCCCCGCTTCTCGTAATGCTCGTGCAGGCGGTCGATGAAGAACGGGACCCAGCCCGCGCCGGCCTCGAGAAAGGCGACGCGCAACTGCGGATGGCGCTCGAAGACACCGCCGGAGACCATCGCGGTCATCGCCGTCATCTGGTCGAACGGGAAGCTGATGCAGTGCACCTGGATGTAGTTGGTGAAGCGGTCCACGCCGATCTTCGGCAGGTGAATGCCGGGGGCGCCGTGGACGCCCAGGGGCATCTGCAGGTCGACGGCGGCGGCGTAGAACGGATCGAGGTCCGGGTGGTCGAGGTTGCGGGTCTTGAGTGCGGGCGGCACCAAAGTCGCCACCAGCCCGAGGTCCTTGGCCTCGGTCATGACGTCGATGGCCGCCTGACCGTGCTCGATCGGGGTCACGGCGACCCCGCGCAACCGGCCCCCGGACGAGGCGCAGTAATCCGCGATCCACTGGTTGTAGAGGCGCGAGAATCCCGCGGCGAATTCGGGGTCCTCGAGGCTCGGCGCGCACAGCCCCATGCTCGGATACAGCACCATCGTGTCGATGTGGTCGCGGTCGGCGTCGCCCAGCACGCCTTCGGGTGAGCGGCAATTGATATCGGGTGCCTTGCTGATCCCGTGCTCGGGCGGACAACCCGCTCCCGGGCCCCGGTCCTCAGGGTAATTGCGGCCTTCCAGCGTCAACCGCAGCCGCCCGTCGGTGCTGGGCTTGACGTGGTCGGGCCAGCGCTTGATCGCTTCGATCGCCAGCGAGGAGTTCTCGGCAACGTGTCCATCGGCGTCGATGATTCGCATGTATCCGGAACTTACTCTCGCGCTTTGCCAACCGGTACTGCACGATGCTCAAGTGACCACACAAAGTCCTCGAATGAAGCTGACCGCCGACCAGCGAAACTCCTTCATCGCGGCATTGCTCGGCTGGACAATGGACGCCTTCGACTACTTCATCGTTGTGCTCGTCTATGCCGACATCGCAAAGACTTTTCATCACAGCAAGGCCGAGGTCGCCTTCGTCACGACGGCCACCCTGGTCATGCGCCCCGTCGGGGCGCTGTTGTTCGGGCTGTGGGCCGACCGCGTCGGCCGCCGGCTGCCCCTGATGGTCGACGTGATGTTCTACTCCGTCGTCGGGTTCCTGTGCGCCTTCGCGCCCAATTTCACCGTGCTGGTGATCCTGCGGCTGCTGTACGGCATCGGCATGGGCGGTGAGTGGGGATTGGGCGCGGCGCTCGCGATGGAGAAGGTTCCCGTCGAGCGACGCGGGTTCTTCTCGGGGCTGCTGCAGGAGGGTTACGCCTTCGGCTACCTGCTGGCCAGTGTTGCCTCGCTGGTGGTGATGAACTGGCTGGGCCTGTCGTGGCGCTGGCTGTTCGGGTTGAGCATCATCCCGGCGCTGATCAGCCTGATGATCCGCTACCGTGTGGAGGAATCCGAGGTATGGGAGGCCGCGCAGGACCGAATGCGGCTCACCAGCACCAGGATTCGCGACGTGCTGCGTGACGCCGCGATAGTCCGCCGGTTCGTCTATCTGGTGCTGCTGATGACCGCGTTCAACTGGATGAGCCACGGGACACAGGACGTCTACCCGACGTTCCTGACGGCGACCACCAACCAGGGCGCGGGGCTGGCCAGCGCGACGGTCAAGTGGATCGTGATCGTCTACAACCTCGGCGCCATCATCGGCGGGCTGGTCTTCGGCACGCTGTCACAGCGTTTCGGCCGCCGCCACACCATCATCTTCTGCGCCTTGCTGGGCTTGCCGATCGTGCCCATGTTCGCCTACTCGCACGGCGCGGCGATGCTGTGCCTCGGCTCGTTCCTGATGCAGGTGTGCGTGCAGGGCGCCTGGGGCGTGATCCCCGCTCATCTGACCGAGATGTCGCCCGACGCCATCCGCGGCCTCTACCCCGGCGTTACCTACCAGCTCGGAAACCTGCTGGCCGCATTCAACCTGCCCATCCAGGAGCGGCTGGCCGAGACGCACGGCTATCCCTTCGCGCTGGCGGCGACGATCGTGCCGGTGCTGATCGCCGTCGCCTTCCTCACGTTCATCGGCAAGGACGCCACGGGGGTCCGCTTCGGTACCACCGAAAGCGCTTTCCTGCCAACGGAAGTGACCTGAATTCATTCGGGGCCGGTGAGCACGCGCCGCAGCAGGTGCATCGCCACGGTCGTCGACCGCTCCCGGACGTCGGACCGGTTGCCGGGTAGCCGCAGCGTCCGGGTGACTTGGCGGCCCTCCGCCAGCTTCACGGTGAAACAGACTGTGCCGACCGGCTTTTCCGGCGTGCCGCCGCCCGGGCCGGCGATCCCGGTGATCGCGACCGCGGTGTCGGCCCCGAAGCGTTTCAACGCACCGGCCGCCATCGCCTCGGCCACCGGCTCGGACACCGCGCCGTGCGCCTCGATCAGCGCCGGGTCGACGCCGAGAAGTTGCGCTTTGGCCTCGTTGGAATACGACACCACGCCCCCCGCCACATACTCCGACGAGCCGGGCCGGTCGGTCAGCCGGGCCGCCAACAGCCCGGCGGTGCAGGACTCCGCCGTCGCGATCCAGCGGCCGGTGAGCAACTTCGCGACCAGATCGTCCACCCTCGAGCCGTCTTCGGAGTAGATCTGCTGGCCGTGCTTGTCGCGCAGCAACCGGGTCAGCTGCGCGTAGACGTCGGCGGCGTCCGGCTCGTAGCGCGTGACCATTTCGACCTCGCCGCGCCGCAGGCAAGTGGTGATTTCGAGGCTGTTGAAACCGGGGATGGACGCCTCGGCGTCGCGCAGCGTCTCGGCCAGCCCGGACTCGGGCAGCCCGAACATCCGAATCGTCTTCTGTCGGTAGGTTGTTCGGCCCGCGATCGCTTCCTGCGCGGCCGGGGTTTCGATGGCCCTGCGCCACATCGGCTGCAGCTCGCGCGGCGGACCCGGAAGCACGATCACCGCCGGCTTACCGGGCACCACCACGCCCGGCGCGGTGCCCACCGGGTCGAGCACCTGCGCACCGGCGGGGATCATCGCCTGCTTGCGGTTGGCGGCGCGCACCGCATCGAAATTTCCTTGATCGAAGTGTGTCATAAGCCTTTTGAGGATGTTCGCGATCTTGTTCTCGGCCTCGGGGTCGAGCACGAGGTCGCGGCCGGAGAACCGCGCCACCACCTCCACGGTCATGTCGTCGGCCGTCGGCCCCAGGCCGCCGCTGGTGACGATCAGGTCCACGCCCTCGTCGGCCATGAATCGCAGCTGCGCCTCGATGTCGGCCGGGCGGTCGCCGCAGATGGTGATGTGCGCCAGCTCCACGCCCAGTTCCAGCAGGCGATCGGCGATCCAGGGGCCGTTGGCGTCTTGGACGCGTCCGGTGAGGACCTCGGTTCCGGTGACAACGATGCCTGCGCGTGCGCTCACCGGCACGAGCCTACTGAACTGGCCTCAGCCCGCGGCGAGGCTCCGCAGCGCCGCTACGCCGAACGCGCCGGGCCTGTCTACCGGCCCGGCCGACCGGGTTGACCGGGTTGACCGGGCTGGCCCGGTTGACCGCCGGGGCCCGGGGCTCCGCCGGCGCCGCCCTCGCCGGGCTGACCGCCGGGGCCTCCGCCCGCACCTCCGTCGCCGCCTCGGCCGCCATCACCGCCACGGCCGCCGGCTCCACCAGCGCCCCCGGCACCTCCGGCTCCGCCCGCCCCACCGGCTCCACCTGCTCCGCCGCGGCCGCCGGGCCCGCCGGCACCCCCTGCCCCGCCGTGGCCACCAGCACCGCCGGGTCCGCCGGGCTCGCCGGGTCCGGCGCTCATGGGCGTCTCGCTCGTCATACGGCACCTGCCTCTCTGAGCGCCAGACCAGCCTATTCTCCTCCGTTCGCGTGAAGCTAGCCCGAGCTGCGGAAATGGACCAGATCCAATGCGCCCTGGTCGGGTTTGTGCGCGAGCGCCCAGCATCGCGCGACAATGAACCGATGATCGAGTTAGAGGTAGTGCAGGCCGACATCACCAAGCTCGACCTCGATGCGATCACCAACGCCGCCAATACCCAATTGCGGCACGCGGGCGGTGTCGCCGCGGCAATCGCACGCGCCGGCGGGCCGGACGTGCAGCGCGAATCGACCGAAAAGGCACCGATCGGGCTCGGGGAAGCGGTGGAAACCACCGCGGGCAACATGCCGGCGCGCTACGTCATCCACGCCGCGACGATGGAGCTCGGTGGCCCGACCTCGGCCGAGGTGATCGAGCGGGCGACCCGTTCAACCCTGCTCAAGGCCGACGAACTCGGTTGCCGCTCGCTGGCTCTGGTGGCGTTCGGCACCGGCGTGGGTGGCTTCCCGCTGGAAGATGCGGCGCGGCTGATGGCCGATACGGTCCGGCAACACCGGCCGAGATCGCTGGCCAAGGTTGTGTTCGCGGTGCGCGGCGACGCCGCCGAGCGGGCGTTCCGCGACGCGGTGCAGGGCTAGTCGTCGGACAGATAGCGCTCGACGGTAGCGACCTTCTGCGTCATCGCATCGCTGACCCCACGGCGCCAGTCCACCTTGATGACCGTGCTGACCCTGGGAGCGCGGGCGGCCACCGCCTCGACCGCGCGCTGCACGACGGCCATCACTTCCGCCCAGGTATCGCCCTCGATCACGGTGAACATCGAATCGGTCTCGTTCGGCAGGCCGGATTCGCGGACCACCCGAACCGCTTCGGCAACGATCTCTCCGACGCCCTCGCCCACGCCCAGCGGGGTGACGGAAAACGCGACGAGCACGGACACGTGACGAGCCTACCCACCCTTTTCGGGACCCGCCTGGCAGCATCGAGGGCCATGCGGGTTCTGGTGCAACGGGTCTCGTCGGCGTCGGTGGCGGTCGACGGCCAGGTGGTGGGCGCGATCCGGCCGGATGGCCAGGGGTTGCTGGCTTTCGTCGGTGTCACCCACAGCGACGATCCCGACAAAGCGCGGCGGCTGGCCGAAAAGTTATGGTATCTGCGCATTCTCGCCGATGAACGATCGGCGGCCGATGTCAGCGCGCCGATCTTGGTGGTCAGCCAGTTCACGTTGTATGCCGACACCGCGAAGGGCCGGCGGCCGTCCTGGAACGCGGCCGCCCCGGGGGCGGTCGCCGAACCGCTGGTCGCGGCGTTCGCGGAGGCGTTGCGCGAGCTGGGTGCCGACGTGCGGACCGGCGTCTTCGGGGCGAACATGCAGGTCGAATTGGTGAACGACGGTCCGGTTACGGTGTTTTTGGAGATTTGACGGCGCATCCGCGGGTACCGTTTATTGATGTCGGCTTGGTGGCCGATTTCGACATGAGGGGGCGAGCATGAGCACTTCGCCTGAATTCGGGTCGCTTCGTTCCGACGACGACCAGTGGGACATCGTCAGTGGCGTGGGCTACACCGCGCTGTTGGTGGCGGGATGGCGTGCGCTGCACGCCATGAGCCCGCGGCCGCTGGTCCGCGACGAATACGCGAAGGTCTTCATCGCCGCCGCGCGGGACCCGTATCTGGCGGGTGTGCTCGCCAACCCGGGAACCTCCGACGACGAGACGGCCTTTCCCCGCCTCTACGGTGTGCAGACCCGGTTCTTCGACGACTTCTTCGCCGCCGCCGGCGACGCGGGCATCCGACAGGCGGTGATCGTCGCGGCGGGCTTGGATTCCCGCGCGTACCGCCTTGACTGGCCGCACGGCACAACGGTTTTCGAGGTTGACCTGCCCAAGGTCCTGGAATTCAAGGCGCGCGTGCTCGGCGAGCACGGCGCTACGCCCAAAGCCCGCAGGGTCGAGGTCGGGGCCGATCTGCGCACCGACTGGTCGAGGCGGTTGGAAGAAGCGGGCTTCGACACGGAAACCCCCAGCGCCTGGTCGGTCGAGGGGGTGCTTCCCTACCTGACCGACGAAGCCCAGAACGCGCTCTTCACCCGCATCAGCGGGCTTAGTGCGCCCGGCAGCCGAATCGCCATCGGCGCGCTGGGATCCCGGTTGGACCGCACTCAGCTCGCCGCCCTGGAAACGGACCATCCCGGAGTCAACGTGTCCGGTGATGTGGACTTCTCCGCCCTCACCTACGACCCCAAGGGCGACCCTGCGGAATGGCTCGCCGCGCACGGGTGGGCCGTCGAACCGGTCCGCAACACGCTCGACCTGCAGGCCGGCTACGGGATGACCCCGCCGGAGGTGGACGTCAAGATCGACGCGTTCATGCACTCCCAATACATCACGGCGACGCGGTCGGGGTGAGCCGCGATGGTGCCGCTCACGAGGCTCTCGCCCGCCGACGCCATCGCGGAGATCGGCGCCAGCACACCGGGGCCCGGGATCGGTGCGTTCTTCGACCTCGACGGGACGTTGGTCGACGGCTTCACGGCGGCGGTTCACGTCGGTGATCGGATCCGTCGTCGCCAGGCCGGGCTCGGCGAGCTGCTCGGAGTGTTCGAAGCCGCGCTGCGATACCGCTTGGGTCGCCTGGAGTTCGAACGCCTCATCGCGCGGGCGGCCGGCTACCTGCGTGGCGAATCGCTTGCCGAGCTCGACGAGCTGGGCCAGCGCCTGTTCGTCGAACGCGTTGCCTCGCGCCTGTATTCGCACATGCACGAGATCGTGCAGGCGCACCAGCAGCGCGGGCACACCGTCGTGCTGAGCTCGTCGGCGCTGTCCATCCAGGCGCTGCCCGTCGCGCGCTTCCTCGGGATTTCTAACGTGCAGTGCAACCATTTCGAACTCGACGAGCACGGACGACTGACCGGCGGGATCGTCAAACCGATCGCGTGGGGGGCCACCAAGGCCGCCGCGGTACAGCAGTTCTGTTCAGCCAACGACGTTGCGGTCCAACGCAGTTACTTCTATGCCGACGGTGACGAGGATGCGGTGTCGATGTCGCTCGTCGGGTTTCCGCGGCCGGTGAACCCCCGCTCGGGGCTCGCCGCGGCGGCCGCCGCGCACGGCTGGCCGGTGATGTGCATCGCCTCGGGCCGCCGCGGGCCCGTGCGCAAGTTGCGTTATGTCGCCAAGCATGTCCGCCGCGACCGGGACTAGGGCGTCAGCAGGACCTTCACCTCGTCACCGGACCGCGACTCCGCGGTCGCGTAGCCTTTTGCCGCCTCGTCCAACGGCAGGGTCGTGGTGAAGATGCCGTCGACGTCGAGCCGGCCGGACTGCAGCAGCGGGATCAACTCCGGCCAGGTTCGCTGCACCGGCGCCGTGGTCATCCGCAGCGTGATGCTGCGAATCAGGCAGCCCAGCGCGTTGAGCGGAAAGGGATTCATATCGTGGACACCGACGACCGAAACGGTGCCTCCCGGCCGCACCGCGTTCAGTGCGTCGGTCAGGGACGCGTCCGTCGCGACGGCGTCGATCACCGCGTCGGCGCCGCGCCCACCGGTGGCCGCCAGGATGGCTTCCACGGCGGGCGCCTTGATCGGCGTCGCTCCCCACCCGGCGGCGCGGTCCAGCCGGCCATCGACGCGATCGACAGCGAAAACGGTTGCAGCGCCGTGGAATAGCGCGCAGCGCAGCGCGCACAGCCCCACCGCCCCCAGGCCCATCACCGCCACCGTCCCGGCGAACGGGATATCGGCTCGCTGGGCCGCCGCCCAGCCGGTGGCCAGGTTATCGGTGAGCAGCAGCGCCTGCTCGGTGCTGATCCCGTCGGGAGTCTTGAGCAGCTGGAAGTCGGCCGCCGGCACGGCGAGCAGATCGGCTTGCGCCCCGGGAAGCACGCCGCCGCCGAAGATCTGAAACCCGGAATGGCACATCACCGGGTCGCGGGTGGCGCACCCCGGGCAGGCGCCGCAGCCGGTCACCGAGGACACCATGACCCGGTCGCCGGTTCGGACCGTGCGGACCTCGGGCCCGACCTCGACGACGGTGCCCACCGCTTCGTGGCCGAGCGCCGTCGGCTCGACGAGCGGGAAGTCGGCCTCGTAGAAATGCAGGTCGGATCCGCAGATGCCGGCGGCGCTCACCTCGACGATCGCCCCGTCCGGGCCGGGCAGGATCGGGTCGGGACGGGTTTCGACCCTGATGCTGCGGGGACCATCGACAACTACGGTGCGCATGCTTGGGTGCTCACTTTCTCTTTCGCGCTCACTCTTTTTGGCGCTCGACGAATTGGGACCAATCGGGCTGGCGCACCGCGGCCCAATACTCGTTGAGGCGCCACGGGCTGACCGTGTGGATCTCCCCGTCGGCGTTCTTGAAGTAGGAGTGCTTGACGGCGGGGTGCGACCACACCATCTTCTTGATCTGGGTCTGGGTCCGTCGATGCCACTCGGTGGCGGCTTCGGCCCTCGGTTCAATCGAGTGCAGGTTCTCCTCGGCCAGCCGTTGGAGGCACTGGTCGATGTAGCGCATCTGCAGTTCGGACTGAAAGATCAGGCTGCCCCCGTGGGCGAGATGAGTTCCGGGCCCATAGATGATGAAGAAGTTCGGGAATCCCGGCACGGTGACCCCGAGGTAGGCGTAGGGGCGGCTCCCCCACATCTGGTGTAGGTCAATCCCGTTGCGGCCGGTCACTTTTAGCGGCCACAACACATCGGTGTGGCGAAACCCGGTTGCATAGACGATGACATCGGCGTCGTGCGTCACGCCATCCCCGGTGACGACGCCCTGCGGCGTTATCCGCTGGATCGGCGTGCGCACCAACTCGACGTTGTCCCGCTGCAGTGTCCGCAACCAGCTGCCGTTGTCCTGCAGCGTCCGTTTTCCGGTGGCGGGATAGTCGGGCAACACCTTGTCCAACAGCTCTTGGGAGTTCGAGCCTTCGCCGACCTGGCTGGTGATCCACTGGGAGAACATCATTCGGGCGGCGGCGTTGATGTCGCTGACGGCGTAGTCCTGATCGCCGTAGTTCGGATCGCCCTCTGCGGCGTCGAGTCCCTTGTCGGCGCCGGGCCACAGCACGAGGAACCGGTACCACCGGCCGTAGAACGGCAGGTGGCGCATCGCCCAGCGCACGCCGTCGCCGACCTCGTCGTGGTACATGGTGTTCGGGAACATCCACTGGGCCGTGCGCTGGAACACGGTGAGCTTCTTGACCCCGCCGGCAATCGCGGGCGCGATTTGGAAGCCGCTGGCGCCGGCGCCGACGAGCGCGACCCGCTTGCCCGTCAGATCCACCGAGTGATCCCAGGCCGCGGAGTGAAATGACGGTCCCCCGAAGGTGTCGGCGCCGTCGAATTCGGGAATGTTGGGCCGGTTCAGCTGACCGACCGCGGTCAGGACGGCCCGCGCGCTGAGCGTGCTCGTCCGGCCGTCGGCGCTGCGCACCGAGACGCTCCACATCCCGTCGTCATCGGCCCACTCTGCCGCGATAACCTCGGTGTTCCACCGTATGTGCTCGGCCAGGCCGTGCTTGTTCATCACCCCGGTGAAATAGTCCTGCAACTCGTATTGCTCGGCGAAGAAGTGGGTCCAATCGTTGTTGGGTTCGAAGCTGTAGCAATAGAAATGGTTTGCGACGTCGACGCGGGCGCCGGGATAGCTGTTCTCCCACCAGGTTCCGCCGGGCCCCGCGTTTTTCTCGACGATGGTGAAGGGGATGTCGGCTTGTTTGAGACGGATGCCCGCCAGCAGGCCGGATTCGCCGCATCCGACCACCAGGACCGGGAGGTCGGCCGCGGACTCCGCCGGCAGGGCCTCCGGACGGCGTGGGTCGACGCCGTCGAGATCCATCTCTTCCAGGATCAGCGGCAGGTAGTCGTCGGTGACGTGTTCGCAGGCCGCCCAGTCCATCATCTCCCGGATGAGGTCGAGGCTCAGCGGCTCGGGTTCGGGGCAACCGCGGTCCCGATAGCCGGTGAGCACCGGTAGCGCCGCCGCGCGGGCCCGGGCCCTGTCCTCCTCGGACATGAAGCCCTGGACCTCGTTGAGGAAGATGCCCATGGGCTTGAAGTCGCGGATGAACCGGGGGTCGCCGGTGATATGGACGAGCGAGAGCAGCAGGGTCGGGATGCTGACATCCTCGAGCGCGGCCGCGATCTCGGCCGTTGAGGCGGTGAAGGGGCGGCCGGCGTAACGGCTGCGCATCAGGCCGATCCTTCCGGTCAAGGGTGCTGCCAATTACGCTACCCGCCGTGTCGTAATTGGCAGCACTACGCTACCCCGTGGCGCCGGGGCGGATCAAGAGAGCCCGCCGCGGGTCGTCCCCGTCCATTTTGAGTTGCCGCAGAGCGCCCCTCCGGCAGTCGGAGTTTGCCAAGTCGCCGCAGGCCCCGAACTGTGATACACCATCAACCAAGCCTGACGTAGTGATTGACCTCAGGGGAGGGTAACAACATGGCTATCGTGCGGGGCTTCGCCGCGACTTCTGTGTTTGCCGGTTTGGCTGTCGGAGCAGCTGGCGCAGCATGGGCCGACACACCGACAATGAACGGCAGTTACAACGCGACGTCGACGTCGCCGGCCGGCCGGGCCGTTGTCACGTCATGGACCGTCAGTCCCTGCGGTGACGGATGCGTGTACGTGAAAGCCGGGGCGGGGGGTGGTCAGGCGCGGTTGGTCGATGGCCAATGGGTGCTGGACGGGATCAATGACTTGATGTGCCCGGACGGTACCTATCTTCAATTGGCTACCCGCTCCCACATGACATGGGATCCCAATACCCTTGTGGGCACGTCTCAAATCTCCTACATCTACCCCGCCTGCGGCCAACCGGCCGGATATACGCAAACGAACAAGCTCGAAATCAAACAGGCATCCTGACGTGGGGCCCGTCCCGGCGCCCAGAGCCGGACGGCGTCGCCGCTGAAACGTAAGCGGCGCAAGTGGTTTCAGCCGCTACGGCTTGCCGTTCGTGCCAGGGGCGCCAATCACGCCGCCGAGGCCACCGGTGCCGCCGGTCCCGCCGTTGACTCCATTGCCGCCGTTGCCGCCGATACCGAGTATCGACGGGGTGTAGGAGCCCATGTCTACTGTCCCGGCATTGCCGCCGTTGCCGCCGGTGGCAGGGCCGCTGCCGGTGCCGGCGTCGCCGCCGGTGCCGCCGTACCCGAAGAACCCGAGCCCGTCGCCGCCGGCGCCGCCGTTGTTGGCACCGTTGCCGGTGGGAGCGGCGCCGCCGTGCCCGCCGTTACCGCCCACGGCGGCCTGAAGCCCGGCGGCCATGCCGCCGGCCCCGCCGACGCCACCGTTGCCGAGGGCCGAGGCGCCGCCGGCCCCGCCCGCGCCGCCGCCGGCGATGCCAACCACCGTGCCGGCTGTCCCGCCGGCGCCGCCGTTGCCGCCTGTCCCGCCGGCGCCGCTGGCGGCGCCGCCGGCCCCGCCGTTGCCGCCGACGGAAGCGCCCCACCCGACGAAGTCGGGGGCAGCGGCGATGCCACCGGCGCCGCCGGTCCCCGCGGTTCCGGTGGTGGCGGCGCCGCCCACGCCGCCGGCGCCGCCCTGGGCCAGGTCGATTCCGAAGAAGCCGGAGGAGGCGCCGGCGCCCCCCGCGCCGCCGGTGCCGCCGGTACCCCCGGCGGCGGTGGCGTCGCCCCCGTGCCCGCCGACCCCGCCGAGGCTCAAGTCGATCCCCAAGGGGCTGCGGGCGAAGCCCTGGCCGCCGGCGCCACCGGCCCCGGCGATTCCAGTGGTGACGTTGCCGCCGTGCCCGCCCTCCCCGCCGAAGCCAAGGAAGAGGCCGGTCCCGTTGCCGCCGGCCCCGCCGTCCCCCGCGGTGCCGGTGGTGGCGTCGCCGCCGGCCCCGCCGGCCCCGCCGATGCCCGAGAAGAAGCCCGCGCGGCCGCCGGTGCCACCGGCCCCGCCGTTCCCGGCGCCGCTGGCGGCCGCACCGGCCCCGCCGAGGCCGCCGGAGCCGAACAGCAGGGCGCTGCCGCCGGCCCCACCGGCACCGCCGCCGGTCCCGCCCATCCCGCCGGCGCCGCCACTGCCCCACAGCCAGCCGCCGGTGCCGCCGTGGCCCCCCGCCAAGCCGGGATCCCCGGTCCCACCCATACCGCCGACGCCGATGAGGCCTGCCGCCCCGCCGGCGCCGCCGGCCTGCCCGGCCCCACCCGAGCCGCCGTTGCCCCCGCGGCCCCACAAGATCCCGCCCGCACCGCCGTTCTCCCCGGTCCCCGCGGCGCCATCGGTGCCAGGGCCGATCAGCGGGCGCCCCAACAGGGCGTTGGTCGGCGCGTTGATGATCCCCAGCACGTCTCGCTCCAGGGTCTGCAACGGCGACGCGTTCGCGGCCTCGGCGGCCGCATAGCTGCCAGCCGCGGTGCTCATCGCCTGCACGAAGTGCGCGTGGAAGGCCGCCGCCCGCGCGCCGAGCACTTGATATTGCGCGCCGTGGCTGGAGAACAACGAAGCGATCGCCGCCGACACCTCATCGTCGGCGGCGGCCGGCAACACGGTCGTCGGGACCGCCGCCGCCGAATTGGCTGCGCTCAGTGACGACGCGATACCCGCCACGTTCTCTGCCGCCGTCGCCACTGCGTCCGGCGCTGCAACCAAAAACGACATGTGTCAACCTCCAATAGGGGGCACGACCTCCAATAAGGGGCACGACGGGGATCATCACGCGATCAGGGATTAGGCGGATGCTAGGCGCTCCGGCGGATTTATTTGACACCTTTACAACAATTGGCACCAGTTTCTCAGAAGACGCCCGGCTCACCCCGGGGTTAGATGAGCGTCGTGGCCCCGTTGCTCACGGCCTGCAGTGGCTTCCTGCTCGCCGTCTTGTGGATGGATTTGATCTTCGACGTCCAGGTCCTCCAATACCGAAGTGCGGGTGAGGAATTGCCCGAGCCCGTGCTCGCTTCCATCGCGGACTACTACCACCGCGCGACGACCACGTCGAGACCGATGAGCCACCTCATCGCCCTCGTCATGCTGATCTTGTTGGCGGCGTTGGGGTTTCAGGCCGCTCGGGGTCACGACCCGGCATGGGTGCCGGCGATATCGGCCGCGCTTGCCGGGGTGCCTATGGTCCTTGCCCTGACGCACACGGTCCCGAGCGCCGTTCGGCTCGGGCATCGGGCGGACGGTCGAGCCGAACAAACCCGTCTGGCGCGAGCCATCTGCCGCGATCATCTCGTCTGCTTCGCAGGAATGCTCTCGTTCCTCATCGTGTGGACGGCGCGCGCGTCGAGCTGACACCCTGTAGTGCCGCCGCGCCGGCCCGGGGCGGCTTTCCACGTCAATGACGGCCGTACTAAACTAGAACACGTTTCAGTTCGGCGAGCGCCCCAGGAGTAGGCATGCACACCGCGATTTGCGACGAGCTTGGCATCGAGTTCCCGATCTTCGCCTTCACCCACTGCCGCGATGTCGTGGTCGCTGTCAGCAAGGCCGGTGGTTTCGGCGTGCTCGGCGCCGTCGGCTTCACGCCCGAGCAGCTGGAGATCGAGCTCAACTGGATCGACGAGAACATCGGCGACCACCCCTACGGCGTCGACATCGTGGTCCCCAACAAGTACGAGGGCATGGACTCCCACCTGTCCGCGGAGGAGCTGGCCGAGACGCTGCGCAAGATGGTGCCGCAGGAACACCTGGACTTCGCCAAGAAGATCCTGGCGGATCACGGTGTTCCCGTGGAAAACGCCGACGAGGACACCTTGCAGTTGCTCGGCTGGACCGAGGCGACCGCCACCCCGCAGGTCGAGATGGCGCTGAAGCACCCGAAGGTGCGGATGATCGCCAACGCGCTGGGCACTCCCCCCGCCGACATGATCAAGCACATCCACGAAACCGGTCGCAAGGTGGCGGCCTTGTGCGGCTCGCCGTCGCAGGCGCGGAAGCACGCCGACGCGGGTGTCGACATCGTCATCGCCCAAGGCGGCGAGGCCGGCGGCCACTGCGGCGAGGTGGGGTCAATCGTGTTGTGGCCGCAGGTCGTCAAGGAGATCGCGCCGGTGCCGGTGCTGGCGGCGGGCGGCATCGGCAGCGGTCAGCAGATCGCGGCCGCGCTGGCTCTGGGGGCCCAGGGGGCGTGGACCGGCTCCCAGTGGCTGATGGTCGAGGAAGCCTCCAACACCCCGGTGCAGCAACAGGCGTACGCCAAGGCGTCCAGCCGTGACACCGTGCGCAGCCGCTCGTTCACCGGCAAGCCGGCCCGGATGCTGCGCAACGACTGGACCGAGGCATGGGAGCAGCCGGACAATCCCAAGCCGCTCGGTATGCCGTTGCAGTACATGGTTTCCGGCATGGCCGTGCGCGCCACCAACAGGTACCCGAACGAGACCGTGGACGTCGCGTTCAACCCGGTCGGTCAGGTGGTCGGGCAATTCAGCAAGGTGGAGAAGACGGCGACCGTCATCGAGCGGTGGGTGCAGGAGTACCTGGAGGCGACCAACAGGCTGGACGAGCTGAACGAGGCCGCCTCCGTCTGACGACTACTCGTCATCGACTTCGTCCACGTCCTCCCTGCCGGTGAAGACCTCTTTGGTGCGGTCCACCGCGTAGGTGCCGATGTCGATCGAGTTCTGCACGATGCCACTGGCGCCGCCGGCGATGTCACCCCGGATGATGTCGCTGGCGTGTTCGACGATGTCCGAAGCCTTTTCGACGGCGTTCGTCGCGATGTCCCTGGCCGCGTCCACCGCATCCCTGGGGTTGAAGCCCATCGGAGTCCCCTTTCGTTGCAACGCCTTTGATACGACTCTAGTGGCGATCGCAAGCGCGGCGTAGCCGGGCGCTGCGGGTCGCCACGATCGGCTTGGTGGCGATCGCAAGCGCGCGTTGGGGGCACCTCCCGCTTGCGGGGGACCGGGCGCTGCGGGTCGCCACCATCGACCCAGACGGGCAGCGCGGGCGTCAGTAGTTGACCAGGGTGCGCCAGTAGTCCTCGGGAATCTCGGCGCCGGACCGCAATACCCGCGCCAGTCCGATGGCCATCGCGACGCCGAGCAGGCCGAGCCACAGCCCGGCCAGGCCGATGACACCCCAGAGTACGGCGGTGACCGCCGGCCACGGCGACAGCACCGCGAGCACCGGCGCGAAGAAGAAGCTGGCCCC
>Ga0335071_10002982_pt1 | contig 17995 bp, 15 predicted proteins | sample Lox_Sample_15_FD_206724 | JGI IMG/M metagenome (GOLD analysis project Ga0335071, IMG submission 206724) | Soil microbial communities from Loxahatchee National Wildlife Refuge, Florida, United States - Lox_Sample_1.5 | ecosystem: Environmental > Terrestrial > Soil > Wetlands | place: USA... | reverse complement strand
GAAAAATACCGCACAAAGAAAAGTCGCCGATCTAGCTCGGCGACGGTTGACGGACGGCGTATTTGCTCGCTCCCAGCGGACATTGCTCGCTAGAGGTACGTGGTTAATGATGTCCATGATTCACCTTTGAGTATTGGGGGTTTACCAGACGCGCTGCGCTGGCCCGCGCGATCAGGATTGTCCATACTAAAGGCAAGGTAAGCCTTTGCAATACGACTAAAGTTACTAACTAGGCACGTTTGAACTAGTGTGGCAGAAATTACACAATGCACTTTGCCATATTTTCAATGACATACAATTGAAATAGTAACCATTTATCGCTAACATATTGATTACTAAAGTGTACTCTATTACGTCGGCCACAAGGCTTCTGCAGACAGCGCGCGACTCAGAAGTTGAAAAACGCCCGTCCGAAGAAACCGGTTACTTCACGCACAAGCAGCTTGTGCGGCAGGCGCTTGCAAGGCATGCGCAGACAAGAGAACGTGGGGAGCGCGGCTATGAACAAATTTCAGCCACTGTGGCGGGCTGTGGGTAAGGAGTGATCTCGCCGAGCAGGTCAACGGAACGAGTTAGACACACAAAAAGCATCGCCGTTGAATTCGGCGATGCTTTCGAGGATTTAAAGACCGGTCAGCTGCGCTTACGTAGGTAACCGCCCAAGGCGAGCAGGCCACCTCCCAACAACATCAGGGACGAAGGCTCAGGAACCACCGTGGAGGGTGCCCAAGCGATCCCACTGCCAGCCGTGCCATCCTGCGCCGATACAAAGCCCGGCGTGACCGTACGTGCATTCGTCTCGATGACCAGCTGCACGGTTGTGGTGCCCGGAAGGATTTCATCCAATGCCGGGAAGTTGAAGCCTACGACTGGCCCCAGTCCGCTGCGGTCAATGAGCGTTGGATCATGCACGCCAAAGGGCATCGTGCCGACGTCCAGCAAGAAACCCTGGAAGCTGGTCATGGAGTAGCGCTCGTTTACGTCAGGACCATTGTTCGTGAACTGGTAAACGAAATCCAGGCAACCAGCGCACCAGGTGTTCAGCGGGTCAGAGTATACCCACTGGACGTAACCAGCGGAAAATGTTGGAGCGATAATGGTGCCCGAAGCCGAAGCGACCAACGTTCCACCTGGGAACATCGGGCTCGGTGGAACTGAGCTACCGTTGCCTAGGATGGACGCCTGTGCGCAGGGCAACAAAAGCGTGAACATCAAGAGAATGAGCAACTTCGAGGGCGACTGAATCCCACCACTCAAACGTGCCATCAGCTTACCTCCCATGTCGGTGCACTAGTCTGAACACTATACACGAACTCGTTGCTTGGCGCTGGTTAAATTTGTCCTACGGTGGCTGAGTCAGCGATCCGACTCTCAGGTACAAAAGTAACTGCAATTTCGGTTCCCTTCAATGAGATTCGCAAGTGATTGAGGCCATTGCCTAAGGTCAGCCATAGGCGATAACGAGGCTCTTAGGAGTGCAAATGAGTGCACATAGTGTCCAAGTTCTTTCCGTAGTAACCATGAATGAATTACACGCTAGTTAACTGGACAAAGATATTCGGCATTTGACGCTCTGTTCGCTAACGTAACCAAGGTAACCAAGGTACGCAACACGGAAGGCTTCTGCGAGCTATGGGTAACCGCCGGGCAATACACTAAGCTAATCATAATACTACTAGTTGCCGGTCGTGGTCCCTTGGGGTGTGTAGGGTGCCTGGAGGTACTTGCGGGCTTCGTCCAATGCGCCAGCTGTGTTGTCGTTCGTCTGGAGCGCCTGGCGATATTCATTACTGGCGCGTTCACGTTGACCGGTGAGATCAAAGATCTTTCCTAGTTGAACATGGCTCCAAACTTCGGTCCAGCGCGGCTCGCCGTCGCCGTTAAGAGCTTCCCGATATGAGTTCGCCGCAGCCTGATAGTTGTGCTGCAGGAAGAAAACCTCGGCGATGCGGTAGTGGGCGAGAGAACTGTTACGGTTGACGTCGAGAGCCTTCTGGAATTCCTTGAGCGCCTCAGGGAAGTCACCCTGTTCGACGTCCTGCTGACCGCGGACTATGGACGTGCGGACCTGCAGCTCGGGCGAGTTCTTGAGCACGTGGTTTCCGGGATCGATGATAATCTTGCGAGGTTTGCCGAACGTCTCGACGGCAAAAGCAGAGTCGGTACCTGACACCTCGATTTTCTTCGTCTCTGATTTGCCGTCGGTGTCGATACGCAAATCAACCGGCATGCGGAAGAGATCGAGATCCTGCTGGACTTCACCGACGACGCGGAATCCCTTCTGCGTGCGATAGATGGTGTACTTCATCTTGAACTCGGGCGCACCGGTGGAGTCGAGCCACTGGACGAAGAACCAGGAGAGCTGTTGACCGGAGACCTGCTCGCAAATCTGGCGAAAATCATCGACCGACGCAGACTTGCCGGCGTACTTGGTGAGAAATTCCCGCGTGGCTTTGTCGAACGCTTCCTCGCCGATGACCCAGTTCAGCATATTGAGAATGCTGCCGCCTTTGTCTGTGACGAGTGACTGGAATTCCGGGGAAAAGGTGTCGAGCTTTCCAACCTGGGAGAGCGGCACGCTGATATAAGCGAGCGCACCGACAGCCATGTCTTTGGTGACTTCCTCGAAGCCCGCCTCACCGGCCACGTGCTTGACGTACAGCGCCTCGGAGTAGCGGGCGAAGCCATCGTTCAGCCACCAAGCGTCACGAGACGCCGGACTGACCATGGTTCCCCACCATTGGTGAGCGATGGCGTTTGCCAACAGGCGGTAGCTGACTTTGGGATTGAAGGTGCGCGAGGCAATGGCTGCGATTTCGGGGGCCCACGCAGACGGGACGGTGTCGTTCGGAAGTTCGACCACGTTTAGCTTGGTGCCAAAGCACGGTCCGAAGGCCGAGGTGTAAAAGAAAAACTCCTTGGCTGCCGTTTCGGCATAGGCCTGCGCGTAAGTTGTAGTCTTTTCCGTGGTATACACCGTGACATCGAGACCGCCTTCGGTGTTCTTCGTAGCTGTGTACTTGCCAATCAGTATGGTTCCAGGGAAGCTCGCGCGCGAGTAAGTGAAAGTGCGCGAAACGTATCCGGCGGGCATCTCGAGTTTGTTTGCGCTGGTGCGTGCTGCGGCGGTTCTCTTCACCTGCGTTCGCGGCGTCTCGGCAGCCGTTTCGATTGTGGGCATGCCTGGCGCTTCCTTGCCGCTGCCGATAACGGTGTAGCCTGACGGAGCACTAATGCCGATGGTCGCAGTGAACCGGTTAATGCCGTATCCGACCATTGGGAACCATGCGCCGGCGTAGAGCAGGTAGCTGCTGGGGTCGCCGATATAGGCGAGCTTGAGCCCGGGCACAGGACTGTCGTCGGCGGAAACCAGGGCACCTTCGTATTCGAAGATGAGTGTGGAGCTAGTTCCCTTAGTAAGGCCAGATGGAAGAGATACGCGGACGGAAGACTCTTGGCTGATACGCTCGGCAGAAAGAACTTGGCCATCGGCGTCGAGGATGCGTGTCGGACGCAGACCGTTGTGCAGAAGGAAGGTGGCGATGCTGATGTCGTCCATGGCCGTGAACTTGACTTGCGCAACGGCCTTGAGCTGGTGGGATTCAGGTGTGATGACGGCTTGGATGACGTAGCTGTCAACCTGAATGCGCTGCCGATCAGCCGCAAGGGAAGCCGTGGTGAGGAAAACCAGATTGAGGATGAAAACCACGCGCCCAAGGGCTCGCGTTGCGCTGTGCATTCTGGAGAAAACTCCTACCTATAGGCCACTATAACTGATGAAAAATGTTCGGCAAAGCACGCGGGCCGCGGGTTCATGCCGTCTCACCGAGCGCGGCCATGACGGCTCGGGCGGCGCGCAAGCTGGCGTCTCCCGCATCGCCAGTTTTGGTTAATTCGCGGCGAACGTCACTGAAACCGGCCAGCATCGAGTCGCGGGCTTCGCCGTCGGCGAGGATGCTCCGCAGCGCCGCAGCGACGCGCTGAGGCGTGAAGGCGTCCTGCACCAGTTCGGGCACAACGTCGCGCTCGGCAATGAGGTTTGGCATGGCGAAGCGGTCCACCTTGACTAGACGGCGGCCAAGCGACCAGGTAAGCGGCGCGACCTGATAGACCATAGCGAATGGCGTGCCTATGAGCGCGGCCTCGAGGGTCGAAGTGCCGCTGGCGATGGCAGCCGCGCGGGCATGCAGGACCGTGGAGCGGGCATCGTGCGTCACGGTGATCGGTGGGCCTGTGTAGCTGCGCAGAAGTGTCTTCATCCATTCGAGGTCCAGCGTGGAAGCAACTGGAGTTACATAAACGTAATCGGGGCCCAATCGTTGCGCCGCTTGCAGCAGCTTCGGATAAATGCGTGTGACTTCGCCGCGGCGGCTGCCGGGGAGTAGGGCGATCCAAGGTCTCGAAGAGTCCAGACGGTATCGATCGGCGAATTCGGCGCGTGTGATCGAAGGGAGCGGTAGGTCGGCGAGCGGGTGGCCGACGAATTCCGCGGCGATGCCGCGCTCGCGGTAGAACTTCTCCTCGAACGGGAAGATGACGAGCATCTTGGAGACGTACTTGCGGACGAGTTCGATGCGCGATGGCCGCCAGGCCCAGAGCTGCGGGCTGACGTAGTAGATAACGGGGATGTCACGCTTGTGGAGTTCGCGTGCGAGACGGAAGTTGAAATCGGGGAAGTCGATAAGAACGGCGGCGTCGGGTCGGCGGCGCTCGGCTTCGTCGACGACTTTGTGAAACAGGCGAAAGATGCGCGGGAGGTGCGCTACGACCTCGGCAAGGCCAACGACAGCGATTTCGCAGGCGTTAACGACATGCTCGCAGCCGGCTTGCAGCATCTGCTGGCCGCCGACGCCGAAGAATTCGATTTTCCCGGGCGCGTTGAACTTGCGAAGCGCCTGCATAAGTTTTGCGCCGTAGAATTCGCCCGAGGCCTCGCCCGCGGAGATGAGAAGTCGCACGCAGAAATTATGACAGGTGGTTGTGCAACATTAGTCGTCGGCGGAGGCGGTAGCGGCGGGCGCCATCACTTTGAGCGCCACCGGTAACGCGGAGACTTCCTGGTCTTTGTACTGAAGCTGGTAGAGCTTCCAATAGATGCCGCGGTTGGCAAGAAGCTGTTGATGCGTGCCGATTTCGCGGACTTTACCTTTGTGCATGACGATGATCTTGTTGGCGCGCTGCACGGTGCTGAGGCGGTGGGCAATCATGATCGAAGTGCGGCCCTCTACCATCCGATTGAGCGCTTCGCGAACACGAAACTCGGTTTCGGTATCGACGCTCGAAGTGGCCTCGTCGAGGATAAGAATCTTCGGGTTGTGGGCCAGAGCGCGAGCGAACGAGATAAGCTGCTTTTGTCCCGTGGAAAGCGTGCTGCCGCGCTCCTTGACTTCTTCGGCGAATCCCTCGGGGAGGGAGCGAATGAAGTCGGCGACGTTGACCTGCTCAGCGGCGTCCTCGATGGAAGAGTCGGCAATCCAGCGCGAGCCGAGGCGGATGTTGTCGGCCACGGTGCCGGAGAAGAGGAACGGGTCCTGCAGCACAACGCCGTAGCGTCGGCGGAGGTCGGCAAGGTCCATGTCGCGGATGTCGACGCCATCGATGCGGATGGTGCCTTTCTGTATGTCGTAGAAGCGAAGCAGTAGCGAGATAACGGTCGTTTTGCCGGCACCTGTATGGCCTACGAAGGCGACCGTATCTCCGGGATCGATCGTGAAGGACACGTCGCGCAGCACCCAGTCGTAATCATCGCTGGGGGTAGCGGCGACCTTTTCGCCCCTAATGGCAGCTTCCTCTGCCGCCTGCGACAGCGTGCGATAGGCAAACCAGACGTGATCGAACTCGATTCGACCCGGACCGGCCGCAATCTGCGGTGTCACTGGCGAGTTGATTTCGGCCTTGGTGTCGAGCAGCCTGAAGACCCTTTCGCTGGATGCCATGGCCGACTGGAGGATGTTGTACTTTTCGCTTAGATCCTGGATCGGACGGAAGAAGCGCTGCGCGTACTGCATGAACGCCACGAGCACGCCAAGGCTCACAGTGTTGCGAATGACCTGGTTGCCGCCGAACCAGATGACCGATGCGATGGCCGTAGCCGAGAGGATTTCAACCACCGGATAGTAAATAGCATGCGCAAGGATGGCGTCCTTGTATGCGTCCATGTGGGCGAGGTTGATTTTTTCGAATTCCTTGTATGAGCGCTTCTCGCGATTGAATAGCTGGAGCACGACGATGCCGGTGATGTGCTCCTGAAGGTAAGCATTGATGCGGGCAATGGCGACGCGGATGCGGCGGTAGCTATCGCGGACCGAGCGGCGAAAGAGGCTGGTCGCGTAGGCGATGACAGGCAGCACGGCAAAGGTGATGAGCGCCAGACGCCAGCTCATGTTGAGCATGATGGCCACAATGCCAACCAGCACGAAAATGTCTTCGAAGATCGAGACGACACCGGCAGTGAACATTTCATTTAAGGCGTCAACATCGCTGGTGACGCGGGTAACCAACCGGCCGACCGGATTGCGGTCGTAGAAAGCAATGTGCAGGCGCTGCAGATGGCGGAAGATTTCGGAGCGGAGGTCGAACATCACTTTCTGTCCGGCCCACTGCATGATGTAGGTCTGGGTGAACTCAAAGAGGAAGCTGGCGACCAGCAGACCGAGGTATATGGCCGCAATTTGCGCGATGCCGATCATGGGCTCTGTGCTGAGGTAGCGATCGAGCAAGGAGTGGGTGGATGTGCGAGCGGCCAGGTATTTGTCGACCGCGACTTTGGTGAGATAGGGACCGAGGATATCGACACCGGCCTTGAGAATGATAGCCACCAAAGCGATCAACACCTGCGCGCGATAGGGGCGCAGGTAGCTGAGCAGCCGCCTCATCAGGCGGCTGTCATACGCTTTGCCTAAGACCTCTTCTTCCTGGATGGCCATGCTTCACGGTCAATTCTAGCGAATGAGGCAGCTTCGATGGGCGTAGGGCTATTGGACGCAGGCGCTTGTGCTTTCGGTGAAAAACATTCGGGCTTCGGGCACAGGGACCTAGCGGCTTCCCCGATGGGCTGACCGGTTGGAACGGGGACTGGCGGTGCGGCAGAAAACATGGCGTGATGCTCGAGTAACCGGGCGATGTGCGCAAGTGATTGATATTATTTGGCTTTTTGCTGATTTAAGATAGCTTGTGTAGCAGTTATGTAGTTATGTAGTGAGGTAATTTCAATACGGCCACAGCACTGGCGTCGCTGGCGGCACCTGTATTTTCGGCAAGCCAAGAAGGTGTTCGGGCGAGGCTTGGCACGCCCGTTAGCTGATTTTTCGGAGCACCAGCGCTGAGTTTTTTGAGCCGAAGGCGATGCAATTACAGATGGCGTGCTCGATGGCAGCGGTGCGTCCGGGCTGGGGCACGTAGTCCAGATCGCACTCGGGGTCGGGGGTGTCGAGGTTGATGGTCGGCGGGATTTGTTGGCGGTGCATGGCGACGAGCGTGGCAGCGACTCCGGCTGCGCCGCATGCTCCCTGGGGATGACCTATCTGCGACTTCAGTGCAGACATCGGCGTTACCAGTGCTTTTTCGCCTAGCACCAGCTTTAGAGCGCGGGTTTCGATGCGATCGTTGAGCTGGGTGGAGGTGCCGTGCAGGTTCAGGTAGTCCACGTCACGGGAGGCGATGCCGGCATCGTCCATTGCCATTTGCATGGCCCGCGCGGGTTCTTCGCCACACTCCTGCAAGCGGACGCGATGAAAGGCCTCGCAGGTAGAGCCGTAGCCGGCGATTTCAGCGAGGATGTTGGCCCCACGCGCGCGGGCATGTTCCAGTTCTTCAAGGACGAACATCCAGGAGCCTTCGGCGAGCACAAAGCCGTCGCGGTCGGCGGAAAAAGGACGAGATGCTTTTTCCGGGGCATGGTTCCACGAGCTGGTCATGATGCGCAGCAGGACGAAGCCCTTCATGACGGCAGGGGTGATGGGCGCATCGACGCCTCCGACCAGCAAAGTCGGAATGAAGCCGAATTGAATCTGCCGCAGTGCGTAGCCAAGGGCGTCGGTCGATGAGGTGCAGCCAGTCGTGATGACGTGGCTCATGCCGCGCAGGCCGAAGCGCATGCTGATCTCGCTGGACATGGTTCCCATGGTTCCGCTGGGAATGACGAACAGGCTGGCCTGCTTGTGGCGGCCTTCGTAGTAGTGCCCGTAGTTTTCTTCGGAAAAGTCTTGCGCACCGCCGCCAGTGCCGAGCACAACTCCGATGCTGCGCTGCTGTTCGAGACAAAGTTTCGAGGCATCGATGCCGGCCTGTTGCAGAGCCTCAGTGGAGGCCGCGACGGCGAGCGGGACGGCGCGCGAGAGGTGCTTTCGCTCGTGCTCATCGACCCAGGCAAGCTCGTCAAAGCCAATCACATCGCCGGCGATCTGCACTCGGATATCGCTGGGATCGAATTTGGTGATGCGGCGAACGCCGCTTTGGCCGGCGAGAATGGCGGCGGCGAAGCGGCCGGCGCCGATGCCGTTGGGGCTGACGACGCCCATGCCGGTGATGACGACACGTTTCTTCACGGAGTTGCTTTCATGGCCGCTATCGAGTGTATCTGGATGCTGCGAGAACTCGTGGGGGAGCCTGCTTCGGCGGCTAAAGCCGCATTCCATCGTTCGAATTTACAGACGGCCTGAAGGCCGTCCCCTTCAAAACCGGCGGGCTCAGGGCCGACGCCTTCAAAGCGGACGGGGTGAAGGCCGTGCGATTCAAAACCTGGGACTAATTCAAACCTGCGGCGAATCAGACTCTCCTCAAGTGATAATAGACGAGTTACAGCGTCCGGCAAGCGGGCGTTTTGTCACAAGACGGCTACCAATTTGTCTCTGGGAATTTACATTTCGGTTCCGTTTTGCCGCAGCAAGTGCAGCTTCTGCAACTTTGCCTCGGGCGTGTTCTCGGGCGGAGCTTATGAGCGGTATGTGACGCAGGTCTGCACGGAAATCGCGCAGGCCGACAGAATTGCCGGGGAACTCGGCGGGCGCATGGAACGGACTGTGGATTCGATCTACCTGGGGGGCGGGACGCCTTCGGTGCTGGCTCCCGACCAGTTCGAGCGGCTGGTTACGGCTGTCCGGGAGGAGTTTCAGGTTGATCCGAGAGCGGAAGTCACGGTGGAGTGCGCGCCGGGGACGATTACTCCCGAGATTCTTGCTGCGCTTTGCCGATGCGGGGTGAACCGGGTCAGCCTGGGTGTGCAGTCATTTGTGGACATTGAGTGCTCGGCGGTTGGTAGGCTGCACACGCGGGCGGTGACGCTCGAGGACATTGCGCAGCTGCGGGCGGCAGGCATCGGCAACATTTGCGTTGACCTGATTGCAGGCTTGCCGCACCAGACGATGGAGAGCTGGCAGTTTACGCTCAGCGAGACAATCGCCAGCGGTGTGCCGCACGTCAGCGTGTACATGCTGGAGGTGGACGAAGATTCGCGGCTCGGCAACGAATTGCTCGCGGGCGGCAGCCGGTATCACGCGCACTCTGTGCCCGACGAGGATTTAACCGCGGAGCTGTACCTGGCGGCGTGCGAACGGTTGGAGCGCGGCGGTGTGCAGCAGTATGAGATCTCGAACTTCGCTCGGCCGGTGACGCATGGGATGGGTCTGCGCGCCTCGCGTCACAACCTAAAATATTGGAAGCGGCAGCCGTACCTGGGTTTCGGGGTGGATGCGCACTCGATGCTGGCGGCGGAAGAAGCGCTTGCGCGACAGGGGATCGAAGCGGTGCGGTTTGCCACGCCCGACGATGTGAAGACGTTTGGGCAGGCTGCAAGGCAGCCCGAGCCCGTGGCGGCGCGGATGAGCCAGCTACAAACTTCGCGGACGCTGATCAATTCACAGACTGCGATCGAAGAGACGTTCTTTCTTGGGCTGCGAATGAATTGCGGCATCTCGCTGGCGGAAGTGTCGAAGCGTTATGGCGCCGAAACGGTGGACAGCTACGCGGCAATGTTCGCCGAACTCGAGGAAGCATTGTTGCTGAGGCACGATGGCGATGGCATTGCGCTCACGCCGCGTGGACGGCTGCTGTCGAATGAAGTGTTCACACGTTTTCTGCGCGATTCGCAGCCATTGGACGCTCCGGTTTCGCAGGGAAGCGGCTGCTAAACTCGAGGATTGAACCCCATCGCGAGGCCCAGCATGGTTGAACTGGATTCATCGGCAAAGAGCAACTCGGTGATTGATCTTCGCAGCGATACGGTTACCAAACCCTCGCAGAAAATGCGGCAGGCGATGTACGAGGCCGAAGTGGGCGACGACGTGTACGCGGAAGACCCGACGATCAACCGGCTGGAACGGCGGGCAGCGGAAATCTTTGGGCGCGAGGCGGCGCTGTTCGTACCGAGCGGCACGATGGGCAACCAGATCGCCATTAAGCTGCACACGACGCACGGGCAAGAGGTGATCTGCGAGGAGCGCGCGCACATCTTCAACTACGAGATGGCGATGATGGCGCACTTCTCGGGAGTGGTGCCGCGCACGGTGTGGGCGGAGGACGGCATTCTGACATGGGAGCATGTGGCTTCGAAGCTGAAAGGCAAGAGCTGCCACGCGGCGAAAACGGGATTGATTTCGCTGGAAAGCACGCACAACTTCGCGGGTGGAACGGTGATTCCTCCGGAGATTTTCGACGCTGTGTGTGACCGGGCACATGAGGCCGGGTTGCCGGTACACCTGGACGGCGCACGGGTTTTCAACGCGTCGGTGGCGCTGGGTGTGCCGGTGGACCGGTTGACGGCGAAGGCGGACACGGTGATGTTCTGCCTGTCGAAAGGCCTGGGGGCGCCGGTGGGTTCGTTGCTGGTGGGGAAGGCCGATGTCATCGATCGTGGACGGAATTATCGCAAGGCGTTGGGCGGGGGGATGCGGCAAGCGGGAGTCCTGGCCGCGGCGGGATTGATTGCGCTAGAAGAAGGGCCGGCGAAGCTGGCCAATGATCATGCGAATGCAAAGTTTCTGGCGGAAGGACTGGCGGGGATTCCAGGATTTCGCATTAACGCGAAGAAGGTCCGGACGAACATCCTGATTTGCGACGTGAGCGGAACAGGGATGAAAGCCGGGGAAATCACGCGTGGGTTGCGCGAGAGAGGCGTGCTGGCGACGGATTTTGGGCCGATCATGATTCGATTCGTGACGCACCTGGATGTGGACCGCGCGCAGTGCGCGAGAGCGCTCGAGACGGTTGCCGCCGTGTGCGGCGTGGGGCGGGCGACGGTATGAGGTGGCGAAGCCGTTGCACATCCGAGTGTGACGCCGCGAATTCCTTCCTCTGCGTGCATGTGCTATAACCGCTAGTTTCCCTCCGGCGCGGCGGCGATGTTTGGGCCGCTGCACGGGGACGGCCACGGAGGCCCGCTTTGGACTTTCAGCTCTCGGACGAACAACTGCAGCTCAAGAAAATGGTGCGCGAGTTCGCCGAGCGCGAAATTGCGCCGAACGTGATGAAGTGGGACGAGGCGGGCGAGTTTCCGATTGCGACGATCAAGGAACTCGGCAAACTCGGACTGATGGGGACGATCTTTCCCACGGAGTACGGCGGCGGGGGCATGGGCTATGTCGAGTACGTCACCGAGATCGAAGAGCTCTCGCGGGTCGATGGATCGGTAGGTATCACGGTTGCAGCACATATCTCACTTTGCTCGAACCATGTGTTTCTCGCTGGAAATGACGAGCTGAAACGGAAATACATTCCGAAGCTGGCGAGCGGGGAGTGGCTGGGCGCGTGGGGATTGACGGAGCCGGGGTCGGGGTCGGATGCCGGAGGCGCACGCTGCACGGCGGTCCGACATGGCAAGAGCTGGGTGCTCAACGGAACCAAGACGTTCATCACGAATGGGCATTATGCCGATGTGGCGGTGATCATTGCGGTGACCGACAAGGCGGCGCACACGCATGGGTTGTCGGCGTTCGTGGTGGAGAATGGGACGAAGGGGTTCCGTGCAGGCAAGAAGGAGAACAAGCTGGGATTGCGGGCGAGCGATACGGCGGAGTTGATCTTTGAGGATTGCGAAATCCCGGGGGAGAACCTGCTGGGGAAAGAGGGCGATGGATTTATCGACGCGATGAGGGTGCTGGATGGAGGGAGAGTCTCGATTGCAGCGCTCGGACTCGGCATGGCGCAGGGTGCGTACGAAGCTGCGCTAAAGTATTCGAAAGAGCGAAAACAGTTTGGGAAGGCCATCAGCGAATTTCAAGCGATCGCGTTCAAGCTGGCCGACATGGCGACGGAGATCGACGCAGCGCGCTTGCTGACGATGCGGGCCGCGGCGATGAAGGACGCGGGCAAGAAGACCACACAGGAGTCCTCGATGGCCAAGCTCTATAGCAGCGAAGTTGCCGTGCGCTGCGCCAACGAGAGCGTGCAGATTCACGGTGGCTACGGCTTCATCAAGGACTATCCGGCGGAGAAGTTCTACCGCGACGTAAAGCTCTGTACCATCGGAGAAGGTACGAGCGAGATCCAGCGCCTGGTGATTGCGCGACAGTTGCTCAAGGATTAGCTGATCCAAGCGTGCTGCAGCGGAAAGCGAAGAAGCCAAGTTGACTTCATCCAGCAATCTTGAAGATTTGGTGGGCCGCGTTCGAGCCGGCGAGCCGCGGGCATTGGCACGCGCCATCTCGATCGTGGAGGACCGGGGCCCGGACTCCATGGGGCTCCTGAAAGCGCTGTTCCCGTATAGCGGGAATGCCACTCTGATCGGACTCACCGGCGCACCGGGTGCAGGCAAGAGCACACTGGTCGATCAAATCGCGCGCGAATACCGTAAGCAAGGCAGAACCATTGGCATTGTTGCGATTGATCCTACCAGTCCGTTCAGCGGTGGAGCGATCCTGGGCGACCGTATTCGAATGCAATCACACTATGCCGATCCGGGCATCTACATCCGCAGCATGGCAACACGCGGGTCGCTGGGAGGGTTGGCCGGAACCACCGCAGATGTGGCAACTGTGCTGGATGCGAGCGGTCGGGATCTGGTGATGATTGAAACCGTAGGGGTGGGGCAGGATGAGGTCGATATCGTTACTCTCGCCGATGTCACAGTGGTCGTGCTGGTGCCGGGGATGGGAGATGATGTGCAGAGCATCAAGGCCGGCATTATGGAGATTGCCGACGTGTTCGTGATTAACAAATCTGACCGCGATGGCGCGGAGAGGGTGGAGAGGGAGGTTCGAGCCATGCAGTCGCTCTCCGTCCGAAACGACAACTGGACGCCGCCAATCGTCAACACGGTTGCCAGCGAAGGCGCCGGAATTGCGGACGCAGTTGCGGCAATTGAGCGATATCGCGAATATCTCAAGCAGGGGGCTGCGGGCCGGAAGAGGCGAACCGCCAGCTGGCGAAAGCGCATCACTGAAATGCTGCAGGCGGCGCTGTTCGAGCGCGTGGTTGCAGACTATCTTGGTAACGGTCAGGCCGAACGGTTGGCTAGCGAAGTTGCCGAACACAAGCGCGATCCGTATTCACTGGTGGAAGAACTGGTGAATGAGGCAGGAAGACGCTAATGACACAGATCGATCATCTCGGAATTGCCGTCAAGTCACTCGCCGAAGCCAAGCAGTTTTACGAAAAGCTGGGGTTAGAAGTCATGCCCGAAGAAGTGGTCGAGGCAGAGAAGGTCCGCGTGGCGATGGTGCCGGTGGGAGAAAGCCGCATCGAGTTGCTCGAGCCCACTGGGCCCGATTCTGCAATTGCGAAGTTCCTGGAGAAGCGGGGACAAGGTTTGCACCACGTTGCATTGCAGGTTGCGGATCTGGCCGCCACAGTCGAGCGCCTGAAATCTGCCGGGACACGGCTCATCAACCAAGAAATCAAAGTCGGAGCGGGAGGGCACCGCTATGTGTTCGTGCATCCCTCGAGCGCCGGCGGCGTACTCCTCGAATTGGTGGAGGTCGGCTCACCACACGGCCCAGCATGCTGATCGTTGCCATAGACACTTCGGGGAAGCAGGGAAGCGTGGCGCTCTGCCGCGGCGACGAATCGCAACTGGAGGTGTTGGCGACGCTCGACATCGCCGGGGGGACCTACTCCGCGCGGCTCGTTCCTTGCATTGACGAATTACTGAGGACCGCGGGACTGGACAAATCGCAAATTGGAGGCTTGGTCGTTGTGGACGGCCCGGGCTCATTCACCGGCCTGCGCGTCGGACTCTCGACCGCCAAAGCACTTTCCGAGGCGCTGGAGAAGCCTCTGGCAACGGTATCAATGCTCGAAGCCTTGGCATTGACCTATGGCGCTCCGGACGAGGTAGTCACCGCCGTGCTTGATGCCGGACGTGGAGAAGTGTACATCGGGGAATTTGAAGTTACCGGCAAACGCGCGGTGTTGCATCATCAATCGATTGCGAAGCTGAGCGAAGTCTTGGCACGAGGGTGGCCAACCGGGGCACGAGTATTGACCACCGATGCGCGGCTGGAGGGCGCCGGCATCGTCGCGGCGTTGAAGGCCGACAGAGTAGCGAGCATCGGACTCCGGAAGTTGCTGGAGGGGGATACAGCCGACGCCGAGACGCTGGACGCTAACTATATCCGACGCTCCGACGCCGAATTATTCTCATCGCCGAAGCGCTAGGGCCATGCAAATACGCCTTGCTACCCTCGCTGATATCCCGGTTATGCTCGAAATGGAGCGGCAGGCGGAGTTCGCGCCGCACTGGAATCGAGAACAATACGAAGGATTGTTTTCGCCCGTGCCGCCGCGGCGCGTCGCGCTGGTGGCGGACGACGCCGGGGTGGTCGTAGGATTTCTGGTGGCGTTGAGCCTGGTTGACGAGTGGGAGGTCGAGAGCGTCGTCGTGGATGCCGGCGCCCGGCGACAGGGAATTGGCACGGCTTTGCTGCGCGACCTGGTCAGGCTCGCGGTGAGAGACCGTGCCGAAGCGATCGTTCTCGAAGCCAGGGAATCCAATCATGCGGCGCGGCAACTTTATGAAAAAATTGGGTTTGAACAAGAGGCGATGCGCAAGGATTACTACCAGGGGCCGCTTGAGCATGCATTGCTGTATCGACTCAGGTTGCAAACAGGTAACAAAATCTATTGAAGCGGCATTCTCCCATGTGCTACTTTTTGATTCTCTCTCGTCATTTCCGGAGGTTTCCCGAATGGCAACTCAGGTCCGTGATCAGCTTCTAGTCAGCAACGATGTCTTTCGCAAGCTGGCAGAGGAGCACTCGCAGTATTCTCAGCGGCTCGATGCCCTCGTCAACAAAAAGTATCTCAGCGAGGAAGAGAAACTGGAAGAGGTGCGCCTGAAAAAGCTGAAACTACGCCTGAAGGACCAGATGGAGTCGCTGAAACAGCAGTTCCGCGGCGCCAGCTCGGTCGCATAACCCAGGTTCAGCTGCCCAACCGGGCGGTGGAAGCACTCGATCCAACCGCTGGGGTAGAAGCCTACCCGCGAGGTGCTTCATTCCGGCTTGCCTGTCTGGCATGCGCAAACTGCTGGCCCAGCTTCGGAAACTCCTGCCGCAAGCACTATAATCAGTTGGATATACATGGTTCGAGACGGTTACTTTTACGGTCTGGGTTGCCTGGCTGCCGCAGTGCTAGTGGGTTGGCTGACGATTCCGGCAATTGCCGTGGTTCCGCTGCTTCTCGGCACATTTTTCCTGTGGTTTTTTCGTGATCCTGAGCGCGAGATTCCCGCAGAGCCCGGAGCTATCGTTTCGCCGGCGGACGGAACAGTAACAACCGTTGCGGTTTGCCAGTTAGACGATGCGCCGGCGATACGCATCAGCATCTTTCTGAGTATCTTCAACGTGCACGTGAATCGCGCGCCGGTGAGCGGATTGATAACTGACATCGTGTATAAGCGCGGCAGGTTCAATAACGCGATGGGAGCGGCCTCGTCAGAAGAAAATGAACAGAACATCGTGACGGTTCGAGGCGAAAGCGGCGTCATAGTCTTTAAACAAATTGCCGGACTTTTGGCGAGGCGGATTGTCTTTACGAAAAAGGTTGGTGATCGCGTGGATCGCGGCCAACGGGTTGGTCTGATCAAGTTCGGTTCCCGCGTGGATGTGATTCTGCCATCCCCGGCGGAGATACGGGTGAAGACGGGAGACCACGTTGCGGGCGGTTCGTCGATTCTCGCGGTAACTCAAGTACGAACGGGTGCAACAGTCGCGACGACTACGGCGGTGGCCTCGTGAGTGAACCGCTGGTCCCTTTTAAATCGGAGCCAAGCAACCGTCGCCCCCCGCGCAAGGGTCTGTTTATTCTCCCCTCGATATTCACTGCGGCCAACATTGCGGCGGGCTACTACGCGATCTCGCAGGCAATTCAGGGAACTCCGGCTGATCCGCAGTACTTCGACCATGCCGCGAAGGCGATCGGATTTGCAATTCTGTTCGACGGTCTGGATGGTCGCATTGCGCGTATGACGAATACGGCAAGCGCCTTTGGCCGTGAACTGGATTCGCTGGCAGACGTCATCGCATTCGGTATCGCCCCGGCGATTCTGGCTTGGCTGTGGGGTTTTAGGGCGCTGCCGGTCATGGATGACTTCGAAGTTCGCAGTCAGGTGGTGCAGTTCGGCGCGATAGCGACGTTCATCTTTCTTATGGCCGGCGCGGCCCGTCTGGCGCGATTCAACATACAAGTAAATCCGCAGCCGTCGAACCCTGGGCGCCCGGGCAAGAAATATTTCGTTGGCATGCCGATACCCGCCGGCGCAGGTGTGATTGCAGCGGTGGTGCACTATGGGCGAGGATTGCCGCTGCAGCAGTGGTGGCTGGCAATAGGCTGGGGAGTATTTGTCTGCGCCATTGCGTTTCTCATGGTAAGCACGTGGCGCTTCTACAGCTTCAAAGAACTGAATCTGCGGCGCCCGTTGAACTTCCGCTGGATTATCGTGTTCGGCGCCGTCATCGGACTTTCGTGGGTGTTCTCACGCTATGTACTGATCGCGCTGGCGTTGGTTTACACCCTGGCCGGGATCGTTGCCCGGCTCTCCTACTTTCTGCGGCGTCCGCACCTGCCGCCGCCCCCTCCGCAGGACGAGGCATCTCACGCCTGATGAATAACGGGAATAAGAAGTTGTCCGGGATCCGTCGTGATGCGGCAGCCCTCGCCGGTCAGTTTCGGGTCGCGATTATAGGCGCCGCAACGCTGAAGGGTCGTGAGCTGAAGGACGTGCTAAGTGAGCGTAACTTTCCCGCGCATGACATCAGGTTGCTCGATGATGACGAGTCGCTAGGTCAATTGGAGTCCGTGGGGGACGAGCCGACGTTTATCCAGAGCGTTTTGCCCGAGCACATGGACAACGTGGATTTCGCGTTCTTCGCTTCCGACGAGAAGTTCACGCGCAGGACGTGGACGATGGCGAAGCAGGCGGGAAGTGACATCATCGACCTTTCGTTCGGTCTGGAAGGGCAGCCGGGAGTCATACTGCGAGCGCCGTGGGTGGAGCGGGAACTGGGAGTTTTTTCTCCAGGCGTCGATCTGTCGGGTTCGCCGGTGAGGGTGGCGCATCCGGCCGCGGTGGTTCTGGCTCTGCTCTTATTACGGGCCCATAAAGCGCTCAAAGTGGCGCGGTCGAATGTCACGATATTTGAGCCCGCTTCCGAACGGGGTAAGGGCGGCTTGGACGAACTCCACGAACAAACGGTGAACATCCTGTCGTTCCAGCCGATTCCGAAGACGGTGTTTGACGCCCAGGTCGCGTTCAACCTGATTGCGCGATATGGAGCGAATTCCACCCCGTCGCTCGAAACCGTGGAGCAGCGCATCCGCGGCGATTTCAAAGCGATCGTCGATGGCAAGGCGGAAGTGCCTTCGCTGATGCTGCTGCAAGCACCGATCTTTCATGGCCACGCATTTGCGCTATACATGGAGCTGGAGAATGCAGCGACGACGAATGAGTTGGCGGTGGCTCTTTCGGGCGAGCACGTAGAGATTGCGGACGGCGACAAAGATCCACCCAGCAATGTGAATGCCGCCGGACAGGAACAGATTCAGGTCTTGCTCAGGCGCGACA
>Ga0335071_10002980_pt1 | contig 18005 bp, 14 predicted proteins | sample Lox_Sample_15_FD_206724 | JGI IMG/M metagenome (GOLD analysis project Ga0335071, IMG submission 206724) | Soil microbial communities from Loxahatchee National Wildlife Refuge, Florida, United States - Lox_Sample_1.5 | ecosystem: Environmental > Terrestrial > Soil > Wetlands | place: USA... | reverse complement strand
CTGCCCAAGGCAACCAAAACGGCACTCGAACCCGCGGTAAGAGCCGCATGGCAAAACGCTCTCGCCGCTTCTGCCAAGCCTAAGCAGTCCACTCGAAAGCCACCTAAGCCTCGCTAAACCCAGTGCTATACTGAAAGGTTGCCCGTGGTGTCCGCGCAGCTCCGACGCGGACATTTTGTTGCGCCCGTATTCGGCGCAAAGGGCACTCAAAACTCTGCAAGTTACGAGGTCTTCCTATGTCCGGCCATTCCAAATGGGCGACCATCAAGCATAAGAAAGGCGCGCTCGACGCCAAGCGCGGCAAGATTTTCACCCGCCTCATCAAGGAAATCTCCATGGCGGCCAAGAGCGGCGGCGACCCCGACAAAAACCCTCGCCTGCGCACGGCCGTCGCTGCTGCCAAGGCCGAAAACATGCCCGCCGACAACATTAAGCGTGCCATCCAGCGCGGTACCGGCGAACTTCCTGGCGTCACCTACGAAGAGATCACCTTCGAAGGCTACGGCCCGGGCGGCGTGGCCGTTCTTGTCGAAGTCTCCACCGACAATCGCAACCGTACCGTCAGCGAAATCCGCCACGCCTTCTCCAAGAACGGCGGTAACCTCGGCGCTGCCGGTTCCGTCGCCTACATGTTCCACAAGAAAGGCGACATCATTATTCCCAAGTCCGCTGCCAAAGAAGATGACCTTATGAATCTGGTGCTTGAGTCTGGCGCCGAGGACCTGAAGGACGATGGTGAAACCTGGGAAATCCTGACCGATCCGTCGGCATACGAGGCTGTACTTGAAGCCGTAAAGAACGCCGGCATCACTCCCGATGTCGCTGAAATCGGCTTAATCCCGCAGACGTACACTAAACTCGAAGGCCAGCAAGCCAACACCATGATCCGCCTCATCGAGGCTCTCGAAGACCACGACGACGTCCAGCACGTCTGGTCCAACTTCGACATCGACCAGAAGCAGTTGGAAGAAGTCGCCGGCTAGGGTGGAAGCACCAGTTTGGCGTCTTGGGTTCTAGGGTGGAAGCACCACGCTTTAGCGTGGTGAAAAGGTATCGTTTCATAGCTACGGGGCTTTAGCCCTGGAAACACAGCGGCCACTCGCAAGAGCGGCCGGTCCTGTTGCGCGCCGACCTCGACTACGGATAACAGAGATGTGGGTGCCCCCTCTTTTCGCCTTCGGTTGGCGAAAGGAGGGGACGAGAAACCTTCGATTCAGCGGGGATGGCTTATCCATCGCGAATCTCGCTTCCGCAACTGCTTCGTATCAGGGCACGACTTCAGTCGTGCCGTAAAGGGCCAGAATTTCAGTCGGGCTTCAGCCCCTGCGTCCTTGCTGCATTCTAGGAAGCGAACATGCTTCCCAGGTGAGGTACAAGTGCATCGGCCTCTTACCATTCATGGCCGTCTACTTTGCCAGAATGTCCGAGCACTTGCGATTTACAATGACCTCCACATGACCTCCCGCCGCCTCCTGGCCCTTTGCCTCCTCTGCCTGCTCTCTTGCATCGCCTGCTCCAAACCGAATTCCGAATCGCAAACCGCCGCTGCCGCCGACGCCAAACCCGTCGCCTCTACCGAAACCCCCACTCCCGCCCCGGCTCCAACGCCCACCGAGCCCGCCCCCAAAATCAATCCCACTCGTGCCTTCGAATACGTCAAAGACTACGTGGCCATCGGCTCGCGCAAGCCGGGAAGTCCAGGACACGCCAAGGCCGAGCAGTTCATTAAGTCGCATCTCGCCGCTGACAACCTCGAGGTCGATTCCTTCACCGCCGACACGCCGGCGGGGAAGTTTCCCATCGACAACATCATCGCCAGGTTCCCCGGCAAGAAAGACGGCATCATCGTCATCGCCGGACACTACGAAACCAACTATCCGCTGCCCATGGAATTCGTCGGCGCCAACGACAGCGGATCCAACACGGGCCTCATGCTCGAACTGGCGAACCAGTTCCGCGGCAAGCCCAATGACGGCTACAGCATTTGGCTGCTGTTTACCGACGGGGAAGAGGCATTCAAGACCTGGAGCGCGACCGACAGCCTCTACGGAACCCGGCACCTCGCCGCCAAATGGAAAGAAGACGGCACCGCCGCCAAAATCAAGGCGCTTATCCTGCTCGACATGATCGGCGATGCCGACCTCGACATTCAACGCGACCAGAACTCCACGCCCTGGCTCAGCAACCTCGTCTATCAGGCCGCCTCTACACTCGGCTACCAGTCGCACTTTTTCGCCACCGAAACCGCCGTCGACGACGACCACATCCCCTTCCAGAAAATCGGAGTCCCGGTGGTGGACATCATCGACATTGACTACGGCTACGCCAATTCCTTCCACCACACTACGCAGGACACCATGGACAAGCTCAGCCCAAAGTCCCTCCAGATCGTCGGCGACGTCGTCCTCCAAACGATTCAGTACCTCAACCAGCGCTAGGCATCGAGTCCCGCTGGGAGACTTGTCCTACGGCTGCAACAGGGAGTCGATTTGTTGCTTTACTCGCGGCAAGCGTCTTTAACCGTCTTCCAGACGATATCCAAAGCGACAAAATAGTACTCATGGATTGCCACGTTGCGCATTCCGCGCATTTGCGCCCACGGAAGTTCGGGATGATGCTCCAGAAATTCGGGCACTATATCGGCTATCTTGCTCACAGCTTCGCCAACGATCTCAATGTTCTGTTATCACCCACCGACGTGACGCACGTCCTATCGCATCCGGCGGCGTCACAGTAAAGTCATCTGCAGAGAACGTGGGAGAGCTGTTTCTCCCCGTCACGGAACCGGATGCAGACACCAAAGCTACGGTCGCTCTTGCCAGCCTGCCCTTCCCGCAACCACCACCTCCGCTCATCTCAGAAAGCTTCTAAGTCATTCATTCCCGGTATTTTGCTTATAAGCCGCATGTTATCAATATTTTGTGCGCCATCTCTGCACAAGTCGTTGATTCTAAAGATTTGCGGGAGGGGGGAGGGGGGAGGGGGTACCCCTCATTTGTTACTCTCATATCCACCACTCTCTCACCCGGAGATCACCACTTGAAGAACCGCTGTCTTGCCATTTGCGCCGTCGGCCTCTCACTTGCCCTGCCAGCGCTCGCCCAACTCGATCCTCAAACCAGGCAGCTCTCCTATGACATCCTCAAGCAGCTCATCGAGATCAACACCACCGATTCGGTTGGCAACGTCACAACCGCAGCCGAAGCCATGGCCCAGCGCTTCCGCGACGCAGGCTTCTCCGATAGCGACATCTTCATCGGCGGACCGAACGACCGAAAGAAGAATGTGGTTGTGCGGCTGAAAGGCACGGGCGCAAAGAAGCCTGTCTTGCTGATCGGACACCTCGACGTGGTGGAAGCGCACCGCGAGGACTGGACCACTGACCCCTTCAAGCTGGTCGAAAAGGACGGCTATTTCTACGGCCGCGGCACCGAAGATATGAAGGCCTCAGACGCGATTTACGTGATCGATATGATGCGCCTGAAGCGCGAGGGCTACAAGCCCGACCGTGACATCATTCTCGCGCTGACAGCCGACGAAGAAGGGGGCGGGTCAAACGGCGTGGACTGGCTCCTCAACAACCACCGCGATCTTGTGGATGCGGAGTTTGCCCTCAACGCTGACGGCGGCGGCGTGACCACGCAGAACCGAAAGGTCATGCTGGTCGAGCTGGGAGCGAGCGAGAAGCTGTATGCCGACTATGAATGGGAGGTCACGAATCCCGGCGGCCACAGCTCCATTCCCACGAAAGTAAATGCCATCTACCGTCTATCGGACGCGCTGGAGCGGCTGCAAGACTACAAGTTTCCGTTTGAACTGAATGACGTGACGCGGGCCTTCTTTTTGCAGACGGCGACGGTCGAAAAGGGACAAACAGCAGCCGATATGCTGGCCGTGACGAAAACGCCCCCGCAGGAAGCGGCCATTACGCGCCTCTCGGAAGATCCCTATTACAACGCAACCATGCACACCACCTGCATTCCGACGCGATTGCAGGCGGGGCACGCCAACAACGCGCAGCCGCAGCGCGCCATGGCGAACATCAATTGCCGCATCCTGCCCGGCCACTCGCGCGCCGAAGTTCTGGGCGACTTGCAGAAAGTGGTCAACGATCCGAAGGTTTCCATTGCCTACGTCCTCAACGGCGTGAAGATAACGGAAATGGGCGCGCAGGAAAAGACGGCCATGCCTCCGGTAAAGCTGCTTCCGGCGGTGATGGATCCGCTGGAAAAGGTGGTGGGCGAGATGTGGCCCGGCGTTCCGATTGTGCCCACGATGGGCACCGGCGCAACCGATGGCATCTACACCAATCCCGCCGGAATTCCCACCTACGGAGTCTGCGGGCTGGCGATCGACCTGGATGATGACCGATCGCACGGCCGGGACGAGCGGCTGCCGGTTGCGTCGTATTACAAGGGAGTGGATTTCTATTACCTGTACCTGAAGGCGGTGGCGGGAGGCAAGTGAGAGGGGAGTGAAAGGAAGTTGTCAGGGAAGTCCCTCCTCCAACGCCGGATCGAGCGGCAGATGCAGGTCTGCAACTTCGGTGGGAGTTAGGGTTAGTAGAAGTACAACAGGCGGCGCGACCGGAAGTGTGGTTGCGCCGACCGGGGGCAAACGGGTATAGAATGTGCCCAGAGAATGGCATCCGCGGCGAGGTTCCGGCACGGTGCATGGGACCCGGCGGCGGCAGGTGAGTGCGGGGTGAGTTAGGCGCACGGGACGGGAGCTTCCCATGAAGGTACGCGCTGGGTCAGTTTGTTTGGCTTGGTTATTGAGTTTCTGCCTGGCGCTGCCGGCCTTCGCGCAGAGTCCGAGTCAGGCGCCTTCGGGATCACAAGCGTCAACCAGCGCGAGCCCTCAGGACACCGCGCCGCCTGCGACGAGCACCTCTGCGTCGTCCCCTGCGACAACTGCTCAGCCCGATTCTTCTACGGACAACGGGAGCGCTTCGTCAACTCCGCAAAATGTGCAAGGCGTTCACAACGGCGGCAAGGATGACGTGGACGCCATTGGCAACCGCGGCATCGGCAAGCGCGGGTTGGGCGATTGGTACTCGACCGAAACCGAGATCAAGATGGGCAAGCAGTACGCCATGATGATCGAGCAGACGGCCCGTATGGTGACCGACCCCGTCATCAACGAATACGTCAATCGCATCGGCCAGAACCTGGTACGGAATTCGGACGCGAAGGTGCCATTCACGATCAAGGTCATTGACTCCGATGAGATTAACGCGTTCGCACTGCCAGGTGGGTTCTTCTACGTGAACAGCGGTTTGATTCTGGCGGCGGATGAAGAAGCCGAACTCGCGGGCGTGATGGCACACGAGATCGCGCACGTCGCGGCGCGGCACCAGATGCAGCAAATGACTCGCATGCAGTACGCCAACCTTGCGACAATTCCGCTGATCTTCGTGGGAAGCTGGGGCGTTTATCAGGCCGCGAGCCTGGCGATCAACCTGGCGCTGCCGGTGACCTTCATGAAGTTCTCGCGCGACTTCGAAAAACAAGCGGACTACCTGGGTGTGCAGTACATGTACAAGGCGGGGTACGATCCGCAGGCATTCATTTCTTTTTTTGAAAAGGTCGAGGCGAAAGAGAAGAAAAACCCGAACTTGTTTTCTAAGGCATTCGCATCGCATCCGCCGACGCCCGACCGCATTGAACGGACGCAACAGGAAATTCGGACAATCCTGCCGACCCAGCCGCAATACATCGTGAGCACGTCAGAATTCGACCAGATCAAGGCTCGGCTGGCGTCGATCCAAAACCGCAAGAAGGCTCTCCCGGTCGGCGATACAGACAGGCCGACGCTGCGGCGCACGACGGCCGACAACAGTCCCGACGGTACGACGCAGCAGCCGGCTGACGATCGTCCAACTCTGTCCAAGCGCGACGATTTTTCGGGTAACTGAGCAAACTTCCCGATCAGGCTGACGTTTACTTATGCGGCGCGATGCGGCGCGGCGGTGTGTGACGCGGCCGTACGTGCGTGACGATCCTCCTGCACAATCCTCATCCTGCTCCAGTCGTAGGGAAATTCGTGGCCGCACTCGAGACAAACCACATACGTAGTTCGTGCAGCGCTCGCGCCGGAGCGGAGCTGTCCACGCATGGTGATGGGGAAACTCAGGTGTTTGTGGTTGCAGCCGAAGAGAGAATTCAGCAAACCCATGTGTCGCCTCCATGCAGTTCTGCAGCGCTATCACGAACTGGCGCGGGGAGGGCTGTCTCCGAACTATGCTGCTGCCTGTGATCCGGGCTAGTGAAACAAACCCAGTATGGAAGACTGTGATTCGCACGGCGCGGAAAAGATGCCGGAAAACAGAGCGACAGTGCCGAAAAGGGAAGGGGAGTGCGGATAAAGGGAATCCTACGTGGAGAACTGACAGCAGCTTGCGGTGATCAGATGACGCTAGGACTGGCCCTTCGATTCGCCACCGCACTTGCACTTCTTAAGAATGGCGCTGCGCAACTTGCCGCGCAGCTCCTCGGGCAATTCGTAAAGATGCGACTCACGATAGACCTCGATGGTCATTTTGGTCGTGTTGCACACAACATAGCAGTTATGGCACCACTGCAAGTGATCTTCGAGTTCGGCCTTCGTCTGGGCGTCCATGGCGCCATCGAGGTAGTCGGTTAGCTCTTTGAGGAATTCAGAGCAGGTCACTGTTTGCCGTCTCCACCAACACGATTTTTAAAATACTTGCTCAGCCTTTCGCGCAGTTGCAGCCGGGCACGAAGTAAACGAGACTTCACGGCCGGGATACTGAGGTCCAAGGCGTCGGCTGTCTCTTCCGTGGAGAGGCCCTCGACGTCGCGCAATACAAAAACAGTCCGAAAACTCGTCGGCAATCCTTGGATCGTCTTCCCTAAAATTTCCTTAAGTTCGCCCTGGCTATAAAGTTGTTCTGGATTTGGCGCCCAGTCCGCAACTTCGCGCGGCATGGAGTCCTCTTCCGTCTTGATGTCCTCATCCAGCGACACCATCCGCTCCGGACGTCGGCGCCGAAGACGCATAAGCGCCTCGTTCACCGCAATGCGCACCAGCCAGGTATAAAACTTTGATTGCTCCTGAAAATTAGCCAGGTTCTGATACGCCTTTAAAAATGCGTCCTGCACCACGTCTTCCGCGTCTTCGCGGTTCTGTGTAATGTGCTGAGCGATGCGAAACACATTGCGGTCGTACCGTTTCACCAGCTCTTCGAATGCGCTGATGTCGCCGGCCTTCGCTGCATGAACCAGCCGCAACTCATCGCCGGCAGGTTCTTCCACTTTGGGTTGGATGGTAGCCATGTGTCAGCAGATTCAGGATTTTAACGCGTGTTTCCTATGTCGGCTCTCGAGACATTATACAGACGTGCAGCGTACGACTTTTGGGGCATGCGAGCCGTCGGGCTCTAGTGCCGCAGATTCGCTGTTACTGCCATTAGATAACTCGCCACTGCGGACGGGTATCTAAACCGCAGAATCGGACTCGTAGCCCAGGGTACCGGAATCTGCAACCGGGAGTGCGCGGAAACACTGGCAAAATCGGGTTACACTAAGGGCAACGATGCTTGTGAGCCGATTTACCGCCACTCTTTTGGGCGTCCTCCTCGTACTGCAAGGCAGCGGTGTTGCAGGCCAGACCTCCTCGAGCACGACGAAGAATTCCGAGAGCAGTTCGACAACATCGAGCAAAAAGAAGAGTTCCAAATCGGGATCAAGCACCAGCAAGTCCTCAAGCAGCGCGAAGAAATCGTCGTCGAGAAGGAAGAGCACGCCCCGCAAGAAGGCGAGTTCGGCGCGGACGATCAAACTGCACAAAAGCTTTGTAGCGTCGAGCGACCTGCGTCCGATGGCACGGCAGTTGATCGAGTACAGGACCCCCGCCGCATATGCCGGTGTAGAGAGTTACGCCACCAAACATGCAGGGACGGAGGCTGGCGCGCTGGCATGGTTCGCTATCGGCTACGCGCATTACCTGGACGGGCAGTACCCGGCAGCAATCAACGCCATGCAGAAGGCGCAACCTTACATCGGTGAACTCAAGGACTACACCTCGTATTTCATTGGCGACTCGTATGTGCTGAGCAATGACCCCGAAGCCTCGCTCACCTACCTGCGGGACTTCGGCAGCCGCTTTCCGGATTCCGTGTACAGGACGGACGCGACGCTGGCCTACGCGCGGGCGTTGCTGGCGACGAAGCGCCCGGCTGATGCGGTGCAGGTGCTGGCAAAACTGTCTGGCGGCGCGGAAGGGCAGTATCTGCTTGGGAAAGCGTACGTCGCGAACGGACAGGGACAGACGGGCGCTCAGGTGCTGCGCAAGGTTTATTACAGCTATCCAACGAGCTCGCAAGCAGACCTGGCTGACGCCGATCTCAAGAAGATTCCGGAAGCCGATTTACTGCCGCCGCCAACGCTAAGTGAACGCGAGCACCGTGCTGACGGACTCTACCGGGCTCGACGGTGGTCGCCGGCCGCGGAGGAATACACCGCCATGCTCGCGGTTGCGCCCGCCAGCCAGCAGGCGGACATCAGTATCCAGTTGGCCAACGCGCTGATCAAGCTGGGCGACAACAAGCACGCCCAGGCGGTGCTGAATCGAATTCCCGATGACGGCAGCGAGGCGAGCGCGGAGAAGTGGTACCAGAGTGCTGAGATCGCGCGCAGTTCGAACGACGATGCACAGCTCACCTCGATCCTGCAACACATGCGCGCGACAACCCCTAGCTCACCGTGGCTCGAGTCGGCGCTTATGACCGCGGGAAACATGTATCTGCTGCGCGAGGATTACGACAAGGCAATCGACTACTACAAAGAGATCCACGATCGCTTTCCGAACAGCAGCAAAGCTGCCTACGCGCATTGGAAATGCGCTTGGCTGACATATCGCCAGAACCGTCTCGAGGACGCAAAGAAGTATTTTGACCAACAGATCGAGTTCTATCCGTCGTCGAACGAAGTGTCGAACGCGATTTACTGGCGCGCTCGCCTAGCCGAGGACGACAAGAATTACGGACTGGCGCGGACGTACTATCTGAAGCTAAGTGACCGCTATCGCAACTACTACTACGGCGTCGCAGCGCGAAAGCGCCTGGCCACGCTGCCGGTGGCGCAACCCATCCCAGTGGCGAGCCTGCAGCGCATACCTGGGATGACGAAGATGGAGCCGGCTTCGCTAGAGACGACTCCACCAGCGGATGACCTGCACTACAACCGGGCGCGATTGCTGGAGAATGCCGGCGCGCTTGACCTCGCAGTGCGTGAGTTGAAGGACGGTTCGAGCAATGGCCCGTCGTGGGAGATGGTGCAGGTGGCGCGCATGTACACCGATGCCGGAGAGTATTATCGCGCGCTGCAGGCGCTGAAAAAGGCGATCAATGGGTACTTCGCAATGGAATTGAGCGCCCTGCCGCAGCCCTATTGGGAAGGCCTGTTCCCGCGGCCCTATTGGGATGCCTTGCGCCAGTATTCGGAAGAAAATGGGCTTGACCCCTACCTGGTGGCCTCGCTGATCCGGCAGGAGTCGGAGTTCAACCCCACCGTGGTTTCCCGCGCGAACGCTTATGGACTGATGCAATTGCTTCCGTCAACCGGCAAGGCGACCGCGAAGCAGGTTGGCCTGCACAACTACAAGACAGCATCGTTGCTAGAGCCCAACGTCAACATTGAGTTGGGTACCAAGTATTTCCGTGAGATGGTGGACCACTTCGGAGGACAGGTCGAGTACGCGCTGGCGGCTTACAACGCCGGCTCGAACCGGGTAGAAAGTTGGAAGTCGTCCGGTACGTACCGCGACATCGAAGAATTCGTTGAGTCGATTCCGTTCACGGAGACGCGGGAGTATGTGCAGGCCATAGTGCGCAACGCCGAGGTCTACAAGAAGGTCTACAAGACTCCATAATCTGGCCGAGTAAGCGTCAGTATGTCGAGTCTGGCTCACGCTGCAGTCGCATGATTGCGATGTGCTCCAACCCGAAATCCCGCCGTGAACACAGTTTGGTCGACATGCTTCCCAATCTGGAACGGCATAGCACTTTGAGGCAGATTTAATAGCCATTTGATGCCCGACAAGCTCGATTCGAAACTAGACTTCCGGTGTAAGCAAATCGGACAAGGCTGAAAAGGGAGTCGAACATGAATCGTCGCGACATCGTACTTGCTGCGCTCATGGTGACAGTCTTCGTCGCATGTGCCTCTGCCGGAGAATTGATTTATGGGTTTGCTCCGGGCACTGCGTACGTGGTTGATCCCTACACCGGAGTAGCCACGCCCGTGGGAAGCGCACCTTTCGTGGTAGGCGCCAGTTCAGGCCCGACCGTCGGGTCAGTCTTTTTGTTTTCGGGCATCAACCTGTACCTCGACAATGTCTTGACCGGAACGTCTCAACCCCTGGGAGGCTTGGTCGAAACTCGATGGGACCTGGCCTTTGACCCTTCAGCAGGCGCCTTGTATGGGGTTGGAGCTGGCATCTATTCGATTGATGGTTGTCTGGATTTTTGCAGCGAGACACTAATTGGCTCGTTTCCCGGAGTTGTTCAGGCCATCGACTATGTACCGGGTTATGGATTATTTGGAGCGGACCTGGACGGGATATTGTGGCGGTTCAATCCATCAAATGGAGATCTGGAGTTTGTGGGAATTACGGGGATATCGAACATTAGCGACATGGCCTTTGATTACAGCTCACGCCAGCTCATCGCCAGCGCTGCAGGGCCTAAGCTTTGCGGAGATAACTGTCCGCCATTCGGAAGTATCTGGTCCATAGACCCGAACAATGGCTCGTCCGTGCTCTTGAACGACAACGCCCCAATCATCTGGGGAATGGCTGAAGTCACTCCTGAGCCGGCTTCGATCGCGATGATGGTTTCGGGGCTATCGGTGATGGCGACGGTTGCGCGAGTTCGGCGGAGAGCTCGAAAACGTGGACTATAGCGGGTTCTGCGGCTCGCTTTTCACCATTTCGTGCCTTTGCTTGGTGAACAGAATTTCCGAGACCAGCAGAAGTGCGCCCACTACGATCGCACTGTCCGCGACGTTGAAGTCGGGCCAACTGTAGCTGCCGATGTAGAAGTGAAGGAAGTCTACCACGCGACCATCCATGACTCGGTCCCATAGGTTGCCGGCCGCGCCTCCAAGGATTAGCGAAAGTCCAATCGTCGTCGTGGTTATGGCGTGACCGTTCTTCCAGAGAAGGACCGTCACGATGACCAGCGCAATTAGAGAGAAGCCGACCAGCGTAGCGATCTTCCAGGGGAATGCCGAGTCGGCAAACAGACCGAACGCAGCTCCCCGGTTTTCAACGTGTGTGATGTGGAACAGGCCGGGGATAACCGTCACGCTATCGTGGAGCGCAATATAACGCGCCACCACCCACTTGCTGAGGCGGTCGAGCACGAGCACCGAGAGTGCAATCAGGAAAAAATACTTACGCATGGGGTGGTGGGAAACTGGTTTGCCAATCCCGCTGAAGTCGAAGACCTTGAATCGTCGCCGCGAACTCATTCATAGATTAGACGCTCGCCGGACCTTTCGGGAATCTGCGCCGCGAAGTTAGCGCGAACCAGCGGTTGCCTCGATCTCCTCCAGCACCGGCCAGCACCGCTCGCAGACGGTAGGGTAGTTCTGGTCCTGGCCTACCTGGCTTGAGTAGTTCCAGCAGCGCTCGCACTTGGCGCCCGGCGCCTTGTTCACCTTGATCTGCAAGGCCGCGTCGCCGTTCACGGTCGCAGACTTCTCCAGTACCACGTCGGAGACGATGAAAAGATAACGGAGTTGGTCGCGATGGCGCTCGAGCAGTGGATACAGTGACTCCGGGGCGGCGACGATCAGTTGCGCTTCCAGACTGCCGCCGATTTCCTTGTTGGTGCGCGCCACTTCGAGTGCCTTTAACGCCTCGTCGCGAACACTCAGCAGCGCCGACCAGTCGGCGATAAGTCCCTTGGCGTCGAAGCCGGCTGGAATGTCGCCTGTGACATCAGCGGGGGAAGGGAACAGCGTGAGATGAACGCTTTCAGGCTTGGCACCCGCTTGTGGCAGGAAATCCCATACTTCGTCGGCGGTGAAGCTGGTGAGCGGCGCGATCAGGCGAACGAGCGCATCGCCGAGGCGCCATAGCGCAGTTTGAGCCGAGCGCCTCGCCTTCGACTTCGGCGCCGAAGTGTAGAGGCGGTCCTTCAGCACGTCGAAGTAGATGGCGCTGAGATCCACGATGCAGAAATCTTTGAGGCGCTGCGACGCCTTGTGGAAGGTAAACGAATCGTAATGCGCGCGCACGTCACGCGTTAGCTCAGCGGCACGCAATAGGATGAACTGGTCGATGGCCTCCATGTCAGCAAATTTCACAGCATCGGTCGCAGGGTGAAAGCCGTCGAGGTTGCCCAGAATGTAGCGAAAGGTATTGCGAATCTTTCGATAGGTCTCGGCGATGCGCTTCATCAAATCATCGGAGGCCATGACGTCTTCGCGGAAATCAACCGAGCCTACCCAGAGGCGCACGATCTCTGCGCCAAGTTTCTCGCTGACTTCGACCGGATCGACGCCGTTGCCGAGCGATTTCGACATCGCGCGGCCTTGTGGGTCGAGCGTCCAGCCGCAAGTGCCGCAACCACGATAGGGTGCGCTGCCCTTGGAGCCAACGGCGCAGAGCAGGGAAGAGTGGAACCATCCGCGGTGCTGGTCGCCGCCTTCGAGGTAGTAGTCGGCGGGCCATGGCAGGCCGGGCTCGTGGCCCAGCACGGCGGCGTGGCTGCAGCCCGATTCGAACCACACGTCGAGGATGTCCATTTCCTTCTGCAGCCTGGTACTGCCGCACTTGGCGCACCTGACTCCGGGAGGCAGGATTTCTTCGGCGCTGCGCTGGTACCAGGCGTTGGCGCCCTCGCGCGAGAAGAGCGCAACCACAGCGCGGTTCGTAGCCTTGTCGTTGAGAAACTCTTTGCAATCTTCGCAGCGGAAAACCGCGATGGGGACGCCCCAAACGCGCTGGCGCGAGATGCACCAGTCGGGGCGCGTAGCAATCATGTTGGAGATGCGCTCCTCTCCCCACGCCGGATCCCACTTCACCTTGCGGATTTCTTCTAGCGCGCGGCTCCGCAGCGTACCGCCCTGCAGCGGGCTTTCCATCGCGATGAACCACTGTTCGGTGGCGCGGAAGATGATCGGGTTGTGGCAGCGCCAGCAGTGCGGATACGAGTGCTCGATCTTCTCGAAGCCTAGCAGCACGCCGCGGCTCTTGAGCAGTTCGACGATCAGCGGGTTCGCTTTGAACACCTGCTGGCCGTCATATTCGGGCAGGCCGTGGCGCAGCAGGCCGCCCTCATCGACGTTGCAGGTGAGGTCGATGCCGTACTTCACGCCGGTCTGGAAGTCGTCGGCGCCGTGCGCCGGAGCTGTGTGGACCGCGCCGGTACCGGTGTCCATGGTGACGTAGTCGCCGAGCACGCCGAGGATCTTGCGGTCGAGGAAAGGATGCGCGAAGGTCGCATACTCTAGCTTCGAGCCGGGAAAAGATGCCAGGTCCTTAGCTGCTCCCAAACCGCACTTCTCTATCGTCTGCTGTGTCAGCGCTTTGGCGACGATGTAAATCCACTCGCCGGCGTCGAGCGCGACGTATTCAGCGTCGGGCGCGAAAGTCACTGCCATTGACGCGGGAAGCGTCCACGGCGTGGTGGTCCAGATGATCGTGGCGACGTTCGACTTACCGGCCAGCGCGGCGTCGATTCTTGCAGGATCGCTGGTCAGCGGGTAGCGCACCCAGACGCTGGGGCTGGTGTGCATTTCGTATTCGACTTCGGCCTCGGCTAGGGCGGTCTTGTCGTGCACGCACCAGTACACCGACTTAAGCCCCTTGTACACCATGTTCTGCTCGTAAAACGAATAGAACGTATCGATTACGACGCTTTCGTACTGGGGCGACATGGTCGAGTAAGGGTCGTCCCAGCGGCCAAGAACGCCCAGCCGCTTGAACTGCTCGCGCTGCAGGATGAGAAACTTCTCGGCGTAACGGCGACAGGCTTCGCGGACCTCCATGGGATCCATTTCGAGCTTCTTACGGCCGAGATCGTCGTCAACTTTGATTTCGATCGGCAGGCCGTGGCAGTCCCAACCGGGCACATAGGGAGAGTCATAACCTGCCATTGTCTTAGTTTTTACAATGAAATCCTTCAAGATTTTGTTGAGGGAATGGCCGAGATGAATCGGGCCGTTAGAGTACGGCGGGCCATCGTGGAGCACGTAGATGGGCTTGCCTTTATGCGTCTCGCGGATGCGCTCGTAGAGGCGCGAGGCCTCCCATTTTTCCAGCCGCTGCGGTTCGCGCTGGGGAAGGTTCGCCTTCATCGCGAAATCGGTCTTGGGCAGGTTCAAGGTGGACTTCAGGTCGAGCGGCACTGCGGGATTCTCTCCTTCGCTCCCGTAAACAGCGTGATGAAGATGCTGCGGGTTATCTGTCCATTATAGGGAGCGTGCAAACCTCCGTCCAACAGCAGCTTGCCAACCTGGCTTGCACTTTACGCAGGCCCCTCGGCTCAAGTAATGTGGATTCATTGACGACGATCGGGAGTCTGATACATCTAACAGATTGCACCCGAACGGCGTAGCCGCAACATGTGGTCATCCAGTCGCAACCTTGGTGCTTCGGCGGGGTTCAAAAAGGGCAGCGCCCTCGCGCGATTTGTAAGGGATGGGTGTGTAAACTGCCGAGGAATTTGCGCGTACAATCGCGAGGAATTTGAACGATCTTATGGCTGAATTGAACACGCTTCCCCAGCCGCAACAGGGAAACGTAAGCATGCGTCCCGTGCTGAATTTGCTGCCTCCCGAGGAACTGAACAAGTCCACCTGGCGCTCGCTGCTGGAGAATATTCGCTCTCTGACGCATCCGGAGAAGCTGGCTCCGCTGCAGTTGACCTCGAAGCCGATTGAAGGCGACAACCTCATCCTGCCGCCTAGCACGAAAGACGACTCGCTGTGGCGGTCATTACGGCGCAATTTTCACGAGCTGATTTCGCCTGAGAAGCTTCCGCCCCTTCAGCTCACGTCGAAGCCGGTTGCCGAGAATGAATTTCTTCCCAAGACCGATGCCGAACTTTCGCTGCTCGCCTCGCTGCGCAAGAATTTGAAGGCGACGTTCTCTCCCGAGAAGTTGCCTCCTCTGCAAGTCAGCTCGAAGCCGATCAGGGTCAAAAGCATCTGGGGCGCATACGACTACAAACAGGAAGGTGCCGGGGTTTCGCTGGTCGTACATGTGCTGATGATCGCCGGACTAATTGGCGTTTCCATCCTGACCAGCCGCGCCGTGAAGCTGAACTCGCAAGCGCAAGTGATTACTACTTTAGCTGACGACGATCTGCCTCCCGACCTTCCGATGACGGCGAAGAAGGGGCCTTCTTCCGGCGGAGGTGGTGGCGGCGGTGATCGCGACAAATTACAGGCGCCAAAAGGCAATCTTCCTAAGCAATCGATGGAGCAACTCGCGCCGCCGGCGGTGGTAATTCGCAATGACAATCCTAAGCTGCCGGTCGAGCCGACCGTGGTTGTGCCGCCGGATATCAAGCTTGCGAACAATATGCCTAATCTCGGCGATCCGCTGTCACGGGTTCCAGTGCTGAACGCATCGAATGGAACGGGCAGCGGTGGCGGCATCGGCTCGGGCAGCGGCGGCGGTGTCGGCTCCGGTTCGGGCCCCGGTGTCGGTCCGGGTTCTGGCGGTGGCTATGGAGGCGGCGTGTTTCGCATCGGCAACGGCGTAACCGCTCCTCGTGCGCTCGATACACCTGATCCCGAATATTCCGAGGAAGCGCGCAAAGCAAAATACCAGGGCGTGGTCGTGCTGTGGCTGGTGGTTGGGCCGGACGGCAGACCGCGCGACATCCGGGTCAGCCGCCCGCTTGGCATGGGCCTCGACGAGAAGGCCGTCGAAGCCGTGCGCCGCTGGAAGTTCGAGCCGGCGATGAAAGATGGCCGGCCTGTCGCGGTACAAATCAACGTGGAAGTAAACTTCCGGCTGTACTAGCCTTTGGCAAGGAGACTCGCTCGGCCGGAGCGATTGCTCAGGCTGATTTATCTGGTGCTGCTAGCTGGCGCCTACCTGCATTTCGCGCATACACTCCTCAGCCCTCTGTAAAGCGGCCTGAATGTTTGGACAGATATTTTCTTTCCCCACGTGTCGCTTAAATCCTGCCTGAGCCATGAGCCGACGGGGCTGCGGTAGAGCTCCGCAGAAGAGGAGCGCACGACCGGAATCGTGGAGCTTGTCGGCCAGGTCTTCCAGAACCTTCAGCCCAGTCGCATCAATCGCAGTCATGTTGCGCAGGCGGACAATGACGACCGGCGGAAGATCGTCAAGCTGCTCGAGGACGGTATCGAGCTTGTCTGTGGCGCCAAACAAAAACGGTCCGTGAATGCGAAATACGCGCACGTACTCGGGAATGTCTTTGTCCTGCAGGATGTGGGCACGCCCCGCCTCGACGTAGTCGTCGGTTACTTCGGAGACAGTGGTTGTAGCAGTGACCTTCCGAATGAACAGCAGCGCCGCGAGAATCATTCCGAACTCGACGGCGACTGTAAGATCGGCGAAGACGGTGAGCGTAAAAGTAGCGAGCCATACCGAGATGTCGGATTTCGAGAGCCGCAGAATCTTACCCGTCTCGGCCCACTCTCCCATGTTGTAGGAAACCACCATCAGAATGCCTGCCAGGACGACGAGCGGGACACGCGAAGCCAGCGGCGCGGCAAACAGCAGGATCGCCAATAACGTGAGCGAGTGAATCATCCCAGCCACCGGCGTCCGTGCCCCGGAGCGAATGTTCGTCGCGGTACGAGCGATCGCTCCAGTGGCGGGCAATCCTCCGAACATGGGCGACACGAGGTTGGCGACGCCTTGCGCCACCAGTTCCACATTGGGATTGTGCTTGTCTCCCGACATTCTGTCGGCCACGACTGCTGACATCAGCGACTCGATCGCTCCCAGCATGGCTACAGTGATGGCAGGTGAAATAAGGCCAAGCATCAGACTCGGCCGGAATTCCGGTATGTGGAGGTGCGGTGGGCCGGAAGGAATGCCGCCGAAACGCGTGCCGATGGTCTCAACCGGAATCTTCGCGGCGACCGCCACAACAGTGACTGTCAGCAGCGCTACGATGTAGCCGGGAATGCGCGGAAGAATACGGCCGGCAAGCAGGATCACGGCAATGGTCAGAACTCCCAAGGCAGTGGCCTGCCACGACAGCGTGGCGAAATTCTCCCCGACCGCGCGCATGCGGCCGATGAAATCGCCAGGCACGTGGTCGATCTTGAGGCCGAAGAAGTCTTTGATTTGGGTGCTGGCGATGAGTACCGCGATCCCATTGGTGAAGCCGAGCACCACGGGGCGGGGAATAAACTTGACGGCCGCGCCCAGCCCCGTCGCTCCCATAATGAACAGCAGAATGCCCGCCATCATGGTGCACATGAACAGACCGTCCACACCATGCTTCGCTATGATGCCTGCCACTACCACGACAAAGGCGCCGGTAGGGCCGCCGATTTGCACCCGCGAGCCGCTAAGAGCTGAGATCAGAAAACCGGTGACGACGGCGCAATAGATGCCCGCCTGCGGCGATAACCCGGATGCGATAGCAAACGCCATCGCCAGGGGAAGTGCCACTAATCCTACCGTGATACCGGCGCCGAGATCGGCGAAGAAGTCATCACGGGTATAGTGCCGAAGACAGAGAACGGATTTCGGCAGCCACTGTTCTATTACTGATGAGCCAGCAAACCACACATCTTATCGTACCGAAAGTGCCGCTCCGTCGCGAGTGTCGTAGCACATCACAGCACCTTGAGAAATGCCTTGGCCTCGCGCAATTGCGGAAAGAGCTTCTCCTCGGCCAGAAACTCCTTACTGTGCACGCAGCGCCGGCTGCCCTTCAGCCTCACCGGATGCCGCAGGTGCAGCATCTCGTGGTACACGATGTACTCCACCGCGTAGCGAGGCACCTGGGGATGATCGAACACGCGGCTGATCACGAT
>Ga0335071_10002979_pt1 | contig 18006 bp, 19 predicted proteins | sample Lox_Sample_15_FD_206724 | JGI IMG/M metagenome (GOLD analysis project Ga0335071, IMG submission 206724) | Soil microbial communities from Loxahatchee National Wildlife Refuge, Florida, United States - Lox_Sample_1.5 | ecosystem: Environmental > Terrestrial > Soil > Wetlands | place: USA... | reverse complement strand
CTTGGCCATTCGGGCGAAGTCGTCGCCGCCTATCCGGCCGCGCGGTCGATGCGGGCCGACAACGCCGGCGCCAACACCTTCATGCCGTTCCACTCTGGCGCCGTGCGCTATTACCGGGAATCGGGGATCGCGTTACGGGCCGAACTCAGCACCGGTTAGCCGCTCGATCAGCCGCCAACTCCGCGCCCGAGCATCGCGGTCATGCGGCGGGCGAACGCCGGCACGTCGGGCAGCGGCTCGCCCTCGAGCAGGCGCGCCTGGTCGAGCAGCAGGAAGGCCGCTTCGTTGATCGCCTCGACCGCCCCCTCCTTGCCGACCGCGGACGCCAAGCGCTTGACCAGCGGGTGCGTCGGATTGATCTCGAGGATGCGCTTAGAGGCCTGATTGATCTGCTTGTGCTGGCGCAGCATCCGCTCGAGGTGGATGTCGAGGTCGCTGTCGTCGGCGACGAGGCAGACCGGGCTGTCGGTCAGGCGCTCCGACGCGCGGACATCCTTGACCGCGTCGCTCAGCGCCAGGCGGAACATGGCGAGCAGCGGCGCCAGGTCCGTGTCGTCCTTGGGCTTCGACTCCTCCGTCTTGTCCGCGGCGGTGAGTTTCGAGAGATCGGCCGCCCCGCGGGTCACCGACTTGAAGCCCTTGCCTTGATAGCCGCCGACCTGCGCCACCCAGAACTCATCGACCGGATCGGCGAGCAGGAGAACTTCCACCCCGCGCGTCTTGAACCCTTCAAGCTGCGGGCTCGCGGCCAGGCTGGCGACGTCCTCGCCCGCGATATAGTAGATCGCGTCCTGGCCCGGCTTCATGCGGCCGACATAGTCGGCGAGGCTGTGCAGCCCCGCCCCATGCGTGCTCGCAAAGCGCACGATCCCGAACAGCCGCTCGCGGTTGGCCGGGTCCTCGTACAGCCCCTCTTTGAGCACGGAGCCGAAATTGTCCCAGAATTTCGCGTACTCGTCGGCGGCATCCTTGGCCTTCTTTTCGAGCTCGCCGAGAACGCGGCTGACCACGCCGCTGCGGATCAGCGCCAGCACCGGGTTGTTCTGCAGCATCTCGCGGCTGATGTTGAGCGGCAGATCCTCGGAATCGATCACGCCGCGCAGGAAGCGCAGATAGCCCGGAAGCAGGTCCTTCTGGCCGTCGGTGATGAAGACGCGCTTGACGTATAGCTTCACGCCGTGCCGGCGCTCGGGATGATAGAGATCGAACGGCCTCGTGGACGGAATGTAGAGCAGGCCCGCGTATTCGATCTTGCCCTCGGCGCGCCAGTGGATCGTGAGCCACGGGTCGTCCATCGCGTGGCCGACGTGATGGTAGAACTCCTTGTACTGCTCGAGGGTGATCTCGCCCTTGGGCCGCATCCACAGCGCCGAGGCGCGGTTGAGGGTCTCGCCGCGCTCCCCGCCCAACAGGATCGGAATGGCGATGTGGTCCGAGTACTGGCGGACGATGCCGCGGATGTTCTCGGGGTCGAGGAATTCGTCGGCATCCTCGCGTACGCGCAGGATGACGGACGTGCCCGGGGCAGCGCGCTCGATTCCGTCGATCGTGAACTCGCCCTTGCCATCCGAGGTCCAGCGCCAGCCCTGGCTTTCGCCGGCGCGGCGGGTCTCGACCGTGACTTTGTCCGCGACCATGAACGCAGAATAGAAGCCGACACCGAACTGGCCGATCAGCGGCACGTCCTTCTGCTTGTCGCCGGTGAGACTCTTGACGAACGCGGCCGTGCCCGAGCGCGCGATCGTGCCGAGATTGTCGATCAGCTCGGCGCGGTTCATGCCGATGCCGTTGTCGGCGATCGTGAGCGTGCGCGCGGCCTTGTCGAGGACCAGCTCGATGCGGAACTTGCTCTCGGGCGGTGCCAGCTCGGGCTTGGTCAGCGCCTCGTAGCGCAGCCGGTCGCAGGCATCGGAGGCGTTGGAAATGAGCTCGCGCAGGAAGACGCGGCGGTCGCTGTAGAGCGAATGGGCGACGATGTCGAGCAGCCGGCCGACCTCGGCCTGGAACGAGAGTTTCTCCGTGCCCCCTGTGGTCGCGCTGTCCATCTTCTTAACCTTGTTGCGACAATCCCCGTGAGCGACGGATTTAGGTAGTTCGGATGCCGAGCACAAGGGTTTTGACAGGCCAGGCGGCCGCCTTGCGCGACCGGCCAGACCGCCTACCTGACGGCCTGGAGGCGGATGCCACGCAGGATTCACAACGGGGTACTTGCATCGTGCGGCGAATCCTCCAAACTAAGTGACAGATGAGAGCAGTCGGCGATACCGCACGACTCAGCGACACCCCCGACCGGCGCGACGCCCGCATCGTCGCGGTCCTGGGGCCGACCAACACGGGCAAGACCCATCTCGCCCTCGAGCGCATGCTCGGGCATCGCAGCGGCATGATCGGCTTTCCGCTGCGCCTTCTGGCACGTGAAAACTACGACCGTATCGTCCGGCTGAAGGGCAAGGACAGCGTGGCCCTCGTGACCGGCGAAGAACGGATCATTCCGCCCGCCCCGCGCTGGTTCGTGTGCACGGTCGAGGCGATGCCGCTCGACCGGGAGGTTGCGTTCCTCGCCATCGACGAAGTGCAGATGTGCGCCGACCGCGAGCGCGGCCATGTGTTCACCGACCGGCTGCTGCACGCGCGCGGCTACGTCGAGACGATGTTCCTCGGGGCCGAGACCGCCAAGCGCCTTATCCGTGCCCTCGTGCCCGGTGTGGAGTTCATCGCCCGGCCGCGCTTTTCGACGCTCACCTGGACCGGGCCCAAGAAGATCACGCGCTTGCCGCGCCGTTCGGCCGCGGTGGCGTTCTCGGCTGCCGAGGTCTACGGCATCGCCGAGCTGGTGCGCCGCCAACGCGGCGGGGCGGCGGTCGTGTTCGGCGCGCTCAGCCCGCGCACCCGCAACGCGCAGGTGGCGATGTACCAGGCGGGCGAGGTCGACTACCTGGTCGCGACCGACGCGATCGGCATGGGCCTCAACATGGACATCGATCACGTCGCCTTCGCACAGCTCGCGAAATTCGACGGCCGCGGCATGCGTCGCCTGTCGCCGGCCGAGCTCGGCCAGATCGCCGGCCGCGCCGGGCGGCACATGAACAACGGCACGTTCGGCACGACCACGGGCGTCGACGGCCGCGATGTCGGCCCGCTCGATCCCGAGACCATCGCCGCGATCGAGGAGCACAAATTTCCGTCGCTCACCGCGTTCCAATGGCGCAACACGGACCTCGATTTCACGACGCCGCGCGCCCTGCTGCGCAGCCTTGAAGCGCCGCCGCCGCTGCCCGCCTTGATCCGCACGCGCGAGGCCGACGATCATCTCACCCTCACGGCGCTGGCCGCCGACAAGGAGCTGGCGTCGCTCACGGAAGATCGCGAGGGGGTGCGCCTTCTGTGGGATGCCTGCCAGATCCCCGATTTCCGCAAGGCGCTCGGCGACGCGCACGTGCATCTGGTCGGGCGCATTTTCCGCCACCTGCGTCTCGACGGCCGGCTGCCGACGGAGTGGGTGGCCTCCCAGGTCGCGCGGCTCGATACGGTCGAGGGCGACCTCGACACGTTGCTGGAGCGGCTCGCCCGCATCCGCACCTGGACCTATGTGGCTCATCGCCCGCGCTGGCTGGCCGATGCCGCGCATTGGCAGGAGAGGGCGCGCGAGGTCGAGGACCGCCTGTCGGATGCTCTGCACGAACGACTGATGCAGCGCTTCGTGGACCGCCGTGCCGCGGTGCTGGCCAAGGCGCGTCGCCAGGGCGAGGAGTACATGGCCGCCGTCACGACGCGCGGCGACGTCCTCATCGAGGGCGAGCGCGCCGGGCGCCTGGATGGATTCAATTTCGTCGCGGAATCGGACGCGCGCGAAAGCGGCGCCCGCGATCTCCTGGCGGCGGCCAACAAGGCGTTGCGGCGCGACGTCGGCGACCGGGTCCGGCGGTTTGTCGGATCGGCCGACAGTGAATTCTCGCTGGACGAGCGCGGCCTCGTGCGCTGGCAGACGCAAGCCGTGGGGCGGCTGGCGGCCGGCGACGAGCCGCTTGCGCCACGCGTCGAGACCCTGCCGTCGGACCTGCTCGAGCCGCAGCACCGCGACGCGGTGCGCCGGCGTATGCAGGCCTGGCTCGACGGCCATCTGAAGCGGGCCCTGGCGCCCCTGTTCGCGTTGCGCGAGGCGGAGCTCAGCGGTGCGGCGCGCGGCCTCGCGTATGCGCTCACGGCGGCCCTCGGATGCGTGCCCCGGCGCGTCGCGGCGGGTCAGATTGACACTCTGGCCAAGAGCGACCGGCCGCTGCTGGCCCGGCTCGGCGTGCATATCGGTACGATCGGCGTGTTCCTGCCGGCGCTGCGCAGCCGCGAGAGCACGCAATTGCGGGCCCTGTTGTGGGCGTGCGCACGCGGCGAAGATCCGCAGCGCGTCATCGCGGCCGTACCGCGCGAGCGCTCGCTCGCGCGCTCGGCCGCCGCCCTGCCCGCCGAGTTCTATGCCGCATGCCTCTATCTCCCGGCCGGGCCGATCTACGCGCGGGTCGACCGGCTCGACGGTTTGGCGGGCCGTCTGCGCGGCCTGGCCAAGCGTGGGCCGTTTGCCGCCACCGCCGACCTCGCCGCGGCCGTCGGCGCCACACCAGGCGATCTCGCCGGCCTCCTGGCCGCTCTTGGCTATCGCGCCATGCCGGGGATGGTGTTCGTGCCGCGGCCAGCGGGCGGAACGCGCCGACCCGGGGCCCACCGCGGACACGAAGGCTCGCCGTTCGCCGACCTCGAACGTCTCATCAGCGCACACCCGGGTCATGGCCGGCGCGGCCGAACCCCCGGCGGCGCCTAAGGCGGATGACCGACAGCCAGCGCCTCGACAAATGGCTGTGGTGCGCGCGGTTCTTCAAGACGCGGGCCCTCGCCGCGCGATTCTGCGACGACGGCCGCATGCGCGTCTCCGGCCAGCTCACCCATAAGGCCCACTACGCGGTGCGGGCGGGCGATGTCCTGACATTTCCGCTCGGCCCGAATATCCGGGTGATCAAGATCACCGGGCTCGCCGCCAGGCGCGGGCCGCCGGCCGAGGCACGGCGGCTGTACGAGGATCTGGCGCCGCCAGAAAAGGGCGCGGCAGCCGGACCTGCGGCTCCGTTGAGCGGGGAGCGCGCGTAGCTGCCGACCGCTTGTCCCTAACCCGCGCGGGGTTGCCATCGGCAATCGCGACGTGTTAGGCCAGCCCGCGCAACGGTCACCCCCTGTAGATATTCGGAGAGTTCGACGATGACCTACGTGGTCAACGAAGCCTGCATCAAATGCAAGTACATGGACTGCGTGGAGGTCTGCCCCGTGGACTGCTTCTACGAGGGCGAGAACATGCTGGTGATCAAGCCGTCGGAGTGCATCGATTGCGGGGTTTGCGAACCGGAGTGCCCGGCCGAGGCGATCGTTCCGGATACCGACCCCGGGGCGGAGAAATGGGTCAAAATTAATACGGATTACGCCGAAACCTGGCCGAATATTACCCGGAAAGGTGAGGCTCCCGCCGACGCGGACACCTGGAAAGGTGTCCCAGATAAATTTGAAAAGCATTTCAGTCCTAAGCCAGGTGCCCGCTGACAATAATATTTGTATAAAATCCTATTTATAGACCTTCAGTCTTAGACAGCGCCCGTGCCTTTTCTCTAAGATTGTGATACGTTTACAACATTATCGGGTGAGCGACTGCCTGAGCCCGAGTGGATCCTGAGAACGGACATCCGAGGACGCCCCAAGGACGCTAGGTCAGGACCGCACGGGTTGCCCAACCCGCGACAAGCTGTTCGAAGGTGCTGTCGGACCCTGGTTCGGCTGCCTCCCCCGAATTGTCGCATCGCAGGCCGGGACAGGTCGATCGCTGCCAACGAGGGAGCGGGAGTGAAAGGTCAAGGTTGAGCATGAGCGGCACAAAGAGCAAGACGGGTATGCGTAAGGTGGCGCGGGAGACGGACGAGACGGGCTTTGCGACCGGCGACCATGTCGTTTATCCGACCCATGGCGTCGGCAAGATCACCTCGATCGAATCCCAGGAGATCGTCGGCCAGAAGCTCCGCCTCCTGGTCATCCAGTTCGACAAGGACCGCATGACGTTGCGCGTTCCGGTGGCCAAGGCCAAGAGCTCGGGCCTGCGCCGGTTGTGCACGCGCAAGGAAATGCAGGCGGCCCTGGTCACCTTGAAGGGGCGCTCGCGCATCAAGCGCACGATGTGGAGCCGCCGCGCCCAGGAATACGAGGCCAAGATCAACTCCGGCGACCCGCGCTCGATCGCCGAGGTCGTGCGCGACCTCTATCGGAATGCGGGCCAGCCCGACCAGTCGTTCAGCGAGCGCCAGATGTATCAGGCGGCCCTCGACCGCCTGGCGCGTGAGTTTGCGGCCGTCGAGCGCATCCCCGAGGATGTGGCGACGCAGCGTCTCGAGGCGATGCTGAAGGCTGCTTAAGGCCGAACTTTCGACAGACGAGTTGAAGAGGCCGGCGGAGAACCCTTCGCCGGCCTTTTCGTTTGCGGTTTGTGATAAATTTTAGCGGGGTGCGCTTTTTTCTTGCGGTTTGCGAGGAAGGGCCCGCTATATATTGATTCTATTATGTTTGCTGCCCGTCGAGTCGCGGAGTCGCCGCCTCCGCCCAGAATTGCGCCCGTTCCCGCTTCGCGGGAAACCAAATTCGCCGTTCTGCGTCGCGCCCGCCGGGTGTGGGTGGTGGGCGCCATCCACGGCGAGGCGCATAAGCTCGCCGACCTGCACGATTCTCTCTGGCCGCGCTTTGCGCCCGGTGACCGCCTCGCCTATCTCGGCAATTATCTTGGCCGCGGCCGCACGGTTGCGGCCACCGTCGATGAGCTCGTGCGCTTTCGCTGCGCGGTCATCGGCCGCCCGTTGATGTTCGCCTCCGACGTCGCCTATCTGCGCGGCACCCAGGAGGAGATGTGGGAAAAGCTCCTGCAGCTCCAGTTCGCGGTGAATCCGCGCGAGGTCCTCGATTGGATGCTGTCGCAGGGTGTCGCGGCGACGATCCAGGCCTACGGCGGAGATCCCGAGCGCGGGCGGATCGCCGCGCGCGACGGCCCGGTCGCGATGGGCCGCTGGACCGCCAGCCTGCGCCAGGCGATGGGCGAGCGGCCGGGGCACCGGGCGCTGATGAGCAGCTTGCGCCGCGCGGCCTATACCGACGACAAGGGCCTGCTCCTGGTCCACGCCGGCCTCGATCCGGCGCGCACGCTGGCCGAGCAGAGCGATGCGCTGTGGTGGGGTCATCCGGCCTGGGCGGCGATCAGCGCGCCCTATGAGGGATTCCGGCGCGTCGTGCGCGGCTATGACCGCACCGCGCGGGCCCGCAGCCGCAGTGAGGGCGGCATCGAGGGCGTCATCGCCGCGCCGCACACCTTGACGGTCGACGGCGGTTGCGGCTTTGGCGGCGCTCTCGTGGCGCTGTGCCTCACTCCCGACGGTGAAATCGTCGACCAGATAGAAATCTAGACGCCGCTCAGCGGCGTTTGCGCGGGCGCGCGTCCTCGGTGCCTGCTTTTTCGACGAGCTCGATCTGCGCCGGGTGGTCGACGGCGATGATCGGACCGTCCTGCCAGCGCAGCCACCCGCGCACCCGGACATCCGCGCCGACGAGGCCCGATAGGTCCATCCCGGCGGCGCGGAAAAGCCGGTTTGCCTCCGCGGGGATCTCCAGTTCCAACCCTCGGCCCTGCGCGCTTGCGAACTCCAGCCACAGGCGGCCCGGGCTCCTGTGGCTCGCGGCGACGCGGCCGGCCACGATCTGGAAGCTGTCGCGCCAGCGGCCGAGGCCGCCCGCGTCGCGCACCCGATACTCGGGCCTGGCCCACAGGCCCCGCCCGGCCGCACGTGCCTCGCGTTCGATCGCCAACAGAACCACCGCCGCCGCGGCCGTGTCGCGCGTCGTCTCGACGCGCGCGAGTCCGCGGCGCACCAGCTCGGCCTCCAGCCACAGGTCGGAGGCGACGGCCACATGGGCGACGGTGCGGCCGTAGCGGTCGTTGCGTCGCTCTTCGTAGTAGATCTGCGCCTCGCGCCGGTCCGCGAGATCCGCGAGGGTCTGCTGGGCTTCCTGGGCAAAATGCGGCGTAGATCTCGGCACACCGATGCCGGCCAGGCGCAGCTCGCGGCCGTCGGCGAGGCGCAGAGTCTCTCCATCGATCGTAGCGGCGATCGTGACAGTCCCGCCCGCGGCAAGGGCCCCCTGCGCCACCAGTGTCTCCAGCGGCCCTGCCGCGGCCAACCGGCAGCCGCCGGCAACCACCGGAGCAAACGCCAGGAAAATCAAAAACAAGCGTGACATTTTCGGAGTGTAACGCCGAACGGGTTGACGTGCGCCCTTGCTGCTTGCGATCTTTGGCGGCGATGGCTGACTCCACGCAGCGCAACGATCTTTACCCGCCCCTCGAGCCGTTTGCCTCAGGCCATCTCGACCTCGACGGACGGCACCGCATGTACTGGGAGCAGAGCGGAAATCCCTCCGGCACGCCGGTGGTTTTCCTGCACGGCGGACCAGGTGCCGGGTCGACGGCGGCGCACCGCCGGTTCTTCGACCCCAATCACTATCGCATCGTGATCTTCGATCAGCGGGGTGCGGGCCGTTCGACGCCGCATGGCGAGCTCGTCGACAACACGACCCCGCATCTCGTGGCCGATATCGAGCGCTTGCGCCGGCAGTTGCGGATCGACAGCTGGCTGGTGTTCGGCGGCTCCTGGGGATCGACCCTGGCGCTCGCTTACGCGCAAGCGCATCCGGCGCGCTGCCGCGCCCTGGTCCTGCGCGGCATCTTCCTATGCCGCAAGATCGAGATCGACTGGTTCCTGTACGGACTCCGCCATGTGTTTCCGGAAGCCTGGCGGGCCTTCTCCGGCTTCCTGCCGGAGAACGAGCGGGGCGATCTCCTCGAATCCTATTACCGCCGCCTCACCCATCCCGATCCGGCGATCCACATGGCGGCCGCTCGCGCGTGGAGCACCTATGAGGGCGCCTGCTCGACGTTGCTGCCGAGCCCGGAGACGGTTTCGGCGTTCGCCGAGGACCGGATGGCGCTCGGCCTGGCCCGCATCGAGGCGCATTACTTCCGCCACGAGAGCTTTCTCGAGGAGAATCAGCTTCTGCGCGACGCGCGGCGGCTGGCCGGAATTCCGGCGACCATCGTGCAAGGGCGTTACGACATGGTGTGCCCGATCCTGAGCGCCGACGCGCTGGCGCATGCGTGGCCGGAAGCCAGCTATGTCATCGTGCCGGACGCCGGACACTCGGCGATGGAGCCGGGGATCCGCGCGGCACTCGTGGCGGCGATGGAGCGCTACAAGACACTCTAGCGGGTGCTGGCGAGCGGGCTCAGTTGATGAATCGCCACACGCCATCGGCACCCTGGCAGGCGGTCTCGATCCCGGCCATCGTCTGGTAGTCGCGGCAATATCCATAGCCGTAGGGGCTCAGATACACGCCGCTGATCGGCACCGGCGCATAACCCGGATAGGCGGGCGCGTAGTAGACCGGCGGCGGCCCGACACGGGTGGGCCCGCCGAAGTAGAACCCGAACGCGGGCCCGCGGCCGCGACCCCGGTCATGGTCGTGGTCGTGGTGCTCCTCATGGCCGCCCCGTCCCTCGTGGCCTCCATGACCGTGATCGTCGGCAAGCGCCGGTGCAGCAAGCCCCCAGCCCCAGAGTGCCACGACGATCGCGAGCGCGCGGAGGAACGAGGCCAAAAAGAGGCGAAAGAGCGGGATTGTCGTCATTCGGTTAGATAACGGCGAACCCCGCCAAAAAATCCGCCCCTCGGCCGTTCGTGTCTCTTTGGTGCTGGGATGTGCTCGTCGCCTTGCCTCGCCAGCCCGCGGGTGTGCTATAGGCTTGGGGGTGGGGTGTTACGCGGAGGGGGCGTGTCTAAACTTCGTTCTGTGATCAAGGGGTTGGCGCTGGCCTGTGGGCTCGTCGCCGGAATTATCGCATTTGCGCCACAGGCGGCGCAGGCGCAGGACCCGTCGTTTTTGAGCTTCTCGGTCGGCCGGTACGACTTCAACCGCCAGAAGATGCCGACGGAAGAGGGCGGGATGCAGTACCGCTCGGACCTGAAGCTGTGGATCTTCCAGCCCATGGCCGGCTTCATGGTGAACGGTCACGGGTCGGCCGAGATCTACACCGGCATCAGCCTCGACATCTTCTTAGGCAACCGGTTCGTCGTCCGGCCCAGCTTCGCACCAGGCTACTACCACCAAGGTGGCGGCGAGGATCTCGGCTACAAGCTCGAGTTCCGCTCGGCGATCGAATTCGCTTACCGGTTCGACGACCGCTCCCGCCTCGGCGTCGAGGTGTATCACATGTCGAACGCCAGCCTCGGCAAGATCAACCCCGGCGAGGAGTCGATCAACCTCGTCTATTCTCTGCCGACCACGAAGATCGCGAGCTGGTTGGGCAATTAGCGGGGTGAGAACGCCTCGCGCGTCCGCCAGCGGGCGAGCGCGTCGAGGCTTTCCTGCGGCGTGATGCGCCGGAACAGCTCGAGTGCTGCCGCCGGTTCCGCGTGCACCAGCTCGAGCAGCGATGAAAGTACGCCGCGCTCGATGCCCGCCGCCCGGCACGCCACCGCCAGGGCGCGTCCGTCCGGCTGGTAGGCGATCCGGCGCGCGAGGCGGATGCCGACATTGAGATAGCGCGCGAGCAGCGCCTCGAACAAAGATACGTGCCCGTTCTTCAGCAGGCGCACGAAGACCGCCGGGTCGTTGATACGCTCGGCCTTGATCGCATCGGCGAGCTGCAGCGCCGTATCGTCCCAGGCGACCTCCGGCCGGTGCTCCGCCGAAACTTCCTGCAGGGAATCCAGAAGCGGCGCATCCAGCCATTGCGGGGCCACGCGGTACTTCGTCTCGATGAAGGTCTTGAGCTCGGCGGCCACCCAGCCATACATGCGCGCCGCGATCTCGCCCGGCAGGTCCTCGCGGTGAAGCAGCGGCGCCTGCAGCTCGGTATCGGTGCGCGAGCGTTGCGCCAGATACGCGTAGGTCGCCTCGGCGATCTTGGCGGTGGGGTTCTTCAGGAGCTCCGCCACCACGTCCGTCGACCCGATCTCGGCCACGGCCGAGGACACGCTCTCGCTGAGCTGCGCGCGTGCGGCGATCGCCAGCTGATGCTGCTTGGTCTTGTGCCGGACGATCTCGATCAGGTCGTCGTCGCGGAGGGCCGCACTCATCGACAGGATCGGCCGCGCCACCATGAACTCGTCGTTGGCCAGCGCCACGACGAGATCGCGCGGCGCCGCCGGGTCCTTGGCCAGCCGCTCGGCCATCCGCTTGCGCACCGCGATTTCGGTCTCGCGGACCAGCTTGCGCAGGATGTCGGTCGCGATGTCGAGCTCGGCGCGGTTGAATGGCGCGTGATCGACGTAGATGATCTCGCTCAGGTCGTCGGCAATGCGCGACTTGGAGGCGTCCGCCTCGTGGCGGGCAAGCTCGAGAAGCGCCTCGATTTTCTGCTGGATCGTGTCGCTCATGCGGCTCGTATACGGTGGCCACGCCATATTAGCATGGCCCGGACTCCTGGCTATTCTTTGACCGCTTGGCGGGCCAGCTTCACCACTGCCGGCGCGGCGCCGTAGATCTCGTTAATCAACGCCTCGACCGCCTCCCCCCTGACCGGGTTCACCTCGAGGCCGAGCCGCTCCGCGTCGGATAGAAAGCCGGGATCGCGCATGGTCGCATCGAACGCCCCCCGCAGCGCCGCCAGCCGCTCGGCCGGCACCCGGGGCGGTGCCGCATGGGGCCGGGCCATGCGCTGGCGGGCCACCAGGAGGCGGATCGCGGCCTTCGTATCCGGGTCCGGGGCGATGTCGGTGACGAGCGGGAGGGCGATGCCCGCCGCGAGGCCAACTGCCCGTCCGCGCATCCTACTCGGCGGCAGCGTGGCCGCGGCTCTGGATCTCCAGGTTCACGAGCTGGATCGGCGACTGCGTCGTCTCCAGCATGCCCCAGCTCTTGAGCCACTCGTAGGTCCGTTGCAGCTCGTCGGCAGGAATCGGTGCCGGATCGACGACCACGAGGCGGCTCTCGCGCAGGTCCTCGGGCCTCAGTGTGCCGATCTCGGGATCCTTCCGCTTGTGATAGTCGATGAAGTAGTGCAGGTAGGCGCGCTTGTTCGCGTTGATGCGACGCACCGCCTCGCGCACCGCACGGTTGAACGCGGCATAGGTCTCGCCGTCGATGCGGTCCGACGCCACCTCGGTGCCGTGATAGAACGCCGAGCAGACGGTCCGGCAGCCTTTTTTCTCGGCCAGGGTGATGTAAGGCTCGGTCAACGTCGTCGCCTCCACCTCGCCCTTCATCATCGCCTCGAAGCGCGGCCGCGAGCCGTTCGGCACGCTGCACAGCTTGATCTGGTCGCGCGGCACGAAGCCCTCGAGCAGGTGGAGGGCGAGATAATGCGTGCCGAAGTAGAAGGGCACGCCCACCGTCCGGCCGGCCAGTTGTTGCGGCGTGTACACCGGCGAGTCCGGCCGCACCACGATCGCCGCGTAGCTGATGATGGCGCGCCGGCCGATCTGCCGGCTGCCGATGCCCGTTTCCTGGACGCGGCAGTAATTGCCCCACTCGCAGGCGTTGTACATGTCGGCCTTGCCTTGCTCGACGAGGCGGCCGTGGCTGGCGAACGGGTTCGCACCCTTGGGGCTGGTGACGTCCAGCTGGGTCTTCTTGTCGACGCCGGCGTCGCGGTCGGCCCACTCGATCGCGAGGCCTTCCTTATCGAACAGGCCTTCGTCGTACGCGACGAGCTCCGGCAGGCCCTGGAAGGGCGCCGTCGTCTCGAGGACCAGTTTTTTCATGGGGACCTCCCTCAACGCGATCAGAGCATATCGGCAACCGGGGATGAGATCGAGGGGGCCTCTTTACGGACGCCGCGGCGCGCGATTTAACTATCGGGGGCAAGTCCACACGCTTCTAAGGAACGACCATGAACCCCGATACGAAGAAGACAGCTCTCCGGATGATCCCCTACGGCATCTACGTGCTTACGACGCAAGCCGCCGACGGCTCGGTTGCCGCGGCGACTGTGAACTGGGTGACCCAGACCGCGTTCGCGCCGCCCCTGGTCGTGGTCGGTGTGAAAACCGATTCCGGCGCCTATGCCGTCGGCCGCAAGGCGGGCGCCTTCGCGCTCAATATGCTCGGCAAGGGCCAGCAGGGCATGGCGTTCGCGTTCTTCAAGCCGACGCAGGCCGCCGACGGCAAGCTGTCCGGCGAGCCGTTCCGCAAGGGATCGACGGGCTCGCCCATCCTCACCAATGCGCCGGCGGCGGTCGAGTGCAAGCTGGTCGAGGTCATCGAGCGCGGGGATCACCACATTTTCGTCGGCGAGGTGGTCGACGCGCATCTCACCAAGCCGATCGAGGGCCGGCCCGATGCCGCGATCCTCGAGATGAAAGAGCTCGGCGAGAAAACGTTCTACGGCGGCTGAGGCGCAAGCCAGCAGGCGAGGGGCCCCATGAAGGCGGCACGGCTGTTCGATGTCACCGGGCATGTGGCGCTGGTCACGGGTGCAGCGAGCGGCCTCGGCCTTGCGATGGCCGAAGTCATGGCCGAGAACGGCGCTACCGTAGTCGCCGCCGACATGGACGGCCCGGGCCTTGAGCGCGCGGTGCAGCGGCTCAAATCCGCGGGCTCCCGCGTCGAAGCTGGCGTCATCGACGTCGCGGACCGCGAGGCGGTCGAGCGCTGGGTGGCCGACGCCGCCCGCCGCCACGGCCGTCTCGACGCGGTGTTCGCCAATGCGGGCATGTCGGCCGGCCCGCAGGCGCGCGCGCTGGCAACGTCGTGGGACACCTGGGACCGGGTGCTCGACGTCAATCTCACCGGCGTGTTCGCCACGCTGCGCGCCGCCGCCGCGGTCATGAAGGTGCAACGGCGCGGCCGGATCATCGTCACCGCCTCGATCGCCGGGCTGCGGGGCGAGCCGATGGCCGGCTATGCCTACGCCGCCACCAAAGCCGCGGTTGCCAATCTCGTGCGCCAGGCGGCGATCGAGCTCGGGCCGTTCAACGTGCTGGTCAACGCGATCGCACCCGGCCCGTTCCGCACCAACATCGCCGGCGGCCGCATGCACACCGACAAGGACGCGGAGCGGGAGTTCGCGGAAAGCTGCCCGCTCGGCCGCATCGCCGAGCCCGACGAGATCAAGGGCCTGGCGTTGCTGCTCGCCTCGCCCGCGGCGAGCTACATGACCGGCAGCGTCATCCCGATCGATGGCGGCTCGCTCGCCTGGTAGCTGCGCTCTACCTCACCGCCCGCGGGAACCAGGGCCGGCGTGCCCTCGTTCATGAAGCACAACCGACACCGATTGCCCATGAAACCAGCGACAATCGAGCGTCTCGACATCTCCGCCTATACCATTCCGACCGACGGCCCGGAAGCCGATGGAACGTTGAGCTGGAATTCGACGACCTTGGTCGTCGTTCATGTCCACGCCGGCGGCGGACACGGGCTCGGCTATACCTACGCCGACGAGGCGGCCGCCAAGGTCGTCGAGGGCAAGCTCGCCAAGGTCGTCCTCGGGTGCGATGCGATGGCCGTGGCCGCCACGTGGCAGGCCATGCGCGGCGAGATCCGCAATCTCGGGCAGCGCGGAATTGCCATGATGGCGGTCTCGGCGGTCGACACGGCGCTATGGGATTTGAAGGCGCGTCTGCTCGACGTACCGCTCTTTGTCCTCCTCGGCGCCGTGCGCGATGCGATCCCGGTCTACGGTAGCGGCGGCTTCACGTCGTATTCGCTGGACCGGCTGCAGAAGCAGCTCGGCGGCTGGGTGGCCGACGGCATCTCGCGCGTGAAGATGAAGATCGGCAGCCATGCGGCCGAGGATCTCAAGCGCGTGCGTGCCGCGCGGGCCGCCATCGGGCCGGATGCCGAGCTCTTCGTCGACGCCAATGGCGCCTATGCCCGCAAGCTCGCCCTGGCCAAGGCGGAGGCGTTCAGCGAGCACGGGGTCTCGTGGTTCGAGGAGCCGGTCTCGTCGGATGATCTCGAAGGGTTGCGGCTGCTGCGCGATCGGGCGCCCGCCGGGATGGACATCACGGCCGGCGAGTACGGCTATGACCCGTTCTACTTCCGCCGCATGCTGGAGGCGGAGGCCGTCGACGTGCTGCAGCCGGACGGAACGCGTTGCGGCGGCGTGACCGGATTCATGCAGGCGGGCGCGCTGTGCGAATCGTTCGGCATCCCGGTGTCCGCGCACACCTCGCCCTCGCTGCACGCGCATACGTGCTGCGCCGTGCCGAAGGCGCGCCACCTCGAATACTTCCACGATCATGCGCGGATCGAGCAGATGCTGTTTGATGGCGCGCAGGTCCCGGTGCGCGGCGAGTTACGGCCCAACCGGCAGCGTCCCGGCCTGGGTCTCGAGCTCAAAGAGAGGGAGGCGGCGCAATTCCGCGTCGGCTCCGCCAGCCGCCGCGTATGACCATGGATGGCCGCCGCCCGCACGTTTATACGGTCGGCAGCGTGCTCGGGCTGTGCTGCCGCGCTGCCGCCTCTGCGAGCGTCCTGCTCGCGCTTGCCGCCGGGCCCGTGGCGGCCGATTCGGGCGCGTCGAACACCGCCACATTGGCCAAGGCGCGTGACATCCGGGCCAAGCTCGCCGCCGCGGGATTCTCCGATATCGTCAATCTGCAGGAGCGCGAGGGCGGCACGTGGTCGTGCCGGGCGCTTCGCTTCGACACGGCGGTCCGCCTCGAAATCGACCGCGACGGCAAGATATCGATCATGTGACGCGGGAGCGGCCGTCGCCTGTCGGCCCGTCATTCTCCGGCCGGCGTCTCAGCCAGAAGCTTTTGCCGGTCGAGCGTGGTCGTGAGTTGCCCGGAAATCTTCAGGTCCTGGATCGGGAGGACGATCTTCTTCGTGGTCACGCCGAAGAAGTCCTTCACGTTGATGACGGCGGCCATGATTCGCCCGCTCGTCGCATCGAGCAACAGATCCTCGGCTTTGCCGATGTAGTGGCCGGAGGCGTCGCGCACGTCGCTGCTCATAACGTCGCTGGCCTTGAGGTCATGACGAAACGCGTCATTCTGCGCCGGTGCCGCATTGGGATTGGTGTGCGCATCCGCCGCCAGCGATGGGCGACACAGCGCCGCCGGGGCGAGGGCGAGCCCGACCGCGAGGAACGCCCGAGTTGCATCTTGGGTCAGCTTGCGCATCGAGCCTCGACGCCGCCTTAGTGTTGCCTCATTTGGTGTCCGGTCCTGCCACGCCCGGGTCCCATTTCGCAAACGTTGCCCCCGTCGACCCAGTTCCACTCTCCTGCGCCCGCACCCTCGCGGAAGCGGAACTCTCCATCCGTAAGAGGCGTTACCTCACAGCCGTTCTGCGGCGCAGCATCACGTCTCCGTCATTCCTGACGCAAGCGGAGGCGGGTGGTCTGCGAAACGGGGAGATGACGCGGGCATGGCCAACGGTCTGGGACCAGGCGCGGATCTGGCCGTCAAGGTTGGACTATCGGCGGTTGCGCTCGGGCTCGTCTGTCTGGGGTTGTGGGGCTGGGGAGGCCCCTGGGACGACTACAGCACCCAACGCAATATCGTGCAGCCGCAGCCGGTGCCCTTCAGCCATCGGCACCACGTGTCCGGTCTCGGTCTCGATTGCCGCTACTGCCACACGGCCGTCGAAGTGTCGTCGAACGCCGGGTTGCCGCCGGTCCAGACCTGCATGACCTGCCATTCGCAGATCTGGACCAACGCCACGATGCTGGAGCCGGTGCGTCAGGCTTACGCGACCGGCAAGACGCTGCGCTGGAACGCGGTCAATTATCTTCCCGACTACGTGTTTTTCGATCACAGCATTCACGTCGCCAAGGGCGTGGGTTGCACGACCTGCCACGGCCCCATCGGCGACATGCCGCTGACGTGGAAATCCGCCAGCCTCTACATGAGCTGGTGCCTCGACTGTCATGCGAACCCGGCGCCGCATCTGCGGCCCCATGAAGCCGTATTCGACCCGAATTGGCGGCGCACGCCCGACACGCCATCCGGCGAGGCGCTGCTGCGTGCCTATCACATCCATCCCGAAACGCTTACGGATTGCTCGGTGTGCCATCGCTGAACGGTTCCGATCCCGGACTCGATCTCGTAGCGCTCCGCCGGCGCTTGGCCGGCACGCGCGGGCGTGATTATTGGCGCAGCCTCGAAGAAGCCGCCGGCCATCCCGAGTTTGCGCGGCTGATGAGCGAGGAGTTTCCTGCGGCCGAAGGCTGGAGCGACGCCAGCATCGACCGGCGGCGGCTGCTCCAGGTCATGGCGGCGTGCGTGGCGCTGGCGAGTGTCAGCGGCTGCGGACCGGAAAAAACGCGCAAGCAGCTCCTGCCCTATATCCGCGAACCCGAGGGGATGGTGCCGGCGGTGCCGCGCTTCTATGCCACGGCCGCGACGCTCGGGGGATTCGCCGAAGGCGTGCTGGTCAAGCACTACCAGGCGCGGCCCATCAAGATCGAAGGCAATCCCGACCATCCGGCGAGCCTCGGGGCCACGAGTCACTGGTCGCAGGCGCTGATCCTGTCGCTCTACGATCCGGAGCGCTCGCAGATGCCGCTGCAGCGCGGCGTCCCGGCGAGCGAGCAGGCGTTCGTCTCCGCGTTGTTCGAGCGGCGCTCCGAGCTCCTGCGCACCCACGGCCGTGGCTTGCGCATCCTGACAGGTTCCGTGACGTCGCCAACCTTCGCCGCACAGATGGCAGCGCTGCTGCGCACGTTCCCTGAGGCCCGTTGGCATCAGTGGGAAGCGATCAGTCGGGAGGCTGTCGCGGACGGAACCACGCGGGCGTTCGGGCGGCCGCTCGATGCCGTCCTGCACGTGGACAAAGCCGACGTTCTTCTCGCGGTCGGCAGCGACCTGCTGTCATGGGCGCCGGGCCATTTGCGCTATGCGCGCGATTTCGCGGCCAAGCGCCGGGCCACCGAGACCGGCGGGCGGATGAGCCGCGTCTACGCCATCGAGGCGACGCCCACCTTGGCGGGAT
>Ga0335071_10002978_pt1 | contig 18009 bp, 14 predicted proteins | sample Lox_Sample_15_FD_206724 | JGI IMG/M metagenome (GOLD analysis project Ga0335071, IMG submission 206724) | Soil microbial communities from Loxahatchee National Wildlife Refuge, Florida, United States - Lox_Sample_1.5 | ecosystem: Environmental > Terrestrial > Soil > Wetlands | place: USA... | reverse complement strand
AACCGATGCTAACCATCCAGCGGCTTTGAGCCCAAAGGTCACAGGTGGAGCGGGCTGAAGCAGAGTCCGCCCCAGCATGACTGTGTCTTTGTGACTGTCTGACAATTTTTCCAGCGCTTTATCCAATCGCGACAGATCCCCGATCAGTAACGGTTCGGCGCGTTTCAGCAGCAGAGACATCGCACTGTCGGCAACGTCCTGGCTGGTGGCTCCCCAGTGCACAAATCGCGCCGCATCCACGTCAGTTTTTCGTACCTGCTCGGTAAGCATTTTCACCAGCGGAATCGCCGGGGTTCCTGCGCGAAATGCGGCATCAGCGAGACTTGGGATGTCGAAGTTGCAAGGCCTCGCTGCAGCCGTGATCGCGTCCGCGGCATCCTTCGGAATCACACCCGTTCGCGATTCCGCGCGCGCCAGTGCGGTTTCGAATTCCAACATTGCCTGAAGAACCGACTCGTCGGAAAACAACGCGGCCAGCGTCGGCGTGGTTGCCAGGCTTTCAATCAAGCGTCCGCTCATGCTTGGCTCCGTGCGCGTCGTTTCGAATCGGGTCGTTTGTTCAATCTGAAATGGTTACACATCGAAAAATACAGTCTCGCCCTCTCCCCGAAGGTGCACATTGAGAATCCAACTGTTCGCGCGAGCAGGATCTGGCTGGGCCAACAACGTTGGACGCCTGTTTTCTGGCACCAACGCCAAGATCGCATCGGAAGCGTTCGCCGGTTCCCCTGCAAAGTAAAGTCGTGTCGACAACCGCTTGAGAATGCCTCGGCCCAGAATCGATACATTAATGTGGGGCGCCTGAATTTTCCCTCGTGGCCCGGCCACACATCCTGGCTTGATCGTCTCAAAAGTGCACGAGCCGTCTTCCGCCGTCGCCATTCGCCCAAAGCCGCCAAAGCCTGCGTTGTCCGCATTGTCCTGCTGCGAGTAGTTCCCTTCTGAGTCTGCCTGCCACAGTTCGATCATCGCATCCGGAACCGGCACGCCTTCTCCATCCAGCACATGAAATGTGAGCCAAATCCGTTCGCCCTTCGCTCCGTCACCCGCGATGCGGGGAACGCTCCGTCCGTCCGTGAGCCCCAGATGCAGGTACGGACCAACCGTTTGCGAAGGAGTCGGCGTCAAGTCCATTTTTCTTCCTCTACCTCTACTTCTCGAACGGCGTCGATTCACGCCCTCGGAGTACGATGTCGAAACGATAGCCCAAAGCCCATTCCGGCCTCGTCGTTTCCAGATCAAACTTGGAGACCAAACGCTGACGCGCCCTTTCGTCAGGAATCGATTGCAGGATGGGATCGTAGGCAAAAAGCGGATCGCCGGGAAAGTACATCTGCGTAATCAATCGCGTGACGAAGGCCGGCCCGAATAGAGAAAAGTGGATGTGCGCCGGGCGCCACGCATTCTCATGATTGCGCCAAGGATAAGCACCTGGCTTGATGGTCACAAAACTGTAGAACCCCTTCTCGTCGGTCAGAGTCCTTCCTGTTCCTGTGAAGTTCGGATCGAGCGGTGCAGGGTGATCGTCTTTCGCGTGTGCATACCTGCCCGCGGCGTTGGCTTGCCAAATCTCAATCAGGCTATTCGGCACGGGGTGGCCATCCCCATCCACGACTCGCCCGCGCACAATGATTCGTTCTCCTAGAGGTTCGCCCGCATGCTGAACCGTAAGATCTCGATCATTTGGATGTATGTCGGAATGGCCAAAGACCGGACCCGTGACCTCAGACAAAGTGTGCGGCAAAAAGATCAGCGGTTGAGAGGGTGCCCGCAGTCGTGTCGCGCGATACGCAGGGTACAGATAGTCCGGCTGCGTACCCGCTTCCTCCCGGCGGAAGGGGATGACCGATTTCCTTGGTTCGTCACGCTTGCTCCGCATTAGTGAAGAAGACATGTTGCTCTCACGGTCGGAAAATGCACACGCACTTTGTCGCTACAGATTGTACGTTGATTCAGCTCATCGGAAGCCCAACGTAGTTTTCGGCAAAGGACTGCGCTGCTGCACGAGAACTCGTCAGGTAATCCAAATCGGCCAACTGCCGGTGCTCCTCAAACCTGTCATTCCCGGGAATCCGGTGCAGGACGGAAGTCATCCACAGCGAGAAGCGTTGTACCAGCCACACTCGCCTCAAACAAGTCTCTGAATAACTGTCGAGCAGAAGCAGACTTCCAGAGGCGTAGAATTCCGCGAGCGCAGCGGCTAAGACTCGCACATCCGCCACGGCGAGATTCAGCCCTTTTGCGCCAGTAGGAGGCACGATGTGGGCTGCATCCCCAGCCAGGTAGAGCCTGCCGGATTGCATCGGCTCCGCGACGAAACTGCGCATCCCGGTAATACCTTTTTGCAAGATGGGGCCCTCGGTGAGCCTGCGCCCATCGCGCGTCGCCAGCCGCCTCTGCAATTCTTCCCAGATTCTTTCATCGGACCACTGGGTGAGGTCTTCCTCTGGAGCGCATTGGAGATACAAGCGCGTGATCTCCGGCGTACGCATGCTGTGAAGGGCAAACCCTCGATCGTGGTAGCAGTAGATCAGCTCCGCCGAAGAGGGTGGCGCTGCCGCCAGAATGCCAAGCCATGCAAACGGAAACACCCGTTCATAGATGGTTAATGCCTTCTCTATGTTCGGGCGGCAGACTCCGTGGAAACCGTCGCAGCCTGCAATAAAATCGCAAAGGATCTCCGAAGGTTCGCCTTGGTCGTGAAACCGTATTTTCGGCGCGGCAGAATCGAAGTCGTGAACGGTGACACCTTCCGACTCAAAGAAAATCTCGCCATCTGCTTCCAGCCGCGCAGCGATGAGATCCTTCACAACTTCCTGCTGCGCGTAGATGGTTATCCCGCGACCCGTGAGGTCTTTGAAATCGATACGATGCCCTTGCTCTCTGAAGCGGATTTCCACGCCATCGTGAATCAGCCCTTCCCGCTTCATTCGCTCGCCTAAACCCATTTCCACCAGCAGGTCGACGGTGCCCTGCTCTAACACGCCGGCCCGCACCCGCTGCTCACAGTGCTGCCGACTTCGACTCTCGACCACAACTGAATGAATTCCTTGTCGCTGCAGGAGGTGCGACAAGAACAGCCCTGCGGGTCCAGCTCCCACAATCCCAACCTGCGTGCTTATTCTCATCGTTTCTTCCGCCGCGATTTCTGACGAGCCCCACTGTGATTGTTTTTCACAGAAAACATTTCCACCACTTCGCGCGGCACGGGCCTGCTCTCAATTCGTTCTGGGTCGCTCTCCGATACTGCTGCCCAGACGCGGACCTCAGAACATTCCACGGCCAGAACCCCCTTATTGAATAACCTGTGGCGCACAGAAAAGCTGCTGCGCCGCCATTCAGTAATCTCGGATTCGACGACCACTGTGTCCGAAAACCGCGACGGCACCATGAATGACGCACGCACATCGACCAGAGGTATCCCAATAATCCCGTAAGTCTTCAGCATCTTTCGCTTGGGAAGCCCCACCTTCTTGAACAGTCCGGCAGTGCATGCATCGAAGTAAGCGAAATAGCGTGGGAAATACACAATCTGCGCTGGGTCACAGTCGCCCCATTCAATGTGAATCGTTCTCCGGTTGATTCGGTTCGCCTTGTTGCTCACCAATGACCTCTTCCCGTCATTTCCGTCGTTATTCTACATTTACCGAAAATCCGAAGTCTGGCGCGGCGAAGTATAACCGGGGACGACCACGGCGTCGATACTGACAGCCACGGTTCGGGCATGGTGAAGATCACCGGCGCTTTCAAACTCGTTGCGGCAAAAGGGGCCCGTGGAGATTGAACATTCGAGATCGAGATCCTTGATCCCGGCGTGCCCGCGTGTAGTTCTGAGGGGGAGTTTCCTTCTATTTTCGGTTGTGGGAACTTTCCCACCTCTCCCTTTTTCGGATGGTGCGAGGGGGCAACGAGTGTCATAGACAGGTTCAGCCAACTGGCTTTTCCCTGCTCGATTAGCCTGCGTGAAGCTACAATTTCCTCGTGACCAAAGAACGTTGGGCTCAGATAGGAATCACGACTGAATTTCTTATCATCGTAAGGACTCTAGGTGAGTTCTTTCGGCTCAGGCACGCGCTAGGCACGAACTTCTCGACCGCAGTCGTTGCGCCCTATATCGGTGGCGCGCTCATTGCTGCTTGTTCTTGTTGGATCGCTGTGACCCTCTACTTCTTTCGAAGGTATTCGCTGTCGGCTGGGATCGCGTTCGCGACCGTACCCGTTCTCTTCGTCTACAAAATCGCGGCGATGGGAGGGTAGCGGTAGCTCGCGCCGTACGAACGGTGCAAAGGGTAAGCTCAATCGAGCCTCTGCGGAAACGGGAGCCGCAAGTGATTCGCATCTGACGTAGTTTGGCGCATGACTAAAGAACGATTGCCATGACTTCGATCAAGCCGAGTACTGCCCAGCAAACGGCTCGCCGTTTTTCGCCAGCTCCAAGATATCCAGCAGCAGCGCTAAAGCAGAGTATTGCGCTGGTCCATCCACTGGCCCAAGCGGCGGGCTTGCTCAGCATTCTAAGGATTCGCATAATCGCCTGTTCATTTCCGTCTGAATTTGTTCCGCCGCTAAGATTTCGGTTGCTTGTCCACGACGTATTTGAGCCACCATCCAACACCGACCATGAACACCAGTGTCAGGAGAGTCAGAACGATGTCCTACGCTGCGATTGTCATCAGCTTAAGTCAGCGTTTCTGGCTCGGAAAACCCACAGAGAGTACCATGCAAACCCAAAGACTGACGAAATCAGTCCGACTCACTCATTGACGCCGCTCGACTCGAGTGATGCCCTCTTTCGTCAATAAGTAGGACAGAGAGTGAAACGGCGTTTTACGCCGCTAGACGCTCTCTGTAACTCCTTGATAAATATGGTGGGCAGTGCAGGACTCGAACCTGCGACCTCCTGCTTGTAAGGCAGGCGCTCTAACCAGCTGAGCTAACCGCCCCTCGAACCGCGGCGCGACCCGCCTGTCGCGTGGTAAGAACTCGAATGAGGGGTATCCGAGTAAACCTCGTCTTACCGAGTGTACGGTAGGTGGGAAAAATCGGTCAAACTTGCGATCGACAAATCGCGCCAAGGAACATTCATCGCGCCTCAGCGCTCCCACCACCGCCTGCTAGACTACCTCGTGCGCCGCCTCATTATTAATGCCGACGATTTCGGATACACCTCTGGCGTCAATCGCGCCATCGTGGAAGCTCACACCCGCGGCATCGTGACTTCTTCCACGCTGATGGCAAACAGTGCCCAGTTCAGCGAGGCCGCAGAACTGGCACGAACTCTTCCCAAACTAAGCATCGGTTGCCACGTCGTGCTTATCGATGGCGATCCGCTACTTGACTCCAAACAACTTTCTACGATCACCAAAGACGGCGCATTCCGCGATGGGATCAAGGCCTTTGCCGCGCGCGCTATCGCCGGACGCATGGATCCCGACGAGATTACTCAGGAAGCCACGGCGCAAATCCGCAAGATTCAGGCAGCAGGCATCACGGTGTCGCACTTCGACACTCACAAGCACACACATCTTTTCCCTAGCGTTTTGCGACCACTCCTAAAAGCAGCCGCTTCCTGCGGCGTGAGAGCCGTGCGCAATCCGTTTGGGCCACTCCTGCCGATGAAGTCGAGTGAGTTGTTGGCTCGCCCCAACCTGTGGAAGCGTTTTGCCGAGGTTCGCGTGCTGCGCCGATTCGCCGGCAAATTTCGCGAAGCAGTCGACCGTGAGGGATTTGTCACGCCCGATGGGACCTTGGGGATTGAAGTCACCGGAACTCTGGATGAAAGCCTCTTTCATGCCTTGGCGCACAGCGTTCCCGAGGGCACTTGGGAGTTCGTCTGCCACCCCGGCTACAATGATGCCGACCTTCAGGTGGCGCACACTCGTTTGCGCGAGTCGCGCGAGGTGGAATTGCATGTCCTGACCCTGCCCGCCGCGCGTGACGTGCTCTCTCAGGAAGGCGTTGAACTGATCTCTTACCGCAATCTCCGGTAGAAATCCTCGAATTGACGGCCAAGTCGATCCCGGTCCGGAATGTCCGGATTCCGCCGAACCAAAGTCGAAAAGTCTCCTAGGTACTCCGGTAACCTGCCATTACCGCCCTAAAGAGTAAGATGAGATACAATTCACCGTTTCTCTAAGAAGTGGGAGGGCGCTCATGTCGGCCCAAGGGTCAGCGCCGCGTGCGACTCTGGACTTAAAGGTCCGAGTATGGGGCATGGGCGCGAACAATCAACCGTTCTTCCAGAACGCGATGGCGCAAAATATCAGCGCCACTGGCGCCTGCCTGTACGGAATCGAACCCGACCTCAAAGTGGGCGACGTGATCGGCGTGCAGTATGAGGGCAGGAAGGCCCGCTGCAAGGTTATTTGGGTGGTCGACGCCGGCGCCTTGAAAAAGACTCAGGTCGGGGTTCAATTGGTGGCGGACCAGGAATGTCCCTGGACCGCTGTTCTGCCCCACGACATGAAGCTGGACGAGCGGACAGTCATCAACCAGGACAATCGCCGCCGTTTCGCCCGACATAAGATCTCATTCCCTCTGGAATTGCGCGACGAACGCGTCAATACCCCGCTTCGAGTGAATGCCACAGACATCAGCGGCAATGGGTGTTATGTGGAGACCGTCATGCCGCTGGCCATCGGCACTTCGCTGCGCGTCGACTTCTGGATTGATCAGGAGCGGCAATCCCCCAGCGCCGTGGTGCGCACCCGCGACCCGGGCGTTGGCATGGGCATCGAGTTTACGGGTCTGCCGGAAGAAGGCAAGAAACGCTTCCAGGCCCACCTCGACACGCTTGACCCGGTCAAAACGATAGGTCCCAAGCCTGGTCACTAGCCCCCGCCAGTCTGCCCTTCGTGTAAAATCTGCAACCGTCGCTCCTCTCCGCCATCGAATTACAGGACCTTGCCGAAGACGGGATCAAATTCGCACATGAAAATTGGGATTACCTGTTACCCCACGTACGGCGGCAGTGGTGTGGTAGCCACTGAATTAGGCCTGGAATTGGCACAGCGCGGGCATGAGATTCACTTCATCACCTACGCCCAGCCCATCCGCCTGCGCGGAGCTGAACTTGATATTCACTACCATGAAGTCGAGGTATCCCGTTACCCATTGTTCGAGTATCCGCCCTACGATCTCGCGCTGGCTACGCGCATGGCGGAGGTTGCGCAACTGTACGATCTCGACCTGCTCCACGTGCACTACGCGATCCCGCACTCGGTAAGCGCGCTGCTGGCGCGCCAGATGCTTGCAGCCGGTCCGCGCAGCCAGCGCCTTCCTTTTGTCACCACGCTGCACGGTACCGATATCACTCTGGTTGGGCTCGACCGCTCTTACCTTCCCGTCACGCGTTATTCGATCGAACAGAGTGATGGAGTGACGGCCATCTCGAATTACCTTCGCGACCGCACCCAACGCCTCTTCGATGTGAAGAATAAAATCGAGGTCATCTACAACTCCGTGAACTGCGATGTGTACCGCCGCGATCCGGAAGTTGTTGCGCAGATGCGTCCCGAGTACGCTCCGAACGGCGAGCGCATCCTGGTGCACCTGTCGAACTTCCGGCCGGTAAAACGCATCACCGACGTGATCGAAATCTTCGATCGCGTCCGCAAACAATTCCCTTCAAAACTTCTGCTGATCGGCGATGGGCCGGACCGATCCGTTGCGGAATGGCTCGCCGTACAAAAAGGAATTCACGACGACGTGTTGTTTCTCGGTAAGCAGGATCAGATTCAGGACAAGCTTGCCGTCGCCGACATCATGCTGATGCCCAGCGAACTCGAGTCTTTCGGCCTGGCCGCGCTGGAGGCAATGGCCTGCGAAGTCGTGCCCATTGCGACCCGAGCCGGAGGCGTCCCGGAGGTCATCGACCACGGCAATACCGGCTATCTCGCTGATGTGGGAGATGTCGAAACCATGTCTCGCTACGCGATCGAGTTGTTAAGCGATGAAACGCGGCTGCGCGACATGGGCAAGCGGGCGCGCGCCGCTGCGGCTGACAAATTCTGCTCGACGAAGATCGTCAAGCAGTACGAAGATTTCTACCGGCGCGTGCTCGATCGCTCGGCGTAGAAGCCTTCTGGTACCGAACTCGCCGCTTCAATCAACGGCAGCCGAATCCGGATCAGCGTTCCCTTCCCTTCGTGGCTGTCGATCGTCATGCGTGCGGTGTCGCCGTACAGCACTTGCAGACGTTCTGAGATGTTTGCCATCCCAATCCCCATACCCGACCAACTGCTGCTCTCTTCCAGTTGCGCGCTACCCATGCCCACGCCGTCGTCCTCGACTTCGATAATCAGGCGGGAGTCGGTCACACGCGTGCGCAGAAAAATGCTGCCGCCTTCCACTTTCGGTGACAGCCCGTGCTTGATGGAGTTTTCGATCAACGGCTGCAGCAGCATGCTGGGGACTACGACATCCAGTGACGCCGGATCGAATTCCTTCACCACGCGCAGCTTGTCGCGCCCGAATCGAACTACTTCGATATCGAGATAGTTATCAATAAATTCGAATTCCTCACGCAGCGGCGCAAAGGCTTCGGTCGTGTTCAGCAACCGGCGCAGAATTGTTGCCAGCTTGAAGATCACGTCACGCGCAGTGTCAGGGTCGAACCGCACCAGGGAAGAAATGGAATTCAGCGTGTTAAAGAGAAAGTGCGGATTGATCTGATTCTGTAGCGCCTCCATACGCGCATGCAGCAGCAACCGTTCCTGCTCTTCCAGCTTGATCTGAATGCGAACGCTATTGAAGATCTTCAGCTCGATTCCGATAGCAATCACGCTAGCCGCATAGATTGCCACCTCGACCCAAATGTTTTCAGGACTTTCCAGCCCATAGATCGATCGCGGGAAATACCGCGACAGTTCGGTCAACACGAAGCGCAACCCGCATATCGTGGTGAAAAACATAATCTGCCAGTCGAAGAGCCTCGGCCGCGGCAGGTTGCGCCGGATCAGGCGAAAAATACTTTGATCGATGAACGGCGAGAACGACCAGATGTCATCTTTGTCGAGGGCCATGGTGCGCAATTGGCCGCAGATGAAGCCGCAGAGCAACAAGAAAGGAAGCGCCGCCCACTCCCCGTGCAGTAACGCCGGGATCGCCATCAGAACGCCGCCCAACGACCCTGCCACACGTCCGCCTATCACGCCCAGCAGCAGGGTCGTCTCAAAGCTCAGATCGCCCGCCAGAAAACTCTTCTGCGCAATGCGAATCCACGTGCCCACCATGATCGGCAACGCAAACCACAACACTAAGTAGACTTTTTGCTTGGTGGTGCGCTCTTCGCGGAACAAGAGCGACTTGAACTCCAGCGACCGCACCAGCGTGCTCGAGGTGACCGTGGCCACGCCCAGCTTCAGCAGCAGGTGAATCAGGATGAGACGAGGTTCCATGGAGGCGGTCGCGTGAATTCCCGAGCCAGCTTTCTTCCAAAACTGTAGCACGCCCGCGGTTCAATATCCGCGTCGTTTGTCGACCACAAATTGCAATGGCTGCCCGGCCAAATATCGTCGCAGGTTCTGCGAAAACAATTCGTAGTGACGATGCCAGAGCTTCTCCGTCAGCCCACCGGTATGCGGCGTGATCAATAAGTTTTCCAGGTCCCACAGCGGAGAATCCGGCGGCAGTGGCTCTTTTTCGAATACATCCAGAGCGGCCCCGGCAATTCGCTGATTCCGCAGCGCGTCCGCTAGAGCCACCTCGTCCACCTGCGCCCCCCGGCCCACGTTGATCAGAAAGGCAGTCGGCTTCATCGCCGCGAGGCGCGCTGCATTGACGAGGCCTTGCGTTTGCGCAACGAGCGGCGCGGCAAGGACCACGTAGTCGCTCTGCTTTAACATCTCGTCAATCGCAGATGGCGCATATACTGCTTCTACGCCCTCAGGCCTTCCCTTCTCGACGTGCTCGCGGACTGCGATCACGCGCATTCCCAGAGCCGACGCCATTTTGGCGACTCTGCCCCCAATGCTGCCGACGCCGATCAGGCCGAGCTTAGCGCCTGCGATTTCTCCCGGATGCCAGCCCGCCCGCCAAATCTCGCCTTGTCCCCAAACTTTGTTCTGCTGCATCACGACCGACTGCGGAATCTTCCGCGCCAGTGCAAACATCAGCGCGATCACGTGCTCCGCCACCACCGGCCCATGTACTTCCCGGGAATTGGTCAACACCACATCGCTCCCGATCAGTTCGGGAAACAGAAACTGGTGCACCGCTGCCGTCGGCGCGTGAATCCATCGCACACTGTGGGCCGCCGCAAACTGATCCGCGCGCAAGGAAATCGTAAACAGCACCTCGGCATCCTGCAGATCCTCGTGCACGCTGTCGTAGTTATCCCGCACGAGCACCTGCAGCCCAGGAAAGTCCTCCCTCAATCGTTCTTCGAACCACGCGGGCACATTCCACAGGTCAAAGCGATGATGCACCACAATGAGGAGCTTCATAAATGCAAGAATTTAAACACAGAATGCGCTTCCAGCGAGGCAGTCCGGGCGCAAGAAACCGTGCCCGGAGCGCTCTTTCCAGGGAACCGCGCAGTCTGCCTCGGAGTCTGAAACCTGTAATAATAGAGGTGGTCGGTTCACCCGGTTCCTTCGTTGGAGGGCATAGATGAAGCGGCTGTCTGTGGCTGTGTTCCTCACTAGTTGCCTCCTTATCATCCCCGCGCTTTCACAAACGCAACAGGATCCGCCGCCGCAGTCGGCGCGCCAGGCTCTCATCGAAATGGTTCTCGGCAAAGGACCGGATGATTTCGCCAAACACCTGCCCGACGAAACTCGCAAAGTCCTCATTCGGAAAGGCGAGACCTCCGATACTTCGACAGTACTTAAGATTGCCGAGACTCTCCGTGAGATGTCGAACTCGGGACAGCACGTCGAGACCTTCGATACCGGTTCGACCATCATGTTCACGCAACTCAACGAAGGGCGCGAAAAGATTGAAATCGTCGTCGAACACGACAGCCTGATGGGCGAGAACGAAGAGATCGAGCTGTCCGTTCACTATTACAAAGACGGGCAGCCGCAGATGCTTCCTGTGTTGCCTTCCCTGATTTTCACGATGCAGCAGCAAGAGAAGGTGTGGCGCCTCACCGCGCTCACCGCCTCGGCGCACGTTCCGCTGACGGACCAGGATTATCTGAAGGGCCTGCGGAAAGAAGCGGATGATTCACTCGAACAGGCGGCTCGCCAGCGACTATTCGGAATCGTTTCGGCAGAGAAGGACTACGCAACCCGTCATCCGGAGGCGGGTTTCATCTGCACGATGGCGACGCTTTTTGCCCCCGACCCAGCGCAGATTGCAAACCAGAGCGTTCCCGTTTACAGCTCGAACATGGCGGACACGGAGTCCAACGGATATCGGTACGCACTCACAGGGTGCAGCGGAACGCCGGCAGGAAGATATCGAGTCACGGCAGTAGCGATCGATCCGGACTCAGGCCTGAAGACGTACTGCGCCGACGAAGCGGGAACGCTGAAGTCTTCCACCGATCCCAAGCCTTCCAGATGCTTTAGTCAGGGACAGAGCGAGGGCTCTATGTTCCCGCAGGTATCTTCCCCGACCGATTAAGAACTACGCGTACGCCAGTTCTTTCGCGCGCTGCGCCGCCTTCACTACAGCCTTGATCAGCGTGACGCGCAACTTCCCTTCTTCCAATTCCATAATCGCGTCGATCGTGCAGCCCGCCGGAGTCGTCACCGCATCCTTCAGCAACGCTGGATGATCTCCGGTCTCGAGTACGACTTTCGCCGCCCCAAGAGCAGTTTGCGCGGCAAGGAGCGTGGCGATATCTCGTGGCAATCCAACCTTCACTCCTGCTTCCGCAAGTGATTCCAAAATGATGTAGATGTATGCTGGACCGCTGGCTGAAAGAGCCGTGACCGCGTCCATATGCTTCTCGTCGACGACCACGGTTCGTCCCACTACATCGAACATGTGGCAGGTCAACGCAACATCCTTCGCGCTGGCATGCTTCCCTTTGCAGATTGCGGTCATTCCCTCGCCCATAATGCAGGGCGTATTCGGCATGGCGCGAATCACGGGCACATTCGGCCGAAGATTTTTCTCGATCATCGCGGTCGGCACCGACGCTGCGACTGAAACGATCAACTGCTCCGGCGTGATGTGCTCGCTGACTTCCCGCACTACATCCTCGACGACCTGCGGCTTCACGCCGATGACGATAATGTCCGCGCCCTTCACCGCTTCGACGTTGTCAGTCCCGACTTTTACCTTCAGTTTCGCGGCCAGCCCCTTCGCGCGCTCAGCGTGCGCCACGGTCGCGCGAGCCGTTTTCGTCGAGAGCAATCCATTTTTCAGCAGCGCCTGCAAAATGATGCCCCCCATCTTGCCCGCGCCCAGAAACGCAACTTTTTTTCCCGTCAGATCATTCGCCATTTTCGTCCTCAACCAGGCTATCGACTCACTCCCTACCGTGCAGCTACCTGCTGCCGCTGCATGAATGCCCAGGCAGTTTGCACCACTTCCCGCAGCCCGCGCTCAGCCTTCCACTGCAGCAGTTGCTTTGCCTTCGCGGGATTCGCCACGAGCGCCGGCGGATCTCCCGGGCGCCGCGCCACCACTTTTCGCGGCACACGCTTTCCGGTCACCTCTTCTACTGCGGAAATTACCTGCTGCACTGAGTATCCTTCGCCCGTCCCAACATTCACCGCCACACTCGGCTTCCCGGCAGCCAGATAATCCAGTGCCCTCACGTGCGCGCTGGCCAAATCGTTGACGTGAATGTAATCGCGCACGCACGTTCCGTCGGGAGTCGGATAGTCCGATCCGAACACCTGCAACTCCTGACCCAGTCCCGCAGCCGCTCGCAGAGCCAAAGGAATCAAATGCGTCTCCGGATCGTGCAGTTCGCCAATCTCGCCACTCTCATCCGCCCCAGCCGCATTGAAATATCGCAGCGCCACAAACCGGAATCCATACGCCCGCTCGTAAGCTTCGAGCGCCTGCTCAAAAAACAGCTTCGACACACCATAGGTATTCACCGGCAGCCGTGGAGTGTTCTCCTCAATCGGCACTTTCGCCGGCTCGCCATACACGGCACACGTCGAAGAATAGATAACCTTCTTTACTCCCGCGTCCAGCGCTGCATTCAGCAGCGTGAGTCCGCCTTCGACGTTATTGTGAAAATACTTCCGCGGATTCGTCCCTGACTCCCCCACGTACGCATGCGCCGCAAAATGCATGATCGCGTCCACGCGCGGCAAAACCCGGCCCAGAGCCGATCCATCGAGCATGTCGGCCTTGACCAGTTCGAACCCCGACGCCAAAAACTCAAACCCGGTGCACAAGTTGTCGTAGACAATCACTTCATGCCCAGCCCGCTTCAACGCGCGTGCCGCGTGGCTGCCAATATATCCCGCACCGCCGACGACCAGAACAACCATGTTCCTCACCTTTCGTTCGCAGCAATCCATCGATCGCCAACACGGCTAACGGCGCTTCCGCCGCCGTTTGCATTGCGACTTACCAGCTTCAAGGGCCAGGGAAAATCCCAGAACCGGGAGGAGTAGGCCTTCATTCTTACACAGAATCCCCGATCCAGCATCGCATGAAAATCAACAACTTCCGCGCCCATCAGGTTGCAAAAAGCTGCACATTGTCACCCGTCCCGGATGCTGGTACGCTACTCACATTCTCTGGGTCTGACTACTCCTCCCCAATCGCCCAGGTTGACCAAACAAGCACGCAACAACTGGATTATAAGGGCTCCTTCGTCGCGTAAGGACGATCGCTTTGGAAGTTTTGCCTCTCCCGGACTCAAAAACGGAATCGCGGCCCACAATCTCTTGAATGAGGCTTACGATGCATCAGCGGAAATCTCTTTTTGGCTTTTTCTTCACGTTCGCTGTACTGTGCCTGACCTGCGCCCAGTCCTTTGCTGCAGGCACTAAGGCGCCAGCCAGCGTCCCACCGGTGAACTTCGCCGCTCCCGTCAACTACACAGTCGGCACACTTCCGTTCGCCAACGCCGTCGGCGATTTCAACCACGACAACATTCTGGACGTCGCGGTCTGCAACTACAGCAGCAACAATGTAACCGTTCTGATGGGCAACGGAGACGGCACGTTCCAGCCGGCCGTGAACTACGCCGTGGGTACCGAGCCTTCCGCCATCACCGTCGCCGACCTGAATAATGACGGCTATCCCGACATCGCCGTCGCCGACGAAATCGGCAAGACCATCGCTGTCCTCATGAACAAAGCCGACGGCACTGGCACTTTCAAACCTGCCGTTCTCTATCCTGCCGGACAAGCGCCGCGCGGCATCGTCGCCGGCTCTCTGCGCAACAATGGCATCCTCGATCTGGTCGTCGCCAATAATCTTGGCGGCGACGTGACTGTCTTCCTCGGAAATGGAGACGGAACCTTCAAGGCCGGCGTCAATTACGCTGCCGACGTGAATCCCAAGTCGGTGGCTCTCGGAGACTTTAGCGGCAACGGGATCCTCGACATCGCCGTCGCCAACCACAACACCAACGATGTCAGCATTCTGATGGGCAACGGCGACGGAACTTTCCAGGCGCCGGTCAACTACGCTACCGGTACAGATCCACGCCACGTTCTCGTCTTCGACTTCAACAAAGACGGCAAGCTTGATCTCGCGATTGCTAACGGCGGCGAATCCACTGTGAGCATTCTGTATGGTAATGGCGACGGAACTTTCCAGGCGCAAGTGAAATATAACGCGGCCACATCGCCCCGCTGGCTCGCGGTCGCCGACTACAACAATGACGGCAATCTCGATATCGCCACGTCGAACTACGACGCGAAAAACATCAGCGTTCTTCTCGGCACTAGTAGTTCCACTGCCGGACAAGCCTTCTTGCCGCCACAAAACTACATCGTCGGCAACAATCCCACCGGTCTTGTTGCTGGAGACTTCAACGGCGACGGCCTGCCCGACATTGCGGTAACCATCGGCGGATTACCCACCGCTCCCAACACAATCATGGCGGTATTGCTGAACGTCCCGGTCACTGTCACGCCGACATCGCTCAAGTTCGCCACGCAAGTGCTCGGCACCTCCAGCACTCCGCAAGTGGTCACCGTCAAGAACCTCGCGCCGAATTCTCTGACCATCAGCAGCATCACGATTACCGGCACCAACGCCACCGACTTCACGCAGACCAACACCTGCGGCGGAGCCATCTCGGGCAATTCCAGCTGTACCATTAGCGTCACGTTCACTCCGAAAGGAATCAACAATCGCGCAGCGACGCTGACCATCACTGACAGCGCTCCCGGGGGCACTCAGACCGTGGCCCTTACGGGTACCGCAACCGCAGCGGCACTCTCGCCCACCAGCCTCAACTACGGCAACCAGGTGGTCAGCATCACCAGCGCTCCGCAAACCGTCACGCTGACCAATGTCAGCGGCGGTTCCACCATTACTTTCACCAGCATCGGCATCACCGGAACCAATGCCTCTGACTTTGCCCAGACCAACACCTGCACCTCGGTTCCGCCGAAGGGATTCTGCACGTTCTCCGTTACGTTCACTCCGACTGCAATCGGTGCACGCACCGCGTCTCTCTCCATCGCCGATAACGCAGGATCGAGTCCTCAAACCGTAACTCTCACCGGCACCGGAACGTCGAGCGTATCCGTAGCCCCGACATCGTTGACCTTCCCGCTGCAGGTTCTGAAAACGACCAGCGCGGCGCAGAACGTGACGCTGACCAACGGCACGGCCACTGCATTGACCATCAGCAGCTTCGCCTTCTCGGGCGCGAACGCCACCGACTTCGCCCAGACCAACAACTGCGGCACCACGCTCGCCGCCACCAGCACCTGCACCATCAGCGTGACGTTCACTCCTTCGAATATCAACAAGCGTTCCGCGACACTGACCATCACCGACAGCGCCGGCACGCAAACCGTGACGATGACAGGCACGTCCACAGCGGCGCAATTCTCGCCGACCAGCCTGACGTTTGGGCCGCAGACCGTTGGCACCACCAGCGCGTCGCAGACCATCACCATGACCGACGTCAGCGGCGGCAATGCAATCAGCATTACCTCGATCACGGTCACCGGAACCAACGCCTCTGACTTCGCGCAAACAAACAACTGCCCTAGTTCACTCGGCGCCAGGAAGACCTGCACCATCACTGTCACCTTCACTCCCACGGCAACCGGAACTCGCAGCGCTGCAGTGACGGTCACCGACAACGGCGGTGGCGGATCGCAAAGTGTCCCGCTCGCCGGAACCGGACAGTAACGAGTCGTAGCAGAAGAAAGTTAGGAGTCTGAAGTCATCGCGCGGCGCGAGAACATCCGCGCGGCGTTTTGTTACCCGGCGGAAACCCGCGTCTGCCCTGCTTTACAACCTAATCTTACTTGCCTTAAACTTCGGCACGCTCGTTTGTTCCCAAACAACGAGCAATCCAAGCTCCCTCGTTGTTCGCCCGAAAAGGAAAAAATCTGTATGTCAAATTGTCAGCGTAGAACCCTCGTGCGCGCCCTCGTGCCCGCGATGCTCCTTCTCACAGCCGCAATTGCGGCGGCCCAGGTTTCCGTCACCACCTATCACTACGACAACAATCGCACTGGATGGAATTCGCACGAATCCATTCTGACTCCCGCGAACGTTGGCAGTTCTTCATTCGGACTCCTGCACAACGTTGCCCTCGACGATCAGGTTGACGCTCAGCCTCTGCTGGTCCCCGGCGTGAACATCACCACCGGCAACAATCAGGGAAAGCACGATGTCGTTTACGTCGCTACCGAGGGCAATACGGTTTATGCCATCGACGCCGAGAGCGGCACGATTCTGCTAAGCCCAAACTTTGGCAAGCCGGTGCGCTTCCCGCTTGGCTGCAACAACAACGGCCCCAATGTCGGCATCAACTCCACTCCGGTGATCGATGCCTCCACCAACACGCTCTACGTCATCATCTACACCAACGACGCCAGTGGCCCCGCCTACCGCATCCACGCGCTTGATCTGGGCAGCCTGACCGACAAGGTCACGCCGCAAGTTGTTGTCGCCTCGCATACGCTCACCAACGGCACAACTTTTCCCTTCAATGCCACGTATCAGCGCCAGCGCCCCGGCCTGCTACTCGCCAACGGCAACGTCTATGCGGGTTTCGGTAGCTTCTGCGATCTGGGGGCGAACCTCTCCCGGGGATGGCTGCTGGGTTGGTCCGTCAATTCCCTCACGCCGCTTCCCGCCAATCAGCTTCTCGATACCCAGCCCAATTCACCCGACAGCTTTTTCCTCTCTTCCATCTGGATGTCGGGCTATGGGCTCGCGGCGGATGACTCCGGCAACATCCTGTTCGTCACGGGCAATTCGGATTATTCGGGTACGACCTACGATGGTGTGAGCAACATTCAGGAAAGCGTCGTGAAGGTTTCCCCGAATCTCACCACCGTGCTCGACCTATTCACGCCGAGTAACCAAGCCAGTCTCGATCAGTCCGATGCAGACTTCGGTTCCGGCGGCGCCATGGTGCTTCCCGACCAAACGGGATCGACTCCGCATCTCGTCGTCGCGACCGGCAAAGTCGGCACCATGTTCCTCATGAATGAAGACAACCTCGGCGGCTACAGCACCACCAAGAACAACGTCCTCGCCACTTACTTCGCCGGTGGCTGCTGGTGTGGCCCATCGTACTTCGTCGACTCCGATGGCATCGGCCGCGTCGTCTCCAGCGGCGGTCGCATCGTGCGCTCGTGGAAGGTCATCACTTCGCCCAAGCCGTCGTTGAAGCTGGCCAGTACATCTCCGTCGCCCGGCATCGGTGGCGGGCAGGATCCCGGGTTCTTCACCACCATTTCTTCGAACGGTACTTCCAATCCGATCATCTGGGCACTCTCGCGCCCGGTTTCCGCCACGCAACCAAAGATGTCACTGGTCGCGCTCAACCCTGACGTGACGGGCACCACCATGACTCAGCTCTTCAAGGCCTTCGCCGGATCATGGCCCAATATCAACGGAAACTCCAACACTGTTCCAGTCGTCGCCAACGGCGAAGTCTTC
>Ga0335071_10002975_pt1 | contig 18013 bp, 15 predicted proteins | sample Lox_Sample_15_FD_206724 | JGI IMG/M metagenome (GOLD analysis project Ga0335071, IMG submission 206724) | Soil microbial communities from Loxahatchee National Wildlife Refuge, Florida, United States - Lox_Sample_1.5 | ecosystem: Environmental > Terrestrial > Soil > Wetlands | place: USA... | reverse complement strand
TCCTGGTCGCCGCGGGCCTGCTGTTGCCGTTGCTCACCAGCTTCGCCTTCGCCTCCGCCACCATGCGCTTCGAGGCGGACTTCCTCGGCTTCCTGCTCGTCCCGGCGCTGGTGCTGTGGTCGGCGCTGCTGGCGCGGCCGCGGCGCGGACGCTGGCTGAGCATCGCCGCCGCCGCCGTGCTCTTCCCCTGGGCGGTGCTCGCGGCGGTCTCGCTGAGCATCGCCGGGGGCGATCGCGACCTGCGGCAGCTCGATCCACCGCTCTTCCGGGCGCTCGAGCGGGGATGGGAGCCGGTGCGGGTGGCCCTCGAGCGCGTCTTCGACCGCGACGCGCGCGCCGTCGTGAGGCTGCGAGTCGCGTTCTCCGCGCGGCCGGTGAGCGCCCGGGAGCCTCTGCTCAGCTGGGGTGAGGCCGACCGCTACGACGTCCTGTGGTTGCGGCAGACGGGCAACGGCGAGCTCGTCCTGCAGCTCGACACCGCCACCGGCCGAAGCGAGGGGTCGCCGCCGGCGGACAGCGGGACGATTCGCGTGGAACCGCACGCCTTCCACGAGGTGACGGTCGACCTGGACCGCGTCCGGCGTCGAGTCGCCGTCTGCATCGACCGCCAGCCGCCGCTCGAGCTCACCGGCCGGCTCGTCGGCCTGAACCCGAACCGGCTGTGGATCGGCCGTGGCCCTCGGGGCCGCGACGCCCCGGAGATCGGCGCTTTCTCGGGAACGGCCATCCCCGAGTCCATGCTGCTGGCCGGCGACGCGGGGCTCGATGCCCTGCCCGCCGTCGCGGCGCAGCCGGCGATCCTCGTCCAGGACCGCCAGGGGCGGCCGGCGGTCGGGCCGGGACAGCTGCGCCTGGTCGCGGGGCGGCGCGGCGCCGACATCTGGACCCAGCGCGGGTGGCGCTGGATCCCGATCGGCTCTCCCGAGGCGATACGACTCGACCACACGCTCGAGCCCGTTCGTCGGGGCGTCGTGGCGCCGGTGCTGGTCTCGGGTGACGCGGGGGGGGCCGACGCCGTCTTCGCCAGGTACCTGGGAGAGCGCCGCGTGGTGCTCCTGCTGGCGCGGTGGAGCGGCTCGTGGTCGATTCGGGCCACGACTCCCGCCATCGACGTGGGCCCGCTGCAGGTCACTTTCGACCGCGTCGCGGGTCGCGCGACGGTCGCGGCCGGCGGGCACGCCGTCCTGGACGCCGCCGCCGATCTGCTCCCCATCCTTCCCGGCCGGCTCAGCGTCGCGCGCCTGCCGGCCGGGCTCCCCCCGCCGGCGGGCGGGGGTCCTGCCACCTCGCCCAGGGCCCCGAGCGCCGGCGTGAGCCGCAGCGGGGCGCGCACCGGTTCCGGGGGCGAGTAGAGGACAGTCCGTGCCGCGGCTCGCCTACGATGGAACGGTGCGCCTCGCCCTGGGGATCGCGGCGGCGGCCGCCTTCGTCGGCGGGACCGCCGCAGCGCAGGAGCCGCTGGCGGTCGTCTCCAGCGTGGACCTCGACCAGCTCGCCCGCGACCTGCCGTCGAGCCGCACGGCCTGGTCCTTCCTCGAGACCGCGGAGCCCGCGGCGATCGTGGACCGCGTCGGCGGCGTCGGCCTGTTCCCGAGCGAGCCGGGGCGCTTCTCGATGCGGGGCGCCTCGTGGACGCAGAACCGCTTCGTCGTCGACGGCGCGGAGGTCACGGACCCGCTGGCCGGCGGCGTGCCGCTGCTGCTCCCGGATCTCGACTCGCTGCAGGCGATCCCGGCCACCTCGGCGCTGGCGCCCGTCGACCAGGGCAGCCCCGGCGTCACCCTCACCCTCGTGCCCCGCGAGCCCGGGAGCTCCTGGCACGGCACCCTGCAGGGCTGCGGCAGCTCGTCGGGACTGCAGCAGGCCGAGAGCGGTCCCGTTCCGACCATCGCCCGGCTGGGCTCGTTGATCGACCTCGGCGCGACGGCGGGCGGTCCCCTGGCCGGGGAAACGCTGGGGGTGCGGGTCTCGGCGCGGTACGCGCGGGTGCGGCGCTTCGAGCGCGCCTCGGCCGCGTCGCTCGAGGACCGGCTGGCGTCGGGGGCGCTGCGGCTCGCCTGGAAGCCGGGCGCGCGCGACGCCGTTCACCTGTCGGCTGCCGCCCAGTCCCTCGACCGCCCTTTTGCCGGCGCCGCGGCGTACGCGGCGCCCCCGCTCGGCGAGCAGGCGACGAGCGGCGGCGCCACTCTGAGCTGGACGCGCAGCGGCGGGGCGCTCGCGGCTTCGACCGGCCTGTGGACGGGCACGTTCTCGCCGCGTACGGCGGGACGGCTCGCCGACGCCACCGTCGACCGCCTGCTCGACGGCCCCGTGCCCGAGCTCGTGGCCGCGCCGCGCAGCCAGCGGAGCGTCTGGACCGCGGCGGGGCGCCTGCAGCGAGAGGCGGCGGCGCTGGGTCCGTTCCGGCACGCGCCGCGGCTCGGCGTCTCGCTCGAGCGCGCCTGGTCCGTGGAACGCGCGGGATCTCCCCTGGAGATCGCCGAGTCGGTGGACGGGATTCCGGCCCGGGTGTGGGACTACGCGTGGCCCGGCGCCGACTCGCGTCGCCACACGCTGGCCCTCGCCGCCTGGGCGAGCGAGAACCTGCAGCTGCGAGACCGGCTGCAGCTCGAGGCGGGGCTGCGCCTCGAGCACACGACAGGAGCGGCGGACGGTGCGACGCAGGGCGTCTCCTGGACGACGCTCCTCCCTCGCGTCTCGGCACGGCTGCGCCTGGCCGACGCGGGACGGCTGGAGCTGCGCGGGGGCTACGCCGAGTACGGCGATCGCCTGCTGCTGCAGCACCTCGCCTTCGGCGACCCCGCGGCACCCCTCGCCTCGGTGTACCGCTGGGTGGACGCCAACGGCGACGGCCGCTTCGACCCCGGGGAGCGTGGCCCGCTGGTGGCGCGGGTGGGACCGGGCGCGGGAGCGGACGGGCTCACCGCCCTCGACCCCGCGTTGTCGCAGCCGCGCACGCGCGAGTGGGTGGCGGGGCTCTCGGCCGCGCCCGGCCGCGGCTGGACGCTGTCGCTGACGGGCTTCGACCGCCGGGAGAGCGACCTCATCGAGTCCGTCGACGTCGGCGTGCCCGCCTCGTCGTACTCGGTACGCTACCTGCCGGACCCCGGCGGCGACATCGCCAGCCCGCTCGACGACCAGCTGCTGCCGGTGTTCGACCGCATGCCGGAGAGCTTCGGCCGCGACCGCTACCTGCTGACCGACGTCCCCGCGCACCGCACGCTGTACCAGGGCGCCGAGCTGCGCGCCGAGAAGCCGGTCGCGAAGCGGTTCTTCTTCCTGGCCGGGGCCGCCGCGTTCAAGGTCGAGACCGACGGCGCCAGCCGCGGCTTCCGGGTGAACGAGAACGACCCGGGGCCCGTCGGCGAGCTGTACGACGACCCCAACGCCGACGTCTACGCGCGAGGGCGCGGCTTCTTCGACCGCGCCTTCACCGTCAAGATCGCCGGCGCCTGGCGGGCGCCCGGCGACCTGCGGCTGGGTGTGGTCGCGCGCTACCAGGACGGCCAGCCCTTCGCCCGCATCGTGGTGGTCGAGGGCCTCGCCCAGGGGCCCGAGCCGGTGCAGGCGACGGCCCGCGGCCAGCAGACCTCGCCGACCGGGGCCACCGACCCGCAGGGCCGGCCGCTCACCGCCAGCGGCCACCGCTTCAGCTACGCGCTGACGCTCGACGCGCGGCTGGAGAAGGGGCTGCGCCTGGGCGCCACGCGGGTGGCGCTGCTGGCCGAGGGCTTCAACCTCCTCGGGATGCGCAACGAGGTGGAGGAGGACCCGGTGTGGGGGCCGAGCTTCCGCGAGCCGACCGCGCTGCAGCCGCCGCGCGTCTTCCGCTTCGGGGCCAGGGTCGACTTCTGAGATGGACGGAGCCCGAGGGGCGACCGGCGACGGCAGGCCGGTGGTGGTGCCGCGCGAGGGCTGAGGGCAGGCCCCCGCGCGGCAGGAACGGCGGAGGCTACAGGTACAGGTGCAGCTGCAGCAGCAGCGTCTTGGTGACGATGCTGGTGGTGCGGCCCTCGTCGCGGTAGTAGTCGAGCTCGAGGTGCCAGTGGGTGCGCGGCAGGAACTCGCTGGCGAAGGCGAGCCGCCAGGTGCCTCCCGAGGTGTCGCCGTACGCCGTCTGCAGCTGCGGCGAGATCTTCAGCCAGACGCCGCGGTACACCTCGACGGCGGTCTCGTTCACCAGCACGTACACCGGCGCCCCGCCGTTGCCCGACCGCTGCTTGACGTCGCCCTCGGTCCAGATGGTGAGACGGCGCAGGGGGGAGAAGCCGAAGGCCAGCCCGCCGCCGGCGGTCTCCGGCTCCAGGTCCGACTTCGCGTGGTAGAGGCCGGAGACGACGAGCGCGCTGCTGGAGCTGGTGTCGAACTGGAAGCGGCCGGTGGTGGTGAAGGCCTGACGGCCGTCCGCGTTGCCGTGCAGGATCGACTCCGCCCGGCCGGGTGCGAGGGCGACCTGCAGCAGGTGGTGCCCGCCGCTCTGGCTCAGCTCCACCCCCAGCAACTGGTCGAGGAAGTCGAAACCCATGCCGGCGCGGTTGAAGGAGGTGTGGTCGGCGAAGTTGATGCCGTAGGCCGGCAGGAAGCGGCCGGCCCGGATGCCGAGCCCCTTGTCGCTCTCGTAGGACGCCCACCACTCGTAGGAGTCCCAGCGGGTGTCGGTGAAGAGCGGCTGCCGGCCGAACTCCCCGTACACCGTGAACCCGTGCGAGCGGAAGGCCGCCTGCAGATCGGCGGTCATGAGGATGTCCATGTCGGAGGTGACGCCGCTGCTGTCGATGCGCACGTGCGAGGGGCGGGTGTCGAGCCCGAGCTCGAGCGGGCCGAGCGAGTCACCGAGGGCCCCGTAGAGGAACGACTCCTCGCCGTGGCCCGGCGTGGTGGGGGCGGCGCCCGCCGGCGAGCGGCCGGTGGTCGACAGCTCCTGCCGCGACAGCGAGCGGCCGTACGGCGTCAGCAGGCCCCCGCCGGTCGCGGAGTAGTGGCAGCTGGTGCAGCGGTTGTACTGGCGGGACAGGAACATCGGCTCCGCGGCCAGCGGCGTGGCGGCGGCGCCCGCACCCAGCAGGAGCAGGATCGGCAGCCGTCTTCCGGCGCTCATCGGACGCCCGCCGGGACGGCCGCCGGCGTCGCCACCAGCGAGACCTTCACCTCGACCTCGTTGCGCACGCCGACGCCCAGGTACTGCGGCTTGGGGATGCCGTAGTCCGAGATCGACACCGGGAACGAGGCGACGACGCGCACGGAGGCGCCGTCACTGTGCACCTCGGCCTGGCCCTTCACGTCGCGGGTGGTGCCGTGCAGCTGCAGCCGGCCGCTGAAGCCGGTGCGGCCCTGCACGCTGCCGGCGTCGCCGTCGAGGCGGATGTCCGAGAGCACCGCCTGCTGGTAGCCGCTGCCCTTGCCCACCTCGAGGTAGTTGTCGCGCATGTGCTCGTTGCGCAGGCCGATGCCGCTGTCCAGCGACCGCAGGTCGACCGACAGCGTCCCCGAGAAGGCGGCCGGGCGGGAGGCCGTCAGGGTGAGGGTGCCCGAGAGCGAGCCGGTCTTCGCCTCGAAGCTGCCGCCGATCGTCATCGGACAGACCACGCGGACATCGCCGCGCGCGACCTGCCAGGCCGAGCCGGCGTCCTCGGCGCTGGCCACGGTCCCGGCGAGGGCCGGCGCCAGCGCGGCCGCCGCCAGCACGGCCGCGGCCAGAACGGGCCGGGTGGAGGCCTTGTGGGGGGTCATGCCAGGTCGCTCAGACGGAGATGGTGAGCGTGTTGCTGGCGGCGTCGAACGAGGTGGGGTACTGCCGCAGCGAAATGGGGGCGGGGCCGCTCAGCACCTTTCCGCTCATGTCGAAGGTCGACCCGTGGCAGGTGCAGACGTAGTCGCTGCCGGCCATGGCGCTGATCAGGCAGCCGGCGTGGGTGCAGATGGCGCTGAGGGCGGTGAAGCTGCCCTGGGCGGTCCGCGCCACCAGCAGATAGCCGGACTGGTACTGCAGGACCGCCGCGCTGCCGACGGAGGCCAGCGGCGAGGACGAGTTGACGGCCAGCGCGATCGTGCCGTTGTTCGCGCTGGCGGTGATCGAGGGCAGGCCCTGTATGTTGCCGCTGGACCCGGTGAGGCCGCTGCCGCCACCGCAGCTCTCCAGCAGCGTCGCCAGCGCGCCGCTGAACGCCGTCATCGACAGTGCCCAGCAGGTCTGGGTGCAGAAGCCCCGACGCGTTTGCGTGTCCGCCACCTGTGCCTCCTCTTTGGTCTGAAAAAAGTGCCGCGCACTCCCGCGCGCGGCACTGTCGCATCAAAGCAGAGAAGCGCCTCGAATTGCATCAAAAGGTGTGTGCGCGCGCGAAGCGTGGTGGGGGAAGAGCTGATCAACTATCGCATCCGCAAGGCGGGAATTCACAGCCGGCTTGACCCGGCGCCCGCGCGCCGGCTAGCCTGCCGCCTTAATGAGACTCAATCTCAATAACGACCCCGACGGCGGCGACGGAACCGCCCGCGCGCACGAGCTGCTGGTCGCCTACCTCCGCCGGCGCGGGCTGCGCATGACCGGCGAGCGGGAGGCCCTGCTGCGGGCGGCGGTCCTCCTGCAGGGCGGCCACTTCACCCTGGACGAGCTGGCCCGGGAGGCGATGCGGCTGCACGCCGGGGCTTCGCGCCCCACCGTGTTCCGCTCCCTGCCGCTGCTGGTGGACGCCGGCATCCTGCAGCCGGCGCTGGTCAGCGGCGAGGCCCGTCGCTACGAGCTGGCGCTGGGGCGGCGGCACCACGACCACCTGCTGTGCTCCCGCTGCGGCCGGATCGTGGAGTTCCGCTCGGAGGCCATCGAAAAGCTGCAGCTCGGCGTCGCCTCCCGCCACGGCTTCCGGCTGACCAGCCACGTCCACGAGCTGCTCGGCGAGTGCGCGGCCTGCCGGGCCGCGAAACGGGCCTGACGGCACCGCCGGGACACTCGCGAAACCGTCACAGGTGGCCGTAGCAGCGGCAGCCTCCGGCCGCAGACTGCCGGCGATGGAGGTCGCGATGTTCCGAGTGCAGACGGTCGCCATCGTGCTCGTGACCGCCTCCCTGGCGGGGGCGGGCGAGGCCGGGAAGGCGCGGTCCGCTCCCTCGGCATTCACCCTGGGGCTCGTCCAGCGGGAGCTGCAGGCGGGGCTGTCGCAGGCCGAGGTGGTGGAGAGGCTCGGCTCGCCGAACCTGCTGACCCGCGACGCCCACGGCCGCGAAGCCTGGGTGTACGACAAGGTCGCGAGCGAGTTCGAGTCCTCGGGGCGCCACCTCGGCGTCGCCGGCATGGGCACCGGCGCCGGCGCCTCGGTGGGTGGCATCCTCGGGGTCGCCGCCGAGCGGCACTCCGAGAAGGCGCGCGTCACGCAGCGCACGCTGACGGTGGTGGTCCGCTTCAACGAGGCGGGGCTGGTGGAGAAGTTCAGCTGGCGCGACAGCCGGTTCTGAGGGAGGCTGCCATGGCCCGCGAGGGGCTGGTGCTGGTGCTGCCTGCGGTGCTGCTCGGCGGCTGTGCCACGGTGGAGCACTCCGCGCTGCCGCTGCCGGCGACCGCGTTGCAGGCGCGGCAGGCGCAGACCCGGACGCTCGAGGGGGTCGGGTCGGAGGTGGTGCTGAAGGCGGCGCTCAATGCCCTGCAGGACGAGGGCTTCGTCATCCGGCAGGTGAACTCGGAGCTGGGCTTGGTCAGCGCGGTGAAGGAGTGGCGCTCGCGCAAGCAGCCCGGCCTGTCGCGCACAGTCAAGTGGCTGGCGGCCCTCCCCACCTACGGCGCCTCGCTGCTGGTGCCGACGGAGAAGACGGAGTTCACCTCGGTCGAGGCGAACGTCAACGTGATGGCCGAGGCCGAGCAGACCCGCGTGCGCATCAGCCTGGTCTCGAAGGTGACGGACGGCCAGGGCCGGATATGCAGCGTGACGCCGGTCGAGGACCCCCTCGTCTACCAGGGCCTGCTGGCCCGGCTCGACCAGGCGGTCTACCTGCAGAACGAGGGCTTCTGAGCGGCGCGCCGCCGCGGCTCTCGCCGCCGTCGGCTAGAACCCGGCGTCGTGGCAGCGGTCCTTGACCGAGAACAGCGTGAAGTCGCCGCCGTTGGGCGGGTTCTGGATGAGGTCGAACTCCTCGTGGAAGACGTTGCCCTTGGCGACCGACTTCACCCGCAGGATCTCCTCTACGTACCCGCAGTACCCGTTCGCCCGGATCTTCGCCTCGACCGCGGCCACGTACTTGGGCACGTCCTTGATGTACCAGCCTGGCAGCTTCAGCTGGTCGGGATTGCCCTGGGCGTTGCCGGGCAGGTAGTAGTTGGGGTCGAACAGGTCCGGGTTCTCCGCCATCACCTGGGCGACCAGCCGATAGATGTCCTGGCCGTACTCGCCGGGGCTGTTCTTGATGGAGAAGCAGTAGGTCGCCCGGTCGCCCGGCAGCGAGCAGGTGAGGTCGCCCTGCTTCGGGTAGTTCGGCTTGGGGTCGGGGACCGGCGTGCTGAAGTCCCCCGACCACATCATCGTGCGCTTGCCGGCCGGGCGGATGCCGCCGTCGCTGGCGATGGCCGCGTACTGCTCGACGTGGCAGCCGTCCGCCGAGCGGACGAAGATCTCGGTCGCCGCCGGGTCGCCGTAGTCGAAGGCCCCGCAGATGTTCTGCTGGGAGAGGGTGTCGACCACCTTGGTCCGGAACTTCATGATGTCGTAGATCCGGTTCATGCCCGGATACATCACCCCCGGCGTGGCGGAGGCGGCGTCGTAGGCCGCCTGCAGCGGCGCGGCCAGCTCCTGGGCGACCTGGGGACGGTTGGTGCAGTCCGCGGTGGGCGCCTTGAGCAGGCAGGCCGCGGGCTGCTGGGGAGCGACGGGCGTCGGCGTGGGCGTCGGCGTGGGGGTGACCGCGGGTGTCGGTGGGGTGGTGGGAGGAGTGGCTCCGCCGCCGCAACCGGCGAGACCCGCGAGAACGGCGACGGCGACGACGACCGGAACACTCGACTTCCGCATCCTCACTCCCTCCAGGGGGCACGCAACGCCCGCACCATTGTTCCACGATTCTGCTGCGGCGATAATGGCGTCTCGCTCGCGGAGGGCCACCGATGAAGATCAACGACGTCATGAACGTCAATGCTGCACGCATTCTGCAAGACGGCACCGTCCGCCAGGCGGCGGAGCTGTTGAGCAGCAGCCAGGCCAGCGACCTCATGGTCGTGGACGAGGAAGGCAACTTCCGCGGCGTGCTCTCCGAGGGGGACCTCATCCGCGCCGCCCTGCCGCGCTACGACGAGATCATCCGCGACGGCGGCTCCATCCACGATGCGCTCGAGTCGTTTCTTGATAATGGACGGCTGATGGCGAACAACCCCATCGAGCCGTTCGTCATCAAGGAGCCGATCACCGTGTCACCGAGGGAGATGCTGCTGAAGGCGGCCGGCACCATGATCAGCAAGCAGATACGCCGGCTCCCCGTGGTCTCCGACGGCAAGCTCGTGGGAACGGTCTCGCGCGCCGACATCTGCCGCGGCGTCCTGGGCGGCTGACGGCGTCAACGGCCCGGCTGGGGCTCCTCCGATGCCACGTTGAACCCCTCGACCACGATCCGCGGCTCCTCACCGCGCGCGTCGACGACCTCCACCTCGGTGCGGAGCGTCCGACGCTCGCCCGGCATGAGCGCGACGTAGTTGTCGCTGAAGAGGGCCGGCAGGATGCGGTCGCCGCTGCGGGAGCGGACCGGCTTGAGGCGGACCATGAGCAGGGGCGCCGCCGAGTCGTTGGCCAGCTCGGTCGTCAACAGGTAGCGCGAGCCCGCTCTCTCCAGCCGGGTGGCGGCGCGCACGGCCACCTTCGGCAGCGTGCGCAGGGCCCGGTAGTCGCCCTCGCTGGTGCCCCGCCAGTAGAAGTTGTCCGACACCGTCTCCGTCCCGCGGAGAAGGCGCAGGCGGATGAAGTGGACGGGCGTGAGGCCCGCCGGGTACTCGATCTTCAGCGGCTTGGCGACGCTGTCCTCCGCGCTGTCGAGGCTCGCGCTCTTGTGCCACTGCAGCGAGCCGTCGAGGTTGCGGACCTCGGCGCTGGCCACCAGCCCGCTCGCCTGTCCCGCGCTGTAGTTGACCACCTCGGCCGTGTCGTCGAGCGGGTTCCACTGCACGTGCAGGGGCTCCGAGCCCTGGCGGCTGCCGAAGTACCCGCCGTTCGGCTCGAAGTAGTAGTCGTAGGTCTGCCACACGAACGAGGGCCAGGCCGGGTGGCTCATCCACAGCAGCACGCCCATGCGGTTGCGGCTCTGCGCCTCGAACATCGCCCGGTAGCCGTCGTAGCTCACGAGCTGGGCGAGCTCCAGCCACTCGGCGAGGTCGCTCGAGCCGCCGTAGCTCCTGTCCACGATCTCCCGGAACCCGGCGAGGCCCTGGGCGCCGGTGAGCGTGAAGTCGTGCAGCCCCCAGTCGGGGCCCGGCGGCCACTGCGCCTCGCTCGGCATCATCTGGCGCAGGCTGTCGAGGGTGACGACGTTCGGCATGCCCAGCTCGCTGTGCAGCTTCGCCGTGGCGCGGTCCTGGAAGTAGAACCTCCGCGGCCTTGCCGAGTACGGACCGCCGCCGCTCACCAGGCCGAAGGCGGAGTTCGGGAGGTAGCGAAGGTCCGGGTGCGCCTCCGCCAGCACCGCCCGCATGCCGGCCTCCAGCGCGTCAGGCGGGTTGCCCTCGTTGCGGCCGCAATAGAGGCCCAGCGAGGGGTGGTTGCGGATGCGGCGTACGGTGTCGCGGACGTTGTCGAGGAAGAGGGCGTCGTCCTCCGGGTCGGGGCCGTCCGCGGGGTTCGCCAGCCAGAAGTCCTGCCACACCACGATGCCGTGGCGGTCGCAGGCCTCGTAGAACTCGTCGTCGCCGGTCTGGCCGACCCAGTTGCGGATCATGGTGAAGTTGAGGTCGCGGTGGTAGCGGACGGCGATGTCGTACTCGCGGGCGCGGTAGCGCAGGTTCGTCTCCGGGAACCCCCAGTTGCCGCCGCGTGCCACGAAGCGTCGCCCGTTGACGAAGATGCGCAGCGCGCCGGCCTTCTCGTCGTAGGTGAACTGGCGCACGCCCGTGTGGAAGCTCTTCGCGTCCGAGACGGCGCCTGCGGCCACGACCTCGAGATGGACGTCATGGAGGAAGGGCTCGCCGTAGCCGTTCGGCCACCACAGCCGGGGCTGCTGGAGGCGCAGCACCGGGTGGGTGGAGGGGTCGAGGACCACGGTGGTCCGCCCCAGCGGCTCGAGCCGGACCGGCTGCTCGAAGGAGACCTCGCCGAAGCGGCCGCGCAGCGTGCCCTCGACCGCCATGAAGTCGTGGTTCTGCAGCGTGGCCTCGACCCGCAGGTCCGCGCGCGAGGTGTCCGGCAACGGCAGCGTGGTGCGCACGAACGGGTCCTCGAGGGTGACCGGCCCGGTGGTGGTGAGGTAGACGTCGTTCCACAGGCCGAGGTTGCGGCCGCGCACCGTGGGGATCCAGTCCCAGCCGACGGAGGCGTGGTAGGTGGGGTTGTCGGCGCCGAGGGCGCCGCCGTTGAGGCCGGGCGAGTCGAGCGTCTTCTGCTTCACGCTGCCGGGGGTGGCATTCTTCAGGACGCGGACCGCCAGCACGTTGGTCGCCCCCGGCCTGAGCAGCGCGGTGACGTCGAAGCGGCCCCGGGCGAAAGCGCCTTCCACGCGGCCCAGCCGCTCGCCGTTCAGGAACACCTCGGCCTTCCAGTTGACGCCGTCGAAGTTCAGGAAGAGGTGCCGGCCGGGGGAGGACGGCGGGGCCTCGAACGCCGTGCGGTACCAGAAGTCGGCGTAGAAGAAGGAGTCGGAGATCGCGAGCTGGTTGTCACCGAAGTTGGGGTCCGGCAGCGCGCCGGCGTTCCAGTAGCTGGAGAGCACCGTGGCCGGCACCGTCGCCACCAGCCAGCTCGAGACGTCGACGCCGGGCTGCGAGAGCGTGGCGCCGTCCAGGTGGACGAGCGAGTCGCGCTGCAGTCGCCAGCCACCACCGGTGAGATCCCTGCGGCCGTCACGCGCGGGCGGCGAGGGCCTCGGCCGCGGCACCGGCCCGCCGCGGCCGTACACTTCCAGCTCGCTGAGCGCGTAGCCTTCGGGCGTGGACGGCCGCCTCAGCAGCAGGCGGAGAAAGCGCGCCCGGACCGGCGCGGCCAGGCGGACGTCGTCGGCGGGACCCGCGCCCGCCGGGAGCGGCTGCAGGTCGCGCCAGGCCCGGCCGTCGTCCGAGGCCTGCAGCGAGCCCTCGGCCGCCCGCCGGATCCAGTGCAGCGCCACGCGGTCGAAGATGCAGCCCTCGCCCAGGTCGACCGACACCCACTCCTCGCCGGTGCCCGCGGGGACCCAGGCGCTGGTGAAGTGGTACGGCCCGCCCACCTCGACGCGCTGAGCGCCGTCGAAGAACGACACCTCGGCCAGGCTCCACGTCTCGCCGCCGGTGGCCGCGAGCGACACGCGGTAGAGGCGGCTGGCCGTCGGCGCGCCCAGCGGGATCGACGGCCGTAGCGTGGGGTTCGCCTCGTGCAGCCACTCCCAGAACCGGCCCCAGTCGCCCGGCTTCGGGGGCGGTGGCGGGGGCGGGATCGTCCCCGACACCCGGCCCGCCTCGCGCCAGGCCTGGCCGTCCTGGGAGACGCTCACCACCCAGCTCCAGGGTCCGGCAGGCTCGCTGGTCCTCGCGCCGGCGGTCGCGCCCGACATCGGGGGCCGGCGCCGCGGCCTCACCTCCAGGGCCAGCCGGTCGACGCGCGGCGGCCGCTCCCCGCCGCCCAGCTCGAACTGGACCCACGCCCCCGCCTTCTCGAAGTCCACCGCGCTGACGCTGTTGTGGTCGACCAGCAGCTCACGCTCGTGCTTCGGCGCGATCCCCTTCGCGCTGGTGGCGGTCGCCAGCCATCGCGGCGGCGCGGTGTCGACGATGCCGTCGGTGACCAGCTGCGCCGTCAGGTTGTAGTCGTAGGCGCTCGACTGGTACGCCGGCCGGCGCAGGGCGAGGTTGCGGTACGTCGTGTCGTCGCGGACCATGACGGGTGCGAGGTCCTGCGCCGGGTTGCCCGGATAGACGCCGACCCCACGCGTCTGCTCCGCGTTCTGCTCCTGTGCCGAGACGGACGCTCCTCCCCAGGCGAGGCAGGTCAGGGCCGCGACGGCGATTCGCTGGGACATCGTGCCGCTCCTTGCGGGCGGCGCCATTCTATCCGCTCGCTCGCCGATGACCTCGGCTAAGCTCAGGCCATGCGCATCGCGACCTGGAACGTCAACTCGCTGAAGGCGAGGCTGGACAAGGTTCTCTGGTGGCTGGAGCGCGCCCGGCCCGACGTGCTGATGGTGCAGGAGACGAAGCTCGCCGACGCCGACGTCCCCGCGCTGGCCCTCCAGCAGGCGGGCTACGCGGTCGCCCACCATGGCGAAGGCCGGTGGAACGGGGTGGCCATCGCCAGCCGGGTCGGCGTCGAGGGCGTGGTCACCAACTTCGGCGAGCCTCTGCGCCGGCCGCAGGCCGAGGACGCGCACGACGACGAGCCGCTGGCCGAGGCGCGCATGATCGCGGCGCGCTGCGGAGGCGTCCGCATCGTCTCCGTCTACGCGCCCAACGGCCGCGCCGTCGACTCGCCGTTCTACGTCGCCAAGCTCGCCTGGTACGCGCGGCTCGTCCGCTGGCTGGAGGCCGCTGCCGACCCGAAGGAGCCGCTGGTGCTGGGCGGCGACATGAACTGCGCCCCCTCCGACGCCGACGTCTGGGACCCCCGCGCCTGCCACGGCGGCACCCACGTGTCGCCCGCCGAGCGCGAGGCGTTCGCCCGGCTCTGTCGCTGGGGACTGCACGACGCGTACCGGCTGCGGCACCCGGAGACCGGCCGCTACACCTGGTGGGACTACCGCGCCGGCGCCTTCCACAAGAACTTCGGGATGCGCATCGACCACCTGCTGGTGACGGCCCCCGTGGGCGCCCGCGTGGTGCTGGCGGAGATCGACCGCGAGGCGCGCAAGGGCAAGCCCACCCCCTCCGACCACGCGCCGCTGTTCATCGACCTCGACGTCCTCGGCACGCCGGTGGACGCCGGCTGGACCTCCGCCGAGGGCCGGATCGCCGCCCGGCTGGGGCGCTGACGGCCGAGGCCCGGGCTCAGCGCACCAGCGTGCGCTGCCCGTCGGGGATCCTGCCCAGCGACTTGTCGACCAGCTCGACCTTCACCGTCACCTTCCGGCCGGTCGGTCCGCCCTCCGGCTGGTAGCCGACCACGTTCTCCATCGAGATCTCGGTGGCGATCTTGCGCAGGATGTCGGACAGCGTCTTCGTGTCGAGGGTGCCGGGCTCGAAGCTGAGGCCGCCCGTCTCCTCGGCGACGTTGCCGAGGTCGTATTTCTTGTAGTCGTACATGGCGCGGTTCGGCGGCCCGCCGCGCATGAAGGCGCCGCGGGCGGTGTCCTGGAAGGCCTGGCTGAGCAGCACGGTGTAGACGCGGACGTTCGCGTCCCTGGCGGTCCGGGCCGCCAGGCCCCACTTGCCGCCCTGGTTCTCGAGGCCGTCGGAGAAGACCACGATCGCGCGCTGCGCCTTCTCCCTGGCGGTGCCTGCGGGTGGCGGCGGGCCCCCGTCCTGGCCGGGGCGGTCGCCCCGGGCGATGTCCGCGATCGAGGCGAAGAGGCGGGTGCCGGTGTTGCGGGTGCGCAAGCCGAAGTCGACGGCCTGGTGGAACCCGTCCAGCACGGCCTCGGGATCGCGGGTCGGCGGCGTGAAGCACTGCAGCTCGCCGCCGAAGGCGCACAACCCCACTCGCGCCTGCGCGTGCAGGCTCGCGAACAGGACGTCGCGGACCAGCTTCTCGTCGAGCAGACGCGCGTCCATGACGCTGCTGCTGACGTCGAGGGCCAGGGTCAGCTCGGGCGGCACCGTCCGCTCCTGCATGGACGGCGTCTCCAGCACCGCGATCGCCTGCGGCCGGCCGTCCTCGAGCACCCGCAGCTGGTCCTTCGCGACCCCCCGGACGTACTCGCCCTTCTTCCTCTCGATGTGGAAGCGGAGATAGACCATCTCGGTGCTGGCGCCGAAGGTCGGCACCTCGCCGGCCGGCGGCGGCGCCTGGGCAAAGGTGGCCGGCGCGAGCGCCAGCCAGAGGGCGAGCGGGAGGACGCTGCGGGGGCGCAGGGGAGGCATGGGTCCCATCGTAGCGCCTCCGCCGCGGAGCGCCAGCTCAGCGGGGCTCTGTGCCGGGTGCCTCGCGGACCAGGATCGCCCGCGTGTAGAGGAGCGAGAAGCCCTGCCGCTGCGCGTTCTGCTGCGACCTCGACGCGGGCTGCGTGGTCACCACCGCCAGCTCGCACCCTGCCTCCGCGGCAGCGCGCAGCCGCGCCAGCGTCAGCGCCGTCTGCACGCCCTGGCGGCGGTGCTGCGGCAGCGTCGCCGCGCCGCACAGCTGGGCGACGCCGTCCCAGAGGCGCATGCTGCCGGCTCCCGCCAGCTCTCCGTTTCGCCAGGCCAGCTGGTGCCGCAGGCCAGGGACGCTGGCCATGTCGAGGAGCGTGCGCTCGACCAGCTCCCTCGGGAACGACTCGTGCGACGGCACGCCCTCGACGTCCGGGTGCGCGAAGCCGGTGGTGATCGCGTCGAGCCAGGCCCGGTCCGCGGCGCGGCAGTCCCGGATCTCGATGCCGGGCGGCGGCGGCGGCACGCCGGCCGGCAGCGCCTGGCCGAGCACGTTCTCGAAGTTGACCAGCAGGTAGCCGCGGCGTGTGAACGAGGCGGCGAGGGAAGACTCCGCCAGGCAGGACAGCTCGACCTGTACGGGGGAGCGGCGTGCGGCGAACGCCTGCTCGACGACGTCGATCAGCGCCTCTGCCGGCGCCGCGGCGAAGCCGAGCCCCGCCACCTTGTTGGCCGGCGAGCCCTCGCCGACCCAGGTCGCCGACCCCCCGCCGACCTCGAGCACGAAGACACCGTCCCGGGGACGGCGGCGCGCGGCGGCGCCGGCGATCTCCGTCATCAGCCGGGACTCCGCGGCCTCGATGCGCGCGGCGAGCGCGATGCTGGCGAACATGGCGTCCGCCGATTATGACGCCGGCCCCGCGGGCGGTACCCTCCGCCCGTGGCAGCGGGAGGGCTCACCGTCGGCGCTCGAGGCGCCTGGGGGCGGCGTGAAGCGCTGGCGTGGCTGCTGGCCCTGGCGACAGGCTGGGCGCTGCTCGCCGCGCTCGACTACAGGGCCCGCGATCCCGACTCCCGCCTCTACTCGGAGATCGCGGCCCGCATGGCCCCGGTGCCCGTCGGGCGCTGGGTGGCGCCGGACTTCCCGCCGGGCTGGTACATGAGCGGCCCCTTCCGCGAGCACCCCGCGGGCCTGCTCTTCCCGGCCGCCGCGCTGGCGCGCCTCGGCTTCCCGGCGGAGGAGGCGGCCTACGCCGCGAATGCCCTCTACCAGGCGCTGACCCTCGTCCTCCTGCAGCGGCTGGCCGCGGTGGTGGCCGACGGCGTGGAGGCGCGCGCGCTCGGCTGGCTGCTGCAGCTCATCCCGATCGCCTTCACCTTCCGCATCCGCGCCAACCAGGAGCAGGCGGTCCTGCTGTGCCTGGTGGCGGCGCTGCTCGGCCTGGAGCGTGCTCGCCGGCGGCCGGCGTGGGCCGCGCTGACCGTCGCCGGTCTCTCCGGCCTGGTGCTGGTCAAGGGCCTGTTCGCGCTGCTCGGCCCGCCGGTGTGCATCCTGTGGCTCCTCGCGCGGCGGAGCGGCGCACCGCCGGACGAGCGAGCGGACGGCCACGCCTGGCTGGCGCTGGGACTGGGCACCGCCGCCGGTCTCGCCGTCGCGGGCGGCTACGAGGCCTGGCACCGGCATGTCACCGGCGAGGCGTTCTGGTCGCCGTACCTGCGCCGGCAGCTCGGCGTGGCGGCCGCGACGGCCCCGGCCGCGGCGCTCGCCACCGCCTCGACCCTGGCCCGCAAAGCCTACAACCTGGTCTGGTACCTCGGCCGGGTGCTGTGGTTCGCGTTCCCCTGGAGCCTCGTGCTGCTGGCCGCCGCCATCCGATGGTCGTCGCCGGGAGGGTGCCCGGCCGCCTCGCGGGCGCGGTCCGGCGCCGTCTTCGCCCTCGCCACCGTCGTCCTCTACCTCCTCGTCTTCAGCGGGTTCGACCGCCGGGCCGACCGGTATCTGTTCCCGGCCTACTACGCGGCCGCGGCCGCCGGGGCCGTTGTCGCCCTGTGCGCCTCGGCCTGGCTCGGCCGTCTCGCCCTCCGGCTGGACCGTCCGTGGGTGCCGGCGGCGGTCTGGCTGGTCACCTTCCTGCTGCACGTGGCCGGCGGTCGGATCGGCGTGCCGACCGTCAAGGTGTGGACGGCGGACCAGTGACGACCGATGCCTCGCGGAGGGAGCGCCTCGCCGTCTACCTCTTCGCGGCGCCCAGCTCCAGCGACGGCGTTCGCCAGGTGACCGGATCGTTGTTCATGCCGGCCTTGTAGTTCAGCACGTCGATCCGCTCCGGCACCACCTTGATCAGCACCAGGTTCTTGAGCCCCGGCTCGAAGGCCTGGTCCCAGTAGGCGCGCTTGCGCTTCTGGATCTCGGCCATGTCCGTGATCAGCTCGGCGTGGCCGCTGATCTGGACGAAGCCGATCGCGTTCTTGTGGTCGGCGTAGTAGAGCGCCACCCGCGGGTCCCTCCGGATCTGCTCCACCTTCCGGCTGCGGGTGTTGGTGGCGACGTACACGGTCATGTCCTCTTCCGGCGGGAAGGGATTCATGGTGCGGACCGCGGGACGGCCGTCCGTGTCGAGGGTGATGAGCGCGCAGTAGGTCTGGGCGGCCATGATCTCGCGGGCGGCGGCGATCACGGCGGCCCGGTCAGGGGTCTTGGGCGGCGCCTTCGGCTCGTCGGCACCGGCCAGGATGGCGCAGCCGGCGGCGAGCAGCGGCAGCAGGACGGGGGTGAGGTACCTACGGGTGGTGGCCATGGGCCAGCCCCTTTCTGGGTGGGTCGCGACGCGGTCCCGCCGGGCTGCCGGCGAGCGGTCGGACTATACAGCG
>Ga0335071_10002974_pt1 | contig 18016 bp, 18 predicted proteins | sample Lox_Sample_15_FD_206724 | JGI IMG/M metagenome (GOLD analysis project Ga0335071, IMG submission 206724) | Soil microbial communities from Loxahatchee National Wildlife Refuge, Florida, United States - Lox_Sample_1.5 | ecosystem: Environmental > Terrestrial > Soil > Wetlands | place: USA... | reverse complement strand
AGCATCGGGTTGGCGGTGGCGGCGGAGGCGCGGGCCCAGGGCGCCTGGGAAGGCCCGGCGCTCCAGGCGTTAGTGGGCGCGGAGCACCGCCGCGAGATCGCCTTCCTGGCGATTCTGGACCGGGACGGCACGGTCCTGGCGCATACGAACCCGCGACTGGTTGGGACCCGGCTGGACGACGCGGCCTTCGTCCGGGTCCGGGAGACGGGGCAGCTCACCGGCGGCCTGATGCCCCTGGGAACCGGGGAAGAGGTCTACGCGCTCACGATGCCGTTTCACGTGCCTTCTGGGGGTCCCGGGGTAGCCTCCTCGGGCGGCCAACCCCGGTTCCGCATCCTGCGGGTGGCCCTGCATACCGCGCCCGCCCGCCAGATCGTGCACCACGCGCTGTTTCAAGTCATCCTGGTGGCTTGTATCGTGGCCGCCCTCCTCGGGGTGAGCGGCTGGCAGATCCGGACCTTGCGCCGGTACCTCCGGCTCCAAGCCGACGCGGCCCGCCAGGAGCGGCTGGCTGCCCTGGGTGGGATGGCCGCCGTGCTGGCCCACGAGATCCGCAACCCCCTCGGGGCCATCAAGGGGTTGGCGCAATTGCTCACCGAGAAGCAGGCGGGCGGATCCGCGCAGGCGGAGATGACCCGGACGATCGCCGGCGAAGCGACCCGGCTAGAGCGGCTCGTGAACGATCTCCTCACCTATGCGCGGCCGCGCCCGCCGCAGCCGCTCCCGCTGGAGCTGGGGGCGCTCCTTCGGGAGGTCCGCGACCTGCTGACGCCGACGGCAGCACAGCAGGAAGCCAGCCTCACGAGCAATGTTCCCTCTACCGGCCTCTGGATCGAGGCAGATCCGGATCAGGTGAAACAGCTCGTTGGGAACCTCGTGCTGAACGCGCTGCAGGCCGTCCATCAAGGCGGGACCGTGACGATCCAGGCGGACGCAGACCCCGGCCGGGTGGTGGTGCGCGTGATGGACACAGGGCCTGGCATTGCCCCGACGGACCTGCCGCAGATTTTCGAGCCCTTCTACACCACCCGGACGAAAGGCACCGGCCTCGGCCTCGCCATCTGCCGCCAGATCGTGGAGGCGCACGGCGGGACGATCCGTGTGGAGGCGACCGGCCCGGAGGGCACGACCATGGCCCTGACCCTTCCCGCACAGGAGCCCCCGCATGGCTAAACAGACGGCCAGCATCCTCGTGGTGGACGATGAGGCGGCGATGCGCCTCCTGCTCACCTCCATCCTGCAGGACGAAGACTACGACACGACCGCGGCCGCCAGTGCCGAGGAGGCCCTGTCGCTCATCGGCCGGCGGCATTTTCACCTGGTGATCACGGACCTCAAGATGCCTGGGATGTCCGGCCTCGATCTCCTGGGCCACATCCTGCGGGAGGACCCTGGGACGCCGGTGATCCTGCTCACGGCCTTCGGGAGCGTGGAGGGGGCGGTGGAGGCCATGCGCCGGGGCGCGGCCCATTACCTCCTGAAGCCGCTGGCCAACCCCGACGAGCTCCGGCTCGCGGTCCGGCGGGTGCTGGAGGAGCGGCGGGTGGCGGACGAGGCGGCGAGTCTCCGGCAGGCCACCGAGGCGGAGTTTCCCTTCGGGCGGATCATTGCCGATGCACCCCAGATGCGTGCCGTCTTGGACATGGCCCGATCTGTGGCCGAGGCGGACACGACCGTCCTCCTCAGCGGGGAGACCGGTACGGGCAAGGAGCTACTGGCCCGCGCGATCCACCACTGGAGCCCCCGGGCCGACCAGGCGTTTGTGGCCGTCAATTGCGCGGCCCTGGCCGAGTCCCTGCTGGACAGCGAACTGTTCGGGCACGAGAAGGGCGCCTTCACCGGTGCCATCGCCCAGCGACGGGGCCGCTTCGAGTTGGCCCACGGCGGGACCCTGTTGCTGGACGAGGTCGGGGAGATGAGCCCGGCGCTGCAGGCCAAGCTCCTCCGGGTGCTCCAAGAGCATACGCTCGAGCGGGTCGGCGGGACCAAGACCGTCACGGTGGATGTCCGGGTGATCGCGGCGACCAACCGCGAGCTACGGCAGATGGTCGCCAGCCAAACGTTCCGCGAGGATCTCTTCTACCGCCTCAGTGTGTTTCCGATCGAGTTGCCGCCCCTCCGGGAGCGGCCCATGGACATCCTCCCGCTGGCCGAGCACCGCTTGCGCGAGGTGGCCCGCCGGCTCGGCAAACCCATCCGGGGCTTCAGCGGCGACGCCGCGGCGCTGCTCGAGGCGTATGCCTGGCCGGGGAACATCCGGGAACTCCAGAATGTGGTCGAACGGGCCGCGATTCTCTGCCGCGCAGAACACGTGCTCGCCGCCCACCTCAACCTGACACCGCTGACCGCCCCCGCTCCGTCTGGTGTCAAGACGCTCAAGGCGCTTGAGCGCGACGCGATCCTTGCGGCCCTGGACCTGCACGCAGGTAACCGACGGCAGGCCGCGGAGCAGCTCGGCATCGGGCTCCGGACCCTCTATGCGCGCCTCCGCGAGTACGGGATGTCCCCGGGGAGCGAGGAGGAAGAGTAACCCCTGGCTACGATTGCAACCCAACCTTTCTGGTCGTTCGCGCCACTATACTGGCGATGACGGAGATGACCGACCAACGCGACATGGGGAAACACCCGGAAATGGTCGCCCGGGCACAGGCCGGAGACGGTGTGGCCTTCAGCGACCTCGTGCGTCAGTTCCAGGGACTCGTCTTTGCGGTCTGTTTCGACCAGACCGGGAGTTTCGCGGACAGTGAGGAGTTGACGCAGGAAGTCTTCCTCGCTGCCTTCCGGAGCCTCGGGTCCCTCCGAGAGCCCGAGAAGATCGCGGCGTGGTTGCAGGGTATCGCCCGGAATCTCTCCAGGATGCATCGCCGGCGAGCCGGGATGAACGGGCGCGTTGCCTCTGACCAAGCGGCGGTGTCCGGGGAGGGCGCGAGCGCGATCCGTTCCGTGGAGCGTCAGCATCTCTTGCACGAGGTGCTCTTGGGAGTCACGGAGCGGAGCCGGCAGGTCCTCGTGCTCCATTACCTGGGCGGCTGCTCTTACCGGGAAATCGGCGCGCTTTGCAACCTGCCCCTCCGGACCGTCCGTAGCCGGCTGCACGAGGGGCGAGCGCAGTTGAAGACCCGGCTGCTCGGAATAGTCGCCGAGCTGTGCCGCTGTGTTCGGAGTAGCGAGCATACGGCCCGGTGTGTGGTGGAGCGTTGCGGCCAGGAGCCGTGCGCGTGCGTGTCGCGGCTCACCGCAGATTGACAGCCTCCCGGGTGTCGGGGGGAAAGGAGGAACGCCATGGGGACCTCGAAGACGACGTGTCAGAAGCCGGAGCAGCTCAAGGGAACGCCGCAGGACTGCACACCGGAACAGGTGAAGAAGTGCCACGGCGCGGAGAAAGCTCACCCGTGCGTGCCGACCAACAAGAAGCCATGACCTCGCCGGAGGCGCGCCAGTCATCACAATCCTCACCGTTGGGAGCGCTGCGACCGGGCGGGGGTGTACTCCCCGGATCACGCCCCCTGCTCGATCCTCTGGCGAACGCGCCACCGTGACCTCCACTCCCCGCGTGGTGATGGCCATCGCCCTTTGGAGTAGCGGGGGACTCCTTGCTCTGCGGGGCCGCCGTAGCAACCTCCACGGGCCAGCCTCGCGAAAGGCGCTGGCCCGTTCACTTCTCGCCCGGCCCGCGGGCGGTGCCGGATCAGCACTCGTACTGCGGGATTCGCAGTCCGGGGGCTTCGACCTCGATCAACCTCAACGGCTACAGCCTTCCACCTTCCACGTAACCACCTGATATTTCGGTGCTCCTCCGACCAGCACACAACGGTCAGGGCCTGCCGGGCCACTGGCATGTTCCCTGCTTCTCTCTATAGCCGAAGGCAAACTCACAGCCCGCGAGAGCGGGGAGGAGGAACGACAATGAAGAAGACGATGGTGGTGATCGGGTTGGTGTCTGCTATATCGCTCACGGCGGCGACGGCTTTCGCCTGGGGGCCCGGGTTCGGGCACGGCATGGGCTATGGTCCCGGCGCGGCCGCGGCCACGCTCAGCGCGGAGCGGCGCGCGACGATCCAGAAGATCCAGGCCGATCGCTTCACCGAGATGACCAAGGTCCGGTCGGAGCTGTTCGCGAAACGAGCGGAACTGCAGACCCTGTTCTGTGAGCCGACGCTGGATGCGGGGAAAGTCGCGGCCAAGCACAAGGAGATCACGGCCCTGCAGGCCCAGATGCAGGAGCAGGGGTTGGCCGCCCGCCTCGCGGTCGCACAGGTGCTCACGCCCGAGCAGCGCGCGCAACTCCCCGCGTTCGGCACCGGCATGGGGCCAGGGGCGGGCCCAGGAATGGGGATGGGCCGGATGATGGGGCCGCACATGGGCGTCGGCCCGCGCTGGTAGTCAGAAGACGCCTCGGAGCGCGATCGTCTCCGCTGTGACGGAACGGGGAGGTGATTGCCTCCCAGAACCTGCCCCAGAGCCGGACCGCTGTCCCGCTCCAGACGTAGAGGAGGATTCCCCATGAAACAGTGTGTAACCACCAGCTTCGTCGCACTCCTGCTTGTCGTCTCGACAGGCATCGCCTTTCGATCGCCGGCGCAACAGCCCATCAGGGGAGACGACGGCTCGGGGGCGCGCTGGACCGCCGTCGTCTCGCACCTGACGAATCCGCCCGTGTCCGACGCTGGCCGGCACGGGGACAACTGACCGGGCGTGGCGCCACGGGAAGGGGGACAGCATCCTCTTCTCGTGGGAGGCCCCCACCACGTACGGGCTTTCCGCCCCGCCACCCTCGATGAACCGCCTGGCCCGACCCACAAGGCTCTGCCGCCCTACGACCCCGCTTCTCGATCCGAGGGTCCCTGTGGATGCGGGCGCGCGAGGCCCTGCTCCTGGCCCGTGACGTGCGGAATCCGCAGTCCGACTGCGAGATCCGCAGTCCCTCCGACGTGTGCCAGACGAGATCGGTGAGCGCGGCGCGCGAACGTCAGCCATCTAACCCATTGCAAGCACGGTGTCCGCACCTCTTGTGATCGTCCGATGTCCCGGGGCGGCCGTTCCTGGCACGGTCCCTGCTCCAACAGTTCTCAGACACGGCCGCTCCACGCGGGCCGGAAGGCGGCAGCCCTGAAGATCCGGCCGGGACCAACCGCCAGTTTGAATGCCGGGAAGCGAACAACCCGCTCGGAAGCCGCGGGACGGGGGCCGACATGGACGCAATGGTGAACGGAATGGCACGCGCGCAAGAGGTGGCGGGATGGCTCCTGTGGGGCCTCATCTGCCTGGGACTCCTCTGCGGCTTGACGCTCCGGGTGGCCGAGGGCATGCAGGCCGTGCGGTCCTGGGTCGGGCACCGTCCTCGCACGCGCCGGCTGCGCCCGCATGTCGCGGCCCTCTTCCTCGCGGGCGCCCTCGCGACCGTCACGCTCAGCCTCCCCGGCTCCGTGGCGGCGGGGCAGGGCTGGTGGTGGGGCTCGCCGGTCAATCCGGGATTCGACCGGAACACGGTCATCCAGGTGGCCGGCACCGCGACCCAATTGGATCTTCCACGCAGCGGTCCGTGCACGCTGCAACTGGAGACGGCCGGGGAGACATTCACCGTCATGCTGGGTCCCGGCTGGTACGTCACCACGACGCGCGTGGACATCCGCAACGGCGACCGCCTGTCCGTGGAAGGCTCCAAGATGATGGACCGCCAAGGGAACCTACACCTGGTGGCGGCCCGGATCGTCAATCAGCGCACCAATGCGGTCATCGTCCTGCGGGATGAGAACGGGCGGCCCGTCTGGGGGGGTGGGGCCCCAGCAGGGTCGGCGGGGCGGCTACAGCCATGAGCCCGGGATGGGTCGCGCGCGCCATGCTGGTGTGCGGTCTCCTGCCGATCGCCCTCGGGGCCTGTGCCGCTCTCCCGCCAGGGGATCGGAACGAGGTGGAGGCGCTCACGACGCAGGTCCAGGCGCTGGAGGCCCGGCTGCGGGTCGTCGAATTCCGGAGGGACCAGATTCCCGCGGTGGTGGCACAGGCGCGCGGGGCGGTCGCGTTCATCTGGGGCACCTACACCTTTATCGATGCGGGGGGACGGCCCCTGCGGCACGTCCTGGATGAGGCGGGTGAGCCGGTAGCCGACGCGCACGGGATTCCGCTGGTCGATCTCCGCGGGACCGGGCCGATTGCCGTCACGCAGTACACCGGGACGGCCTTCCTGGCCGGCCACCCGGGGGAGCTGATCACCAACCGGCACGTGGCCGAGCCCTGGTGGGAAAATGAGGCCAGCGCGCCGCTGCTCGCCGCCGGGCTCCGGCCCGTCTTCCTCCGCCTGCGGGCCTTCTTCCAGGAGCAGGCCGAGGCCGTGCCGATCGAGGTGGTCCGGGTCGATGCGGAGCAGGACGTGGCGCTCGTCCGCACGGTCGGATGGACCCCCACCGCCGCATCCCTCATCACGGACGCGCCGCCCCCACCTGTCCGGGAAGGGCAGCCCGTGCTTTTGATCGGCTACCCGATGGGGCTCGACGCCGTGCTCGCCAAGCTCGACACGCCGGAGGTGGAGAAGCTGGAAGCGGTGTACGGCGCCGATGAGTACGCCCTGGCGGGACGCCTGGCCGCGACACGGCGCCTGCGCCCCACGATCACTGGAGGATTCCTCTGGGAGGCGCTGCCCCACCTCCTGATCTACGACGCCCAGACGACCGGCGGCGGAAGCGGCGGGCCGCTGCTGGACGTGCAGGGGCGTGTGCTCGGCGTCAACGCCGCCTACCTGCCGGACTTCCGGGGCGGCAACTACGCGGTCCCCGTCCAGTTCGCCCGCGCCCTGCTGGCGGGCGAGGGGCTGCCGGTGCCCGGTCCGGCGCGGGAAACGCCGGAGCTCTGTGCCGACTCCGCCGCGGCCGACTGCCGCGGCAGTGGGAGGTAGAGGCATGTCAGGTGAACTCGCCCACGAGGCAGCCGGCATTATGGATCGCGCGGCGCTGAACGCCCCTGTGCAAGCGCGAGCTCGCACCGGCGGCCGCGGGCGGAAGGGGCTGTGGATCGGCCTGGCGCTGGTCGTGACGGCGTCCGGGACCGTGGGAGGATGGTATGCCCTCACGCGATCGGCCGGGCCGGCGGGCCCCGCCATCGCCCTAGTCGCGCGCCGGAACTTGAGCGCCGTGGTGACGGCCACCGGCACGATCAAGGCCGTGGTCGGCGCCGAGGTGAAGGTGGGGTCCCGGATCCCTGGGCGCGTAGAAGAGCTGGCCGTTCAGGTGGGCGACCGGGTGAAAGCCGGCCAGGTCATCGCCCGCCTCGAACAGGACGATCTCCGGGCTGCGGTGGAACTGGCCCGGGCGAATCTGGCCAACGCCGAGGCGAAACTGGCGACCGTGCGGAACGGTGCGCGCCCCCAGGAGATCCAGGCGGCCGCGGCGGCGCTCCGCCAGGCGGAAGCGAATCGCCTCCTCACCCAGGTGAACCTGGACCGGTACCGGCAGCTCTACCAGGATGGTGGGGTGGCGCTGCAGCAGGTGGACACCGCGGCCCGGGACGATGACGTGAGTGTGGCCCAGGTCCGCACGGCCCGTGAGCAGCTCAGCCTGCTCCGCGAGAAGTACACCCCCGAGGATCTCCAGTCCGCCGAGGCAGAGGTGCGGCAGACTCGGGCGGCGCTCCGGATCGCGGAGGCAAACCTCGGGTATGCCACGATCACGGCCCGGATGAGCGGTGTGGTGGCCTCGGTCTCGACCCAGCAGGGGGAGACGGTGACCTCGGGCAGCGCCGCGGCGCAGGCCCCCACGTTCGTCACGATCATCGACCTGAACCGGCTCCAGGTCGATGCTTACGTCGATGAGACCGACATCGGGAAAGTCCACGTGGGCCAAGAGGCGACGTTCGTGGTGGATGCCTTCCCGGACAAGGAATTTCGCGGCAAGGTGACGGCCATCTACCCCAAGGCCCTCATCCAGCAGAACGTGGTGGACTACGACGTGGTGATCGCCATCGACAACCGGGAGGGCCTGCTCCGGCCCGACATGACGACGAATACCACCATCACCGTGGCGAAGCGGGAGCAGGTGCTGGCGATCCCGAATCAGGCCGTCCGGCGGGAGGAGGGCGACCGGGTGGTGTTCGTCCCACAGGGGGACCGGTTGGTTCGCCGGACCGTCAAGACGGGCTGGAAGGACAAGACGTACACCGAGATTCTGGACGGGCTCACGGACGGCGAGCGCGTGGTCGTGGGCGAGGTCGAGACCGGGAAAGCCCCCGCCAAACCGGCCCTGCCCCCGGGGGCGAAGTAAGGAATACGGGAAGGGAGCAGACGGCGATGATTCACATGGACGGGATCCAGAAGACCTATCGGGTGGGGGACGTCGAGGTGCCGGCCCTGCGCGGCATCGCGCTGCACATCAAGCCGGGCGAGTTCGTGGCGCTGATGGGGCCTTCGGGGTGTGGGAAGTCCACGCTCATGAACCTGCTGGGCTGTCTCGACACGCCGAGCGCAGGCTCCTACCTCCTCGACGGGCAGGAGGTGGCCGGGCTCGACGATGATGCCCTCTCCGCGATCCGGAACCGGAAGATCGGGTTCGTGTTCCAGAGCTTCAATCTCCTGCCGCGCGCGACCGCCCTGGAGAATGTGGAGCTGCCCCTGATCTATCGGGACGAGGGCGGGATCAAAGCGAAGGCGGCGGCGGCCTTGGCCAGCGTCGGATTGGCCGACCGCGCCCACCACAAGCCGACCGAGCTCTCGGGGGGGCAGCAGCAGCGGGTGGCCACCGCCAGGGCCCTGGTCACCGATCCGGCCATCCTGATGGCCGATGAACCGACCGGGAACCTGGACACCAAGGCGAGCGAGGAGATCATGGCGCTCTTCGGTCAGCTCCATTGCCAGGGCCGGACCATCGTCTTGGTCACCCACGAGCCGGACATCGCCCGGCACGCGGAGCGCATCATCCGCCTGCAGGACGGCCAGGTGTGCTGGGAGAGCCGGCCAGAAGAGGTCGCGGCCGGCGTGGGCGCAGGAGGGCGGCCATGAAAATCGTCAGCACGGTGCGGGTCAGCCTCAAGGGGCTCACGGCGAATAAACTGCGGACCTTCTTCATGATGCTGGGGGTGCTGATCGGCATCACCGCCCTCACCGTCATCGTCTCCGTGGGGCAGGGCGCCAAGGTCCAGGTGATGCAGAAGATGGAGACCCTGAGCGCCTTCGGCGCGGTGATGGTGACCCCGGGGGGCGGCATGACGCGGGGCCTGGGCAGCGTGGACAGCGTGCCGGCGACCTTGACCGCCGAGGATGCCCAGGCGATCCAGGCCGAGGTCCCCCACGTCCAGGATGTCGCCCTCGTCCAGTCCAAGCAGGGGATGTCCATCAAGGTCGGGGGCCAGTCGTACGCCACGACGGTCTGGGGGGTGACGCCGAACTACCCGGCCATCCGCCCGACCCCCGTCTCGCGCGGCGAGTTCTTCGGGCCGGAGGAGCAGGCGTCGCAGGCCCGGGTGGCCGTCCTCGGACAGGACACGGCGGTGGCCCTGTTCGGGGAGACCGACCCGTTGGACCAGACCATCCGCATCGAGAACGTGCCGTTCAGGGTGATTGGCCTCCAGAAGAGGCTCGGCGCGAGCCCGGGAGGCGGCAACCTGGATGACCGCATCCTGATCCCGCAGGCCACAGCGGCCCGCCGCCTCTTCAACCTCACCAATCTGACCCAGCTCGTCGTCCAGATCGACGGACGCGCGCACGTGGCGGCCGGGGCGGAGCGCGTGAAGCAGCTCCTCCACGAGCGCCATCACATCGCCGCGGGGCTGCCGGAGGACTTCAGCGTCCGGATCGCGGAACAGATGCTCGGGATGCTGACCGCGAGCTCACGCACGCTCACGCTCTTCCTGGGGATCGTGGCGGGCCTCTCGCTGCTGGTAGGCGGCTTTATCGTCATGAACATCATGCTGATCTCGGTGAGCGAGCGGACGCACGAGATCGGGCTCCGTCGCGCGGTCGGCGCCCGGCGCCGGGACATCCTCCTGCAATTCCTCCTGGAAGCGGGAGCGGTCACCGCGGCGGGGGGCCTGCTCGGCGTCCTGCTGGGGGTGGGCGGAGCCCTCGCCGCGTCCCGCCTGATGGGCTGGCCGGCCGCGATCTCATGGCCGGCGGTCATCATCGCGGTGCTCTTCGCCGGAGTGGTCGGCCTGGTGTTTGGCGTCCAGCCGGCCCGCAAGGCCGCAGCACTCCACCCGGTCGAGGCCCTGCGCGGCTGATAGAAAGGATGTGTCAGATGCCGACCGTGTCCCCGCGACGACTCTTTCTCGCCTTCCTGCGCTTAGGGGCCACCGCGTATGGCGGCCCCGCCATGATGGCCTACCTCAAAACCGAACTGGTCGGCACGCGCCACTGGCTCTCCGAGCCCGAGTTCAAGGAGGGCATGGCCCTCTGCCAGGTGATTCCGGGGGCCACCATGGTCCAGATGTGCACCTACACTGGCTATCGTCTCTGGGGGATCCCGGGGGCCCTGCTCGCCGCGGCCGGCTTCGTCCTGCCGGCCTTCGTCACGATGACGGTGCTCACCGCGCTCTATTTCCGGGCCGGCTCCCTGCCAGTGGTCCAGGCGCTCTTCAAGGGGCTCGGGGCCCTCGTGGTGGCCATCGTCCTGAATGCCTGCCTGACCTTGGGGCGGACGACACTCCAGGGCTGGCAGGGCATCCTGCTGGCGGTCTTGGCGCTGGCGGCCATGGTGCTCAAAGTGAACTTCTTGATCGTCCTGGTCGGGACCGCGGTCCTCGCCATGCCCTTGTACCGGTTCGCGGCCGCCCGCCCGCCGGCCCCGGAGGCGAAGCGATGAGGATCCGGGGATGGGTGATGGCCGCGATCGTCGGGATCGGCGTGGCCTTCGGCCCCTACATCTGGGATCCCCTGCTGGGCCAGCTGAATCTGCTCCTGATGAAGCTCGGGGCCCTGGCGTTCGGCGGCGGCTTCACGCTGATCCCGCTGATCCAGGAGGAAGTGGTCACGCGCCTCGGCTGGCTCACCACCCGGGAGTTCATCGACGGTATCGCCCTGGGCCAGGTGACGCCGGGGCCCATCGTGATCACGGCGACCTTCGTCGGGTACAAGGTCGCCGGCATCGTCGGGGCGGCCCTCTCGACCCTGGCAGTCTTCTTCCCGTCGTTCCTGGTCCTGGTCGGGACCGTCCCGCACTATGACCGGATCAAGCGGCTCCAACCCGTGCAGTGGATGATCAAGGGCGTCCTGGCCGGCTTCATCGCGCTCCTCGTGTTCGTCCTCTGGCAATTTGGCCGGGCCTCCCTGGTGGACTGGAAGACCTGGGCACTCGCCGCGGCGGTCTTCCTCGCGCTCCGCCGGAAGGTCGACCTGCTGGTGATCGTGGGGGCCGTCGCGGTGCTGTCGGTGCTGCTGTTTTGAGAGGCGAACGACATGCGACTCCTTAAAGGCTCGCGGATCGCCCTCAAGGCGGTCACCGCCCACAAGCTCCGGGCGCTCCTGGCGATCCTCGGGATCCTCGTGGGGGTCGCCACGGTCATCGTCATGCTGGCGGTGGGCGAGGGGGCCAAGCAGGATGTCCTGGGGAAGATCCAGGGGCTCGGGACAAACATCCTGATCGTGAGCGCCGGCCAACTCACACACGTCGCGGGACGGCCGCAGCTCGTCGGCAACGTGACGACGCTGGACCCCCGGGACGTCAAGGCAATTCTCGAGGAGTGCCCGGCCGTGGCCCGCGTGGCACCGATCCAGAGCCGGAAGCTCACCGTGAAGTACGGCACGGGCTCGACGAATACCAGCATCGTCGGCACCTCGGCGGACTTCCCCACGGTGCGGGAGTTCCGGACGATCGCCGGCCGCTTCTTCGACGCCGAGGACGTGCAGGGCGCGCAGCGGGTGGCCATCGTGGGTCAGACGGTCCTCACGAATCTGGGCGTGGGGCGCGAGGCGCTGGAGGATACGATCCGCATCAACAACGTGCCCTTCGAAGTGATCGGGGTCCTGGAGCCCAAGGGCGTGAACTACGCCGGCATCGACGAGGACGACCAGATCTTCATCCCCAGCAGCACGGCGCTGCGCCGCCTCTTCAATCTCACCTACCTGAGTAGCCTCTACCTCCAAGCGAAAGACGAGCGGGCGATGAGCACGGCGGCGCGCCAGGTGGCGGACCTCCTCCACGAGCGGCACCACATCCGCGCCGGCCAGCCCGACGACTTCACCCTGCAGACCCAGGCGGAGATCCTGGAGACAGCCCAGGAGACCAGCCAGACTTTTAGCCTGCTCCTCGGGAGCATCGCCGGCATCTCCCTCTTCGTCGGCGGGATCGGCATCCTGGCCATGATGGTCATCTCGGTCCGCGAGCGGACAAAAGAGATCGGGGTCCGCCGCGCGGTCGGCGCCCGCCGCCGAGACATCCTGCTCCAGTTCATTCTGGAGGCCACCAGCCTGAGTCTGGCTGGCGGCCTGGTCGGCATCATGGTCGGAGCCGCCGCCGGCTTCCTCCTCGCGCGCGTCACCGGATGGCCGACAGCGATCTCCCCCCTGGCGCTTCTCCTGGCGTTCGGCGTATCGGCGGTCGTGGGTATCTTCTTCGGCGCCTACCCCGCCCGCCGGGCCGCCCACCTGGATCCGATTGTAGCCTTACGGGCGGAGTAGGGCCGGTGCTAGTTGCCGCTTCGAACGGGCGGCACCACGGAAAAGGAGGTACGTCATGTCGAGCTGTTGCTGTGAACGTCACTCGCACTGCTGCGGTCACTCGGGCCATCATCACTGTGGATGTTACTCGCATCACCACCCGTGCGAATGCCGTTCGGAAGGGCATCACGGCTCCTGCCATTCCTTCCGCCACGAGCATCCCCCGGAGGAGGGGCGGCCCGCCGTCCCCTCGCGCGCGGAGTACGTCCAGAGGCTGGAAGAAGAGCGGAACCTGCTCGAACGGCGGCTGCGGTTTCTTGGGCAGGAACTCGAGGAACTCCGGAAGGACTCCGACTCCCATGTGTAGGCGAATCCTGCTCGCGGCCCTGGCATGGCTCGCGCTCGTGCCGATTCCTCGTGCCTCCGCGGCGCTTGACATGGCGAGCTTGCTGGCGGCCGCCCGGGAGCAGCCCGACCTCCAGGAAAAGGACCTGGCAGTCGCCGAGGCCGATCTCCGGGTGACCGAGGCGTACGCGGCGCTCTTTCCGCGACTCGGCCTCTTCGGGCGTTACGAGGACTTCAGCTCCCCCACGCCGCTCCGGCCGTTCTTCCCGACGGAAGGGAGCGCTGCCAAAGGGGACAGCCTGGAGTTCTCCCGCCTGATCAGCCGCTACGGCGCGACGGCCCAGATGCCGATCTTCATCAAGTCGCTCTATACCGTCGCGGACCAGTTGAAAGTGCTCAAGGATAAGGCGGTCACCAGCAAGCAGATCGACCTCATCCGGAAGCAGGCCTCGGTGGTCGGGTTGAACAGCCCATTTACCACCTTGACCCGCTCGGACGCCGCGCTCACCGCCCGGGAAGCCTCGCTCACCGAGACGCGGGCCATGACGGAGCAGAAAGTGCACCTCGGCCGCGCCGCCGAGGCGGAACTGCTCAAGATCCAAAAGGCCCTCCGCGACCTCGCCCAGCAGCACAACGACCTGCGGACGAAGATCCTGGACGTTCAGCGGGACCTCCAGAAGCTGACGGGGATGGTACTGGATGTCCCCGTCCCGATGCAGCGGACCGCCGAGGTCACGCCGGGGCCGTTCATCGCCCTCCGGGTGCTGGAGGCGGATCTCGCGGCGGCACAGAAAGATGTCCAGCGGACGACTGAGCAGTTCTACCCCACCCTCACGGTCGAGGGGGCGCTCTCGCTGAACGAGGGGACCGCCTACAACACCGACCGCCACGTGGAGCGGAGCTACAACTTCGTCGCCCTGGTGCTCCGGATTCCCCTCTTCGACAAGACCTTGTTCGCCGCGAAGGACGTCGCCAACGTGAAGGTGCGGCGGGCGGAGCGGACGCTCGAGCAGGGCCGGCTTGACCTGACCGCCCTGGCCCAGAACCTCCAGGACAAAGGCCCCGTCCTCGCGCGCACCGTGGCCACGGCCCAGGAGATCTTGGCCACCCAGACGCGGTTGCTGGCAATGGCCCGCGTGGCCTATCAGAACGACCGGCTGACGACGGAGGAATACCTCCGCTACGAGGCGGATGTCCTGCAGGCCGACGCCGGCCTTTACCAGGCCCAGAACGAGCAGTGGCAAGTCCTCGCCCAGCAGGCCGTGCTCTACGGGGTGGACCTGATAGGAGTGGTGCAATGAAAATCGTGGCAGTGCTCCTCGCCGTCGCAGCCTTGATCGGGGGCGGCATGTATGCCCTCAGCAACCGGCAGGCTCAACTCGCCGCCGCCCCGCGCCCGGCCCCCTTGCCCGCCATCGTGGACGCGGTGACGATCCCAGCCGAGGGGGGCCCGCTGACCCTCCCGGCCCTGGCCACCGTCTCCTCGGACCAGTCCGTGACGCTCTCGACCAAGCTGACCGCGCGGGTGCTCCGCATCCTCCACAAGGAGGGCGACCGGGTGGAGCAGGGCGAACTCCTGGCCGAGCTGGACGCGGCGGAGCTCCAGGCCAAGCGGGCGGCCACCCAGCAGCAGCAAGCAAATCTCGATTACGAGATCGCTTCCAAGCAGGCGAGCCTGGAGGCGTTCAAGGTCGCCCTGGCCAACGCGGAGGAGAGCCACGGGCGCACGCAGACACTGCTCCAGGCCAAGTGGGTGCCCATCGAGCAGTCCCAGACCGAGGAGACCCAGATCGCCGCCCTCGCCGCCCAGATCGCGGCGGCGCAGCAGGCCATCGCGGCCCTGCACGCCGGGAAGCGGGTGTTCGATCAGACCCTGAAAGAATCGGACGCGCTCCTGGGCTACGCGCGAGTGATCTCGCCGATCAACGGCACCCTCGCCGTGCGGTACGTGCAGGAGGGGGACATGGCCTTGCCCGGTAAACCCCTCTTCTCCCTCACGGGCCAGCACGACCGCTACTTGACTCTCCGGCTCCCGCCGGACCTGCCCGCCCGCGAGATCCTCTGGAACGGGACCCGGCTGCCGCTGATCCCACGGAACGTCACCAATCCCAACGGCCTCGCCGAGTACCGGAGCCCGGTCCCGCCCGAGACGCCCGCGGTCGAGGGCCAACAGGTGCAGGTCTCCGTCGTGGCCGCCGCCGCGGCGGGGCCCGTCCTCCCGGTGGAGACCTTGCTCAGCGTCAACGGGAAGGACTTCGTGCTGGTCTGGGACGGCAAGACGGCGGCCAAGGCACCGGTCACGATCACGCACCGGGGCGTGGAGGGCGTGCGGGTCAAAGAGGCCCTCGCCGGCCAGACATTGCTCTCGACCATGCCGGACATCCTACTCCGGGTCGCCTCGGGCGTCCCCGTCCAGGTGCAGCGCACCCGCTGAGCCGAGAGAGGAGCCTCTCCGTGTTCGATTTCTTCCACGAGCGCCCGTACCTGCTCTACAGCCTGATCGCCGGGTTCTTCGTCCTGGGCTGCATCGGGCTGGTGGCGATGCCGAAGAACCTCTTCCCGGACAGCGACCGGCCCACCGTCGTGGTGGTGACCCCGGTGCCCGGGGCGACCCCGGGCGTGGTGGCCGCCACCGTCTCCAAGCCCATCGAGCAGGAAGTCTCGGCCCTGGCGCTCGTCCGCCAGGTCAGCTCGACCAACATCGCCGGGATGTCCATCGTCACGGTGGAGTTCGAATACGAAAAGGGGCTGGACTCTGCCGCGGTGGACGTAAGCAACGCCCTCAGCAAGGTCCGCAACACGCTGCCGGCCGAGGTGAACCCGTCGGTCTATACCACGGGGTCCTTCACGCTCCCCGCCGACGTATTCGCCGTGAGCGCCGTGGACGACACGCTCACGGTGGCCGACGTCCGAAAGCTGGTCGAGAGCGACATCAAGCCCGCCCTGCTGCGCCAGGGCGCCATCGGCAATGTGGAGGTGTTCGGCGGGAGCCAGAGCGCCATCCGCGTCAATGTGGATCCGTTCGCGCTGAAGGCCCAGGGGGTGAGCCTGGAGCGGCTGGCCGCCCTGATCGGTGGGAGCAACCGGGATGTGCCCCTGGGGTTTTCCAAGGGGCCGGACCGGTATCTCACCCTCGCGTTTTACGGGGAACGCGATCACGTCGAGACCCTCCGGAACCTGCCGATCGCCCCCAACGTGCGCCTCGGGGATGTGGCCGAGGTGGCCTGGGGCCAGCAACCCGCCTTCTCCGCTTATCTCGGCAACGGCCGCCCGGCCATCGCGGTCGCCGTGCAGCGCGCGCCCGGCGGGAGCGTGCTCACCACCAGCACCGCCGCGCGCCAGGCGATCGCGGACCTGCAGGTCCGCTATCCCCGCCTGCGCTTCGAGGTGGCCGACACCCAGCGGACCCTGATCGAGACCGCCAACCGGAACATGCTGGAGGCCCTGCGGGACGCGATCCTCCTGACCCTGCTGGTGATCCTACTCTTCCTCGGCAATGGGAAGGCGGTGATCGCCGCGCTGGGGTCGATCCCCATGGTGTTCTTTTCCACGATCGGCATTATCTGGCTGGCCGGCGGGGAGCTGAACATCGTCGTGTACACCGCGATCATCCTCTCCCTCGGCATGCTGGTGGACGACGCGGTGGTGGTCCTGGAGAACATCGAGCGGCATCTCAGCGAACTCAAGGAAGACCTGCGGCAGGCCATCGTCCGCGGCACCAAGGAAGTGGTCGGCCCGGTGTTCGCGGGCACCGTCGCGACGATCGCCGTCATGGCGCCCTTCCTGTTCCTGGGGGACTACCCACAGAAGATCTACCGGCCGATGGTCACCACCCTCATGATCGCCCTGGGGGTCTCCTACGTCCTGTCCATCACCTTCATCCCCAGCATCTCGTTCTTCCTCTACCGGAAGGGCGTCCAGAAGAACCGCCTGGAGCGGATGCTTGAGACGCTCTATGCGCGGACTTTCGGGCGGCTGGTGGAGCCCTACGTGGCGCTTCTGCACTTTTCGCAGGGCAAATGGGCGCTCCTACGGCGGGCCGCGATGCTCGTGGCGGTCGGGGGCCTGCTCTACTTCAGCCTGAACACGGTGTGGCCCCTGGTCGGGGGCGATCTCGCCCCGCCCATGGACACGGGGATCGTCAAGGCGCACGTCAAGCAGCAATGAGACGGTGGAGACGGCGGTGGCCCGCTTGCAGCCCTTTCTCGACTGGGTGCACAAAGCCGAGCCCGTCCTGATGAGCTCCGTCTCGATCGGCAGCGAGCCGGGGGTGCTGTCCTTGGGGAGCGGGGCGCTCCCCACCGAAGCCTACATGACCATCAACTGCGTGAACCGGTTTGACCGGAAAAAAACCATCTGGCAGATCGAGCAGGAGATCCGGGACCAGCTGAAGGAACTGCCGAACGTCAAGGTCGTGGACGTGTACGACTTCGGCGCCACCCCCATCTCGAGCATCAAGGCGCCGGTGGACACGCGGCTCCTCGCGGAAGACTACCGCCTACTGCCGGCCGTGGCCCGACAGGTTGCCGCCCGGATGCAGCAGGTGAAGGGGCTGACCTCGGTCAACACGAGCTGGGACTTGGACATGACCGAGGCCCGCGTGGACCTGGACGTCAACCGGGCGCTCACCTTCGGGGTCACCCCGGCGCAGATTGCGGCGCAGCTCCCGCTCAAGGGGACGCCCGTGGCGCTGAGCGGCGGCTTTGTCTCCATGCAGACCCAGGCGGTGCGGCTCTACTTTGCCCCGCCCTACGACCGGTCCGTCGAGAGTCTCGCCCTGGTCCCGCTGGACACGCCCAAGGGCCCGGTCCCGCTCGGGGCCGTGGCGACGGTCCGCTACGACCTCACCGCGGCGAAGATCGAGCGGAACAACATGCTCTACAGCCTGGATGTGAACGGGTACCGCGCCACCCAGCCCGAATCCATGCTGACCGCCGGCACGCGGCGGGTCCTCGCGGATCTGAAAACCCCAGGGGTGCTCATCAGCCAGGAGGGGGACATCAAGCAGATGGAGGACACGTTCAGCCGGATGCTGCGGGCGATCGCCATCGGCATGGTCTTGCTCCTGATGGCGCTCATTGCCATCTACCGTTC
>Ga0335071_10002973_pt1 | contig 18018 bp, 13 predicted proteins | sample Lox_Sample_15_FD_206724 | JGI IMG/M metagenome (GOLD analysis project Ga0335071, IMG submission 206724) | Soil microbial communities from Loxahatchee National Wildlife Refuge, Florida, United States - Lox_Sample_1.5 | ecosystem: Environmental > Terrestrial > Soil > Wetlands | place: USA... | reverse complement strand
AGCCAGGCCGCCGATTCGACGAGGCGCGGGTCGTCCCGGTCGAGCAGCCCCGCCTCGACCGCATGCGAGAGCCCATCCAGGGCGATGAGGGTGAGCGGGACGGAGGTCTGTTCGTAGCCGGAGAACCAGGTGAACCCACCTCCGGGCCGCTCCAGGGCCAGGATGCGGTCGATGCCCTGTGCCGCCCGGGAGCGAGCCTCGGCCATGAGCGCCCGCGCCGCCGGGTCGAGGTCCTTCGCTGCGCCGGTGGCCTCGAGCACCCGGTTCAGGGCGATGTTGGGCACGGTGGTGGCCACCAACTGCTCCAGGCAACCGTGCGGATAGGTGAGCAGCTCCTCGACCTGGGCAAGGGCCAGGGCCACCGTCGAGGGCCGGAGCGACAGCTCCACCGACGTGACCTCCGCGCCGGGGGGAAGGTCGAGCGAAAGCCGGCCCCCACCCAAGGTCGAGGCGGTGATCACCTGCTCCACCGACGCCGGCCGGACCGGCAGGTCGCGCCGGTCGGAGAGGGGGCGGTCCCCGCCAGCGAGGGCCAGCACCATCCGGCCATCCCCGCTCCCCTTCCCCGCAAGCGGGATCGGGACGATCTTCTCCGCCCCGGCAGCGAGAGTGACCGCTTCCTTCACCGGCGCGCCGGCGAGGGCGCCCTCGGTGTTCACCGAGAGCTCGAGGCCCCCACCCGCGCCCCTCTGGCCGCGGGCGAGCCGCACCGAGGCGACCGCCTCATCTCCCTCGCGGAGGAAGAGGGGTGCCGAGGCCATGAGCAGCGTCCCGCCGCGGGCGGCGAACTCGGCCGTGCTCTCGCCGAAGCGCCCCGAAGCGTCGGCGGCGACGACGCTGGCCGTCCAGATGGTCTGGTTGGAGGGAAGCTGGAAGGTGGCCGTCGCCCGCCCGTCCTCGTCGGTCAGGATGGCCGGGTTCCAGTAGGCGGTGTCCACCTCGCGCACCTTGGTGGGCGGCTTCACCGCCGCGAAGCGATGCCCCGGTCCCGCAAAGGCCCGGGCGAGGAGCTCTCCGTAACCGTAGCCCTGGAACTCGGCCGAGGTGAAGGTGGCCACGTTGTTGCGAACGAGCGGGTAGAAGAAGTCGAGCGCCCGGGGCCGGAGCTCGCCCTGCAGGGCATAGATGGCCCTGTCCACCACCCCCAGCGACAGCTGGGCCCGCACCCCGCGCCCGAGGTGGTCGGTCACCCTCACCCTCAGGGTCTGGGGCCCGAGCGGCTCGGCCTCCTCTCGCTCCGGCGTGACCGTCACCCGCAGCGTCCGCTCCGGGGGGACGATGCGGAAGGGTACGGTCCGTTCCTCCCAGCGGCCGGTCCTGGTGGGGTAGGCCAGCGAGGCGTACACGGCGCTGCCGAAGCGCCGCTCCACCGGGAAGCGGTAGACGAAGGACAGGCCCTCGACCGGAACCACCCGCGTGTCGAAGATGCCGGTGCCGGTGAGGGTGATCCACACCTTCCCGCCGTCCTTGCCGTCCGGTCCCCAGCCCGCGGGGAAGAGGGCCACGAGCTCTGCCTCGTCGTCGGGCGCGAGCGGGCCGCCCTGCGCGCCGAGTTCTAGCGTCGGGACGTGCACCGACTCCTCCCCCTGCTTGCCCACCACCAGGATGGAGCCTTCGCCGGTCCAGGGGCGCCCCTCCTTGTCCTCGATCGTCACCCGGGCCACCAAGGTGCCAGCGGCCGGGGCGGGAAGCACGCCCCGCCAGACGCCATCCGCACCTACCGTGAAGGAGATCTCGGAGATCTTGCTTTCCGCGCCGCTTGCTTTCTTGAGGACGAAGGTAGCGTTGCCCTTGGCACCGGGATAGGGCGCGCCGGCAAGGGTGGTGGCACGCACCGCCAGGGGGGCCTGGCCGCCGGCCAGCACCACCGTGGCACCGGGCCGGACGAGGCCCACCACCTCGCTCGGAGCGAGGAAGTAGGGACGCGCGCCGGTCGCAAAGGTGCCCTGGTCGTCGCGGGCGCGCACCGACAGGCTGTAGCGCCAGGGGAAGCGCTCGTCGCCCTGAGTCAGGGCCGGGACGGGGATCTCCACCTCGGCCTCACCCTGTGCGTCAAGGATGGGAGCAGAGGCCCAGGGGTCCTCGGAGTACCCCTCCTTGCGAGCGTCGAGCGAGGAGTAGAGGCGCTCCGGCACCGACAGCTGGCCTTCGGTGGTGGAGACGGTCCCGTAGGTCACGGCACTGCCCTGGGCTCCCAGGCCGGCGTCGTCCACCCAGGCCGGGCTATCCACGAGGCTCCGGTAGAGGAATACCTCGTAGCGCGCCCCCCTGGGCGGCCCGCCGGCATAGCGCCGGGCCCGGATCCTGGCCTTGATCGGCTGGCCGGGCTGCACCGTCTCCCTCTCGGACAGCACCTCCACGTAGAAGGAGGGCTTGAGGTACTCCTCCACCCGGGCCTCGGCACCGTGGGGGGCGCCGTCCAGGCTGGCGATCAGCCGGACCACGCCGGTCCCGGCCTCGGCCGGGACCTTCAGCTCGCCCGAGAAGCAGCCGAAGTCGTCCACCCGGGCCCTGGTGGTGGCGCTCGCCCTGGACAGGCCTTCCAGGGAAACGTCAACCTGGCGCGCCCGGGGAGCGAAGAGCCGCGCCAGGAAGGCGTCAGGCTGGCGGACGATGCCGCGGAAGTGGACGCTGTCGCCGGGCCGGTAGATCGGGCGGTCGGTGTAGAGGAACAGGTCGGGAGTGGCGGCCAGGGTGGAGTAGAAGTCGGTGTCGACGAGCGCCCGGTCCTGGCCCGAGCGGACCAGCACGAAGAGCCGTGGCTCGGCCGTGGTGAGGCGCGCCTCGCCCTTGTCGTCGGTCTTGCCGCTCGGGCCGGCGCCCGTGCCGGTGCGGAGCTCGACGACGGCCCCGGGGATGGGTGCCCCATCCCTGCCCGCCACGCGAACCAGCACCTCGCCGTCCGTCTGCTTCACCTCGACGCGCAGGTCGGTGACCACCAGCACGACCTGCCCCTCCACCCGTCCCTGCACGAGCTGGACGAGGTAGATGCCGGCGGGGAGCGGATCGAGCTTCACCTTGCGCTCCTCCCAGCGCGAGGTGAGTCCGTACTCGTCGAAGCCGGGAACGGTGTAGTCACGGCCCGAGCCCCCCAAGTCGAGGTTCAGCCACTCCTCGTGGACGAGCTGGGTGCCAGGCGGAACGTCCACCAGCTTCTCCGGCCCCTCGGCGAGCCGGACGACCGGCCGGCGCTCCTCCCCGTCGCGCCGGGGGAGCGCCGGGGCGAGCTCCTTGCGGAAGTCCTCGCCGAGCGCCCGGTAGAGGAAGAGGCTGGGGAGGCGGGTGGCGTTGAGGCCGCGGGCCAGGTAGCGCCCCGGGTTCTCCCGGGTCTGGGGCGGGAGGTAGGACCGGCGCAGGTTGAACTGCCCGGCCAGGAAGGCGTCGAGCGGCTCGGGCCGGAGTACCCGGAGCTCCACCGGGCCGTGGCGCTGGAAGGCGAGGTCGATGACGGGCGCCTCGGCAGTGCCGAAGGCTCGGGGCACGGTCAGGTAGATGGGCTTCGCCCTTGCCGGGGTGGTGGCCAGGGCCAGGGCCGCCGCGGCGGCGCCGGCCAGGAGACGAGCGATGTTCTTCACGACCGAAAACCTCCCGGCGTGAGCACGCCGTCCTCTACGACACCGCATAGGCCGAGGAAGGGCAGCTCCTCGAGGAGCCGCTGGGCGGACTGGATCTCGGGCGGGGCCGGCAGCTTCCCGTGCTCGGCGGTCCAGTCGGCGGAGAGGAGTCGCGAGCTCGCCGTGCCCAGGTTCAGGTAAAGCCCCAGTGAGACCGGCTGGCGCATCCCGGAGGCCACCGCTTTAGGACCGTTCAGCACGGAGGGCGCCTTCCCGCTGCAGCTTTGCTCCAGGGCGGCGGCCAGGGCGGGCGTCGAGGCCAGCAAGAGGTGGCGGCAGGCGCGCCGCTGCACCATCCGGTTCGGGCCGGTGAAGGCATCCCCGAGCGCCTGCGCGTCCCGCTCCGGCCAGATGAGCGCCACCTCGGTCCGGCCGGGGGCGGGGTTGAAGACCAGGGCCACGGTCCGTGGAAGCCGCTGTCCCCCATAGCTCCCCTCGAGGTGCTGCTTCAGCGTCTGACGGTCGAGCGCATCGGGCAAGTTCAGGGTGGCGAGGAGAACCAGGCCGGCATCTCCCGGCACGAGCTTCAGAAGGTCCTCGCTCGGCGCCGCGGACCCGAGGCGCGGGGAGGCCGTGATCTCGAGCCGGCCGGAGATGCCGCGCGGCAGGAGCCGGCCCTCCTCTAGGCCGAAGAGGAAGGTCGTTTCCTCCGGCAGCCCGAGCAGCGCCGCCCCGAGCTCGCTCTCGTGGCCGAAGCCATCGCGTCGTACCGTGATGCTCAGGTCCACGCCTCGCGACGCGGCCATGGGCTTCAGGTCGGAGCAGAGCGCCTGGGCCACCGCCACCGGGTTGCGGGAGAGGGCCAGCTCCTGGCCGCGCCGGGCAGCGAAGACGGCATGGTCGGCGATGAGCCAGCGCGAGATGCGCAGCGTGCCCTCGGGGGAGCCGGCGCAGCCGCCGAACGCATACTCGCCCCGGCGAGCGGCGCGGTCGAGGAGCTCGAAGGCGGCCCGGGCCGTGCTGGAAGCCCTCGGCACCAGCACCGCCGGCGTGCCGGTCGCCTCGGTGTAGCCCTGGAAGAGGACGCGGAAGGGATCGGACAGGAGCCGGGACGTCACCTGGTCCAGTACCGTGCCCTCGAAGGCGCCGGCGAGGTCGGTGCCGTGCGTGCCCAGAAAGGCGCTCCAGCCGACGGCGAAGCCCTGACCGAGTGGCTCGGCGGTGGCCTTGCGCAGCCAGACGCTCTCTCGGGCCGCCTTCCACAGGGCGGCCGGCGAGTACACGTCGAGGTAGAAGGCCGGAGTGCCCTTGCCGCCGCCCGGGAGGGTCTGCACACCTGGGGTCTGCTGGGCGGCCAGGACGGTCCGTGCGGCATCGAGCCGCCGGTGCAGCTCAAGGCCGTAGAAGATACCCCAGCCGACCACCACCGCCACCACCGAGGCACCGAGGATCTTGGTCGTGCGGGTCACGAGCTCCACTCCTTGAGGCGGTAGAAACCGAGGAACAGCGGGTTCTCCCGGACCGGTCGCCAGCCAGGCGGCGCGTCCCGGGTCAGGTCGTCGAGGCGGCCGACCCGGACCTCCGCCTGGGGCTCGCCGGGGTGGTAGACCACGAGCACCGGCGCGTGGGCGGGGTCGTCGGGGACCACGAGCAGCATGAGGTGGAACACGGGCTTGCCATCCTCTTCGCGGGCGAAGGCGGCCAGATCGCCGGAGCGAACCCGGCGGCGGGCGATCTCGTCCCGACCGAGCAAGGTGAAGCTGTGGCGGAGCAGCGTGCCGGCGTCGGCGAAGTGGACCGGCCGCCCCTCCCCGTCGCGGAACAGCCCCTTTGCCACCCGGGCCGGGGCGAGTTCCGCGAAGGCACGCCGGTAGGCGAACCGGACCAGGCCGGCGCAGTCGCGCTGCTGCTCCTCCCAGGCCGGGTCGATGCGATGCGCCTGGGCCACCGCGATCTCGGCCACGAGCCGCCGCAGGAGCGCCTCGGCGGGCGCGGGCGGGCCGCCCGGCTCGCCTATGGTCCCCCGGTCTCGGGCCTCCTCCGCTGCCAGGGCTCCGGGGATGCGGGCGCTCAGGACGAGCGCGGCGAGGAAGAAGAGGCGCATCGCTATTCCTCTTCGCCGGCGTCCTCGCCGCCGCCGCCATGCGAGAGCTGCCCGGCCACCTCCTCCAGGTTCTTGGGCCAGCCGGCGGCCGGCTCCGGGTCCTGTCCAGGCACGTAGACGTCGGCCCGGCCCGGGCCGAGTACGTTCACCCAGGCGAGGACCCGAGTGGTGCCGGGCGTGGCCAGGGGGATCTGCACCACCCGCTTGGCCTCGGCGGCCGTGCCTTCAAAAAGGGTCAGATTGAGCGTGCCGATGGTATGGGCCTTGTCACCCGAGGGCCAGTAGTTGGTGGCGATGAGGAACACGCCTCGCGGGGGCGCCCGGTGCACGTACAGGTACGGGCCGTAACCAGGCTGGTCGAAGCTGCCGCCCTGTTCGTTCAGGTAGAAGGTGCCGCCGCTCGGGCTCTGGGTGTTGGCCCAGAACACATGGGCCATCTGCTTGAGGTCGATGGTCCCGTCGGGGAGGGCCGAGCGTCCGGTGGGCTCGTAGATGTGCAGATCGGTGTAGACGCCGTCGGTGTCGCTCGTGAGCACCGCCCGGAGCGGCACGGGCGGGACCTGCGCGTAGCAGGTCACCTGGGCCGTGCCGGTGCCCCCGCGATTGCTGGCCATGGCCACCACCACGTTCTTCCCCGCGGCGGAGGGGAACCTGCGCGCGAAGCGGCCGTTCTGGGTGCGGAGCAGATACCGGTCGCCGTTGATGGAGATGGTGATGGGGTCGACGGTCGGGTCGGAGACCGTGCCCTCCACCGCGATCATCCGCCCCACCGTCCAGCCGCCCGCCGGGGCGGTGAGGTGCACCTCCGGCTTCTGGGTGCCCTTGCCGATGGGGACGCCCACCTCGCGGGCCCGGGCCCCGGGCTCGGCGGAGAGAAGGAGCGAGGCGATGAGAGCGAGCACGAGTGAATCCCCTCCTTCTACGGACGCGCGGTGGTCCGGTGGGCGGATGATACCGCGGGCCGGCAGGGCGTCCTCTCGCAAGACCCGGGCCGCTCTGGCTGCCGTTCGAGCCGCCTGCAAGTCCGCGCGGGAGAGGGGGTGGGGGAGCCCGGCCCAGGGTGAGAGCGTGTGCGAGCGGACGCGCGGCGGCCGTGTCCGGCCGGCGACGAGGTCGCCCGGCCAGAGGGCGGCGCGCCGGTCGAGCAACCCCCAACCGGGCGGAGCGCGGGCGGTAGTTTTTGTGGCGCAGAGGCTCGCCCGGGCCGAACTTGTTGCCCGTGGAGCACGCGCCGCGCATCCTCGCCGTGGGTCGGGCCTTGCCCCCCCACTTCGCCGACCAGGAGGCGCTCATCGCCGCCTTCGCCGAGCACTGGCAGAAGCATCACTTCAACCTGGAGCGCCTGGCGGCGCTGCACCGAGCTACCCAGGTCGGCGGCCGGCACCTGGCCCTGCCCGTCGCCGAGTACGCGCGCCTCACCGGCTTCGCCGAGCGGAACGCCGCCTTCCAGAGGGTGGGCGCGGAGGTGGGCGAGGAAGCGGTGCGCAATGGGCTCTCCCGCGCCGGGCTGAAGCCGGGCGACGTCGATCACCTCTTCTTCGTCACCGTGACCGGGGTCTCCACCCCCTCGCTCGATGCCCGGCTCATGAACCGGCTCGGGTTCGGACCCCGGGTGAAGCGGACCCCCATCTTCGGGCTGGGCTGCGTGGCCGGTGCGGCCGGGCTGGCGCGGGCCTCGGATGCGCTCCGGGCCTACCCTGGTCAGGTGGCGGTGCTGCTCTCGGTGGAGCTGTGCTCGCTGACCCTGCAGGCCGAGGACGCCTCGGTGGCCAACATCATCGCCACCGGCCTCTTCGGCGACGGGGCGGCGGCGGCGGTGCTCACCGGGGGTGCTCACCCGCGTCGGTCTGGCCCCCGGATCCTGGCCACCCGCTCGGTCTTCTACCCGGAGACGGAGTGGGTGATGGGCTGGGAGGTCATCGACAGCGGGTTCAAGGTGGTGCTCTCGGCAGAGGTACCCCGGGTGGTGGAGGAGCACATCGGCGGGGACGTGGACGCGTTCCTGGCCGAGCAGGGGCTCACCCGCGATCGGATCCGTCACTGGATCGCCCACACCGGGGGGCCGCGGGTGCTGGAGGCGTTCCGCACGGCGCTTGACCTCCCCCGGGAGGCCATCGCCCGCTCCTTCCGCTCGCTGCAGGAGATCGGCAATCTCTCCTCGGCCTCGGTGCTGTTCGTGCTGGGCGACCTCCTCGACGCGGCCGAGGCGCGAGAGGGCGATCTGGGGATCCTGGCGGCCATGGGACCGGGATTCTCGTCGGAGCTCTTGCTCCTGGCATGGTGAGCACGTGCTGACCTCGCACCTGCTGGGATGCGGGTTGCTCGCGGCGGTCAGCGCCGAACGGCTGGTGGAGCTGTGGGTGTCGCGGCGCCACGGGCGAATCCTGCGGGCCCGAGGAGCGGTCGAGGCGGGCCGCGGGCACTACCCGCCCATGATCGCCCTCCATACCGGCCTGCTCCTCGCCTGCGCCATCGAGCCATGGCTTTTCCCCGGGGCCTGGCCCCGGGCCGTCGCCGTGCCCGCAGCCGCGTTGGTGCTGCTCTCCCAGGCTCTGCGCTGGTGGGTGGTGGCGACCCTGGGCGTGCGCTGGTCGACGCGGGTGCTGGTGCTCCCCGGCGCCACCCCGGTGAAAGGCGGTCCGTATCGCTGGGTCCGCCACCCCAACTACCTGGCCGTGGTGGTCGAGGTGGCGGCCCTGCCGCTCGCCTGTGGAGCCTGGCGCACCGCCATCTGCGCCTCGCTCCTCGACGCCGCCCTGCTCAGGGCCCGGATCCGGGCCGAGGAGCGAGCGCTGGGGTCTCTGTGGGCCGAGGCCTTCCGGGGCGTGCCGCGGCTTCTGCCCGGTGGCGCGGTCGGGCGGGAGGGTCTTCGTGACCGATCGTGAAGAAGGTGTCGCGGCCGAGATCCTCCGCATCGCCCGGGAGGAGCTGAAGCTGCCCTTTGCCCCTCCCGATCCGGCCGCCCCGCTGGCCGGCCAGCTGGACTCGCTGGCGCTGCTCTCGCTGGTCGTGGCGGTGGAGGACCGCTTCCGCATCGCGCTGGCCGACGACGACGCGGCCAGCACCCGGAGCCTCGCCGATCTGGCACGGCTGGTGGCCGAGCGTGCCGACCCGGAGGCGATCCCGTGATCCTCTCCGGCCCGCCGCTCCCCCCGCCGCGTCTTCCCACCCTGGTGCATGCCCTCGTGCCGGCGGCCCGCGATCCGAGCGGCGCCACCTTCGTCGGCCTGGACGAGAGGGAGAGCTTCCTGCCCTGGGGGGAGATCTTCCATCGAGCCGCCCGCGCCGGAGGTGCGCTCGGCGAGGCCGGGGTCTCGCCGGGCGACCGCGTGGCCATCGTCCTCCGCACCGAGCCCGCCTTCCTCGATGCGTTCCTCGGCGCCTGGTGGTGTGGGGCGGTGCCGGTTCCGCTCTATCCCCCGGTGCGGCTCGGGCGGATGGAGGAGTACCTCACCGCCACCTCCCGGATGATCTCGCTCGTCGGGGCGCGCGCGGTGGTCTCGGCCGGCGGCATCCGCCGGCTGCTCGGGCCGGCGGTCGAGCGGTCCGCGCCCGACCTGGGCTGTCTCGATGCCGGGCGGCTCCTCCTGGGGCCCCCGGCGCCTCTGCGGCTTCCCGCGCCCGGGGACCTCGCCCTGGTCCAGTTCTCCTCCGGCTCCACCGTCGACCCCAAGCCGGTGGCGCTCACCCACGGGGCCCTGCGAGCCATGGCCGACGCGCTGGTGCTCGAGACCCGTCCCGACCGGCGCCGGGATGCCCTGGTCTCCTGGCTTCCCCTCTATCACGACATGGGGCTCATCGGCTGCCTCCTGGGCGCGGCCACCTACCCCGGCCCGCTCGTGCTCATTGCCCCCGAGCACTTCCTGGCCCGACCGGCGCTCTGGCCCCGGGCGGTGGCCCGCCACCGCGGAAGCCTGTCCGCCGCCCCCAGCTTCGCCTTCGCCTACGCTGCCGACCGGGTCCGGCCCGTCGACCTGCTCGGCCTCTCGCTTTCGAGCTGGCGGCTCGCCCTGAACGGCGCCGAGCCCATCTCCGGCGAGGCCATGCGTCGCTTCGCCGCCCGGATGGCGCCCCATGGATTCGACGTCGGGGCGCTGGTGCCGGGGTACGGTCTCGCCGAGGCGTCGCTGGCGGTCAGCTTCGCGCCTCCCGGGCGGCCGCCGGAGGGGCGGCGGATCGACCCGGTTCGGCTGGCGCGCGACGGGGTGGTGGCTCCGGGCGAGCGCGAGGTGGTCTCGGTCGGCAGACCGGTGGCTGGCGTCGAGGTGGCGCTGAGAGACGAGGAGGGCGCGCTTCTCGGGGAGGGGCGGCTGGGTCGCATCTTCGTCCGCGGCCCGGCTCTCATGAAGGGTTACCTGGGTGACCCGGCCGCCACCGAAAGAGCTCTTTCGGGCGGCTGGCTGGACACCGGTGACCTCGGCTTCGTGCAGGACGGTGAGCTTCACGTGCACGGCCGGGCCAAGGACGTCGTCATCGTCCGGGGCGCGAACCACGCCCCGGAGGAGTTCGAGGCGCCACTCCTCTCGGTGACGGGGCTGCGCCCGGGCTGCGCGGTGGCGGTCGGGTGGACGGCCGGCGGCGCCGGCGAGACGCTCGTCGTCTTGGCCGAACGGACCCGGGAAGAGGGTGGGGACGGTGTGCTCGCTCAGCGCATCCGGCGGGCGGTGCTCGAGGCCACCGGGGTCGAGCCGGCCGTGATCCACCTGCTCGCGCCGGGCACCCTGCCGCGGACCTCCTCCGGGAAGCTCCGCCGCGGCGAGGCCCGGCGCCGTCTCCAGGCGGGGACCCTCACTCCTCCGGAGAAGGTGACGCCGCTCCGGTTGGTGAGGCACGCGGCTCGCTCGCAGCTCGCCTACCTGAGGTCGAGACGGGGGAGACCGCCGCCGGGAGATCCGGAGGCCGGCCCGTGACGGGCCTGCGAGACGCTGTCGTCGTCGGCGGCGGGCCGGCCGGGCTCTTCCTGGCGGCAGCCGCAGCGGCCCGCGGCCTGGACGTGCTCGTGCTGGAGAAGCGGCAGGGAACGCTCGATAAGGCCTGCGGGGAAGGCGTGCTCCCGGCGGGCCGGAGGGCGCTTGCCGAGCTCGGGGCACTGGCCCTCGTCGATCCCTCCGAGGCTTCGCCCGTTTCCGAGCTGCACTTCTGCGACGAGAGCGGGCTCTCGGCGGTGTTGCGCCTGCCCGGTGAGGGGGGGGTGGGGATAAGGCGCACGGCGCTCTCGGCTGCGCTGAGGGCCCGTGCCGAGCAGCTCGGGGCCCGGGTTCGTACCGGTGCCGAGGTGATCGAGCACCGGCGAGGGGGAGATCGGATCGAGGCGGTCCTTGCCGATGGCGAACGGGTGGGTGCCCGGGTGCTGGTGGCCGCCGACGGGCTGACGTCGCCCATTCGCCGACGCGAGGGGCTGGACGCGCCGGTCCACTCGCCGCCCCGCTTCGGCCTGCGCCGCCACTTCGCGGTCGCCCCGTGGGCAGAGGCCGTGGAGGTCCACTTCGCGCCGGGCGTCGAGGCCTATCTCACGCCGGCGGGGCGGGGGCGGGTCGGGCTCGCCTTCCTGTTCGAGCGCGCCGGGGCGGTGCGGTACCCGGAACTCCTCGCCCGCTTCCCGGTCTTGGCCCGCCGGCTCTCGGGTGTGCCCTTCGACTCCGAGGTGCGTGGGGCAGGGCCGCTGGCGCGGCGGGCACGAGCCCGGACGGCCGAGCGGCTGGTCCTCCTCGGCGACGCCGCCGGTTACCTGGACCCGGTCACCGGCGAGGGCCTTTCCCTTGCCTTCGGCTGCGCCACCGAACTGGCCGCTATCCTGCCGGCGGCCCTGTCCGCTGGCGCGGACGCGAGCGCCCTCCGTCCGTACGAGGCGGCCTGGCGACGCCGGTACCGGCTCTACGCCGCGTGGACGCGGCTCCTCCTCTGGCTTTCGAGGCATGCCCGCCTGCGCCGGGCCACACTGCGGCTGGCCGGGGCCCGTCCCGAGGCCTTCGAGCGGATGGTGGCAGCGGCGGTGGGATGACGCCTCCCGCGAGCCCGGAGCGACCGGGCCAGGTGCGCGGCGCAGAAGGCGCAGACGAGGTCCGTCTCCACTGGCCCGCGGACCCCGCAGCGCGGAGACGCTGGCCGGTCAGGGTCGAACTTGCCCGCCCGGAGCGCGTCGACTCGCCCGAAGACGGTGAGGCGCCCGCCGGCACCCGCGCGCGGCACCCCCAGTTCGTCGAGCGACCGGTGGGCAAGGTCGACACCAGCGAGGTCGACCGAGCGCACTTCGTCCGCGGGGTTGTGTCCGAGGAAGCTGGCGTTTCGCCCATCGCCCCCCCGCGCGTAGCATGCCCTCGGCGGCGATGACCCGTCGTACCATGAGCGCCCTGCATCCTGGGAGGTCCGCCGCTCGACGGCGCCTCCGCATTGTGTTTCATTTTGGAAAGGGGGGTCTGCCGTATGTCGTCCTGGGTGCTCTGGGCGCTCCTTTCGTGGGCCACCGGCAATCCGATCCTGGCGCTGCTCATGATGGCTGCGGCCTGGTGGCTGGGCGATCGCCTCACCTTTCGAGTCCTGCCCGACCCGCTGGGCCTCTTTCGTCGTTGGAACCGGGTGCGCCGCTTGCGAACGACACTTCAGGTGAATTCGCACGATCGCCGTGCCCGCTTCGAGCTGGCCGAGTTGTTACTCGAAGGGGGGCACCCCCGGAAGGCCGCCGCGGTGCTCCGGCCCAACATCGAGGCGGGGGACGAGGACGCGCGGACTGCCTTCGTCATGGGCGCGGCGCTGGGGCGCTCCGGCGCATACGAACAAGGGGAGCGGGCCCTGGAACTGGCCCGAGCGGAGGACCCGCGCTTCCGGGCAGGCGAGATCGATCTGGAACTGGGCCGCCAGCGGCTCGCCGGGCGCGACTTCGAAAGAGCCCGCAGGGCGCTGGAACGGCTCCTCTCCGAGCGGCCGGGCAGCATCGAGGGTCGGTACCTCCTCGGGCGGGCCCTGGCCGGTCTCGGCGACGAGACGGGCGCCCGCGCCGTACGGGAGGAGGCCTGGCGCGAGTACAAGCTGCTTCCCCGTTTCCAGAGGCGGCACGAGCGACGCTTCGCCTGGCGGATCAAGCCGTGGCGCCCGGCCCTGATGGCCGTGGCCGTGCTCATCCTGCTTTGGCTGGCGGCGCGAGCCCTCGGCTGATGCAGTGCGTCGGCGGGCCGCCAGACCGTTCAGCCGCCCCACCATGCCGGCCGAAGGCGGCGGCACGCCTGTAGGATGAACGCCAGGAGGCCATCATGCGCTGCGCCGTGCTGGGAGCTGGATCCTGGGGAACTGCCCTCGCCTCGTTGCTCGCCGGCAAGGGCTTTCCGGTCACCGCCTGGGACAAGGACGGGGCCGCCCTGGAGGAGATCACCCGCGCCCACCGGAACGAGCGTTACCTGCCCGGCGTCGCCCTGCCGCAGAACCTCCACGCCACCTTGGACCTGGCCCGGGCGCTCGAAGGGGCCGAGCTGGTGGTCATGGCCGTGCCCTCCTTCGCGGTCCGGCAGGTGGCCATCGAGGCGAAGCGGCTCATCCACGCCGGCACGCCGCTGGTGAGCGCGGGCAAGGGGATCGAGCAGGACTCGCTCATGACCATGAGCGAGGTGATGGAGGACGTGCTGCCGGTACCGCTCCACCCCTACCTGGCGGTCCTCTCCGGGCCCTCCTTCGCCCGGGAGGTGGCCCGGGGCCTTCCCACTGCGGTGACCGTGGCCGCCCGCTGGGAGCGGATCGCCCGCCAGGTCCAGGATGCCTTCCACACTCGCAGCTTCCGTCCTTACACCTCTGGCGACGTGGTCGGCTGCGAGATCGGCGGGTGCGTCAAGAACGTGGTGGCCATCGCCGCCGGCATCGCCGACGGCCTGGGCTTCGGCGCCAACGCCCTGGCTGCGCTCATCACCCGTGGCCTGGCCGAGATCAGCCGGCTGGCCATGCGCAAGGGTGCCAATCCGCTCACCCTCTCGGGCCTCTCCGGGCTTGGCGACCTGGTCCTCACCTGCTCCTCGGATCTCTCCCGGAACCGGAGCGTGGGGCGGGGGCTGGCCGAGGGGCGCGAGCTCACCGAGATCGTCCGGAGCATCGGCCAGGTGGCGGAGGGGGTGCGTGCGGCTCGGAGCGTTTGCGACCTGGGGCGCCGGCTGGAGGTGGAGCTGCCCATCTGCGAAGCGGTTCATCGGCTGCTCAAGGGCGACGTCCCACCGCGCGAGGCGGTCACGGCTCTGCTCATGCGGGAGACCAAGCCCGAGCGCTGACCAGCGAAGCTCCTCAGCGCGCCAGGTCGGGTTCCGGGGCGACCGGGGAGACGCCGCGGGCCGGCCGGGGCTCGATCACCGGCCGCTCCGGCAGCAGGAGGAGGTCCCCGAAGAAACGGTTGTAGTGAACGGGAGTGAAGGGGACCAGGCCGCTGTCCGGATAGAAGGTCAGCTCGCCGAAGACGGCGCGTCCTTCGATCGAGTAGAGGTCCACGCGCAGGAAGGGGAAGCCGTGGGAAAGGTCCCGGGCGATCGCCTTCATGGCCTCGAAGCCGGGAGGGGGGGGAAGGCCGAGGCCGGTGCCGGGCTTTCCCTTCCAGGCGGGAATGAGGTTCCAGCCCATGTCGAAGGCGTCGTAGCGCAGGCCGCCAGGGCTGAAGCGCCCGGAGCAGGCGAAGACCACCTGGGGTACGCCACCGTAGCAGTAGAACTTGTAGTCGACCAGCTCCCCCCGCTCCTCGTTCTCCAGGTAACGCTCGCAGACGATGGCTCGCGGCACGTCCCGGTAGGCCCACTCCCGCCCGAAGAGGTAATAGTCCGTGGCCAGCCAGCGCCGGAGCTTGGCGCGGGCCGCTTTGGCGTCGAGCGCCGCCTTGTCCCGGCAGATGATGGTGAAGCCGCTGCCGTGCGTGGCCTTGAGCACGAACGAGTCGGGGAGTGCATCGAAGGGGACATCCTCGGCGTGGCGGTAGACTCCGTAGAGCTCGTTGAGGATGTGGCCGTGCCCCTTGTCGGCGACGTACCGCCGAACGGCGTACTTGTCGGCCAGCTGGCCCATGATCCGCCTGCGGTAGTACAGCTTGTACCACTGCAACTTCTCGTCGAAGGTGACCGGGTGGCCGAGGTCGAGGGGGCGCCCGTAGGCGCGGCGAAACTGCCGCTCCACCACGGCGCGGTCCGATCGGAGCGATGCCAGCACGGCCCGCAGGCGGCGCGAGAGGATCCCCACCAGCTCATTCTAGCGCGGCCGTTGCGAGGCGGAGCAGCCGGGGCCGCGCCCCTCAGCCGAACCGCACGACGCACCGCCCTCCGCCGGCCAGGAAGACCTCCACGCGCCTCCCACCGCGCGCCACCTCCCACCCTTCGACGGGGCGGAGCTCCTCGTCGGTCCACCCCTCGCCGGCGCGCTTCCACAGCATGATTGCCAGGAAGAGCCGCTCTCGCTCGCCGGGGCGGCACCTTGCCGAGAGGGAGAGGACCACGCTCTCCCCGCCCTCGGGGTGGAGGCCGACTGCTGCCCGGGTCTCGATCCGCTCCCACCCGCCCAGGGAGACGAGGGCCAGCTGGTGACGGCCGTTGTCGGCGAGGTGCGCCACCGCCTCGCCCCAGCGCCGGGCCTCCCGCCGCACCTCGGGCCCGAGCCGCGGCAGGGCGTAATGCCCGAGGCTGGCCGCCACCTCCTCTTCCCCCACGTACCGGTCGATCCGCAGCACCCCCCCGGACAAGGGGATGTCGGCAAGCTGGTAGCGGACCCGCGGGCCGGATTCCGGCACGCCGTCGCGCCGGTAGACTCCGCCACGGAAGCCGCGGAAGGTGAAGCGCCGCAGCGGCTGCCAGGGGTCCTCCTTGCCGCGGACGAGGATGTTCATCGCCGCCAGTCCCTCCGGGCCGTCGGCCTGCCAGGGAAAGGCGCTGTGGTAAGCGAGCCGGTCGTAGGCTTCGCTGCTCCGGTAGGGATCGGCGCGCGGTCGCCGCCGGCCGGGGCGGCAGGTCCGCAGCTCGGTGGCCCCCATGCCAGGGTAGTGGGTGAGGAGGATACGCGCGCCCGGGTGAAACCGATGATGGACTTTCCCGGCGGGATAGCCCTCCCAGGGCCCGGCCCGCTCGGTGGCCGTCCAGAACGGCGCCTCCGGGGGCGCGAGCAGGGCCAGGAAGGCCTTGCCCATCCAGTAGACACTTCCCCGGCAGCTGTACGATTGCACCGCCGGCTCGAAAGGCCCGTAGATCCCCAGGGTGGGCACGCCGTCCTGGAGGAGGGCGGGGCTGTGCAAGAACTGGAGCAGCGCGCCGGAGCAGATCCGCCGGAGCCAGCCCGGATCGGCCACCGGTTCCTCGAGCAGGCCGGCCAGCGCCAGCGGGGCCACCGCCGCGAAGCGGTAGCTCATGCTCCGCCCCCAGGCGATCACCTCGCCGTCGCGGCCGAACATGTATGGATAGTGCGCCAGCATCTCGCGGAAGTTCCGGAGCAGCCGCCGGGCGAACCGGGGAGCGGTGCTCCCTCCGTGAAGCCGGGCCCAGAGCAGGGCCCAGGTCTGGAACCCCCACATGCTGTAGTAGTCGAAGGCGCCGTCGTCGTCGTACCAGCCCTCGCCCCGGTAGGCGCGGAGGATGCGGCGCAGGTGCTTCGCCACGATCCCCTTCCTCACGCGGTATCCCTGGCTGGCGAGGAAGCTTAGGATGAAGACATTGAAGAACCGCCAGTTGGAGGGAACCGTCGGACCCTCGGCGTGGCTCCGCATCGTCTCGGCCAGCCGATCCCGGTCCTCCTGGGGGAGGGGATCCCAGATCGCCTCCCGCGCGAGCGAGAGCGAGAGAGCCACCCCGGCGAGCTCGACCAGCGCTTGTTCGGGCCCTCCCCCGCGGCGCGCCCGAGGACCAACGTGGGAGGGGCTCGTCGGATCGACGAGCAGCCCGAGCTGGCGGCGATAGTAGGCACCCACCGAGAGGCCGTTCAGCTCCAGCGCGGGCTCCTCCCTGAGCAGCGGCGCGACCGTGAGCAGGGTCCGGGCAAGCCCCTCCAGCTTCTCGATGGGCCCGCCGGCGTAGCTCTTGCCCGGCAGCCGCTCAAAGACCATGAAGTCCTCGAGCCGCCGGACATGACGGAATGCCCCAGCGAGCAGGTAGCGAACGGCCGCCTTCCAGTGATCCCGGGCCATTCCGGTGAAGGGGCTGCGCTCGAGGTCCGGCTCCTCGACCCGGAACGTGTTGGTTCCACCCGCTCGTGCCGCCGCGTATGCCACGCGCGACGAGCCTCGCACCCCCCCGGGATGCCTTTCAAGGGTGCGGCCCGGCGGGGCGAGGTCGCCCGGGGGGAATGGTGGAACCGTCACCGGAGGACCAACCACACGAGCGCCGCCAAGAGCGCAAACTTGACCGCGTAATAGGCCGGCACGCTGAAGGCCTTGAGCCGCTTGCCGAGCAGGCGGATCTTGTATAGCTGGCCGAAGGCCAGGTTGACCGCCCCGACCTGCTCGCCCCGCTCGTTGCGGCTCCGGGTGGCGCGCATCAGGTGATCGCCCAGCCAGCGGTTGGCGGTCCTGGGCAGGCGGCCCTTGAGCGGCCGCTCCACGTCGCAGAAGAGGATGACGCGGTCGGTGTTGGTCTCGTTGGCCGCGTGGTGGACATAGGTCTCGTCGAAGAGGACGGCCTGTCCGTCCCGCCAGGAGTACCGGAGGCCGTCGACGGAGATCCAGCAGGCGTCGGAGTTGGGAGTGGCGAGCCCGAGATGGTAGCGGAGCGAGCCGGCGAACGGGTCGCGATGTTCCATGAGCGTCCCGCCCGCGGGGAGCAAGGCGAACAGCGCCGCCCGCACCTCGGGGATGGACTCGAGGATCGCGACGGTCCGCGGGCAGTGCGCCCGGGCCGAGGGCTGGGGCTGGCCATACCACTTCAGGTGAAAGCGCCTCCAGCCGCGCCGGAAAAAGGAATTGAAGCCGGCATCGTCGTAACCTTCGGAGGCCCGGATGCGGGCCTCGTCCCGCAGCCGCAGCGCCTCGTCGCGGATCTCCCGCCAGGCGGCGGTGAGCGGGGCGAGAGCCGGGAAATCGGAGAGGTGGAGGAAGGGACGGGCGGGGACGGCGGAGAACAAATAGACGAGCGCGTTCACCGGGGCGAGGAAGGTGGAGTGATCGGTGAGTTGGCGCAGGAAGGAATGGCGGGCCCGGCCTCGGAAATGGACGTAGGTGGCCGAGCTCACGAGCCCCCCCACCGCCAGAAGCTTGGCCACCATCGCCCCCGTCGACACGACGCCGGTCATGGCAGCGCCGCCGCCGCCATGCTGCGCTCGCTCGGGTAAGTTCCCTCCACGCCGGGCATGGCCGGAAAGCGAGCGAGCGCCTGCTCTGTAGCTCGCCCGCTGGCACCAGGTGACCGCGAAAGGGGAGAGGGCACGATC